>Ga0187782_10000590_pt1 | contig 24944 bp, 23 predicted proteins | sample 0715_SJ02_MP15_2_FD_132454 | JGI IMG/M metagenome (GOLD analysis project Ga0187782, IMG submission 132454) | Tropical peat soil microbial communities from peatlands in Department of Meta, Colombia - 0715_SJ02_MP15_20_MG | ecosystem: Environmental > Terrestrial > Soil > Wetlands > Peat | place... | reverse complement strand
TGCTCTTTGTGCTGTGAAAATGGGCGATTCCGTCTCCGCGTCATTGTCGGAGAGTGCTCCGGAAATGCCGATGCCAAATCGGGAAGGATGCGTCGGTCCGAGAATCCCAGAGAAATGAGGCCAAAACCAACTCGAGAGCCCCGCGAGAACAGGCGAGGCTCGCCTCCTCGGTCGGTGCGAATGGCGGTTCTTCACACCGAATGAACCGGTTTGCCAGGGCGTCTCGTGATGCCTCCCATCCTTGCTGACAGCGCGGATCGGCTTCCGCTTCTGTAATGAGTCCCGCGTAACGCAACGGATCGTCGAAGGGTGGGGCGTAGAAACCCCAACTCTCGTCGATAATGCGCATGCCGGTTCGGAGCGCGCCGCCCAAATCGTTAACCATTCGGCCGAGGAAAGCGCGGAGTCTGATTGTGTGACTCGAAAGTGTTGCGGTACCCATTCCACCTTCACCCTTCCGCGCAACTCACCCTCTCGAACATAACTACCCCAAGCCGGCGAGCTTATTCCCCACAACGAATCGGAATGGCGGCCAGGCCGATGGTTCGAGAGCGACACTCGTCGAGTATTCCATCTCTCAGTCTGCCGACAGGAAGGAGTCGCCAAATGTTCACGAGCGACGAACGTGCGCAAGCCGCACATGGGAATATTTGCCTGTCCAATGTGTAGTCTCCCGAAGAAGGGGATTTCGCGATGAATCTGGGCGATCTACTCAGCACCTCTGCTTCGAGGGTTCCGGGAAGGACAGCGGTGATTTATGGGAATGACAGGATCTCGTACGAGCAATTGGACCGGGAGACCACTTCGCACGCGAAGTGGTTTCTCGAACAAGGCTGCCGACCGGGAGACCGCGTGGCCATTTTGTGGCCCAATTCCGTGGAAATCGTGAAACTGCTGTTCGCCTGCTTCAAGGCTGGGCTGATCGCCGTTCCCATCCATGTGTCGATGAAAGTGCCGGAAATCGCTTTTGTGCTGGATCACTCGAGAGCAGTGATGTGCATGGTGCATCCGAATCTGGTTCCCGATGCTCTCGAGGCCTCGCGAGGCTCTGCGTCACCGCGCACAGTGCACAGCGTCCTCGAACCGGTTGCCGACAGACAGCCTCCGGACTTGCTCGTCGTGAAAGAGGATGACCCGGCGATGGTTTTGTACACCTCCGGGACCACAGCGCGTCCGAAAGGGGTCACCCATACGCACAAGACTATCCAGCAAATCTTCAGCCCGAGAGTCACTGCCACACCGGAAGTTGTGGAAGTCGTGCTCGTGATAACGCAGCTCAGCTACATCACGGCCCTCTGCGGTAGTCTGCTCCCGGCGATCGCCACGGGCGCGACAACTGTGCTGGCGCCCGGTTTCGAAGCGCCGCTGGTCCTCGACTTGATCGAACGCTTTCAATGCAACTTTATAGCGGGCCTGCCATCGATGATGGGACACCTGGTGGAAGAACAGCGAGAGAGACCACGCGAGGTGCGCTCTTTGCGTGCCGCGCTGGTTGGCGGCGATTCCATGTCCCCGGTCACCCAAAAGCGCTTCCGCTCTCTCTTCGGAATTCCCTTGAGGGAGGCCTACGGCATGACCGAGATCGGCCTTTTGACAGCAAATCCGAAGGAGGCGACCCGTCCGGGATCACTCGGACGAGCCGTTGCCGGTGTGGAGCTGCGCATTGTCGACAACCAAGGTCGCGAAGTCCCTGACGGGCAGACCGGTCAGATCATCGCGCGTAGCCCGGGGTGCTTTGTCGGCTATTGGGACGATCCGCAAGCCACCGCGGAGGCCATCCGCGACGGATGGTTGTACACCGGGGATTTGGGACATCGCGACGAGGAAGGGTACGTCTGGTTCGACGGCCGCGAGAAGGAGATCATCGTTCGGGGTGGATACAATATCTCTCCCCAGGAAGTCGAAGAGGCGATTTACGCACACCCGTCGGTGCGGGAGGTGGCCGTGGTCGGACAGCCCGCGCCGGTTTATGGGGAACGCGTTGTGGCCTACGTGAGCCTGCGCGACGGGCGGACGGCCGACGAAGAGGAGCTGCGCGAATTTGCGCGCGCACGACTGGCAGATCACAAGGTTCCCGAGGAATTCATATTCCTGGCAGCACTGCCGAAGGGTGTCACTGGAAAAATCCAGAGACGAGCCTTGAAAAAGGTTGCTGCAACCGCCGCCTGAGCAGCCGCTCGTTACGCATTCTGACTCATCGGCCAGGCGGTTCTCGATCGGGAGGCTGTAGGCGACCGAACAACCGTGGGAGCTAATTAGCGCCCATTTGAGGCCCTTCCGACGTCACGCAAAAACAGACGACTTCGGCTTGGCGAGGCACTAAAGTGCGGTCGTCCGTTACCACGGCTTTGATTCACCAGTGGTAACCGAACGCCTTAGCGTGTTGTATCCAAATCCAACTTTGCTGCGGTGGCGCCAGGAGTATCTGTCGATTCATTTTCTCTTTGGCGTGTAAGATAGATTACAAACGGGGTAATTTGGAACGGTTTTTTTTCATCTTCCGCCACCGAGCCGGCGCGCTCCGCCTTGAAGATCGTCAATTGGTCGTTCCACGGGTTGACCTTTATGCGTCCGCCAAGCGGCAAGGCTTCAAAGGGGCTTCCCGATGGCTTGTTATCGGATGGTTGTCCGGAAAATACCGTCGAGCTGACGATCCAGCTGTCGCTCAGATGTGGGCTCAAGAGATTCGGAATTTCCTTCGAACGGTTCTTGGCGGCCTGGACGAAGAGTTGCGCGGTACCGGACTGCTCTTTGTAGGGCGAGTTTGCAAGCAGTTCTATCCCCTTCTTGTTTGCCGCTTCTTCCTCTTCCCTTGTGTGCGCAAAGTCAAAGTGACGGAACGTCCCTTTTTCGTCAAACCGCAGACGGTTTAGAAAAGCAAATTGGGTGTCTGTACGATGTCTGAGCACGATATGACTAAGTTCGTGCGCCAGGATAGCGGCGAGGCTGGCCTCGTCAGGAAGCACATCGATCAACCCACGGCTCAGTACGATGGTGTGACCCACGGTGAATGACTCAAGCGTCGAAGTCATCAGGACACGGCAGCGAACTTCCGGATCGATGTCGAGATTGTTGGTCAACTCCAGATTGTTGACTACCGTCTCGAGAACCTTGTCCACTTCGCCAGACGGGGCGATCAAACCCTGCCGCTCCAGGTGCTCAATAACGTTGTCTTCCGCCTTTCGGCCCCAGAGACGTTCAGCTTGAATTGGCGAGTAATCGTTACCATTTTCAGATTGATCCGTTACTGGGGCCGGTGTCTCCACAAAGAGTTTGCTCAACTCTTGTTCTTGTCTGTCGTAACCAAGATCGTAGCCCCAAAGGCGTGTCTGCGCACTGAAGCCCTTGAATCCCAAGCTTCTCGCCTTCGCGTCGTGAAGGCTGGCTCCTTCGCTGTAGATGAAAGCGGGCAGCCACAGATTCTTTCCGACATTGACTCGCCAGCTTTCGAAATTGAGATAGTTGCTGGTCAGGGAAGACCCTCCGTAGGCGCCGTTGAAACGAACAATGTGGTAATCCTGATCTTCAACCCAAATCCGGCCGACGAAACGTCCCTTCCCAGCCTTCGGCAAGGGATCGACGTCAAATACCAGACAACGAACTTCGCCCACAAATTCGCGCCTGATGTACTCAAATTTGTAGTGCTGGCGATCGAAGCCATCCATGTCGAGGTAGATCATCTGGAGGAAGCCGCGTGGGAGAAATTCCATTGAAAAGAATTCCCCCAAACCTCCGATAAGTTTCTGCTTTGCACTCGCATCTCGGTTTAGCGGTTCAATCTCTACGCCCTTCGCGAGCTCGGCCCTCCCCAGGAAGTATTTGTCGCCGTCCAGCACGTCGCCCAGTTGTTTGTCGGGCCGAAGATTCTGGATGTAAGTCTCGACCAGCGGAGAGTACCGGCGAAGGAGCTGAATCTCCAGCCGTTCCTGCACCACAATTTTGTCCACTACTTGATTCACAGTCGTCGGTTGTTGTGTGGCCGACAGCGGCACCGCACTGAACGCAAGGGACAAGGTCAGGCATTTGAGGCTGCGCATGATGCCTCCAAACTGACTTGGAGTTAGGGCTGTGCATCGCAAATTACGCTTCGGAATGTGATCTGCCAGCTGTACAAAGGATCAGTTTAGGGACAGTGAACTATTGGAAGTCTCCGCGATTCTCAGTACCCGGGATTTGCGTCCGTGACCCTCCTATGCGCGACGGGCCAAGACACAAGGAGTTTTGACCGTGCCTTTGCGCCAGGCGGGGTGAATACAATTGCGTTTTGGGTTGCAGCATGGCTGGCGCGCGCGAAGGCGGACGTGACTAAAGTCATAGGCCATCGGAACCCCTCCCGGCAGACTCAGAGATGAATAGTGCGTTTCATTGACTTCCTCGGGAGGGAATCATGGAATCAGTCAGCGAAAAGACGGTCCGGGATCTCGCCAGCTCCAATCCGGCGGCAGCGCGAATCTTCGAGAAATATGGGATTGACTATTGCTGTGGCGGGGAAAAATCGCTGGCTCAGGCGTGCGGGACTGCAGGCGTCAGCCTGCAGGAAGTTGCGGAGGCACTGGAAGAGCCACAAGCGCAAAGAATCGATCGCGACTGGACCAACGCGTCTCTAACGGAATTGTCGCAGCATATTGTGAACAAGCATCATGCCTTCGTACGGCAAGAAATGAAGCGGCTCATTCCGCTGTTTGCGAAGGTCGTGGAAGTGCATGGAAAGAACCACCCGGAGCTCGCGCAGATCCGGTGCTCGTTCCACTTGCTGGCCGACGAACTGGCTCAGCACCTAATGAAGGAAGAGCGGATACTCTTTCCGTATGTCGAGCAGCTGGAAGACGCAGCCCAGCGCGGCGGCCGGTCGGCGCCGCCGATGTTTGGCACCGTTCAGAACCCGGTGCGCATGATGAGGATGGAGCACGATTCCGCGGGGGAGATTCTTCGCAACATGAGACAGGCAGCCTCGAACTACAGCCTTCCCGAGGACGCCTGCATGAGCTTCAGGATGCTGTATCGGGCTCTTCAGGAATTCGAAATCGACCTCCACCAGCACATCCACCTGGAGAACAACATTTTGTTCCCTCGTGCCATCGAGCTTGAGACCGCGATGGGCTGAAGCGCAGGCTCGGAGAAATAGCCATGGACGCAGAAAATCCCTCGACCAGAGAATTCCGTTCGGATCCCAAAGTTCTCGAGGCGCTTCGCGCCATGCGCGAGAGGGAAGCGGCCATGTCCAAGCTGCTGATGGCGTTCATTACTTCAGGCTTGGTCTTCATGCTTTTTCCAGGCACTCTGTTGGGGGTTTGGAACCTGCTGCAGATCAGCGGGCGCGACGGCGGTACATCCATTCCCGCGGCATGGCTGCAGGCGCACGGCCACGCGCAAGTGTTCGGCTGGGTTGGTAGCTTTTTGCTGGGCATCGGATTCTATTCCATTCCGAAATTGCGGGAACGGGCTGCCGGAGTCATTCGCTCGGCGTGGTTGTGCTGGGTCCTTTGGACGGTCGGTGTTGCAGTGAGATGGGCAGCGACGGTATACGGTTGGGGCTGGCGCGTACTCGTCCCGGCAGCAGGCACCCTGGAACTTGCGGCCTTCCTGATTTTTTTCGCTATTGTTTCCCGGCACCGCCCGAAGGACTCCTCAAAAAAGGGCTTGGAGCCATGGGTGTGGGTGGTAATGAGCGCCACCATCGGATTCTTGCTCTCCTTGACAGCAAACCTTGCGGAAAGCATAGAAGTCTCGGCCCGCGGGGTGGATCCGGCTTTTCCGCGGGAGTTTGATCAGCGCTATCTGGCGCTGCTCGGCTGGGGGTTCCTTGTGCCCTTTGTGTGGGGATTCAGTGCGAAATGGATGCGAATCTTCCTCGGATTGAAGGCAGTTCGCCCGCGACCCTTGTTTGGCGCGGTAGCACTCGATTTTCTTGGCGTGGGGTGCGCGGCTGCCGGACATTTCGGGCTGGCAACGGCGCTTCTCTCTGGCGCGACGGTCTCCTCGATCCTCGCGATCCGTATCTTTGAAGCCAGCGAGCAAGAGGCAAAAATCCGTGGAATCCACGAGAGTTTTCCTGTTTTCGTACGCATGGCCTATGGATGGCTGCTAATCGCCGCAGCACTCTGCATGGCAGCCAGCCAGTGGGACACTTCCGGGGGCTTCTGGGGCGCCTCGCGTCATGCTCTGACCGTGGGTTTTGTGGGAACCATGATTCTGGCCGTTGGCCAAAGAATCCTGCCCGCGTTCGCTGGAATGCGCCTTCTCTGGAGTCCGCGCCTTATGTTCCTGGGGCTCGCACTACTGGCGTTCGGTTGTACGCTTCGCGTGTCCTGCGAGGTGCTGGCGTACCAGGGATATGCGGCGTGGGCTTGGCACGTCTTGCCGGCTTCCGCACTCCTTGAACTGACAGCGCTTACCGTGTTTGCCACCAATATGCTCTGCACATTTGTGCTGCAGAAGACCCACGCCGTGAACGAGCCCATGATGGTCGGCGTTCCGCAACTTGCGACGGTCTGCCATCCGCGGTAATCGAACCAAAAGCCCCTCACCCAAGACCTCCCTCTTCCTTTTCCTTTGCCTGCGTAACCGCCAGTTTTCCGATTACAATCGTTGATCTGCGCCCGGTAGTGAGATATCACCCGGGCCTGAGACGGAATGTCAACGGTGTGGAAGGCAGGATCATGAGCGACGCCACGGAGGCGGTGCTGCGAAAGACGCCGCTCTTCGCCGGTTTGAGCGAAGACGAGATGCGCGCGTTGCGGCGCAGGGTCAGCAGCAAGCAATACAATCGCGGTGAGATCCTCTTCAGTGAAGGGGACGCGTGCCGCGGTTTGTTTATCGTAGGCCGAGGCAAAGTCCGCATCTTCAAACTGTCCGCGAGCGGCCGCGAGCAGATTCTGTCGGTCGAGGGGCCGGGAAGCTCTTTCGCAGAGGTTCCCGTGTTCGACGGCGGAAGTTATCCGGCGTCCGCGGCGGCTACCGAAGAAGCGGAAATGTTGTTTATCTCGCGGAAGGATTTTCAGGATATTTGCCGCGAGCATCCCGAGGTCGCTCTGAAGGTCATTGCCGTGGTTGGTGCCCGCCTCCGGCGGCTGGTGGGGATTATCGAGGACCTGTCGTTCACTACGGTCCGGCAGCGACTGATTGCGCTGATCCTGCGATTGGCTCAGGCCAGCTCAGCGCGCTCGAGCGAAGGAGTGCACGTCGAACTAACCAAGAGCCAGCAGGACCTGGCCGCGGAGCTTGGCACTGTGCGCGAGTTGATCTCGCGCAACCTCGGCCGCCTGCAAGCCGAAGGCTATCTGGATGTGAGCGGCCGGAGCATCATTGTGAAGGACCTGGCAGGGCTGAGGAGGGAGCAGGAGTCGCGTGACTGAATCGAGGGACAGGTTCAGTTGGCCGGATTGAGCGGTTCTGACTTGGGCATCCTGCGGGCTTCAAAATCGATCCCCCAGAAGTGCGGGGCAGGGGTCAGGAATTCCACGCCTACGCGGGTGCCTTTATCCCCGGTTTCGCCTAGGAAAACGATCCGGCATTCCTGTTCTTCCTGTGTTTCCGGGTTCACGAGGACCAGCATTTCGCCCTGATCCACTTCGTGGCTCAGTTTTAGGAGCCCGCCGTGGGCGCTGACGACCAGCGTTTCGCAGATTTCGCGGAATTTTCGGCCCTCATGGCTGCGGCCGAGGGCCTGCAAACGCATCTTGTGGAAGACGCGTTGGCTGCGGCGTTGCGCGGATTGAACCAGTTCGGCCATGGGCTCATGATGGCTTTCCCTCCACAAGGGGTCAATTGCCCTTTCGGACAGGTGTTCCCCACCGGGCAAGGTCCCGGCTTCCTCCTGATTTGCCTCCAACTTGTGCGGTCCCTGCTCACACCGTAGAATGAAAGAAGCGGCAAGGGCATCGAATTACTGCTCCTGATCCATTCCGCCGCCGCAATTTCAAGGAAATCATTTCGACCATCTATTCGGTACCGAATCCTTGTGCCTGAGGGCCAAATATGAACTTTACTGAATTTATCGAAGGTCGGCGAGAGCGGCATCTGGCCGAGCTTTGTGAATTTCTTCGTATTCCCTCTATCAGTGCAAAAACGGAGCATAAGCCGGACATTGAACGCGCAGCAAAATGGGTGGCCGAACACCTTCGGTGCGCAGGGTTCAAGACTGTGGAGGTCATCCCGACCCACCTTCATCCTCTCGTTTATGCCGAGTCTTTGGAAGCTCCCGGCAAACCCACTGTGCTTTTCTACGGCCATTACGACGTGCAGCCCGCGGAGCCGCTCGATCTTTGGACCTCTCCCGCTTTTGAGCCAGAGACCCGCGACGGCAACATTTATGGACGGGGCACGGCCGACGACAAAGGCCAGGTGCATATTCATCTGAAGGCCCTAGAAGCCATTCATCAGTTGAACGGAAAGTTTCCTATCAATCTCAAGGTCCTGATCGAAGGAGAGGAAGAAGTCGGGAGCGTGAGCCTGTGGGATTATGTTCAGGCCAACAAGCAGAAGCTGAAGGCCGACGCGCTCATCGTTTCCGATACGGCCATGCTCAGCAAGGGCGTTCCCTCGATTACTTACGGCCTGCGCGGCCTGAACTACTACCAGATTGAAATCGCGGGTCCGGTCCGCGACCTGCACTCCGGCGTTTACGGCGGTGCGGTACCGAATCCGCTTACCGTGCTGACGGAACTTTTTGCCAGGCTCCACGACAAGAATTTTCGCGTCACGGTGCCCGGCTTTTATGATGATGTGGACACGATTCCGGCAGGCGAGCGCAAAGCCCTCAACGCACTGCCGTGGAAGAAGAAGGATTTCGAGCGGGCGGTCGGCGCGCCGGGTTATTTCGGCGAGAAGGGCTTCACGACCGTGGAGCGCCTGTGGGTCCGGCCGACACTCGAGCCGAACGGGATCTGGGGCGGCTATCAGGGCGAGGGCGCCAAGACGGTGATCCCTGCCAGGGCCTATGCAAAATTCTCTACGCGCCTGGTTCCGAGCCAGAACCCCAAGAAGATCGCCAGGCTCGTGGAGCAGCATATTGGCAAGCTGCTGCCGAAGACGGTGAGCTACAAGTTTGAGACGCTCAGCATGGGCAAACCATGGGTGGCGGCCTATCACAATCCCATTTTTCATGTCGCGCAGGAAGCGCTGCAGAAGGGCTTCGGCAAAAGGGCCGTGTTTATTCGTGAGGGCGGCTCTATCCCCTTTGTCACGCAGATGCACGATACCTTCAAGGTGCCCTGCGTCCTGATTGGCTTCGGTTTGCCGGATGAGAACGCGCACGCGCCGGATGAGCATTTGTCGCTCGAGAACTACTACGGCGGAATCAAAGCTATCGCCTACCTTTATGAGGGGCTGGCGTCGCTCTAGAGCTCGATACCGCAGGACGACTAAAGCGTCGAGAGCTGTTCGCGGCGGCTCCTGGCATAGTCGTGGAGAGCGGCGTTGGCGCTGACTATCGTCTTCAGCGCGTCGGCGACAGCGGGTAGGTCTTTACCGCGGAGCACCACGTACATTTCATCCTCGCCGAGACCAGTGTAGACGCGGTTTCCGATGCATCCCAGGCTGGTGATGGCGCCGTATTCGAGGGAGGCTGGCAAGGCCATGCACGTGGGTCTCCCGAGCGCGGGTGCGCCGCTGCCTATACCGGCACGATTCACGGCTTCCTGAAGAAGCATTGCCCCGGATGGCTTCACGGCGAAGAGCACCACGTCAGGAACGGAGGCGGCCTCGCTCAGCGGAGTGTAGAGAATCGCCTTCGGCGTTTTTGCCAGGCGCGGGATCTGGGGGACTTCTTCCGGCTTTACATAACCGAGGTCAAACATCATTTTAAGGGTCTGCTCGGTTTCCTTTTCGCGTTCCGGAGAGAGCGCAATGTTGTGTGTGTAGGCCCCCACGGCGCAGTTGAAGTGATTCTCCGGCACCGTGTAAAAGGTCCTCCCTTCCGCGGCCAGGCGCCAGTAGCTGCAGCCGGAAGGTTCCGAGCCGTCGAACTTTTTTGCGTGCGTTGGAGCGTGGTCCAGAAATGTGACGGCCACCGCACGGCGGGCCGCTTTCGTCACCTGCGCAATTTGTTGGTCGAGCTCCTTGCCGTTCCAGGTCGAACTCATACGCTCTTCTCCTTGATTCATTTGGGATTAGGAAGGATATCACGCGGAGAAGGAGCCGCAACTCACGGGGCGAACGCCGCCAACCCGCATGAAACCTGCACGTTTTGCACATGCCTCAAAAAAAATCGCATTTTTCCCTTCATTTTTGCGGTTTCGCACTTGCGTTCGCAATCTGCGTTCGTTATAGTTCCATGCGGCCCGAGTTTTGCATTGATAAATAGGGGTATTTTCGCTCGTGGCTGACCTCGATTCGCTCGGGGTGGATAGACAATTCAGGAGGATAAGCAGAATAAATGGCAGCTAAGCCACTGAGCAAGACCAAAATCGTTGCACACATCGCCGAGAAGGTGGGCACGTCCAAGAAGACGGTTGCGACTTTCTTCGAAGAACTCCACAAGCTCGCCGTGAAAGAAGCGAAGGGCAGCGCTGGCAAGTTTGTCATTCCCGGCATCGGTCGCGTCGTGAAGGCTCACCGCAAGGCGCGCGTCGGCCGCAATCCTCAGACTGGCGAACAGATCAAGATCAAGGCCAAGACGGTGGTCCGTCTCCGTCCAGCCAAGGTCCTCAAGGACGCCGTTCTGAAGTAGATCTTTCTCCCGCCCGGGAGAAAATAAAATTGGAAACCCCCGGCCGGCCTGAACCACTCAGGCGTCCGGGGGTTTCTTTTTGTTGTAGTTTCCTGCAGACAAAGAGTGGGGAAGCTTCCCTGCTCCCCTCTATAGTGTCTTCACATACGCGACAATATCCTTGACCTGCGCGGCCTCGAGAACATCTTTGAACGGCGGCATCAACTGGTCGCCATTGTCGATCCAGTTGGTAAGGCTTTCGTCCGTGATCTTGTTGCCGTTCACGCTGAACGTGCCGCGCTTGGAAATCCCTTTCAATCCGGGACCAATCTTCTTCTGGTCGCTGGTGTCGTAGTGGCAGACGGAGCATTTCTGCTGGAACAGCGATTTGCCCCGTCCTGCGGCTGCCGAATTGCTCGTGGCGCTCGACTTTTTTGCCGTAGATTGTCCCCAAAGCACGCCAGCGCCTGCCAGAAGACCGCAGATCAGTGCCAACGAAATTCCTCTCAAAAAGCGATTCACGATTCCCCCATTCTCTTTGTAACCATTTGCGTGTTGCTTGCCCCCCTCATTTTCTCCATTCTCTGACCGAATTTCCACCCAGCCCCCGTCAGAAGGACAGGTTGCGCTTTTGCACAGCTAGAACTTTCGTACCTTTGACCTGCCGCGCATCTCCCTCCCAAAATGGGTATATGAATCAGGAGACCCTGACTCGCGCATGGGAGGTGTTGCAAGACGCCTACCAAGCGCAGATGGAAGGCGATTACGATCGTGCGGTCGAGCTCTATCAGTCCTCTTTAGACCTCCATCCAACGGCCGAAGCGCATACTTTTTTGGGCTGGACGTATCACTTCCAGGGTAAGTTGCTCGATGCCATCGCGCAGTGCAAGCGCGCGATCGAACTCGATCCGGACTTCGGCAATCCTTACAACGATATTGGGGCGTACCTGATTGAACTTGGCCAGTTCGATGAGGCCATTCCGTGGCTGCAGCAGGCAGTAGAGGCGCGCCGTTACGAGCCGCGTCATTTCCCGCACTACAACCTGGGCCGCGCCTACCTCGGCAAGGAAATGTATGGCCAGGCTATGCGTTGCTTCCAGGAAGCGCTTGCCGTGGAGCCACGGTATTCGCTGGCGCGCCAGGCGCTCGAATCGCTGCGGCGGATGGTGAATTAGTTCCAGGTTTAAGTTTTGGTTCTGCATAGAATCCTCGGGAGTTTCAGGCTACGCCTTTGTGTCTGAAGACGGTTTCGCGATTCGGTCGTAAATCCACAACAGCCCCGCCGTCAACACTCCAACGCCGCTAATGACGTACCAAACGACTTGTGGTTGGCCTTGCACTTCTCCGAAATGATGCAACACGTGCCCGCCGAACCATCCGCCCACCAGGGAACCGATGCCGATAGGCAAAAAGGCGAACCCCATGTATGTTCCCTGCTGTCCCGCCGGAGCCAGGCGGGAAATGTATTCGTAGTAGCGCGGTTGGTGCACGATCTCTCCAATTGCCAGAACAAAAATTGCTGCCACCGCGCCCCACAACGACGGCCGCCAAGCCATCACCAGCCAGGACAGGCCCGTGATTAGCGTGCCCAAAATAATCGCGCGGAAAGCCGGAATCTTGCGCGTCAGATAGTTCACCAGGATCGTGCAGGCAATCACAACAATTCCATCCGTGACCAGCACCAGTTCCACGTCCAGATTCTTGTCCACGTAGGTGTGCAGATAGACCGGCAGCACGATCCACTGCTGCCAAAAAACGATCCAATACCCAGTGAAAATCAGCAGGAAGGCCATGAACTTCGGATTGCCGAGAACCATGAGGAAATTTCGCAGGGTTTCTCCCACAGAGGGGACGGGTACCTCGCCTTCTCCTTTCGGTTCTCGGAAGAACAGCAGCACGCCCGCGAACATCACTCCCACCACGAAGGCCGCCACCAGGAAAATCTTCCCTGCTCCCAGATAGCGATGCGCGAACGAGGCTGCCAGCGGCCCGCTCGCTCCACCAATGTTCACCAGCGTGTAGTAGATCGAGTATCCCAGTGAGCGAACATTTTCTTTCGAAGCGCGTGCCGTTGTCCCCACTACGCTAGGTTTTACCAGCGCAATGCCCAGCGCAGGGAGGACCAGGATGAAACCCACGAACAGGCCTAGAGGGGCGAGATTGCGAACCGGCGCCAGCCACGGCGCGCTGATCGATCCGAGCAAGAAATACGCGAAGGCCAAGATCAAATACGCCAGCGAAAGCGCCCGTCGAAACCCCAGCCGGTCGGCCATGGCCCCGCCAAAAATCGCCAAGAACCACACCATACCGCCGAAAATGCCGGCCAAAGTGCCCGTCTGTTCCGTGGGAAAATTCAGGGATTCGCGGAGGTAGTTCGCAAGCGAAGCAAAAGAGCCATAATAAGCGAGGCGTTCGAAGATCTCGCTAATGTTAGCGACCCAGAAGGCGCGGTCGAATCCTGTCCTTAATTCCTCCAGCCGCTGCCGAAGACTCATCCGCCCTCCGTCTTTCTTAAACCGCGAATGATACTACGATCCGCCCGGTTGCTGTCGGGGTTCGCTCGAACAAAGGTACCTCGGATTCAAGCCAGGTCGCATAGACTATGCTCAGAAGGAGAGAGGAATGGCACCGACCCCAGAATCAAAGACCATGCGCGCCTGCGTGCTCCACGACGTGAGGAGCATGGAGGTACGAGATGTGCCACGCCCGAGTCCGGGAGCGGGAGACGTGCTCGTTCGCGTCGCGGCAGTGGGGCTGTGCGGCACCGACCTGCACATTTATCGAGGAGAGGCCAACTACAACACGGATGAGCGAGGGCAGCCGGTGCCCTTTGTCCGTCACCCGCAGATCCTGGGCCACGAAATTGCCGGCGAAGTGGTGGAGACGGGCGTTCAAGTGCGGGATCTGCGCGCCGGTGATCGCGTTGTGATCGATCAGGGACTCAATTGCATGAGCCGGTGCCGCCAACCCGTATGTGAGTACTGCGCGACGGGCGACTCACACCAGTGCGAATTTTACGCGGAACACGGGATCACGGGCCTGCCCGGTGGGCTCGCCGAATTTATCGCCGTGCCCGCCATCAATGCTGTTGCTATCGAATCCGACATGGGGCCCACGCAGGCAGCACTTACCGAACCGCTTGCGTGTGTGGTTCATTCCATGAACGCAGTTGCCCGGGCCCAGGGCGCCCGCTATGCGCTCAACGCCAGGCTGCCAGAACAGCGGGTTCGGACAGTGCTGATTCTAGGCGCGGGACCGGCCGGTCTGCTTTTTGTTCAATTCCTGCGGCTGGTTTTGGGATTCGATGGACTCCTGCTCGTAAGCGAACCGAACACACAAAAACGGCAGCTTGCCGAAGGATTCGGAGCGCAGGTGATCGACGCATCTTCCGAGGACCTGATTGAGGCAGTGCGCGAAGGCACGGGAGGGCGCTTGGCTGAGTTTGTGATTGAATCGTCGGGGGCGGGACAGGTATTTCCGCTTCTTCCTGGTGTGCTTCGGAAACAAGCGACGGTGCTGCTTTACGGTCATGGCCACGGGGGCGTCGACCTGAGCGTATGGAACGGCCTGCAGTTCAAGGAGCCGATGCTCGTGTCGCCGGTTGGGGGTTCGGGCGGATTTGATGAAGATGGCCGCCCGGCCGTCTATCGGCGTGCACTGCGTTTGCTCGAAAGTGGAACTATAAAGGTTGCGGCATTCCTTTCCCACCGCTACAAGTCCTTGGACGATGTCGGAAACGCATTCGACAAGGATTTTTCGCGTCCCGAATACACGAAGGGTGTGGTCGAACTTTTCCATTCGACGAAACTCTGAGAACGCGTCAAGTCGAACAGGATCATTGCGGAATCACCGTGCGAGGCGTATGGTTGCGGCAATGCGGGAGGGCCTGGTTCAGCCTTGTCCGCGACTAGCAGGAGGGCGCCATGGGGTACCTATTGGTCCGCCATAAGGTCAGGGAGTTTCACGAGTGGAAGCGGGTTTTCGACCGACACAAGGATGCACAACGGCACTCGGGTCTGCGAATCGAAAAGGTCATGAGGAATCTCTACGAGCCGAACGAGGTGTTTCTTTTTTTCGAGGTGACTGATCTGGCCAAGGCGCGTGGCTTTGTTTTTTCTTCCGAGGTGCCCAACTCCCAATCGGAATCCGGTGTGGTGGACAAACCGGATATCTACTTTCTTGCCTGAGTACTCTGCGGCGTCGCGGCCCGCAGGATCCCCCAGCCCGACCGCATTTCACGTCGGCGCCCGGAGGATCGCGATAGCGATCGAAACAATACGCCGCCGATTCCCTTTACCTTCAGGGTCCAACTACGGTTTTGGCTTTTCCGCTTCCTGATGCATGCGCTCTTCGGTCCACGGAGGAATGATGCCGACCGAGCGGGCGTAGGCGATGGACTGCCCGAGGTGTTCGCCATAGTGGCCGGAAATCAGGAAGAACGAGCCGCGCAGGGTGGTTTGGCCGCGCGGCGTTTTGATTTCCTTGTCGAGATCGGAATCCTTGATGGCCAGAATGGCAGAGCGAAAATGCGCGAACGAGTCTTTTAGCGCCTGGACGACTTTTGCCTTGTCGTTGGCCGAAGCCACTAACGCTTTCGGGTCGAGGCCTGCCGGGTACGGCGTGCCGAGCATCTTGGCAAACCCGTAGTTCGCAGTGACTACGTGCATGTACACTTCCCCAATTGTGCGAACCCCCTCCGCCGGACGCCAATTGTATTTCTCTGCAGGAATGGCATCCGCCAGACGTGCGAAGCGTTGTTCGTAGTAGGAGACTTCATCCAGAAATTCCATGCGCGGGCCGGAGGTCGGGGCCGTTTGGGCAACCACTGGTTTCACTCCGGGTTTCTGTTGAGCGTTGCTGAAAGAGCAGAGAGCAAAAAGCAGCAGGAACAAAAGCAAAAAGGTTCTTCTCATAAGGCTCCCCCATCGGCCAGCTAAGAAGTTGACTTCATTCTATAACGGAAAAAGAAAGTCAGTGGATGTCTGCGAATGAATGGCCTGCGAAGAGAAGCGAAGCAGGAAGATGTTCAGCAAAGTAGCTGGGATCGTGGCGGCCGGGATAGATGTGAAACTCGTGTGATATGTGCCGCGAGGCAAGGGTTCTGTGCAGTGCCTTCGCGCCCGTATCGAAGCCGTAATCGTCCTCATCGCCACAGTCGAAGTAAATCTTCAGACCGGCCAGATCGGCGGTCGACGCCAGAGTGAGAGGACTGTTGCGGTCCCAGAACGCGGCATCCGGGGGACTGCCGAAGACCGCGCCGAGAACGCGGGAACGCGGCGAATTGGGAGCGGGGCCAAGAAACGCCGGAAGCTTTTCAATCAGAGCAGCGCTGTGCGCGCTAACGGAGATAAACAGCTGCGGATGGCGAAAAGCCAGGTGCAAAGCACCATAGCCTCCCATGGAAATACCGGCGATGGCACGATGGCCGCGGCCAGGCGCGACGCGGTAGCGTTTTTCAATGAACGGAAAAAACTCCTGGAACAGGAAATCCTCGTAGTGCGTTTTTCCATCTTTTGAATTGATGTAGAAGCTGGCGTCGGCGTCGGGAGTGGCGATCAGAAACTCCTTGAGCTCCCCTTTTTCCCACATATCTTCCGTGAGATTCCACGCACCGGAATGAACAAAGAACTGCTCGTTGTCGCCGAGACCGTGAAGAAAATAGAGAACGGGGAAGCGGCGGGTTTTGTCCGCTGCAAAGGACGGTGGAAGGACAACGCAATAGGGAACGGAACGGGACAGAATCCTGCTGCCGACGGAGTTGCACTCGACGCGGCCCGGCGCACCGTCACTGCGCAGCGCCAGAGTGGAAAGCAGCAGAAACAAAACTGGAAATCGGAATTTATTCATAACGAAGGGCGTCGACAGGATTGAGCTTGGCGGCACGGGAAGCAGGATAGAGTCCGGCGGCCAGGCTGACAAGAACCGCGAAGACAAGACCGGCAATTACCAGCCACCACGGCACGGAAGAAAGTTCGATAGGATTCAGGTTCTGACGTTCAAGATAAATGTTTGTACCGATGGTGATCAGGCGGCCAAGCAGCCAGCCGAATGCGACGCCGAGGAGTCCACCGAGAAAGCCCATCACACCGGCCTCGACGAAGAAAAGCTGCTGCACGTCGGAATCCGCCGCGCCGAGCGCCTTCAGGACGCCGATTTCGCGGCGGCGCTCCAGAATGGCCATGACGAGCGTATTGACAATTCCGAGCGTGGCGACCGCCAGCGCAAGACTGCCAAAAATACCCAGAAGCGAGTCGAAGACCTTGAAAAATGTCTGCAGAGACTTGGAGGCGTCCAGCAGGGAGAAAGCATTGAAACCGAGATTCTTAATGGAGGTTTCGAGGGCTTCGACCTGGGAAGGAGATTTGGCACGCACGGAGAGAGAGGCATACGTGATTTTGGCAGAGTTGTTCCCGCGCACGATGTCCCGCAGATCGTTGACTTGCGCGGCACGAAGGGTCGAGGCCGTTTTGAGGGGCATGAGCACACGCGCGTTGCCAATGCCGCCGTAACCTGCGGCTGGTTCGGTCTCGACAATGCCCACTATCTTCAAGCGTAGCTCTTTGGGAACCACGGAGAAGCCTCCGGGTGATTCATTTCCGCCGTTTGAGACGTCGCCGCTTGCCGCCGGAAGCGCCTGGCGTTCCGCATATCGCAGTATCAGTTCCTGACTCACCAGGGAGGCAGTCTTTTCCGAGAGTTCCTTGGCAAATTCGATTTGGAGAATGGCCTCGTTTGCCGTGGGCGAGGAGAAGTAATTGCCTTGCATGCCGTCGAACGCCCCGGAATTGCGCGAAGATTCGGGCATGCCGGCGACCACCGTGGCATAGGGCTTGTCGTTGAACCGCACCTCCGTATAGAAGCGCACCTGCGGATAGACTTCGATCACATTGGGCAATTTTTCCAGTTCCTGGCGCGCATCTTCGTCGAGCGGCCGCGGAGGCTTGTCGGACTCGGCTTGCGGCCGCGGACGTCCCATGCCGCGAAAGCTGTTTTTGGGAGTGACGAAGATAGTGTCGAAGAGCCCGCTCTGCGACAAGCGCTTGGAGGCCATTTGCTGCAGGCCGACGCCCAGAGAGAGCATGGCCACAAGAGACGCTACACCGACCGCGACTCCCAGCGTCGTGAGCGCGTTGCGCAGAATCGCTTCGCGAAGATTGCGCAGTGCCAGATCGGTCAGGTCCTGGGGTTTCATTGCACTGTGCCTGGTACGGCCGGGGAGACGCCGAGGAGCTTGCCGTCGCCCATGGTGGCCAGGCGGTCGGCGTAGCGTTCGGCGAGCGGTCGCTCGTGGGTGACCATGACGATGGTCATGCCCAATTGCCTTTGCAGTTCGCGCAAAAGAGAGAGAATCGCTTCGCCGGTGGCGGTGTCAAGATTGCCGGTTGGCTCATCCGCCAGAAGGATCTTTGGTCGATTGACGAGAGCACGTGCGATGGCGACGCGTTGCTGCTCCCCGCCGGAGAGTTCCGTGGGGCGATGGCCCAGGCGGTGGGTCAGGCGCACCCGTTCGAGAGCTTCGCGGACGCGGCCGGCGCGCTCCGAACGATCGACCTCGGCCAAGCGGAGGGGAAGTTCCACATTTTCTTCGAGAGTCATACGCGGAAGAAGATTGAAGGACTGAAAAATCATACCAATAGTGTCGCGGCGGTAGCGGGCAAGCTCGAGTTGCGACAGGGTGGCCAGGTTTTTTCCGTTTGAGACGATGGCACCAGAGGTAGGGCGATCCAGCCCGGCCATCAAATTGAGCAACGTGGATTTTCCCGAGCCGGAGGAGCCGAGCAGAGCCAGAAATTCGCCGGTGAGTACGGAGAGCGAAACGTCGTCGACAGCGCGAACGCTGGTTTCCCCCATGATGTAGTGGCGGGAGATATGATCCAAGTGGACGGCGGGTTGTGCTTCGGCCATAGGGTCCTTCCCATAATACGTCCAGAGGTGCAGGAATCTTTCATTTCGTTTGGATGAAGGCAAGGTGTTCACGACGACCTGAGGAGGGCGGCATGAAAGCGATAGAGGACGGACGGGAGTGGATTGACGCGTATGTGAAAAGAAAGGGTGCCACACTTGCCGGGGTGGCCCGGAGTTTACGCCAGTTGATGAAGTAGACTGAGGCGGCGCGATTGAACAGCAACGAGACGAGGGATGAAAGTGAAAAAGGACGAGAGCGCGCGGAAAACTTGAGGGGTTTGCAGGCCGGACCGATGGCGTGCACTGAAGCGCGCGCCCACGCTGTGCTAGGATTTATATCTGCACCAAGTGAACCTGCCCGGGTAAGGAGCCTGCCTGAATGCCTGCGACGATGAAGGCTTTGCGGAAGACGCAAGCTGGGAAAGGTCTGCACCTCGAGGAAGTGCATGTGCCCTCGATTGGCCCAAGCGACGTCCTGGTTCGCGTGAAAGCCACCTCCATCTGCGGAACGGACCTGCACATCTATGGTTGGGACCGCTGGTCGAAAGGACGCATCAAGCCTCCCGTGACGCTCGGGCACGAATTTTGCGGAGTTGTCGAGCGAACCGGCGAAGAGGTTTCCGCCGTGAAAGCGGGCGATTTCGTCAGTGCCGAAATGCACCTGAACTGCGGGCACTGCCATCAATGCCGGCTCGGCCAAGCACATATCTGCCAGAACCTGAGAATCATCGGCATTGATCTGGACGGGGCATTCGCGGAATTCGTAAAGATTCCGGCAACGAATATCTGGCGGCTGGATCCGGCAATCCCCGAGCACTATGCGGCGATTCTCGATCCGCTCGGAAATGCCGTACATACGGTTCTGGCCGGCGCGATCGCCGGGCAAACCGCGCTTGTGACCGGCTGCGGCCCGATCGGACTGATGTCCATTGCCTTGGCCAAAGCGTGCGGAAGTTCCACCGTTTTTGCCACAGAGACCAACGAACACCGGCGCAAGATGGCCAAGGAGATGGGCGCAGACCTTGTTCTGAATCCTGTTTCGGAAGATCCGGTAGGGAAAATTCTGGAAGCCACCGGCGGAACGGGCGTGGATGTGTTGCTAGAAATGAGCGGTAATCCTACGGCGATTCAACAGGGATTCAAGGCCCTGCGGGCCGGTGGGAGAGCTTCGCTTCTCGGTATTCCTACGGAAAATGTGCCGCTGGACCTGGTGCAGGATGTCATCTTCAAGGGCGCGACGGTACAGGGCATCTACGGCCGGCGGATGTATGAAACCTGGGTGCAAATGACGGCTCTGTTGAAGGCCGGGCGGGTGAATCTGGAGCCGCTGTTTGGCGAACGGATGGAACTGGACAATTTTGAAGCCGCCTTTGCGAAACTGCACAGCGGTATGGCCGGAAAGATTCTGATGTACCCGAACGGGATCGAGAAGTGAGAGAAAGACCGGCCGCGGATCCACACAGGGCAACGAGAGACCGCGATGGAAGGATTTTGAACCGAGCGAAAGAAGTGCCGCGTAGCGGAGAATTGGGAGCTAGGAAATGAGTGAATCAGGAACGCAAACCACCAAACACAATCCCCTGCAGTACGTGAGCGAGACGCTCCAGGAATTGCGCACGAAAGGCGTGGCGCCGAAACTGAGGGTTTTGGAAGGGGAACAAAAGCCGGTCTGCATCTTTGACGGGCGTGAGGTCATCAACCTGGCCTCCAACAATTATCTGGGGCTGACCTCGCACCGGGCGCTGCGCAAGGCGTCGGTCGAAGCGGTACGCACGCTGGGCGTGGGAGCGGGCGCGGTGCGCACCATCGCCGGCACGATGAAACTTCACATGGATTTGGAAGAGCAGATCGCCAAGTTCAAGAACGTCGAGGCGTGCGTGGTGTTTCAGTCGGGATTCACCGCGAACGCCGGTACGGTTTCCGCCGTGCTTGGCAAAGACGATTTGATCGTCTCGGACGAGCTAAATCATGCGTCCATCATCGACGGAGCGCGTTTGTCGAAGGCGACAATCAAGGTTTTCAAACACAAAGATGCAAATGATTGCGAGCGCATCCTGCAAGAGCACGCGCATTTTCCCGGCAAGAAACTGATCATCACTGACGGGGTGTTTTCGATGGACGGAGATATCGCGCCGCTCCCGCAGCTGTGCGACCTGGCGGAGAAGCATGGTTGCATCATGATGGTGGACGACGCGCATGCCAGCGGCGTTCTCGGCCGCGGCGGGCGTGGCTCCATCGATCATTTCCAGTGCCATGGGCGCGTGCATATCCAGGTAGGCACGCTCAGCAAGGCGATAGGTTCGATGGGCGGCTATGTTTGCGGTTCGCGCGACCTGATCGATTATCTGTATTTGCGAGCGCGGCCCTTCCTGTTTTCGACCTCCCACCCGCCGGCAACAGCCGCCGCATGTCAGGCGGCTTTCACGCTGCTGGATTCCGCGGAGGGCGAGCGGCTGGTGAAGAAGCTGTGGGCGAACACCAAATTCTTCAAGCGCGAATTGAAGAAGCGTGGTTTCGAGTTCAAGGCCAGCGAAACACCGATCATTCCGATTCATGTGGGCGACGCTGCCAAGGCTTTCGAATTTTCGCGCAAGCTTTTTGAAGCCGGTGTATTCGCGCCCGCGGTGGGCTATCCAACTGTGGCGGAAGGAAAGGCCCGCTTGCGTGCCATCGTCAGCGCCGCGCACAAGCGCGAACAGCTGATGAGAGCGGCGGATACCCTTTCCGAAGTGGCCAAGCCGCTCGGAATCATCTAGCCAGATATAAGGTCAGCGCCCGTTTATCTGAGGAGGGGGCTAATCATGCGCGGCGGTCTTGCTCTCGTGCTCGCTGCCTCTCTTCTCCTTGCGGCGGGCCCATCCGCGCCGAAGGTTGTTCATGAAGATGCCTTTTGGGTCATGGGCATCGAAGTGCAGACCAACAACGCCAGGGAAGCGACGAGCGAAGGCGTCATCGGCAAACAATGGCAGAAGTTCTTTCAGGAAGGTGTGCTCGAGAAAATCCCCAGCAAGACCGGCGGGGATATTTACGCGCTGTATAGCGATTATGCCTCGGATCACAACGGGGATTATTCCTTCGTGATTGGCGCGAAAGTTGACGATGGTTCGAAAGCCCCCGCCGGTTTCGTTCTGAAGAAAGTGCCGGCAGGCAACTACGCGGTAGTGCCCGCCGAAAAGGGACCCCTCGCGAAAGTTGTCAGCGAGGCGTGGCAAAGAATATGGGCCATGGAGGATAAACAGGAACTCGGTGGCCAGCGTGCCTACAAGGTCGACTACGAGCTCCACGATCAGCGATCTGCCGATCCGCAAAACGCGCAGGTGGATATCTACATTGGGCTGAAGTGAGCCAGACGATGGCCGCAGGTTCTCCTGACTGCTTTGCTATACTCGCCGGATGACCGCAAAGGCTGATGCTCCGAAGAAGCTATTCCTGGTGGATGCGATGGCGCACGTCTACCGGGCGTTCTTCGCTCCGATGATGCGGATGAACGCGCCGAGCGGCATCCCTACCAAGGTTCCCTTTCTGTTTGCGAATATCGTGCGCCGGCTGATCAAGGATTACCAGCCGGACTATATGGGCATCGTGTTCGATACCAGCAAACCCACGTTTCGGGACAAGCTTTTCGAATCCTACAAGGCGCAGCGGCCGCCGATGCCGGACGAAATGAGCGTCCAGTTGCCGTACGTGCGGCGGCTGTGTAAGGCGATGCGGCTGCCGATCCTCGAATTTGACGGATATGAGGCCGACGATGTGATCGGCACGATGGCCAAGCAGGGCGCGAAGGAGAATCTGGATGTGCTGGTCGTCTCGAATGACAAGGACATGATGCAACTGGTGAATCCCGGCGTGCGGATTCTGCGCACGGGCTCGGGGGGCGCGAAGGCGGACACGATCGTCGACGCCAAGAAAGTGGAGGAAATTCTCGGTGTGCCACCCAACAAGGTAATTGATCTGATGGCCTTGCTCGGCGATACGGTCGACAACATTCCCGGGGCAAAAGGAATCGGCGAAAAAGGAGCCACCGAACTCATCCAGAAATACCACAGCGTGGAAAACGCACTCGAACATGCGGATGAGGTGGCCAACAAGCGCTACCGCGAGGCCCTGCAGCAGCAAAAAGAGCAGGTGTTGATGAGCAAGCAGCTCGCTACGATTGAAACCGGGGTGCCCCTCGAGCTCGATCTCGACAAACTGAAACGGCGCGATCCCGATGGGGACGCACTGATGGAGCTTTATCGAGAATTGGGCTTCAATTCGCTGATGAAAGAACTGCTGGCGAGCGGCGTGCAGGAAAAAAGCGTTGCCAGCGAGCAGGAAGGCGATGGCAGCGATAGGGCGGGACTCGGCAGACAGAAAAGAGACTATGCGCAGATCGCAGATGCGGAGGAACTTCGAAGCTACCTGAAAAAACTGCCTGCGAAAGCTCCCCTCGCATTGTGGCTAAACCTGGATTTGGGCGAACGCGAAACCGAGGGATTTGGCACGCAAGTGACGGGCATCGAGCTTTCCACCAAGGAAGACGAAGGCCGCGCTATGTGGGTAGACGGGAAAGGGGAAGCGCTGAAAGCCTTGGAGCCGGCGCTCGGCGACGAAAAACGGCAAAAGATCGTGCACGACCCAAAGCTGTTCCAGTTGCTCGTGGGAAAAGTGGAGAATATCGAGCACGCCACCCAGTTGTATGACTACCTGCTCCGGCCGACAACAGCCAAGCACGAATTCGCCGGCGTGATTTTCCGCCATTTCAACGTGCCGATCGGCGGCGGAGCAGGAGAGCATGCGGACTTCCTGCAGCGGCTTGCTCCGGTGTTGCGCAGGCAGGTGGAAGAGCAGGGCCTGGCGGGGGTCTATGAAAAGATCGACCTTCCGCTGGCGGGAGTGCTTGCGGAGATCGAGCGAAACGGAATCCGCCTCGATCCCGGGGCGCTGGCAAAGATGTCGGAATCCATGGAGAAGGAAGTTCGGCGCCTGGAAAAAGAGATCTGGGACCTGGGCGGTTCGGAATTCAACGTGAATTCTCCCACGCAACTGGCGGAGATCCTGTTCGACAAGCTGAATCTTCAGCCCCCGGGCAGGCGGGGGAAAGCGAAAGAGCGCTCGACCGCCGCGGACGTGCTGGAGGTTCTGGCCGACCTGCACCCTCTGCCGGGGAAAATCATAGAGTATCGGGAAATCGCGAAGCTGAAATCGACTTACGTGGATGCACTGCCGAAGCTGATTCACCCGGAGACCGGCCGCGTGCATACGAGTTTTTCGCAGACCGGCACAGCGACGGGCCGCCTCAGCTCGAGTGACCCCAATCTGCAAAATATTCCGGTGCGAACAGAACTCGGGCGCGAAATCCGCGCTGCTTTCGTGGCGGAGAAAGGAAAAGTTCTTCTTTCCGCCGATTATTCGCAGATCGAATTGCGCATCATGGCGCATTTTTCGCGCGATCCAGTGCTGCTGGAGTCATTCCGCAACGGCGAAGACATTCACGCCCGCACCGCGCAAGAAGTCTTTGGCGTGGGTCCGCTGGCACAGACGGCGGATCACCGCCGCGCGGCAAAGGCCATCAATTTCGGCATCATTTACGGGCTTTCGGCCTTTGGCCTGGCCAAGCAATTGGGCATCGAGCAGAAAGAGGCTGCGCAATTCATCAACGCCTATTTCACCCGCTATCGCGGCGTCAAAGAATATCTGGACAACGTGCTGATAGAAACCCGCAAGAGCGGCGTGGCGAAAACGCTGTTCGGCAGAATTCGCCCCATACCCGAAATCAACGCGACGCAAATGCAGTTGAGAAATTTCGCGGAACGCACGGCCCTGAATTCACCCCTGCAGGGAACCGCCGCGGACCTGATCAAACTGGCGATGATTTCTATCGACCGGCGCCTGAAGGAAAAGAGATTGGCAACACGCATGATCCTGCAAGTGCACGACGAACTGTTGTTCGAAGCGCCGGTCAAGGAAAAAGGCGCCGTCGAAAAGCTGGTCCGCGAAGAGATGGAAGGTGTTTACAAACTGACGGTTCCCCTAGTGGTGGAAATCGGAACAGGGCCGAACTGGCGCGACCTGGACTGACTTCCCCCATCACGAATGAGGCATCCCTCGAGAGCGACGCGACATCCATAGAGGCAGCCCTCGCCGCCTGTCCAACCGTACAGGCAACATTTAGGCACTGTAAAAAAGACCAAATCCCGCCCATGAAGAATGTGCGTGCTAGCCTGAAATCGAAATAGGTGGACGGGGGCCTTATGCGCAGAATCAACGTGTTATGTGGCTTGTGTCTTGCGGGAATCTTCCTCGCAGGCTGCAGTGGCCTGAACGACTTGAATCATAACACCGGAAATGGCGGTAACAGCGGTGGCGGGGGGAACACCGGCTCAGGTGGCGCCGTGAGCGTATCGGTGAC
>Ga0187782_10000589_pt1 | contig 24955 bp, 22 predicted proteins | sample 0715_SJ02_MP15_2_FD_132454 | JGI IMG/M metagenome (GOLD analysis project Ga0187782, IMG submission 132454) | Tropical peat soil microbial communities from peatlands in Department of Meta, Colombia - 0715_SJ02_MP15_20_MG | ecosystem: Environmental > Terrestrial > Soil > Wetlands > Peat | place... | reverse complement strand
TCAACGGTGGGACGGGACGAGGAAACCATTCGAACCTACATCAAGAACCAAGAGCAACAGGATCGCAAAATGGACCAGCTTACCCTGATCCCATAGTCCCATCCCAAAAGTAGCAGAGTCCTTTAAAACCGCTTTTAGCGGTTCCCCATCAAACCACCAGCTTAGCTGGTGGTTTCTGACTTCGACTGCACGCGGCTCACGAGCCAGCAGCCACGAAGAGAGCCCCGTCGCCTTCGTTGCGATCGTTTGACATCGCTTGTTCCGTGAACGCCGTGCCCTTGTTCAATCGCGGATCATGCAGCAGCGCCGCTCCGCGCGGATGATCGGCCATGTTGCTCTCCTCAAGCTTCACAGGGACAAACCTGCATCGCTAACACCGCCGCCGATCGTCGATCCGCCCTTCGCGAAAGGGTGTGGGTTGGACAGGAGCAATCGGGGCCATGCGACGCAGCAACGCGCCTGACTTGGCGCGTCTGTTCGCCGCTGAGGCGGCGTCCAAACGAAAAAATCCGAGCCACGCTCCGATCGCCCCGGCCGAGCCTGACAATTGATCGGGGCGATCGGTGGGATTGAAGCGTTCGCCCGATTGTCCTGAGAGTCGTGAGCGTCCTCGTGAGCGTCCTCGTTGCGCGTCGCAGCCCGCCATGTTAGAAGCTTCCGAACTTGAGCCTGCAACAAGCGACAAGGGGTCGCGGCAATGGTGACCGGCAGGCCGAGATCTCGACATGAGAACCGGAGGAAACCTTCATGACCTGGACTGCCCCCGTCATCGTTGAAGTCTGCGTCGGCATGGAAGTCACGTCGTACGAGTCCGCCGAGATCTAAGGCTGCGCGGGCGGGCGGAGCCCGCGCTCGAAGCCTGAAAAAGCCGGCGAGAAGCTCCTTGAGACCGTTGAGGTTGGAGAGCTTCGACCGCCGGCTTTTGTTTGCGCCCGCGCCGGCACGGGGAAGAATTGATGTCCAGGATCCGTTACGTCGCCCAAATTGCCGCCAGCCTCGTCGCCTGCGGGGCGGCAGCCCTGACGGTCGAGCCGAGATCGAACGCGTATGGCGCGCCAAGCCTGGTCGAAGACGCCCGCAGCAGGGGCCTTGCGCCCCTTCCTCCGACCGCGGAGAGCGCTGACGCCGCCGCAGTCGCGCGTGTCGAGCTGGGGCGTCGCCTGTTCTTCGAAAATCGCGTGTCGGCGGACGGAAACGTCAGTTGCGGCCACTGCCATCAGTCCGATCGCGGCGGCGCGGACGGACTGCCGAAAGCCATCGGCGTCTTCGGCAAGGAGAATCCGCGCAACGCCCCGTCGATTTTCAACGCCTTTCTGCAGTTCAAGCAGCATTGGCGCGGCGATCGCGCCTCGCTGGAGGAGCAGGCCGAAAAGTCGCCGACCGGCCCGGCCACCTTTGGCAATCCGGATTTCGCTGCGGTCACGACCAGGATCAAGGCCATCCCCGGATATGCCCAGCTCTTCGCCCGAGCCTTTCCGGGCGAGGCGGAGCCAATAACCCAGAAAAACTGGGGCGTCGCGATCGCAGCCTATGAGCGCACGCTGGCGACGCCGAGCCGCTTCGATGAGTTCTTGACCGGAAAGGAGTCGGCCCTGAGCGAGGCCGAGAAGAACGGCTTGCGCAAGTTCATCGAGCTCGGCTGCGCGTCCTGCCACGACGGACCGGGGCTCGGCGGCCAGTCTTTCCAAAAATTCGGCGTCTACGAGGACTATTGGAAAGAAACGGGCGTCGCAGCGCCTGACAAAGGGCGTGCGGAGGTGACCAAGAACGACGCCGATCTCTATGTCTTCAAAGTCCCGCAACTGCGAAACGTGACGCAAACGGCGCCCTATTTCCACGACGGCTCGGTAGCCGATTTGCAGCAGGCCGTGCGCATCATGGCCAAGACGCAGCTCGGCGTAGATCTCAAGGAGAGCGACGCGCGCGATCTGGTCTCTTTCTTGGGAAGCCTCAGCGGCTCTGCGCCGCGCGCCTTTGCGCCGCTGGAGCCCTTCCCCGACAAGTGAGCGGACGGCGCGAGAAGGCTTTCGCGTGACGAGGGCTCACGCTTGCGGTCCCCGGCTCGTCAAACGCTTCCTCCGGTTGCCCCCAGGGCAGAAAGGCGCCACAAGCACGCCGTCGCAGCCCCGGAACGCCTCATGGATCGCATCGTCGCCCATTATCGCCTGCGCGCCGGCGCGGGCGTAGCCGAGGAGTTCGCGCGGCGCGTCGCCCTCGAGCAGAGCGTCGAATGTCCGCTCGCCGCCGTGCGGGACCCGAAAATCCTCGACGAGATCGTCGGCCAGGTGCGGGACGTGAGGGGCCGCGGCGACGGCTCCTTCGACATCGCGATCGCGCTCAGCCCCCGCACGGTGGGGCGCGACGCCGGCCAGCTGTTGAACATGCTCTTCGGCAACAGCTCGATCCACGACGCGCTGTCGCTCGAGGACGCCGAGATTCCCGATGCTCTTGCCGAGGTTTTCGGCGGCCCAAATTACGGGATCGAGGGGTTGCGCGCGCTCGCCGGGGCCAGGCGCCGCCCGCTCACCTGCTCGGCCTTGAAGCCGCAGGGCCTCTCCCCGGAAAAGCTCGCCGCGCTCGCGCTCGAATTCGCCAAGGGCGGCGTCGACTTCGTCAAGGACGACCACGGGCTGGCCGACCAGGACTTCAGTCCCTTCTCCGAGCGCGCGCCCGCCTGCGCGCGCGCCATGCGCGAGGCCGCGGACGCGACCGGGCGGCTCACCCATTACGTGCCGAGCCTTTGGGGGAGTTTCGACGAGATCGACCGGCGGCTCGATCTCGCCGCTGAACAAGGCCTGCGTGCGGCGATGCTCACGCCGGCGCTCATCGGATTTTCCGATTTCGTGGCGTTGAAGCGCAAGCATCCCGACGTCGCCTTCTTCGCGCATCCGAGCTTTTGCGGGGGCGCGCGCATCGCGCCGCCGCTCTATAACCGGCTCTTCCGCATCTTCGGCGCCGATGCGGTGATCTTCCCGACCTATGGCGGGCGCTTCGGCTATGGCGAGGCGACCTGTCGCGCCATTGCCGATGCGGCGCGGGCGCCGCTCGGACGGTTGCGTCCGGCGCTTCCCGTGCCGGCCGGCGGCTTGACGCTGAACCGCGTCCCCGAGACGCTTGACTTCTACGGGCCTGACACGATGCTGCTCATCGGCGGCGACCTGCTGCTCAATCCGCTGGACAAGCTCGCCGGCGAAACACAGAAATTCGTGCGCGCCGTCGCGGAGCATTTTGATGAGTGAGCCCGTCCCGCCCCCGAGCTTTCGCCACGCCGCATCGGACTTCTCCTGGAATGGCGTCGAGCGCCTCAAATACAAGGAGGAGGGCGCCGCGCCCTTCAAGGCGATCTCCCGCCAGACGCTTTTTTCCTCCCCGCACCTTGCCGGCGAGCTGCGCTATTTCGAAATCGCGCCCGGCGGCTTCTCGACGCTCGAGCGGCATGGGCACGCCCATGCCGTCATGGTCTTGCGCGGGCGCGGGGCCTGCCTCGTCGGCGACGAGGTGCGTCAGATCGCCGAGCGCGATCTCATCTCCATCGGGCCCTGGACCTGGCATCAATTCCGCGCCTGCGAAGGCGAGCCGCTCGGCTTCCTCTGCCTCGTCGACAGCGTGCGCGACAAGCCGCAGCTGCCGGGCGTCGAGGATCTCGCAGCGCTACGCGCCAACGCCGAGATCGCGGCGTTCCTGGATGAAAACTCAGTCTGACAACCGGTCTTCGCCATCGCGATGAGGCCCGCGAGAGGAAACGCATATGAACATCGGCGGACGCCACTACCGCTCGATCTGGCGCGACGACGCGCGGGTCTTCGTCATCGATCAGACCAAGCTCCCTTTCGGCTTCGAGACGCGCGCCTTGTCGACGCTCGACGCCGCGGCGGTCGCGATCAAGGACATGATCGTGCGCGGCGCGCCGCTCATCGGCGCGACCGGGGCCTATGGGCTCGCCCTGGCGCTGCGTCAGGACGCGAGCGACGCTGGGCTTGCGCACGCCTATGAGACGCTTCTCGCGACGCGCCCGACCGCGGTCAATCTGCGCTGGGCGCTCGACCGCCTGCGCGAGAAGCTGTTGCCGGCCGCGCCCTCGGGTCGCGCGGATCTCGCCTTCGCCGAGGCCGACGCCATCGCGGATGAGGACGCCGGCTGCTGCGAGGCCATCGGCGAACATGGGGCGGCGCTGCTCACCGAGGCCGCGGCGCGCAAGGACGGGGCGCCGCTCAACATTCTCACTCATTGCAACGCCGGCTGGCTCGCGACCGTCGACTGGGGCACGGCGCTTGCGCCGATCTACAAGGCGGCGCGCGGGGGAGTCAGCCTCCATGTGTGGGTCGACGAGACCCGCCCGCGCAATCAGGGCGCAAGCCTCACGGCCTATGAGCTCGCGGGCGAAAATGTCCCGCACACGGTCATCGTCGACAACGCCGGCGGGCATCTGATGCAGCATGGCCTCGTCGATCTCTGCATCGTCGGAACCGACCGCACGACGCGCACCGGCGACGTCTGCAACAAGATCGGCACCTATCTCAAGGCGCTCGCCGCGCATGACAATGGCGTGCCCTTCTATGTCGCGCTGCCGTCCTCCACGCTCGACTGGCGGCTCGCGAACGGCGTGACGGAAATCCCGATCGAAGAGCGCGACGAATCCGAGGTGACGTTCATCAGCGGCAGCGACGACCGCGGCCGGACGGCGAGGATCCGGGTGACTCCGGAAGGGACGCGGGCAAAAAATTTCGGCTTCGACGTGACGCCGGCGCGCTATGTCACGGCGCTCGTCACCGAGCGCGGCGTCTGCGCAGCCAGCGAGCCGGCGTTGCGCCAGATGTTTCCCGAGGCCACGCGATGAGCGACGATCTCCACTACTCGGACGAACTCATCCGCAGCGTTCTCTCTCGCGCGCGTGTCATCGCGCTCGTCGGCGCAAGCGCGAACTGGAACCGCCCGAGCTATTTCGTCACGAAATATCTTCAGGGCAAAGGCTATCGCGTCATCCCGGTCAATCCGGGCCTTGCGGGGCAAGAAATTCTCGGTGAGACGGTGTACGCCGATCTCGCCTCCATCCCCGAGCCGATCGACATCGCGCAGATCTTTCGCCGCTCGGAATTCGCCGGCGGGCTCACGGACGAGGCGATCGCCGCAGGCGCCAAGACGATCTGGATGCAGCTCGGCGTGCGCGACGACGCGGCCGCTCTGCGGGCCAAGGCCGCGGGCCTCACCGTGATCATGAACCGCTGCCCGAAGATCGAATATGGTCGACTCGCGGGCGAGCTCTCCTGGGGCGGCGTCAACAGCGGCGTAATCTCGAGCCGCGCGCCGACGCCGCCGACGCGCCGGCCGTTGCGCGACGCCGCGGAAGGCGTCGACAAGCCGGGCTTCGCGACCAAGGCCATTCACGCCGGCGCGCGACCCGACGCTGTGACCGGCGCGCGCATCACCCCGATCTTTCAGACGTCCTCCTATGCGTTCGAGGACGCCGAGCACGCGGCCTCGCTCTTCAATATGCATAATTTCGGACATGTCTATTCGCGCCTCAGCAATCCGACCGTCGCGGTGCTAGAGGAGCGCGTCGCTTCGCTGGAGGGCGGGCGCGCCGCCGTCGCCGCGGCTTCGGGACACGCGGCGCAATTCCTGGCCTTCTTCACGCTTCTGGAGCCAGGCGACGAATTCGTCGCCTCGCGCAATCTCTATGGCGGCTCGCTCACGCAGTTCGGCCTGAGTTTCAAGAAGCTCGGCTGGACCTGCCGTTTCGTCGACCAGAGCTCGCCTGAGAACTTCGAGCGCGCGCTCAACGAGCGCTGCAAGGCGATCTTCATCGAAAGTCTCGCCAATCCGGGCGGGATCGTCGCCGACATCGAGGCGATCGCTGCGGTCGCGCATGCGGCGGGCGTGCCGCTCATCGTCGACAATACTTTGGCGACGCCCTATCTCTGCCGCCCGCTCGAATGGGGCGCGGACATCGTCTGCCACTCGACGACGAAATTTCTCGCCGGTCACGGCAATTCGCTCGGCGGGGTGGTGGTCGAATCCGGGCGCTTTGACTATGCGAACGGCAAGTTCCCGACGCTCGCCGGACCCGAGCCCGCCTATCACGGTCTTAATTTCTTCGAGACTTTCGGCGATTTCGCCTTCACGACCAAGGCGCGCGCGGTGGCGCTGCGCGACTTCGGCCCGGCGCTTTCGCCGATGAACGCCTTTCTCACGCTCACGGGAATCGAGACGCTGCCGCTGCGCATGCAGCGCCATGTCGAGAACGCCGGCCGCGTCGCAAGCTTTCTGGAAACTCATGCGCGCGTCGCCTGGGTTTCGTATGCGGGCCTCAATTCGAGCCCCCACCGCGCGCGCGCGCAAAAATACTTTCCGCAAGGCGCCGGCGCGGTTTTCACCTTCGGGCTCAAAGGGGGTTATGAGGCCGGCGTGCGGCTCGTCGAGCGCGTGCGGCTGTTCTCGCATCTCGCCAATGTCGGCGACACGCGCAGCCTGATCTTGCATCCGGCGTCGACGACGCATCGCCAGCTGACCGACGAGCAGAGGCTCGCGGCGGGCGCGGGCCCGGACGTCATCCGGCTGTCAGTCGGGCTCGAGACGGTCGAAGATCTGATTGCGGATTTGGATCAGGCGCTCGACCGCCCAGATTGAAGCGGCTTATGCGCGATCTCGGCGCGGAAGCGCCGAGATCGCGCGGTTGGAGGAAAGTGCGCGCCGTTACTGCAGCGCCTGCGCCTGGGCGAGCAGCGCCTGCGCCTGGCTGATGAGCGACTGAGCATTGGTCTGATTGATGGCCACACCGCCAAAGGCCGCGGCTTCAAGAATGGCGATCATCTGGCTGGCGAGGGCGTTGCGCTGGCTCGTGAGCGAAACGATCTGCGATTCCAATGTCGCATAGGTGCTCGCATTCGCAAGCAGCGCCTGGGTTGAAACGCCCGTCAGCGTCGTGATGCCGAGCGGCCCCGTCGGCGCGTTGATCGCCTTGTAGGCCTCGGCGAGCTGGGACGCGATCTGGCTGGCGCCGCCAGAGAACGGCGCGGGGCGCGCCGCATCGTTCATGATCTCGAAGATCACGCGTCCGTCATGCGCATAGTCGTCGCTCAAGCCCACGAGGCTCAGGATCGTCGGACGAATGTCCGTGTGATCGGTGAACAGTTCGTCCGTTTCGCCGAGCGGGAAGACGCCGGGGCCGACGATTCCAAGCCAGGTTTGCACGATGTCGTTCTGGAAGTCGCCGTGATTCCAGACGAAGTTGCGCGACTGCACGAAGCAGCTCGCCGCGTCGATCGCGGGCGTGCAGGGCGAGGTCGAGCCGGTGGCGGACAGGAAGTAGTCCGGATTGCCGAACAGGACGAAGCTCGGCGTGCGCGCCGGGTCATGCGTGACCATATGGAGCAGGGCGAGCTCGGCCGGATCTGCGAGCGCCTGCGTCACCTTGGCGTCGCCCTTGACGATGGGGTCGTATCCGAGCAGCGCGCCGGCTTGCTGCTCCAACAGGCGCAAGGTTGGATCGGTCGGCGCCGGGTCGCCTTGAACATGGACGCTCGGGGCGTCGTCGCTGTGCACCTTGAAGTTCGTCGTGTTGCCGAACTCCGTCGCAAAGACGCGGCTCAGATCGGCGTCGACCTCGCCCTTGGTTCCGACGGGATAGGTGCAAGGCGCGGTCACGCCGTCGCAGCCGGGAGGAAGCGCTCCGAAAGTGGGCCCGGTGAAATGGTCGTTCTCGTCCGCGGTGATCACGAACAGCGAGTTTCGCGGCGAAATGCCGTCGTAAGCGAGGCGGTTGAAGAATTTGGTGAAGGCGGCGTCATAGGCCTTCAACTGATACACATAATTCGCCTCGCCCGGACCGAAAGCTCCGTCCGGGTAGTTGGCGATCGGCGCGCCCGGGTAGTTGTGATTGTCGTGCGCGTCCTCAATGTAGAAGTAGACGACCTGCACGCCCGCCTCGAGCATCTGCGCGACATAGCCGAGCGATTGCGACGGCGTCGGATCGAAGCCGGTGGGGAAGCCATCGTTGCCGTTGTCGTCGGTGATGTGGTTTCCGTCGAGGTCGAGCACATAGCCGGCGCCCCTGTTGATGGCCGGCGCCACATACTTATTGCCGAAAAGCGCCTGAAAGCCGGTGTAGCCGCCGGGTTCGTCGGGCAAGTAGTCCGGCCCGGCATGCGGCGAACCTGCGCACAGGGGGCTGTTCTGCGCGCAATGGATCGCAATGCCCTCGAAGTCCGCCGCCGCCAGGGTGGGATTGTTCGCAGCCTCCGTGGCTTCGGGCGAATTCGCGCCGAAGACGTTGGTGATGTCGGTCGTCACGTTCTCGAACTCAATGTTGGCGATCGAGAAGGCGCCGACGTCGCAGCCCGCGCGCGTGAAGGGAACCCAGGGCGCGGGGTGAATCTTGCCGCGCTGGTCGACGAACTCCGGCACGAGCACGGGCGTCGTCGATGTGCCTTCGTTCACATAGTCGGTCCAATAGGCGAAGGAGCTTTGGAAGTGCGGCGTCCCGGTCGGATCGAAGAAGCCGAAGCTGTTGCCGACGGAAAAGCCGAATTTCTCGCCATAGACGCCCGTGAGCGAGGTCGTGATGTCGACGGAGGTGTGCGAGATCAGCGGCGTATGGTGGTTCGTGAGCAGCGTTCCATTCCAGGTCAAGAAGTTTAAGAGGCTCGGAATCTGCTCGAGATCGGAGGGCACGTAGGGCGTATCGCGCCTCAAGTGCACGTTGTCGAACTGCAGATAGATGATGTGCGTGATGCCGTGACCGAGCTGGCAGGCGGCCTTGGCCGGAGCGGCGCCCGCGAGCGCCAGCGCGGCAGCAGCGCCCAACGCGCACAGAGAGACTTTTTTCATCGAGCTACCCCCACATAAACGAGCGTCCGTCCAGTGCGGACGCCGCGACGCTTATCGGGGGTCGCAGTCAGATTGATTGCGGTTGCGTGAAGCTTCCGTGAACGGGCGGCGAGATTCGCTGAGCAGATCTCCATCTGCTTTGCGAGACGCGACGGCGCTATGCCGCGACGACGACGCTCGCGTCCGCGCCGCCGCTTGGCGCAAACTTTTCGAAATTCTCGCGGAACATGCGGGCGAGCTTCTTAGCCGCCGCCTCATAGTCGGCCCGCGACGTCCAGCTCTTCATGGGGTTGAGCAGTTCGGGCGCGATCCCCGGCGCCGAGAGCGGCGTCGCGAGGCCGAAGAACGGCTCGACTGCGAAGGGCGCCTGCTTGAGCTCGCCGCCGAGCGCCGCTGCGAGCAGCCGCCGGGTCGCTGCGATCGGCATGCGGCTGCCGACGCCATAGGACCCGCCGGTCCAGCCGGTGTTGACGAGCCAGCAGTCGACGCCATGCCGCGCGATCAGCTCGCGCAGCAGATCGCCATAGACTTGGGGGCGGCGCGGCATGAAGGGGGCGCCGAAGCAGGTCGAAAAGGTCGCCTCCGGCTCCGAAACGCCCTTCTCCGTGCCCGCGACCTTGGCCGTGTAGCCGGAGAGAAAGTGATACATGGCCTGCTCGGGAGAGAGCCTTGCGATCGGCGGCAGCACGCCGAAAGCGTCGCAGGTCAGCATGACGACGTTTTTCGGGTGGCCGCCGCGGCCGGCGTCGCTCGCATTGGCGATGAAGTCGAGCGGATAGGCGATGCGGGTGTTCTCGGTCCGCGAAGCGTCGTCGAAGTCCAGGGCGCGAGTCAGGGGATCGAAGGCGACGTTTTCCATGACCGAGCCGAAGCGCTCCGTCGTCGAGAATATCTGCGGCTCGGCCTCGCGCGAGAGCCGGATGGCCTTGGCGTAGCAGCCGCCCTCGAAGTTGAACACGCCTTCGCTGCTCCAGCCGTGCTCGTCGTCGCCGATGAGGCGTCGGGCGGGGTCCGCGGAGAGCGTCGTCTTGCCGGTGCCCGACAGCCCGAAGAAGATCGCCACGTCGCCTTCTCGTCCAACGTTCGCCGAGCAATGCATAGGCATGACGCGCGCCGTCGGCAGCACGAAGTTCAGGAAGGTGAAGACGGACTTCTTGATCTCGCCGGCGTAGCTCGTGCCGCCGATGAGCACGAGCCGGCGCGAAAAGTCGATGGCGATGACCGTCTCGCTGCGGCAGCCATGGCGGCTCGGATCGGCTTTGAAGGAGGGCAGGTCGACGATCGTCAATTCGGGCGCAAACCCCGCCAATTCTTGCGGCACGGGGCGGATCAGCAGGTTCCGGATGAACAGCGAGTGCCAGGCGAGCTCCGTGAACACGCGAGTCCGCACACGATGGGCCGCATCGGCGCCGGCGAAGAGATCCTGCGCATAAAGCTCATGACGAGCGGCATGCGCGAGGAAGTCTGCGAGCAGGCGATCGAACTGGGCCGGCTGCATGCGGCCGTTGTTGTCCCACCACACCGCCTCCTGCGTGAGCGCGTCGGCGACAATGAATTTGTCCTTGGGCGAACGACCCGTATGCGCGCCCGTGTGCGCGACGAGCGCGCCGCCGCGGGCGATCGTCGCCTCGCCGCGACAAGCGGCTTCCTCATAAAGCTGCGGCGCGTCCAAATTTCTGCGCCTCGCCATGAAGCCAGAGGCTGGGCCTGGGTCGCTCGTTTCGCTCAAAGCGGACCGCGAAGATGCGTGAAGAACCATGCGTCGTCTCCCGACCGAACGCGGCGCGCCGTTCATGTCTTGCGAAAGACGATAGCGCGAGCAGCCGACAATTCCAGCCTCAGGGCGGCTCGGACGCTCAAGAATGTGCTGCGTATCGTCTCAGAGCAGGGAGCAAATATGGCGCGCAAATTGATGAATGAACGCTTAACAATACGGTTTGGCCCGGGCGGGCCAAACCGCCCGTAAGACGTCGAACGGGCGCGCCGTCGTCGCCGCAGGTCGCCTGCGGCTCTCCCCGCGCGCCTCCGATGGTTCGAAGAACCGAGGGTCGACCTCAGTTCATGTGCCAGCCGTGGCTCACGATGATCGACTCGCCCGTCAGCGCATTCGTCTTGAAAGCCGCGAGCGTCAGCGCGACCTCCGCCACGTCGCTGACCATGGTGAACTGCTTATCCACCGTCTCGCCGAGCAGGACCTCCTTCACGACGCGCTCCTCGGTGATGCCGAGCTCATGCGCCTGTTCGGGAATCTGCTTCTCGACGAGCGGCGTCAGCACGAAGCCCGGGCAGATCACATTGGAGCGCACGCCATGCTTCGCGCCCTCCTTGGCCATGACGCGCGCGAGGCCGAGCAGGCCGTGCTTCGCCGTGACATAGGCCGATTTCAACGGCGAGGCCTCGTGGCTGTGCACGGAGCCCATGTAGATCAGCGCGCCCGACTTTTGCGGATACATGTATTTCACGCAGGCCTTGGTCGTGAGAAACGCGCCGTCGAGATGGATCGCGAGCAGCTTCTTCCAGTCTGAGAAGGGGAACTCCTCGATCGGATGCACGATCTGGATGCCGGCGTTGGAGACGAGGATATCCACGGTTCCGAACGCCTTGGCCGTGGCGTCGACCGCGGCGTTGACCTGCTCTTCGTTCGCCACGTCGGCGGCGACGGCGACCGCGATCTTGTCGCCGCCGAGCTCCTTGGCGGTCGCCTGCGCGGCGTCGAGATTGAGATCGGCGATGGCGACGCGCCCTCCCGCTTCGACGAAGCGCTTGGCGATCGCGAGACCGATGCCGCTCGCGGCTCCGGTGATGAAAGCGACCTTGCCGTTGAGTTCCATCTCAGGCCTCCTTTGTCGAGAGATAGTCGTAGATGACCTTGCCTAGCCCGAGCGTCAGATCGGCGACGATGTGCGTCGTCGAGACGATGTCGAGGACGGGCAGCTCGGCGACGGGGGCGAGCGCATGCCAGGCGAGCTCGAGCGTTCCGGGACCAGACCAGGCGCCTTTGACGTGAAGATCCTCGAGATAATATTCGACGAGCTCGAGAATGCGCGGCGAGCCGTCGACATGGGGGATGATCTTCAAAAGGAAGTTCGGCCCCGACAACGACTTTGCGACCGCCGCGGAGTCAAGCGTATGATATTTGAAGCCCATGACGCCGGTCGCGACGCGCACCGGCCCATAGTCGAGCGTTCCGACCAGCGCGTCCTTATCGACCTTCAGGTTCGGCTGCGCGAATTTTTTCGGAAAACCCCAAAGCTCCCGCCCGCCGTACAGCGGCGCGCCGTCGTTTAGGAACATGGCGTGGGTATAGGCGCCCTCTCGGCCCTCGAAGCGCACCGGGATCGCCTGCCCGGACTCTGTATAGTCGCCGAAGCCCGTGGAGTTCGGCATGCGGATGAATTCGTATTTGACGAGCGGCTCGTCGAAGGTCAGCGGCGCGGGCAAGATCTTTTCGAGCGCGGCCGGGTCCGTGCGATAGGTGATGATGAAGAATTCGCGATCGTAGAAGCGGTATGGCCCGGGCGGGAAGCCCGGGCTGGTCAGCGGCATGGCGAAAGCGCGGCGGCGAACATCCTCGATCTTCATTGAACGCTCCTATGGACGTTAATGCGACGACTCGTCGTGTGTGAGGTCCAGCGTCACAATCTGACCGCGCTGGCGCGTCCGGCTCATCCATTTCGGATGATTGAAGGTCTTCCTTACGTCGCTCAGCGCGTCGGTCCAGTTACGCTCCATCGTGAACCGCGAGAACTCGTAGTCCTTGGAGGCGGATTCTCCCAAAGCCCGGCGATGGATGAAGTGCACGATCGTCGTTGCCGTTTCATGACCCGCCTCCTCGAGCTTGCGCCAGTCGGCGTCAGCGCGAAGCTCTTCCGGAATTTTATCGGCGAGGCGGCCGACCGCGAGGCTCAGGCTGTGCAGCCGGCACATGAGATCGGTGTTCATGCGCGTGCGCGAGGAGAAGCGGATGTCCTTTTCGCGCTGAGTGATCTCCAAAAGTGTCTGCGGCAGCTTGCCGCGGGCGCTGAAGAGGTCGATCTGAAAAATCAGGAAGTCGTGTTTCACGCGCTGGTAATCGAGAAGATATTGCAGCGGCGTGTTCGAGACGATGCCGCCATCCCAATAATATTCGCCTTCGATCTCGACCATCGGAAACCCCGGGGGCAGGGCGCCGCTCGCCATGACGTGCTCTGGACCGATGCGCTCGTAACTCGTGTCGAAATAGCGAAAATTGCCGGTATGCACATTGACGGCGCCGACGCTGTAACGCGGCTCTCCCGAGTTCAGCAGGTCGAAATCGACCAGCGACAACAGCGTGTCGCGCAGCGGCGACGTGTCGTAGACGCTCAGTCTGGGCGGATCGTAAGGCCAGCCCGGCAGCGCCGGCGGCACGCGCGGGCGGAAGAACCCGGGCGCGCCGAAAGCGGCTGTCATCGCCGCGCTCGTCTCGTTGAAGACCTTGAGCACGCGCTCCTCGTCGAGCGGCGGCGGGGTCGTCAGGGCGCCGGACGTGCGCTCCCAGAATTCCTTCAGTCGCTCGACCCGACGATGGGGCGGATTGCCGCAGATGATCGCGCCATTGATCGCGCCGATGGAGATGCCGGCGACCCAATCGATCCGCTGGCCGGCGGCATGGAGCGCTTCATAGGCCCCCGCCTGGTAGGAGCCGAGCGCGCCGCCCCCCTGAAGGACCAGGGCGCAGATTTCGGAACGGTCGTTCGCCATTGGCCCTCTCCACTCAATCGCCACGCGTCGGCAAGAGAACCTGGTCGCGAAATGGGGGAATCGCAACCGCAAAGCCCAAATTTCATGCGGCAGGCCGTTGTGCGGCGCCGGTCGCATAGACGGCAGTAGCGAAGCTATCTCACGGTTTGTCAATGGAATTTTTAAGACTTGACCCGCACTATCCGGCCTGATGCGTTACGCCGCGAGGAGCCATGTCGCTCGACCTGCAGCTGATTGAACCGAATTTCCCAGAGATTCCGGCGCCGGCGCCCGAGTCGAGCCGGACGCTGGTCAATCCGATTTCAGGCCTCGCGAACGACTACCTCAACCGCTTCAACGAATTGGTGATGATCCTGGAGCAGCTGCCTCAGATGCCGGAGCTGATGGAGGATCTGCTCGCCTGGAAGGCCGTCAGCTATCGCGAACATTTCGAGAGCTCGCGACTGCCCGGACGGCGCTCGGCGCTCGAGGCCTATGAGCGCCTGAACCCGCACTTCCGAAAACGCTTCGAAGGGTTCGTCGAGGAGCTCGACCTCATCGCGGTCGCCGGCGTCGCAGCCGTGCGCCGCCAGTTTCGCGAGGGCGGCAAGGACATCGAGCGCGCGGCGGCGACTTGCGACCGCGCCGCGCAAAAGATGCGCGTCATTCTGGTGCGCGCCTCTCGCCTCGTGAACTATGCGCAAGTCGACGAGGAGCCCGAGGTTCCTCGAAGCGTCGGCGCCCGGGCGACTTTTGCGCACTCCGAAGCGCCGGTCGCCGCTCAACGATCCTTCGCGAAGAACGCCGCGAGCCGCGCCTGAAGCGCAGGCTCCTCCAGCGCTTGACGAAACAACCGCGCCTCCACGTCGATGCGCGCCAGAGTTTCTGAGGGATCCCCACGCAACAGTCGCCGCGTCGCGCGCAACGCTTCTACGGGCTTTTGCGCCAGGCGGCGAGCGGCGTCCTCGGCGCAGTAGAAGAGCCCGTTCTCCTCGACCACTTCGTTCACGAGCCCCAGCCTTAACGCCTCCTCGGCGCCGAAATTCTCGCAAAGCAGGAGATATTGCGCGGCCTTTGCCCGCCCGAAGAGGCGCGGGGCCAGCAGGCTCGCGCCAGCCTCGGGGACGAGCCCGAGGTCGACGAAAGGAAATCTGAATTTTGCGCTCGGCGCCGCGTAGGCGAGATCGCAGTGCAGCAGCATCGTCGCGCCGACGCCCACGGCGTCGCCCGCGACGGCGGCGACGAGCGGCTTGTCGAAGTCGGCGAGCGCTCGCACGAAGCTCAGCGCGGGAAATTCTTCACGCGCATCGAAGGATAGAAAGTCGTTGATATCGTTGCCGGCAGTGAAGTCGGCGCCCGCGCCGGCGAGCAGAACCGCGCGCACGGCGTCATCGGCCTGCGCGCCTTCGAGCCCGGCGACGAGCGCGCGATACATATCGCGATCGAGCGCGTTCTTCTTATCGGGGCGATTGAAGGTCAGCCGCAGCACGCCGTCCTCGGCCCGCGAGAGGATTTTTGGCTTCATGAGTCCCCCTTGCCGCAGCGCCTCTGGAAGGCTCAGCCGGCGCTTGCGAGCAGCCGAGCGGCGGCGGCGCGCGCCTCTTCTGTGATCGTCGCGCCCGCGAGCATGCGGGCGATCTCCTCGCGGCGTTCCGCGGCGGCGAGCGGCGTCACCCGTGTGGCGACGCGCGTCTCGCCCGCGGCGGGCGCCACGGCGCCCTTGGCGATGCGCAGGTGACGCGTCGCGCGCGCCGCCACCTGGGGCGCATGCGTGACGGCAAGGACCTGAACCTTTGCGCCGAGCCGCGCCAGACGCTGGCCGATCGCGTCCGCAACGGCGCCGCCGACCCCCGTGTCGATCTCGTCGAAGACGAGCGTCGGCGCCGAGCCGCGATCCGCGAGCACGACCTTGAGCGCCAGCAGAAATCTTGCGAGCTCGCCTCCCGAAGCGACCCTGGCGAGCGGACCGGGCCGTGAGCCCGGATTGGTCTGCACCCAGAACTCGACGCGGTCGATCCCTTCGGGGCCGCCGGGCGTCGCGTCGCTCGCGATCGACGTATGGAAGTGCGCGCCATCGAGCTTGAGCGGCTTCAGCTCGGCGTCGACGAGCGCGTCGAGCCTCTTCGCCGCCGCGCGCCGGGCGTGGGAAAGCGCTTGCGCGGCGGCTTCGTAGGCGGTCTGCGCCGCTTGCGTCTGCTGCGCCAAGGCCGAGAGCCTCGCCTCGCTCGCGTCGAGCAGCGCAAGCTCCTGCGCGAAGCGTTGCGCGAGCGCCGGGAGCTCGGCGACCGTCACGTGATGCTTGCGCGCGAGAGCTCGCAGGGCGAAGAGCCGCTCCTCCGTACTTTCCAGCTCGCCGGGATCGAAGGCGGCCTCGCCGAGCGCCGCCTCCAGCGCCTGCTCGGCGACGGCGAGCGCGTCGAGGGCCTGCGCGAGGGCGCGCAGCGGCGGTTCGAGCGCCGCGCCCCATTGTCCCACCCGGCGCTCCAGTCGCCGCGCCGCTTGCGCGACCCCGGGGACCGGGGCCGCATCGCCGCGGAACGCCGCGAGCGCGTCCTGCAGATCGACGGCGACTTTCTCCGAACGTTGCAGCGTTTGCCGCCGCTCTGCGAGCCGCTCCTCCTCGCCTTGTTGCGGCGCGAGCTCCGCCAGCTCGGCGTGAGCGTGGCGCAGATAGTCCGCGTCGGCGCGCGCCTTCGCGATGCGCCGCTCTTCCTCCAGCTGCTCCCGGCGCGCGCTTTGCGCCGCGCCGTGCAGCTCGCGGAGCGCCGCGACCTTCGGCAGGAGCCCGCCATGCGCGTCGACGAGCTGCCTGTGAGCGGCGGGATCGACCATCGCGCGTTCGTCGTGCTGGCAGTGGATCTCGACGAGCGCGCGTCCGATCGCGCGCAACGCCTGCGCGCTCACTGGCCGGTCATTGACGAAGGCCCGCGTGCGCCCGTCCGCGCTCTGCACACGGCGCAGCATGAGCTCGCCCTCGGCGTCGAGGTACAGCTCGCGCGCGATCCGCAGCGCAGGATGGTCCGGCGGCGGATCGAAAACTGCGCAGACCTGACCTTGCGCCTGCCCCGCGCGCACGAGCGAAGCGTCGCCGCGCCCGCCCAGCGCCAGCACGAAAGCGTCGAGCAGGATGGACTTTCCGGCGCCCGTCTCTCCGGTCAGCGTCGTTAGCCCGCTGGAAAATTCCAGGTCCAGCGCGTCGATGAGCACGATGTCGCGGATCGAGAGACGGACCAGCATGGGGCGCTTAGGGTTCGAACGGAATCGGCCACGTTTATGCGACTTTGCGGGGCGGATGGGAAGGGCGGCGGGGCGCGGGCGAACTGCGCCCGGGCGGCGCAAGTGTCGGCGACAGCTCCCTCGGCGATTGTTGATCGCTTGCACTTTACGTTCTACCACAGGCGCGGGATCTGACCGCCGGGAGGGCGAGCCTCAAGAAGGCGGTTGTGTCAGCCAAACTCTCAAGCTATCAAAAGCGCCGAATGCGCGAGACGGATCATGAGCGCAGGGGAAACGAACGCGGAAGGCGCATCACGCTTATTTGGCAGGCTCCACCAGCGACCAGCTCTTGCAACGCGCTTGTTTATCGCAATCGCAACATCCATATTTGCAATATACGCGCGGCTGTGGCTTGGAGACGAATTCGGCGTAACTCCCACATATATCACGTTTTATCCTGCAGTCGTTATAATCAGCTTTCTATGTGGCTTCCATTTTGGCTTGTTGTCCTTGTTAATGTTCTTTATCGCATCTGACTACTATCTCTTCGAGCCAAAGTCAACATTTAAGTTGCCTCTTACATCAGACATGATTGGGCTGTTTATTTTCTCTACGACCTGCCTCGCCATTTCTGGCGGTTCGGAGTTAATGTATCGTGCTCAACAAAAAATCGTGGGGAACGAGCGCAGACTACGCGACCAAAGCTCGAGCGAAGCTGCGCTGAGTTTGCAGGCGTTGCGCGAGAACGAGGAGCGCCTGCGCCTGTTCGTCGAGCACGCGCCGGCTGCAGTGGCGATGTTCGACAAGGACATGCGCTGCCTCGCCGCGAGCCGGCGCTGGATGGACGACTATGGACTCGAAGGCCCCATCGGCCGTTCCCAATTCGATGTCTTCCCCAAGCTTCCTGAACGCTGGAAGGCGGTTCATCGTCGAGTTCTCGCGGGAGTGAGCCTAAGCGCGGAGGACGACCGCGTGGAAAAATTGGACGGAACCGCTCAATATCTGCGGTGGGAGGCGTTGCCTTGGCGGACGATTCGCGGCGAGATCGGCGGCGTCATGATCGCCGCCGAGGACGTAACCGCGCGCAAGCAAGCCGAGGAAGCGCTGCGCGCGAGCGAGCACCGCCTAAATCTCGTCTTGTCGGCCGGCCGGCTCGCGACCTGGGACTTGCATCTGCCGACGAACGAAGTCGTCTGGAGCGACGAGCACTTCCGGATGTTGGGTTATGAGATTGGCGAGGTGGCGCCGAGTTACAGGGCTTGGGCGTCCAGGCTTCAGCCCGAGGATCGCGAGGGAACTGAGACGCTATTCGCGCAAGCGATGAAGGACGGCCGCGAGTATCACGCCGAGTATCGCTCGCTTTGGCCGGATGGAACCGTTCGCTGGTTGGAAGGTCGCGGATCGTGTTACCGCGACGCTCAGGGGAATGTGACGCGCTGCTGCGGGGTCACGATGGACATCACCGAGAGAAAGCGCGCCGAGGCGGCGCTGAAAGACGCCGATCGCCGCAAGGATGAATTTCTCGCGACCCTCGCCCATGAGTTGCGCAATCCGCTCGCGCCAATCCGCAGCGGCTTGCACGTGTTGCGCAGGGCCGGAGCGCAGGGAGAGAAAGCGGAGCGCGTCCAAGCCATGATGGAGCGGCAGGTCGATCACCTCATCCGCCTCGTCGACGACCTGTTGGAAGTCTCGCGCATCAGTCGCGGCAAAATCGTGCTGCTGAAGGAGCCGATGGACCTTGCGACCGTCATCAAGCACTCCGTCGAGATGAGCCGCGGTCTCATCGACGCGGGCGCGCTCGAGCTTCGCCTGATGCTGCCTGAGGAGCCTTTGCCGATCGAAGCCGACGCGGTGCGCCTCACCCAAGTTTTCTCCAATCTGCTGAACAACGCCGCCAAATTCACGAATTCCGGGGGACGCATCGAGATTGCGGCGGAGCGCGCTGGCGGCCAGGCGGTCGTGAGCGTGGCCGACACGGGCGTCGGCATCGCCAAGGACATGCTGCCGCGCGTGTTCGATCTGTTTGCCCAGGCCAGCAACGGCCGCGACCGCTCCAGTGGCGGCCTGGGGATCGGGCTGTCGCTCGTGCGCAGCCTTGTCGAGCTGCATGGCGGGGCCGTCGAGGCGCACAGCGAAGGCGCGGGCCGCGGCAGCCGCTTTGTCGTGCGTCTGCCACTTTCCTCGAAGATCGAGGCCGGCGCTCCACCTTCGAAACTGTTGAAATGCGAGGCGACAGCCTCACGCCGCGTGCTGGTCATTGACGATACGCCGGACGTCGCTGACAGCTTCGCGCTCCTGCTCGAGACATTGGGCGCGAACGTTCGGGTGGCTCATAGCGGCGTGGAAGGTCTAGCGACATGCGCCGAGTTCGCGCCAGAACTGGTGTTTCTCGATATCGGCATGCCTGGAATGGACGGCTTCGAAACGGCGCGGCGCATGCGCGAACTGCCGGCCGGGCAAAAGGCGACGCTCATCGCCTTGACGGGATGGGGAGAAGAGGGGACGCGCGCGCGTGTGAAAGAAGCCGGCTTCGACGGGCACTTGACGAAGCCTGCCGACGTAGAAGAGGTCGAGATGCTTCTCGGCTCAACTTCGCGTGTGTCATAATTCTTGATGGGGTTTGGCCCCCCCTAGTGTCTTGCGTCAGCCAATTTGAGGGCGGCGATGCGAGCCTCCAGGCTCGCTCGAAAACCCTTCAGTTTGGCTGACGCAGGCCACCAGGGCGACTCGGCGAAAAGTTGAGTCGCTTTTGCTATCAGACTTCTCTTCAGCACTTTGATTTTGTGCGATTGCGGCATGTCGGCAAGTCCTTCGCAAGGCTCGCGGCCTGCGCCGCGAGACCGGTCTCCGCTCATATTGAAAGAATGACGATCATCGTCCTTTCGCGTCCGCCATCGCCTGATATTTGGCTTCAAGCGCGTCGAACGCGTCGGCGGCGGGCGACACTCGTCCTGCGGCGACATTGGCAAGTCTGCGCTCAATGGCGGCGTCCAGCGTCGCAAGCCGCATTTCGCCCACCTGAACGAGGCGAGCGGCCTCGCGCAGAACCTCATCGGGCGAATGATAACGGCCGGAAGCGACGAGGCCGCGCCGGACAATTCACATGCTTGGATCTTGTGGAGCTCTCGCGTACCCTGAGGGGCAGTATTTCAACGGCGCGAGCGAACCGGGACGGATCCGCCCGCCCGCCTACTTAGTCGCCGCCACTAGCGCCAGCGTGCGCCGCGCCGTCTCGACATGCAGACGCTCGACCATCTGGCCATCGATCTGGGCGACGCTGATGTCCGCGTTCTCCGGCGCTTCGAAGGTCTCCAGGACCCTGCGGGCGAAGGCGACTTCCGCTTCGCTCGGCGCGAAGATCTCGTTGACGGCATCGATCTGCGCGGGGTGAATCAGCATCTTGCCGTCGAATCCGAAGTCGCGGCCCTGTTCGGCCTCGGCTCGCAGCCCGGCCTCGTCCTTGAAATCATTGTAAATGCCATCGATGATCTCGATCCCGTGCACGCGCGCCGCAAGCACGGCCGCAGAGAGCCAAGCGGCAAGGGCCGGCCGGCCCGGCGTCAGGCGCGCCCGCGTCGACTTGGCGATGTCGTTCGGACCGAGCACGAGCGCTTCGAGACGGGAGAGGGAGTCGTCCGAGGCGCTGGCGATCTTCTCGACGTCGAGAATGGCCCGTGGCGACTCGATCATCGCCCAAAGCCGCGTGCTCGGCGGCGCGCCATGGGCGATGAGGTCGGCTGCGGCCCTCAAAATGTCGTCGCGCGAATTGACCTTGGGAATGACGATCGCGTCGGGACCGACCGCTGCGAGCGCGGCGATGTCGGCGCGGTACCAGGGCGACCCGCGCGTATTGACGCGCACGACGAGCTGCCTCTCGCCATAGCCGCCGCCCTTGATCGCGGCGACGACCTGCTCGCGCGCGAGCGCCTTGGCGGACTCGGCCACGCCGTCTTCGAGCTCGAACATGAGCACGTCGGCCTTGAGCGTCTTGCCCTTCTCCAACGCCCTGGCGTTGGAGCCCGGCATCGCCAACACGCTGCGTTTCAACTTCGCTATCATCGTCATCTGCCTTTAGCGCGCGCATTCCCCGGCTTCGAGGGCGGCGCTATCTCGGCTGCTGGGCTCTTGCCTGCGGCGGATGTCGCTACAATAAGGGAGCCGCCGCCGCCGCGCCAATAGGCCGGAGCCGGCAGTCTGTGCAAATGTCTGTGAAGGCGGAATCTTCCGCGTTTCGCATCGAGAGGAGAGGTCATGTCCGACGCCAGCGGCCCACCGCGTGAAAGCGCCTCATTGCCCGCTCATCTGGTCGAGGGCTACGAAACCTTTCTCAGAGGCCGCTTCGAGCGCGAGCACGCACGCTTCCGCGAGCTTGCCGAGAAGGGCCAGCGCCCGACGACGATGGTGATCGGCTGCTGCGATTCGCGCGTCTCGCCCGAGGCGATCTTCGACGCGCGGCCGGGCGAGCTCTTCATTTTGCGCAATGTCGCCAATCTCGTGCCGCCCTTCGAGCCAGACGACCATTATCACGGCGCGTCGGCGGCGCTCGAATACGCAGTCATGGCGCTCAAGGTCCAGCATCTTGTCGTGCTTGGCCATGGCCAATGCGGCGGCGTCGCGGCTTTTGCCGAGAGCCTGGCCAATCCCGACGCGCCGCCACTCTCTGAGGGCGATTTCATCGGGCGCTGGATCAAGCTGCTGCGTCCCGCCGCCGACCGCGCCGGTCCGCGGCCGCTGCTGCTCGATCGCGCCTATCTGACGCGGCTCGAGTTCGAGTCGATCAGGCAGGGATTGCGCAACCTGCGCAGCTTCCCGATGATCGAAACGCTGGAGCGCCGCCATTATTTGAAGCTTTACGGCGCCTATTTCAGCGTCATGGACGGCAAGCTCCTCGCGCTTGACGAAGCGAGCGGCGAGTTCCGGGCCGTGGCGGGGGAAAAGCACGCTGAGGCGCTGGCGGGGGCGCGGTTTTGAACGGGTCCGCCGAGCAGCTCGGCGGCGACCGTAATGATGCGAGCGATCTCGCCCGGCCGCCGCCGCACGGCCGGCGGGCCCGGCCGATGCGTGAGGGTGCTGCGTTCAACCTTGGCGAGACGCGCGATCTCCGAGAGCGAGACACGCAGCGCCTCGCTGAGGCGCTGGGGAGAGATGCCCCCTTGGCTCGGACCCGTGACCTGGTCGAGGAAAGCGGTCAGCATGCGGCTTCTCCCGAATGTGCGCCCGATCGGCTCCATGCGCCCATTTTTTTGCGCTGTATCAAGACGAAATGGCTTCCGTTTCGCATTTGCGATAGGCGAAAGGCGAAGCCGCAGCCGCAGTCGCGCCTCTTGTGTCTCGGAGGTATGAAATCAACACGCAGATTTCCCCCCAAATCGCGGGTCTCGCTGAGCTCGCGGAGCGCTACGACGCCATCCTCTGCGACGTCTGGGGCGTGCTCATCGACGGCAGGCGGCACTTCCCGGAGGCCGCCGCGGCGCTGCGCGCCTTCCGGGCGCGGGGCGGCGTCGTCGCGCTCATCACCAACGCTTCGCGTCCGAGCGAGGAGGTGCTGCGCCAGCTTCGAGGCCTCGGCCTCCCCGACGACGCCCACGACGCGATCGTCTCGGCGGGCGAGCTCACCCTGCAGGAGATCGTCGCGCGTGGCGACCAGGCTTGCTTTCACTTGGGGCCGCATCGCGACGACGCGCTGTTCGAAGCAGCGGCGCGCCGCCTTGGGCGCGCTGTCAGGCGCGTTTCCCCGGAGGCGGCGGATTTCGTCGTCTGCACGGGCCTCGTCGACGACGAGGCCGAGACCCCGCAGGATTATGACGAGCGCCTCGCGGCGCTCAGGGAGCGCGGCCTCGTCATGCTTTGCGCCAACCCGGACGTCGTGGTGGGCGTCGGCGACCGGCTCTACTGGTGCGCGGGCGCGCTGGCGCGACGCTACGCCGCGCTCGGCGGCGAGGTGAAGATCTTCGGCAAGCCCGAGACGCCGATCTACGATTCGGCGCTGGCGCAGCTCGCGGAAGCGCGCGGCGCGCCGCTCGAGCGCGCCCGCGTTCTCGCCATCGGTGACGGCGCCGAGACCGACCTCCTGGGCGCGGCCCGCGCCCACATCGACTGCCTTTTCGTGACCGGCGGCGTGCACCGCGACGAGCTCTTGAAGCCCGACGGCGCGCTCGACTGCGCTGCGCTCCGCGCCCTATTCGCGCGGGTCGGCGCTGATCCTGCGGCTTTGGCGCCGCGCATTGTGTGGTAATAGGGGAAACCGCCCCGCCCGAAACTCCTCCCAGGTGACCGATGTCGACGCCCTTCAAAATATACCATTTCGAGGACCTGAGCGTCGGCATGCGCGAGACCCTGATGAAGGCCGTGATGGACGACGACGTGATCGCCTTCGCGGATCTCTCGGGCGATCGCAATCCCATTCATCTCTCGGATCATTTCGCGAGCAAGACGCGATTCGGCGAGCGCATCGTGCACGGGCTCTACACCGCCTCGCTGATTTCGACGGTCATCGGCATGTATCTGCCGGGACCTGGCGCGGTCTATCTGTCGCAGACGCTGAACTTTCGCGCGCCGGTGAAGATCGGCGACGTGATCAACGTGCTCGTCGAGGTCGTCGAGCTCGTCGAGAAGGGCCGTCGCGCCCGGCTCAAATGCGAGTGCAGCGTGGACGGCAAGGTCGTGCTCGACGGCGAGGCGATGGTTATGGTGCCGAGCCGCGAGCAGGCGCAGCGCCCGCCCGTCCCCGCGAGCTGAAGCCGCCGCCTTGGCCACGGCTTCCCGCCCTTTCATCGTGGTCCGCGATCCGCCTGCGCCGCCCGTGGGGCTTGCCGGCGCCGTGGCGGCGCTCGGCAATTTCGACGGCCTGCATCGCGGCCACCGCGGCGTCATCGCGCGCGCGCTTTCTCTTGCGCAGGCGACGGCGAAGCCCTGCGAGGTCGTGAGCTTCGAGCCGCATCCAGCGGATTTCTTCGCCGGGCGCCCGGTGATCTTCCGCCTCACGCCGCCTGAGGCCAAGGCCGCGCTACTCGCCAAGCTCGGATTGAGCGGACTCGTCATACTGACCTTTGACAGGAGCTTCGCCTCGCTCTCGGCGGAAGCGTTCACGCGAAACGTGCTCAAGCTGCGCCTCGACGTCTCGGCCGTCGTCGCGGGTTATGACTTCCGCTTCGGCGCGGGCCGGCGCGGCGACGCCGACTTCCTGCGCGAGGAGGGGGCGCGTCTCGGTTTCGGCGTCGAGATCGTCGAGCGCATTGTGCAGGACGAGGCCGGCAGCCTCGAAGCCGTCTCGTCGACGGCGACGCGCGAGGCGCTCGAGCAAGGCGACGTCAGGCTCGCCCGCGAGCTCCTCGGCGCGCCCTATTTCGTCGAGGGCGTGGTGATCCACGGCGACAAGCGCGGGCGAAATCTCGGTTTCCCGACAGCGAACATCGTGCTCGATCCCTCGAATCGCCTTCCCCACGGCGTCTATGCGGTGACGCTCGAAGCGCGCGGCGTTGTCCATCACGGCGTGGCGAGCTTCGGAAGGCGGCCGACATTCGACGACGGGCCGCCGCTGCTCGAGGTCTATGTTTTTGGCTTCGACGGCGACCTCTATGGAGAAATGGTGGAGGTGGTCTTCTACGCCTTTCTGCGCGGCGAGGAGAAATTCGCCTCGATCGACGCGCTGATCGCGCAGATGCACCGCGACGCGGCGCGAGCGAGAGAAGTGCTGGCGCGCGAAAGGGCGTAGCCCGATAACGCGCAAGCAGCCCTCGCGTACAGAGGGCAACTGACATAAACATGAAGGTGGAACAATAATATCTGCCGCCAATGACGGATAGACTTCAGTGTACAAACAGTTGTGGCGCACGTTCTGTCGTAAGCCACAGCCGATATCAAGACAAATTTTGTCTGGATTTTGTGCCACGGTGTGAAAAAGGGGCCAAACTCAGGGGTTGCGCTCTCTGATTGATACGTATCTGCGCTAAAATGACCTTCTCCAATAAACATAGCGAACTCTTCGTGATTTTCTCTAAGCTCCACTGAGATATAAGAGCGAAACTTCTCGAATTTTTCTTTTCTGTAACTGCTGCCCCTGTCAGGAAGGGCAGGGTTGATTTGCTGGCGATCGTCGTCAGCGAGCCGGAAGCGCTGATCGACTGGCTTTCGAGTTGCGGTAAGGAGCTAGCGCAAAGCGACCTTGTCCGCCGCCTTGCGGTCGGCAGCGAGAAAATCGACGCCAGCCTCT
>Ga0187782_10000588_pt1 | contig 24961 bp, 10 predicted proteins | sample 0715_SJ02_MP15_2_FD_132454 | JGI IMG/M metagenome (GOLD analysis project Ga0187782, IMG submission 132454) | Tropical peat soil microbial communities from peatlands in Department of Meta, Colombia - 0715_SJ02_MP15_20_MG | ecosystem: Environmental > Terrestrial > Soil > Wetlands > Peat | place... | reverse complement strand
CGGTAAACTGGCTGCGCTCGAAGGACAGGGGTCCGCGAGGGTCATAGGATTCGCTCAGACCATGAGCGGAGTAGATCTCAATGTTGCGGTCGATCTCGTCGTTATGCGGGAACCAAAAGATTGGATGAGGCATTTTCCCCGTGTGGTGGGGAATTGTGAGCGCTTCCCCGGCTTTCAACGCGTTCCACAGCTCGCCTAAGGTGACGTCTCCTTCTGCGAGCAGCGGCCCTGGCTTGTCGCGGAAAAAGACGTTATGGTGGCCGTAAGGGGCGCCGAGCGAGCACTCATAGGCATGGATCGTCACAAAACGCCCAGGCTCGTAGTACTGGTCGGTCTTGGCCGTATACTCCTTCCAGATATGCGGACCTAAGCCTTGCGTGTGTTGTCCCAGTGGGGGGATGCTGTGGTCCGTCATCGCGTAGAAATCCAGGCCTGAGACGTACTGTGCGTACCTGAAGTTGTCGTCGCCGACGCCATCCTGACTGTAGTGAGTGTGCGAGTGCAATTCGCCCCAATAGATTTTCAGCTTGGGTTCAGATGGGTAGACTTTCATGGGATTCCCAAACGCACGAAGCCCCGTCTGGTCGGGTGCGACCTCGCCCGACTCCATGCCAAGCGGTACTATGGGCCTGCGCCTGTTGAGGCTCGCCTCATGAATCACGCGAGCTTCGACTCTCAGGATTCCGGTCTCGGTGGGTACGAAGGGAACGCTCATCCAGCCGTCCTCTGATTGGAATCGAACCGTTGACGGCAGCCGGGCATGGCCTTGGGTGATCCGCACTTCGACTTCCCCGTCGAACGGGGCAGGATTGGCGTTGACGTCGACGGCGGCGAGTCCAAGTTCGGCTTCTTTTCCGACCACCAGTGTTGCCGGTCCCCAAACCATCAACTCGGCCGGCGGGCCAGCATGGGAAACAAGAGTTGGCCGGTCGGGATGCATTTGGAGCAGCCCCGTACCTTCGGAATCGACGGCTACCAAGATAGGTTCAGGATGAGTGCGAATAATGCTCGCTCTCATGCCCTTGCTTCCACCGGATGTCTCGCCGTAGATGACCGAGAGTGTGTCGCCCTCCTCCAGTTGGCCCTCCATAATCCAAACCCGAACAACGTAGACATACCGTTCGTAGCGCCCATCGAGACTGTAGCGGTTCGACTTGACCAGTACTTCGCCCCCCGGCGGCTCGTCCTCCACCCAGATTCTGAGACGAACACTGGCCCGAGAACATCGCGCAGAAATATAGTTGTCCTCTCGAGGGTCAGAGGCTTGCAGGCGATTGGCGGAATTGCGGATTCCTGCATGCCAGGAATCCGGTAGCTGCACCCGAATTCCCCCGTGCTGCTCGATTCCTCTCGGGCCGACCCGGTAAGTGACCGTCCATGTTCCGTATTCACCAGCCACCCCTTCAAACGGGTTGACCGTAACTGAGCCTCCAGAAGCTTCTTCTTCAACAACAATCGGAACAGGGGCCTCAAGAAGGGCGTTTGAACTTCCTGGGGGTAGCGCAAGTGTACCGAGCGCCGTGGCGGTAGTTTTAATAAACGCCCTTCTGGAACGCTTCACATAATCCTCCCCCGTCCTCATCTTCACAACTCACGATCCACCGCCTGGCTGTGAAGGGTCTCCGTGTCTTGCCAATCGAACTTTCTCTCTCGGACGGGAAGACCGTGCGCTGTTGCGTAGCGGTTTCTTACCTCCAGAACCCCGCTGACCCACTCGCCGAAAGGCAGCGAGAATTCGCGATCGATCAAATAGAGCAGGCCCGCTTGGCTACGACGAGCCCGCTCGCTGGGTTTCATATCGACGAAGTCCTGAGGAGCTCGTGCCACGTGGCGTCCGTTGGCCTCGCGGACTCGGGGAAACCAAGTCTTGTACCATGTCGTTGTGGCGTCGCGCAATGTCTGATTGCGTTCGTCGCGAATTCTGCCCGCCACCTCGAGCGCCAGGTCCAGGGCAGCGACCGCATCGGCATATTGTAACTTTGCCGCTCGGTCCTGCGCCGCTTGGAGATTCTTGGCCGCTTCCTCCAAGTCTCGCAACATCAGAAGATTCTGCCGGCAGAGTTTTGCAATGGAAAGATAGACTTCAAGGTTATAGCGATGAAACTGCACTGAGGGCAGATTCTTGTCGAGGAGATCCAGCAGTTCATCGTTCTCACCCAGGAATTTCCAGGCCAACTCGAGCCGCCGAGAATTCTCCTCAAGCCAATTGGAGCGGAGACGCAGGTAGTCGGCTGATGGTACCGGTGGCAAGGGGAGCGTTGCTTGGTGCTCTGTGAAGGGACCGATGCCGTAAGAGTAGCCGAAGACGAGAGGCAGTTTCCCTGACAGCTCATGATCCCAACTGCTGGCCCAGAACTGCGCCTGCGTGCTCATCAATTGATAAAGCCGGCCCATGTCGGTTGCCCCAGAGCCGTAAAAGAGGCGGTAGAAGCTCTGAGTGAGTTCGCGTGGATCGGGCGATCCGGGGCGCCAGGCAGCCGAGGCGCCCACGGCATAGCCCAACCAGAAAGTTTCCGGATGGGGGCCATTATCACCCCAGGCAAAGATGTCAACACCCATGATATCCGCTTCCTTGCGGGCCGCTGTGTAAGAGATCTCGTCAAATACTTGGGTGGCCCGTTCTTGCACTTCACCGGGATGAATCTGTTCTTTTGGCGAAAGAACATAGTAAGCGGGAAAGAGCGGGTCATCCGGCTGAGAATTTGTATAAATCATTTGCCGGATGCCGCGTGTGCGGAAGGCTTTGTTATAGGACGAACTATAGACTTCCCCGTTGATAAGCCAGGGCGGCAGCAGGGGTATGTCTTCAGCCTGTAGAGGATCTTCGCCCCAGAAGATCACTTGGCGGCCGTGGTCGCGCAAAAACGCCGCCGTCTTGTTGGTATACTCGGCCCAAAGTTTGCTGGGGCTTCCTAACTCTTTCGCCCGCCCATCTTCGTGGCATTGATCATTGTTGGCCTTCCCGATGAACCACGCTTCGTCGGTCGAGAGGTGAAAGTACTTTCCTCCCTTATTGGCATCCATCAAGTCTTGATACATTCCCTCCAGAAGCCTGTACGTCTCGGGGTTGGTGGAACACATCTGGAACGCTTCCTCGGGGAACTCTCTGAGTTTCGAGAACTCGTCACGCTCGAGGATGAAGTTCACGTGAGCGGGGCCATCGAGGTAAGGGACAACCTGAACGTGGTAATGCAAACCATAATCGGTCAGCTCGTGGAGTTGCGCGGGCGAGAGCGCGTAGGGATCCACCAGCGCTGGGGCGCTCGAATACTCGAAGTGCGCATTCAAGCGTAACGCGAAGGCATTTATTTTAAAAAACGCGGCGCTTCGAATCGCATCTTTCAAGACCTCGAGGCGATCCAAGTGATTTTGCTCATCCCAGAACACTTCGCGGTACTCTACGTCCGGCCAGTCCACAATTTCGGCTTCCGGCAACCAGAGATTCTCGCCGGCGGGTTTGACCAATTGGACCAGTGTTTCCGCTCCATAGAATAATCCCGGCAGCGCGTTCGCAACGACCGTGATTCCATCCTTGGCGAGCGTGAGCTTGTAAGCCTGGTCGGCCAATGCCGGTTTGTCTTGGTCCTGGGCATCGCCCACAGTAACCGAGTTGGCGCGGATTTCGAGCCGAACCGCCGGCCCACTTCCGTGCTCGCCCAGCATGAGCCCGCAGCGTTCTTGTAACCCTTCCTTCAGAGCACCTACCGCGACATCACCGGGGGCGACCCCTGATCCAACTTCTACTCGCCAACCAGCCGAAATCCGGAAGTCCTCCTTGTCCAGATTCACCTGCTGAGGCTCCGGAATCAGCGTGTAACCGCGAGCATAGAGCGTCGAAACGGCTTCCGGGCGTGCCATCACCACGAGTGCAAAACCAGCGACGACCCCGCACACCAGGACGACAGACAACACACAGTTAGACAAGCGGCTTTTCATTGGCTCCTCAATTCGAAAGATATTTCCTGCGCGTACGGGCGGATAAATCGCTCTTGATCCTCCTTCAAGACAAGTGGGACCGACAGCACGCCTACTGCGTGCTCAAGTGTAGACTCGGGCGCATCGGCGTAAGGGTTGTAAGGATATACGGGCCACACCAGCCGCGCGGCAGGATCAGCCTTTAATGTCCAACCCGACAGGTGGAGCGATCCTCCCAAAACCTCAGGGGAAACTTCAATCCGGTCCGCGCTAAGGGTGAACCTCTGGCCTGTGCCGGTTTCAAGAGTTTCCCCTGCCTTCAGGCAGAGTTGCAAGTTCAATCGTGCTTCATCAGGCGGCATTCCTTTTCCCGAAATCACAAAACGTAGCGCCACGACGTTGCGGTTGGTGACGGATGCATAGAGGTCCGCGAAAAAGGTGTTGTAGGCCAGCGAGAGTCGATCGCCATTCTCGGCCATTTGCAAGCGGCTGCCGATAGGCAGATGAAACACTTCCCCGCCGGTCCTCTCAGTGAAAGTGGCCAGTTCCGGCTGGCGTTTGGAGTTTGCGCCAGTAATAATCAACCCAAGCCTTTTGTGGAAGACACTCAAATTTCCCTGGCGGTCCAAATAGTATTGATTGTTGACAGCCTGCGTGCTGATGAGCCCTGACAGACAGACCACCCACGGCCCGACCTTGCGGATTCCGGCAGGTACCTGCATTTGATGGGCGTAATGATCTTGGTCCTGAGGGATCGGTGCCGTCGGCCCTTCGTGATAGTAAAGGGCGTCCTGAGCGAGGCGTCCCAACCAGTCCATAGGCAGTCTGTCCTCGGAGAAGAAGCTGGTCAGAAACTCCGCGTAACGGCGCCCATCCGCAAAGTGCGAAAACCCGAAATGGCCCCAGGCATCCACGTCCCAGTAACGGTTCCGGTCGTTGATCACTTCCACAGGCTTTCCGTCAAGATAAGTAAAGTACTCGTGGAAATCCGCGGAGCGCCGCAACGCCTGGAGCGCCGCAGGGTCATGGGAATACTCCCAATAGAGAGCCACCTGTGTCATGGTCAGATGATCGTAGCCCGTGGTTGGGCCGGAGCGCGAGTGCTCCCCCCAGTAACCGTCGGGGGTCTGCTCTTCAGCCGCAAACCGATGCAAGATCTTCGCCCCCAGCTTCTCCCACTCCTTGTTTGCAAACGTGCGGCCCGCGAGGAGAAGGAGCGCGGCGTACTGGGCGTAGTGGTTGGGCGAGGTGCCAATGAAGGGTGAGTTGTACCAAGGAAAGTCAACCCGTTCCGCGGCATCGGGATAAACCAGACTGGCATTTTGCAATATGGCGCGTTTCCACCGTTCACGACGTTCTTCGCCCAAGTCCGCCTCCAGCAACCTGTAAGCCTCCAGCCACATGTGCGTATCCCAATCGCTATCCAGGCGTGGAGTGAAATGCCCTTCTTCGTTCTCTTGCGCCAACAGGTCGCCGATCCTAATGGCCAATCGGAGCATTCGTGCGTCGTGATAGTGAGGGTTAGCAGGGTGATGCTTGGCGTATAGGACCGCGGGGGCAAGAATTGCAAAAGGGAAATGGTTCCATTGTCGCCGCCCTTCCTGCGCTTCCAGCGTTTTTAAGTCTGCCGAAGGTTCGGCATCCAGGCGGTTTTCAACTTGCGTGGCCCCACTCGCGAGCAGTCGAAAGTACTGCACGGGCAACTGCGCTGCTGCCGGCCGAGCACCAAAGGCAACGAGAATGAAGAGTGGAAAGGTTCTAAGCTTCATAAAGGCGGCATCCACATGAGATTTGCGGCAGAGAAGGCGGATTATACCTCTTTCGTGTAAGCAGCCGTAAGTAAAACCAACGGGTAGAGCGCGGCAAAAACCTTCCGTCTACCCCGGCGGGATCAACGGTCCCTATGGTCTAGCCCCTGCGGGGAGAATAGGGCTTTTCCGCACGCCTGTCCGTAGGTTTACCCCTCCGGCCACTCACGGTCTCCCGCTTTCCGGGACTTCAGTGGTTGGCCCCTCCGTGAGCAAGGAAGGACACAACCAATGAGACAAAATCCCATACCCCACTTCTAGGTAGCGCACCCCGGACGTCTGCGCTGCTTGACAACGCCAGTGCCAAGTGGTAAACAATTTGCACGTTAAGTCGAGGGCTTTTAACCAGCTCGGGAATCACTCTTTAGGAGGTTTAAGTCCACTATGAAGAGCCCACACTTTCTATTGTTCGCTCTTGCCGCTGCCCTCTTGCTCACCCTGCCGGTGTCTGCGCTGGGTAGCGGCACAACCTTGCGCGTCGGACCGAACAGGACTTACACGGCCCCTTGCGCAGCCATCGCGGTTGCCTCGGCGGGAGATACCGTCCTGATCGATCCGGCTCTTTACCTGAACGATACGTGCGCGTGGAGCACGGACAACCTTACGTTGGTAGGTCTCCTCGACCGGTTTGGCCGCCGGCCGCATATCGATGATTCAGGACTAACGGATACGGCCACCACGGGCCACCTCGCGGAGTACAAGGGGATCTGGGTTCCTTCCGGCAATAACACCGTCGTGGAGAATATCGAGTTCTCGGGGGCGACGCTTTCCAACGATGACGGAGCTAACGGCGCTGGCATTCGAATCGAGGGCGTCAACATGACCATTTTGAATTGCTATTTTCACCACAACCAGGATGGAATACTGGAGAGCAACATTGCGGGAAGCAACATTGTGATTAAATACTCCGAGTTCTATCTTAATGGGGTAGGTAACCCATTACTGGACGAGGGTTATGGGGAGACTCACAACCTCTATATTGGGCGTTGCGCCTCACTGGAATTCGCCTTCAACTATTCTCACGACGCCAACGTTGGCCACCTGCTGAAATCACGCGCGGCGGTGAACTACATCCTTTACAACCGCCTCACTGGGGAAAACGGAACCGACAGTTATGAAATTGACCTGCCCAACGGCGGCACGTCTTACGTGATTGGCAATCTCGTCGAGAAAGGACCGAACAGCGGGAACCACACCATGCTGAGGTACGGCGAGGAAGGACTCACCAATCCGGAACAAGATTTATACGTGGTTAACAACTCGTTTGTCCACCCGACGATTTTCGGGGGATATTTCGTCAGCGATGCTTCGTCAACGACCGGGGCGCTGCTCGAAAATAATATCTTCTATGGCACGGCGACGATAACAGACCAGTCAGTCGCCACCCTGGTGACCAACTCAACGGCCGATCCGCTCTTTGTAAGCCTGGACAATTACAATTATCACCTCACGTCGGGATCGCCCGACATTGGCGCGGGGACGCAGCCAGGCACTGCCAACGGTTATTCGCTGACGCCTCGATACGAATATGTTCAGCCCGCTTGCGGGCAAGTCCGCCCTGCCGTCAGTCACATCTCAATCGGGGCGTACGAGTTCGGCTACGGCGGACCGATTTTGCATTGCCATCCACCGGATGAATTCTGCCCGGCATGCGAGTCGTCACCCCTGCCGCTTGCAGATTCCCAGTAGCGAAATGAGGCCAGCTACAGCCCCGAGGCAAGGCCATATGGAGGGCGAAAGGCCGCAGGCTTCGGAAAGGAGGTCTACGCACAGATCAAAAAACGGTCAATAAAAAGGCTCAAAAAAACCATTGACAATGCCACGGTCAAATGGTATACGCTGGTCACACTAAGTAAAGTTAACTAACAAACCGATGAAGGCGTTTTTCCAACCCGGGCCGCACGCCATTCAGCCGCCGGCGATGAGGAAGATGAATCAACTGAGCCTGCTCTCGCTAATCATGGAGCACGGCCCAATTTCCAGGACCGGTCTCGCCAGACTGAGCCGCCTGAGTAAGCCTACGGTTTCCGCCCAAGTCCAAACCCTGATTCAGAAGGGACTGGTGTCCGAAACCGGTTTAGGGAAGTCAGGCCGACGCGGAGGCAAGAAGCCTACGCACCTTGAATTCAACGCCAGGTATGGTTGCTTGGCCGTCGGCGAAATCGATTCCCTGGAGACGCGTCTTGCGGTCACAGATCTGGAGGGAACGATAATCGCCCACTCGGAGTTCAGTACGCAGACCGAGCGAGGGGCGGCGAGTATTATCGAAAGAGTAAAACACAGGCTAGGCAATCTCCTTGCGCCGTCAGAACGAACGGAGAAACTGTGCCTAATTGCGATTGCCGCGCCTGGCAGAGTGGATGTCAATCGTGGTGTCGTCCTGGAAGCGGGCAACATTTTCAATTGGAACAGGGTTCCTATCGCAGATGCGCTTGCAAGCGCGTTCAAAGCGCCCGTGCTTGTAGATAACTGTGTGAATCTGGCGGCACTTGCGGAGATGAACTACGGTGTCGCCAAGGGGGTGGAGGACTTTGTCCTGGTCCACCACGACACCGGGATCGGATGCGGAGTTGTGCTGGGGGGCAGGCTGCATCGAGGGTCCAACTGGTGTGCCGGCGAAATCGCCCACTTTATATTGGATTTGAACCAAGCCGGCAAGGACTGGATGCCGCGCGGCTATCTGGAAATGCAGGTTGGCGCCGACCGCATATGCGAACGAATGCGGCGGGCGCAGACTTTCTACGAACTAGTGAAGGAATCTGCGGATGGGGGCGGTGAGCTCTCCGCGCTTTTTCGGGCCTGGAAACAAGGCCATTCTCGCAGTCGGCAGATTGCTAACGAACTTGTGCTCCAGCTTGGGGTGGCCATTGCGAACGTCGCGGTTACTTATGACCCCTCCCTGATCGTGCTGCAGGGCGAGATATTCCCGCCGCTACTAGAGGAAATTGAGCCTGTGGTCAAGAGAGCGGTCCCCTGGCTGCCACGACTCGCTTTGTCGAGTCTGGGAAAGGATGCCGCCTTGCGGGGAGCGGTCGTCGCCGCAAGGGCACAAGCTCACGAGGAAATCGCGAAAGCCATGAGCGAAGGTACAATGCACCTAAGGAAAGAGGACGACATATCGAATTACCAATTCTCTCGGTTGCGCGTTGCGTTGGGTAATGTCGGGTCACGCGTGGGTTAAACCACAGGAAGGATGGTGAAAAGGAGCTATGAAGAACCATACCAGCAGAGTCATCTACGGTAATTCAAGGCCTGAGCCCGCAAGAGTGGTTGGGTTGCTGGGCTTGTTGCTAGTGGCACTCCTGTCCCCAGTCCCGCCCTTGCTCGGCCAGACGGGGCAGGGAACGCTGACCGGTACCATAACGGATGCAAGCCGGGCCATTGTGCCAGCGGCCACGGTCGCGCTGACGAACATCGATACCGGTGTCAGCGTCAAAACAGAAAGCTCTGATGTGGGAATCTACTACTTCGGGGCAGTCCCCATCGGGCATTACAAGGTGGTCGTCACCAAGCAAGGGTTCAAGGAGTGGGAAGGAACGTTCACCTTGGAAGTAGGTCAGAATGCGGTTGTGGACCCGGTACTCCAAGTGGGGAGTACCGCGACCGTCGTCGAAGTCAAAGCCGCTGCCGCTCCACTCGAGGTAACCAATGGCACCGTGGCGGACGTGAAAGAATCCAACCAAATCCGCGATCTGCCGCTAGACGGCCGCCAAATTGGGAACCTTTTCAACGTGGTTCCCGGTGTCGAGAGCGGCGCGGGGGGCGCCCGTGTGAACGGAATGAAAGTGGGCTCCCTGGATATCAATCTGGATGGAGTGACTTTGGTGGACCGCTTTGGCGGAGGCATGGTTCGGGTCCAGCCCGGAATTGAAACCATCCAGGAATTTCGAGTTGAAACCGTAGGCTCGGAAGCACGATTCGACCAGCCGGCCACGGTCATCATGGCCTCACGCAGCGGTACCAACCAACTGCACGGCGGAGGCTACGAATACATTCGTGACAATACGGTCCTTGGCGCCACACGCTTGCGCACGGATCCCGTCGGCTCCGGTTTCGTGCTCCCTGAGCTCATTCGCAACGAGTTCGGGGCATACGCGGGCGGCCCCGTGGTGATCCCTCACCTCTACAATGGGAAGAACAAGTCGTTCTGGTTTTTTGACTACGAAGGCCTGCGCGACCGCGAGCGCGGTAGCGTGGAACAGCCCTGGGTCCCAACCACCGCCATGTGGGGCGGCGACCTGAGCAACGCGGTTGACCTCAATAATCCTTGCTCGGGTCCAACTTGCCCGTCAGGGTTTGCTCCCATCACGATTTACGACCCGACGAGTACAAATCCTACGACTTTTGAGCGCACGCCGTTCCCGAACAATCAAATTCCCGGTCCCTACAGCCCCACGGCCCTGGCTTTGCAGTCCCTGACTGAGCTTCCTTGTTGCGGCGCCTTTGCCCTCGACAATCCCTATATAGCGCCCAATGTCACCAACACGTATCCCTACATTCAAACCCTCAACAACTACACGGCCAAGTGGGACGAGAACATTTCCGATAAGGACCGGCTCTCGGTGCGCTATACGCGGAGCATAAGCACTGCCGCGCAAGAAGGGGGCTACTATGCCAACCCAATCAACCCCTCCTCCGGCATGGGAAGCAGCGCGAGAAACTATTTCAATACCAATGTGGCCGTGAACTACAACCGGACCATCTCGCCGAATTGGCTCAACGAACTTCTGATTGGCGTTCTCCGGGACCCCAACCACATCGGAACACTGGCTGATTTCACCGATTGGTCAGCTAAACTGGACACGCCGAACCCCTTCGGCGTAACCGGCTGGCCAACCTTGTACACCTACGAAACCTCCTTGGGTTCCCCCGCCTACTTTGGATGGGACTCCGATAACAATCACAAGCAGCACCTCACCAGCGAGACGATTGAGGACAACGTGACTTGGACACACGGCAAGCACACCGTCCAGTTCGGGTTCCGTGGCCGAAAAGAACAGAACAACATCGAGGAACTGCAGCAGGCCCAGGGCTCGCACTCGTGGGATCCAGCTTATACCACCGACTGGTCTCAGGCCGCCTTCGGGCCGGCGCCCGATACGGGCAGTGGTTTTGCCGAACTGCTGTTGGGCACGCCAGACTACCTTTCAGACCAGTACAACCGGGGATTTTTCTACTTCCGGCAAACCGAAGTGGGATTGTACGCGTCCGACAAAATCAAAGTAAAGCCGCGCCTGACGCTCAGCCTCGGACTGCGTTGGGATAAATGGACGCCATACTCGGAAGCCCGGAACCGGCTTGACGTGCCTTACGAGCCCGAACAGACGTTCGAGGCCATCACCCCAGGCAGCATCAACATGAACTCACTCGGGACGCCGCCCGCCGTGCTCACGTCCTGGTCGAATCTGGGCCTGGCGTACGCGACCGCAAATTCTGTGGGCTACCCCTCTGCTCTGTTCCGCCCCATCAATCATGACTTTGCCCCGCGGCTGGGTATCGCCTACCAGATCTGGCACAACACCGTGATCCGCGGATCGTATGGCATCTATTATGTGGCCATGCCGCTTTCCCTCATCCTGCAATCCACCCGCGACAATCCGCCCTTGAACTTGCGGTTCCAAAACATAGCGGAAATGAACCCCAACGTTATAGGGGGCGTAAACGGCCCGTACTACGGCCTGTACCCCTACATCACCTCGCCCGCGCCCGGCGACTACATGCCACCGAATACAGTCAATATCACTCAATCTCAGACCGAGTTCATGCAACTCTACGGCAATGGCGCAACCTACTGGGACGGCAAGAACTGGAACGACGAACGACAGCAGACCTGGAACGTCACAGTTGAGCACGAACTTCCCGGGCATATCGGCGCGAGGCTCAGCTATATCGGAACGTATGGCGGAAACCTGGAGCAGCAGTTCGCCATCGACGACGAAGAACCGTACTACAGCTATGCGCTCCGCACAGGGCTCATTCCACCCAGCAATGCGAACCTCTTGCGGCCGGTCCCGGAGTGGTCGCTGATCGGCCTCAACCACACCGGCTATTCTCGCGACCATTCGTTGCAAGCAGAAGCGCACCGGACGTTCGCCAATGGCCTCGGCTTCCAGGCGTTTTACACCTTTGTCCGAGCTCTCACCACAACCGACCCCGCCGGCTTTTCGGACGGAAACACCTCGGTGAACGGCGGCGGGGGAAGCGGCTCCCTCAACGGCAGTGGTGGGGAGACCGTCCCGGAAAACATCGAGATACTGGGTGAGCCCAACCTCAGCTATAAACAGCGCCTCAAGCTCGTCTACTTCAACAATGTTACCATTCCTCCGCATCGGTTCACCTTCAACGCGATCTACGACTTGCCCTTTGGGAGAGGTAAACACTTTGCCGGCCAAGCACCGAAATCTCTCAACTACCTCATCGGCGGCTGGCAGTTGGCCACCATCGGCACATGGAATAGCGGGCCATGGATGGGCGTAAGCACCAGCCTGGTGCAAACAGGCCCCGTCCGCATTCCTGCCAGCAAACGGGCAACCTTCAATATCCCCGGCAGTTCGTTCCGTTACCGGCAGTGGTTCGCAGGGGACTTCGACCCGTCGACCGCGACCAATGTTTCCGGCACACCGATTGCTCCGGCTGTGATGGTGCCCGGCCCGAATTGCGAAGGGGGGTACAATGGCAAGTTGGCGGTGACCCTGGCGAACGGAAACTGTTACGACGCTCCCTTCGGCGGTTTCTATAACCCCGACCCGCGGGACAACATCATCGCCCCGGGCGCGTGGAACGATGATCTCTCCCTCTACAAACACTTCAAGTTCGGAGAGAGATTCGATATGCGTTTTTCCGCTGACGCCTTCAACACTTTTAACCACCCGAACGACGTGCCACCCGCTCCCGACACAGGGTTGCAAAACTTGGGGCAGCAAGCAAACAGCTCGCGCGTTATCCAGCTCTCCGTGCGAGTGGAATTCTAACCTTGAATGTCCTACTGGCCGGAGGTCGTAACACGACCTCCGGCCTAGCCTTGTCCTTCCCGCCGCTCGGCGCTAATATTCATCTTTGCCGTGCTCGTCGTTCCCGGAGAAGATTGCACCACCAAGACACCAAGACACAGAGGAAAGGACTAAAGAAGGCTCGGTAAGATGACAATCGGTGAGGCTGATTTCCAAGAAACACGAGGGATGGCAGCTTTCACTGTTACTTTGTGTCTTTGTGCCTTGGTGGTGCATGGTACCTTCGCGACGGCAGAGGCCAGCCAGGCCAGCGCGCCGCCGGTCGAGGATCAGCTTGCAGAGGGAACCAAGCTGCTGAGCGCGGGGAGTCTTCTCGAAGCCGTGAAGGCTTTCAATGCCGCCAAGCAGATCGCGCCCCAGGATGCCCGCCCTTATTTTTACTGCGGCATGGCCTTGGCCCAGGCAGGCCAGATGCGGGATGCCGCCGCAGAACTGGCAGAAGCTGTTCACCTGGCGCCGGACAAGCTTGACTACCGCGTCTTCCAGGCCCACGTGTTTCAGCAACTCATGCAAACCGATGCGGCGGAAAACACCCTGGCCGTTTTCAAGAGCGACAACGCGCTTCGTCAACTCGACTCCCCCTGGTTACGGCTGCTGGGCGACGTCTATTACCGCCTGGGGAAGGCTGACGAAACCCTACGGGTTCTTGACCGCTGGGCGGAGGTCGACCCGAACGACTCCCGCATCGCTCTCGACCGCGGCCAAGTTTATGTGATGAGAGGCGACCCGGACACAGCATTGAAATTGTTCGAAAGAAGCCTTCACCAGTCAAACCAGAATCCGCAGGCCTATTTCGAGCTGGGGGAAATCTACTACCGACAGCATAGATTTCCGGCCGCCAAGGAAGCCTTGCTGAACGCGGTTCGCCAGGATGCGAACAACCCCGAATACGTTTCGAAGCTTGCCTCGGTTTACTTGGCGATGGGCGACCCGGACGCGGCGATTGAAAACCTGAAGAAGGTGGAATCTGCCGGTCCCAATTTCCCGACAATTTATTACGACCTGGGTCGCGCCTACCGCAGCAAAGGTGACTCGGTTCGCAGCGCGGAGTATGTGAAGAAGTTCGACGAGGTGACGGCGGCGGACCGCGCTCGAACCGCTCAGCGTGAGGCAGCAGGCCGCCCGCTTGGCCAGGCCGAAAGACTACTCGAGCAAGGCCAACCCGCGGCGGCGCGCGCTCTCTTCCAAAAGGCTTTGGAGGTCGATCCCAATCTCTGGGAAGCGAATGCCTATTTGGCGGAGATGGATCTTGACTCCGGGGACTTGGCAGGGGCGTATCCCCATTTGCAAAAGCTTGAACAGCTCGATCCCGATTCCGCCATCGGGAATTTCTTGATGGCACGATATTGGTTCAAGCAAAAGAAGTACGAGCAGGCGCGACTGTATGCCGAAAAGGTGAGACTGAGCCGGCCCGACAATTCCGAGCTCCGCAGCTTGCTCGGCAACATCTATCTGGAGCTTGGCCAGAAGGAGAACGCTCGAGGGGAATTCGAAACGGCCGTTCGCTTGGCGCCAGACCGTGCCGACTTCCGCGCGCAACTCGAGAAGGTGAAATAGGTAAGGGCACCTCTGGTGGGTGGCCTGTAAAACTACTTTGTCGGATGTAATTGTTCCGGGGAGCATTCTTCTCGTCGCAATTTCTCTGCGCCCTCTGTGGCCATAAAAAGCTCAACACGGAGGTCACGGAGATCATCCGTGGGCTCTGTGTTGAAGCTCTGAGGCACGGAGAGCACGGAGAATTTGTTTTATATTCTGCAACTTAGCTCCAGGGTGAAGTGTTCCGGGAGGAATTATGGATGACATTCGTTTGCATTCACGTCGCTCATTTCTGCGTGCAGCGCTGGCAGCCCCCTTGGCAAGCGCCGCGATGGGGAGCTACGCGCCGCTGAGCGGGCAGGACAAGTCCGCGGGCAGGCTCAACTCGATCGTGGCGCGCGTCGCCCTCGACCACGACCTCTACAATTGCGGTGACGTCCTGAACGGGCAAGTGCACTTTCAGCTTCCCTCCCCTGGACCGGTCGTTGTCCGTTGGCTGGACAGCTTCGGCCGGATCGTGCGGGAAATCCAACTGCCGCCCTCCCACTCCGGTGTGGCGCCTCAAAGCTTCGCGCTCGAACTGGATCGCGGCCTCACTTACCGGAACTGGATTCGAATCTGGGTTAATGATGTCGAGCAAGAGGAGGGAGGGAAGTTCCTGCTTTCGCCGCCCCCAAAACCTTGGGATGATTTTCATGTCATCAGTTGGGCTAACTATCCGGACGGGTTTTACGACCTGCTGCGTCAGGCGGGCGTGGATGCGACGATCGCGTATCGGGAGAGCGGCGAATCCGCCATCGACAACAACTTTAATTTCTACGTCGAGCAGATGGCATGGGAGGTATTCTCGATTTACCACAAAGACCAGCCCCTCTGGAGGGGGCTGCTGAACCAGATCGCGCTCGATCGCAACAATATGGATCTCTGGGTCCGCCAGCCCTGCCTGAACGATCCGAAGACCGATGAGTACGTGCAGGAACACCTGACCCGGTTCGTGCGCTTGCATCGCGATTTCCGGCCACTCTTTTACAACATCGCCGACGAGCTCGGCGAGGGCGACCAGATTCGGCCCAATGACTTCTGCCACTCCACGTTTTGCACCAACAAATTCGCGCAATATCTCCGAAAGCTCTACGGCACTCCCGGAGCTGTCGCCCGAGAGTGGGCCGTGACGGAAGAAACCCGCTGGGATGATGTGAGCCTCCGCAACGGGTCTGCATGGGCTAAAAGCAACCTGATGATAAATCGCACTACGACCGACCAGGCGTTCGACGCGGTTGCGATGGCGGCTCTTCAGACGAAGTACAGAGGCCTGGCTGGACTGAACAAAGAGTCGGGTTCGAGCTTTCCTGCCCCCAGTTCTGGGGAGGGTGGACGCGAACAGTGGGAACCCCTGCTCGCTCTCCTCAGCGAGACCCGATCGGTCCCGGAGTTGACCGAAAAAGCTCTGAGCGAGCGATTGGGCCCCATCGAGAAAGCAAATGTGCGTTGGGGGACCCATACCACCTGGGCCGCCGAGCAGCATCCGGCAGGCTTCAAGTCCTGGTCCGAAGTCGTTGCCTTCCTCAATCGCTTCTACCACGAGCTGGCGCAAGTCCGCTCAACGGAAGGGTGGAACGTTTCGCCATGGTGCGACTTCCGCAACTTCATGGATGAAACATTTGCAGAGGCAGTAGGCCGTGCGCGGGCCGTCTGCAAAAGCGAAGACCCACACGCCCGCTGCGCCACGGAGGGCGGGCAGGTTCCATTTGCTTTTGGATGGTATAACTACGAAAATGTCGTCAAGGTGGTCGATGTTATCGAACCTTATAATGGTGGCAACAATGTGGAAGTCATTCGCTCGCTCAATCGCGACGTCATTATGATTTCCACCCATGGCTTCGAGCACAAGCCGGGGACACCGTTGACGGAAGAAGATCGTCTTTATCAGAAGCGCGCACCGCAACCGATCTGGTGGGGACTGTTCCACGGCCATCGGGGGTCGATCATCTGGGATGATAATCTTCCGGAATACCGGTTCGTTGAAGAAGAGACCCGCCAGCTCACCCCTTCGGCCCAGACCTTCGCCGATACCTTCAAGGAACTGCACCAGGGCGTCGCCAAGCTCATCATTAACAGCCGCCGCCTGCACGATGGCATTGCCATCCACTATTCTCAGCCCTCCATGCAGGTCCATTGGCTGCTCGACAATGTCGAGAATGCGCGCCGATGGATGTTGCACAGCGGGGGGGACCGCCACAGCCATTTCACGGGGGTGCGCAACGCTTGGACCAAATTGATTGAAGATCTCGGCCTACAGTATGAGTTTGTGGGCGCCAAGCAGATCGAGGAAGGGAAACTCTTCCGAAACGAATACCGAGTGCTCGTCCTGCCCCAATCGCTAGCCATGAGTTCGCGCGAGGTCGAGCAGATCCGGCAATTCGTTCACACCGGCGGGGTTTTGATTGCTGACTACCGCGCTGCAACCATGAATGAGCACGGACGCGACCTGGGGCGCGGGCAGCTCGATGAGGTCTTCGGAATTTCACATGTCAAAGGCCAGGCCAAGGGACCGGCCGTTACGGGCCTCGATAATTACGAATCACTGAGCTTGCAGGGTAAGAAGCTCAACCTTGCGATCGGAGAGGAGGCCGTCGGCACGACGACGGGGAAAGCGCTCGCTGTGAGCGGCCGGGTGCCACTCATTGTGGTCAATGATTTTGGTCAGGGAAAGGCCGTCTTCTTGAACGTTGAAGTTGCCAGTTATCCTTACGACCGGTTGGTTCCGAACTCGCCGACGAGCTTGCTGGCAGTTATGGATCAGGTCTTCGGCCTGGCGCGAATCGAGCCGCAGGTTCGGATTTTGGACGTGGCAGGCAATCGTCTTCCAGGGACGGAAGTTGTGCGCTTCGCGAATGGCGCTTATGAACACGTGGCAGTTTTCCGGAACCCGCAATTTGATGACGGGGGCTGGGGAGACTTACCGACCAAGCCGGAGCGCGGTTGGGCGGGGTCGATCGACAATTCGCTTCTTGAAAAGGAAGCTCAAGTCACCATCGCCTGGTCTGCTGCCATGCGAACTCACGATATCCGCGGCAGACGCGACCTCGGCGAAACTGATAAAGTCCAAACGACCCTTGACCCGTGGAGTCCTCTGATCCTGACTCGCGCTCCCCAGCCTATTCCGGAGCTCCGGGTGGAAATGCCTTCCGACGTCCAGCCAGGTAACCCACTTGTCATTACGCTCCGGAGCGAGGCGCCCTTGCCGGAAGGTACTTTCAGAATTGTTCGGCTGGAGTTCGTGACACCCGAGGGTCAACCCTACGAACTGTATGCACGAAATGTACGGGTTGAATCCACACCTCATTTGGAGCGTCTGAACTTGGCTTATAATGACCCCAGAGGCCTCTGGAAAGTGAACGCACACGACCTTATAACGGGCGGCGCCAAGCAAGCAACGTTTACTCTGCGCGCATAAGCTCGATTACGCTCCTTCCTGTCGCCGATAACCTGCGGCTTCGCCGCTTGACTTGCGGAAAGGCTTCGCCTTTCCGAAGGACGTGCGTCCAGAAGGACCTCCGCGGGGGTTTCTTCACTTGTTGACCTTCCCTGTCCCGAGGGCTAATATCCAAATTTCCGCGAGTCGCAAATCCGTGGTGCGATGGGCGAGTGTCGTAATGCGAGTGATCGTGTGCACAAGGCTGAGGGCCGAAGAGAATGCACGCCCTTCTTTAGAGTGTGGCAGCTCACTGCCGCACTCCAAACCTACCCGTCTACTTCCTTTGCTTTGGATATTCCTCCTGGCAACATTTGCGCGCGCTGCCGGCCCAAATGTGGTCCTGATCACAATCGATACGGTTCGGGCCGACCGCGTGGGGTGCTATGGGTATCGGCAGGCTCGCACTCCCAACCTCGATGCCCTGGCGCGCGAAGGGGTTCTGTTTCAAACCGTTGTCGCCTCTATTCCTCTGACTCTTCCCTCTCACTGCTCGATCATGACAGGCACATATCCGACCCTTCATGGCGTTCGCGATAACGTGGGCTACACGATGGGGGACTCGCCTCCCACGCTGGCCACCATCTTGAAACAGCGCGGTTACTCGACGGCGGCGTTTGTGGGCGCCGACGTCTTGGACCCCCAGCGGGGGCTAAACCGAGGTTTTGACACCTATTCGTGCCCGCTACGCCGACAGATGGGGCGGAATAATCCCCTCGTCTTCAACCTAGTAGAACTGCAACGCCGAGCGGAGGAGGTCATTGCGGACGCCCTCGGCTGGCTATCCACCCAACCAGGCTATCCAGCCAAGCCATTTTTCGTGTGGATTCACTTATATGATCCGCACATGCCCTACGATCCTCCCGCTCGGTTTCGAGCCCTGCTTCGTGATCCTTACGATGGAGAGATCGCTTACGCCGACTATGCCCTTGGCAAGGCTTTCGGATATTTGAAGCAACACAATCTTTACAATTCCAGTTTGGTTATCGCGGCCTCGGATCATGGCGAGAGTTTTGGGGAGCACGGCGAATATGCGCATGGGTACTTCGTTTACGACACGACGTTGCTCGTCCCACTCATTATCAAGCCACCCTTGGGCTCCGGCATAGCGCCTCGTCGCAGCGAGGTGCCGGTCAGAACGATTGATATCGCCCCCACGGTGCTCCAATTCCTGGACATTACCCCGCCACCGAGCATGCAAGGCGTTGGCCTGCTCCACTTGCTGCGCGGTAGGACAGCGGGTTCATCCACCGAGGTGACCTACTGCGAAACTTACTACCCCAATGAATTCGGCTGGAGCGTTCTCCGGGCACTACGAAGCGGGCAGTTCAAATACATTAACGCGCCGAAGCCCGAGCTCTATGACCTGGCAGCAGACCCGCAAGAGAATCATAACTTGTATGAGACCAAGAAAGCCGCGGCCCTGGAACTCAAGACCCAATTTCATAATTTGGTGGCCAAGATAACACCGAAGGAACCCCCCCAACGGGCAGCGCTGTCTCCCGCAGAGGCCCAAGCCCTCGCCTCACTCGGCTACGTGGCAACCTCGGGTCCGATGGCAGTTGGCAAACCTGGACATCCGCTGCCTGATCCTAAAGACGAGTTACCGACGTACAAAACGCTTTCCTCCGCCACCCAAATGGCCGCCGAAGGTAAGTGCGACCGCGCCTTGCCGTTACTCACTCGTCTTACGCAGGAGCAGCCAGCCTTGTTTCTCGGCCAGCTCACTCTCGCCAAATGCGACCTCGCTTCCGGCAAGTACCAAGCTGCGGAATCTGCTCTGGATTCCGCGATGCGCGCGAGTCCGGGCAATCTCGACGCGGTGTTTTATAAAGGGATATGCCTGTTTCAGGAAAGCCGGTTCAATGAGGCATTGCCCAGCTTGCAATTAGTTGCGAAGGCTCTTCCCAACGAACCCTACGTTCACTTTTATCTCGGCTCGATCTTCGAGCGGGAAGGTTCTGCTGGGCCGGCGTTGGCCGAATTCCAGCGGTGTGCCGAGATCGATCCCAATTTCGAAGTAGCCGTGTACAAACTGGGGTACCTGCTGGCGAGGAGTGGGAAATTCCTGGAGGCGATCATTCAGTTCAAGAAGGTTGCGGAAATGGACCCCGGCAATGCCTCCGCGCATTTCAATCTGGCGCTGGCTTACATGAAATCGGGGAATGAGGCAGCAGCTCGGCCGGAATTCGAAACCGCGTGCAAGCTCGACTCCTCGAAGTGCCTGCCCGGCGGCCAGCACTAGAATCTTGGACAAAGCAACACTCCTCCGTTTCCTCCGTGCAGGCTGGAAGGCTGAGCCTTCCAGCCTGCGCGGAGGACGTTTTCCTGGGCGCAGCTCCGTCGGAAAGGCAAAGCCTTTCCGCAAGACGGGGCGGCAGAGCCGCAAGTCATCGCTGAAGTAAACTCCTATGCGTTGGACAGTAGCCCTTCTTATCACGCTTATCTTCCAAGGACCGGCGAACCTGGCGCGCCGGCCCTTCCTCGACTGCACGCATATGTCGAAGGTCTTCGGGGAAAAGCGCCATTACCGCATCTTCCTGCCGCCTGATTACGACTCGAGCAACCAAGCTTATCCCGTCATCTATTACTTTCACGGTCACAGTGACCGCTACACGCTGGAGAAATACGACGACGGCAAGGACACCGTTCCCAAGATCGCCGCGTTTGTATCCGCGCATCCGGTGATTGTCGTTGCCGTAGACGGTTATGTGGCTCGGGACTATCAGGGCTTCTACGGCGGGACACCCTGGGACATCATGAAGGATGGCGGAGATTACGATTTTGGCCCCTACTTCCTTGAACTGGTCTCGCACATCGACAGCACTTACCGTACCCTGACCTCCCGCCGCTCTCGCGCCACGGCGGGCTTGAGCATGGGCGGATATATGAGCCTCTACCTGAGTGCCCGTTATCCCGATCTGATCGGGAGCGCCTCAGCATTTAATCCCGGCCCGGAATTCTATGTCGGGGACAAGGGCCGGCGGGTATTGTGGCGGCCGAAAGACCACGTGACAAACCACACGCGGACAATGGTGCGCCTGGTGCGAGCCAGCGGTGATTACATCAGCCAGTATCATGAAGAGACGCGCGACGCTTACGCGCGCGCTGACAACGTTGATTTCGAGTACCGGCAAGATGAATACCACCGGCATTGGGCCACCTCCATCGCCGAGACCTTTGAATTCCACATGCGGGCCTTTGCCAACTCCGCCCTCGATGATCTCCCCGACACTTGGGATCACGCCGACGCCTACCCCGACTTCAGTGCTTGGGGCTACCACGTGACGTCGTCCGGAGAGGGTGAGGGATTCACCTATCTGGAAGGCGTGAACCAAGGCAGCCTGCGCGTGACCACGCGGAAATGGGCTCCCGATGGGCCGCCCATACCCAACCGCCGCATCACGCTTGTCACCGCTCCGCTCTACGAGCCCTCCGCGCCCTATCTGATCTTGGATCGAAATCTCGCCACGGGTGCCACCTCGCAGCAAAGCATACGCCCCGGGCCTGAGGGCCGCTTGACCATCACCACAGACGGCGCGGGCCACCAGTTCAGCTTTTACGGCCCGGGAGCAGCCGATCTACCTCCTCTGCTCTTGCCTCTGACCACGGACGATAAGCTGAAGCTCCCACCGGACCGGGATCTGGCCTTGCCGATTCAAATCTACAATCCCCGCACCACGCCGCTGACGGATGTAAAGGCGATGCTCTCGAGCGCATACCCCACGGTCCAATTCCTGTCCAGTGAGGCGACCATCCCCCGAATCGAACCCGGCGCTTCCGTTGACATCGCGGACCACATGCGTGTGCGCTTCACCGCCGGCGAAGGTTACTTCGCTCCGACGCGGCTCAAGTTGGATCTGGTTTACGATGGGTGGCACAGCGTCTCGAAGAACCTCGACGTTTTGGTCGTCCCGGAAAACGTTCCGCCTCCGCTCGAGGTCATGATCCTGGATGGGCGCACTGCGACACTCAACGTTTTTCCCCAGAAGGGCAATCAGGGGGGAGGCGCGTCGGTTCCGCGGACGGTTACGGAGGGGAAAGGAAACGGTAACGGCGTGCTTGAACCCGGTGAGGAAGCCACGCTCTGGGTCCACATGCGACAGGGAATGGACCCCTTTGATAAGAACAACTGGTACCGGGCAAAAGTCTATTCGGACTCGCCTTGGGTCACGGAAGTGAATCGCCTCGAAGAGCAGAAGGGCCTCGAGTGGACAAACGCCAAGGAGCTCACCAGCGTCATCCGGCTTTCACCCGAAACGCCGCACGGCACCCATATCCCGCTGCTTCTCGACAATGAGTCCTGGAGCTTTGCTTGGACGCCCGACGTCCGCTACGGGAAAGAAAAGCTCTACCAGGCTTTTCAGCTCCACACCCATCACCTCCACCGGTATGAACTGGTTGTGCCCTGAAGGTCACGCCCACACACGCGCGCGTTCAATACCATTCGCCAGCATTTCTTGAACGTGGGCTACGTCGTCGCGAACTTGCCAGTCGAACATTCCCACCGCGATAAAATCAGCCCCTCTTTCGAAGGCGTGGCGGAAACCGTCCGGAGGCAATTCCCTTCCCGCACCCAGAACTTTGAAGCCAATCCACGGCTTTTCGATAGTCCTCATGAACTCGGCTTTTTCGGCCGCCGGGGTGGAGTAGTAGTCCACCCGGTTGATTGTCAGCATAAAGAAATCCGGCGCAATTTTGGCTTGAACGCACCGCTGTGGGGTAGCCAGTAAGTGGGCGCCAATGCCGGCCATCAGCCCCACTTTACGAATACCCTCGACCACCTCCCCAATCTCATCGGCCTTCCCTTTCTTGACCAAGTCGTCAGACGCGCCGCCGTGCAAGTAGATCGCGATCGCGCCGTTGTCGCGGGCACGCTTGGCGTTCTCCACCGGGTCGCCTTGTTCGGGAGCAGTCTGAGCAATCCATTGCAACTTGCCGCCGCGTTCTCGCCGGAACTTTTGATAATGCTCGATGATGTGGGGATCAGCGCGCATTAGCGTGGTGTTGATGCCGTTCTGTTCCGCCAGCCTCCAGGTCTCCAGGATTTTCTCGGTATCGAAGTAGTGAGTCATCAGGGCCGATTGATACAGAAGCTCACCAGCATGCGCCGACCCCGAAATCAGGTTGCCCCCGATGATCAGCCGGGAAACCTCATATTTGCCGAATTTCCCGCGTTGCAGACCCTTGACCGGTTCCTTTACCTTCCCGTACTCTGACCGGTCCACAAGTTGGGCTATCAATGCTTGGTGTTCATAGCTGATTCCTCCCAGGAGAGCGCCTGAGAAGCCAAGCGAATCTCGCAACATCTCGCGACGATTAATTCCGTGCATTTAAGCCTCCCTGCCGCATTCATCGGAACGGCTCCCAATTCTCCTCCTCGACTGAGGGCTGGGTCAAGCCGAACGAGCGCTTTATCGCCTGCTTAACTAGGCAGCGGGCTCAAAACCCCCTCCCCCGGCCCGCTCCGGCTGACGAAAGCGTCGGCAGCAGGCCACCCTCTCCCCCAAGGCGGAGAGGGCTGCAATTCAGACAGCGCTACCACACAGTCGAAGAGTGCGACCCTTCATCGCAAGCCTTTCAGCATTCCTGCATCGAGCCACGCGAGGGACTGGCGCGCGTAAAGATAAGATTGGTCAATCTCCAGTGCCTTCTTAAAGTTTTCACGCGCCAAGGCATCGTCTCCGCGCAGGGCGCCATAGACCCCGGCCAAGTCGTAGGCCTGAAGGCGAAGATTGATCGCGGTGTCGGTCTTTCGCTGCTCATTGACGGTGGCGAAATCCCTGAACCAATCTTCGGCTTTCTGGGCCTGGCCTGACTTATAAAGACCGATGGCGCGGTACAGACCTTCACCTTCGATGGCATCATCCAGCGTCTCGGCCGCCGCTTGCCAAGCGGCATTCGCTGCTGCCGAATCGCCTGCGGCCTGATGCAACAGGGCCTCGTACATCAACAGCCGCGAACTCTGGACGGCGGCGAAGTCATCCACGCCCAGGCTCGAAGGAGGCTGGGTGGCCGACCTAACATCCGACAGCGCTTCGCGAAACTGGGAATTTCTGGCCGCCTGGAGAGCCAGCATCAGCCGAATCCCGCGGTAGAGGTGGAGGAGTGAATAGGACAGATGCGTAGCCTGGAACTTGTGCGCATCAATAATTTCCAAGGCGCGCGAGTAGTTCCCCATTTGCGCTTCTAGCGAAGCCAGTTTCTGCACCACCTGGTCACTCGTGGGCTGAAGTTCCAGCGCCTTCTTAAAGGCCTCCCTCGCCTCCTCGGTGTGTCCCAGGCGCGCATTCACGTTGGCGACCAGGAGAGTGGTTGCCAAGTGGTCCGCGCGAGCCTGGGAAGCGCGAGTCAAGAGGCCAAGCCCCTCCTCTTGCTTCCCCTCGACTAACGTTGCCATGCCGAGGTTTCGCAAAGCCGAGAAATTGCGAGGATCAGCTTGCACGGCGGCACGCCACAGCTCGGTAGCGTCCTCTCTCCGGTCCCGGCTGTAAAGCAGGTCCCCCAGCAGTACCCGGGCGTTGGCGTCCTTCGGTTCGATATCCAGGGCCGCCTTCAGAACTTTCACGTCTTCCCCGCGGAAAGGAAAAATCTCCAGTCGTTGGTCCTCCTGTCGCGCCTGTTCGACAAGCTGCCGCGCAGCCTGCTTGTGAGCAACTTGCGCCTCTGCGTAGGCTCTGTAATAGAGGAGCAAAGGGTAAGGAGGCTGTCCATCCTTCGCGGTAACGTCCAGGCCGCGGGCTAGAACTTGTGAAGCCTCCTGCCAAGCCGACAGCCGGAAATACGCGGTTGCCAATTCCAAGTAGCCTTGCGGATGGTGAGCGCAGGCGCGGTCGAGCAGATCCAAATCACCAGAGCGCTCGCCCGCAGACGCTCCTGATTGAAACCAGAGTTCGGCCTGCGCGAAGGCATTTGTGGGATCGAGCTCCAGAATCGCCTTGGTTTCATTCTGCGCTTCCAGCAAGTGTCCCTCTTTGCGGAGCAGGTAGGCGTAAGCCTCTCGTACAGATGTGTCCTCGGGAGTGAGTGCGGCGGCCGCCGCGAGCTTGCGTAGGGCCTCGCTGTAGCTGCCTTCGCTGAGGTCCATCAAGCCTAGCACGTAATCGCGCCGTCCGAACTTGTCTGAGGAGGGAAGAATTCGATAATAGTGCCGGCGGGCATCCAGGTGCCGGCCCAATTCACCATCGACGATGCCGAGGAAATAATGCGCGTCGCCG
>Ga0187782_10000587_pt1 | contig 24969 bp, 24 predicted proteins | sample 0715_SJ02_MP15_2_FD_132454 | JGI IMG/M metagenome (GOLD analysis project Ga0187782, IMG submission 132454) | Tropical peat soil microbial communities from peatlands in Department of Meta, Colombia - 0715_SJ02_MP15_20_MG | ecosystem: Environmental > Terrestrial > Soil > Wetlands > Peat | place... | reverse complement strand
CACGCTGCTCTGGCTCTGCGTCAATTGTCCCGAGGTGCTCGAATAAGCGTAGGGAAAAACCTGGCTTCCGCCGGTGTAGGGGTACGACGAAGCGGTTTGCGTCCCGCTCAGTGTCAGGATTGAGGTGCTCACAAACACGAAGTCGACCGGGTTGGCGGGCACTGGAAAATATGTAATTGGCGTGCCGTTGGCCGCCGTTACCTGTGCATTGATCACCAGTGACAAACGGCCTGTGGCCTGATTGATCTTGAATACAGTTATGTCGCCGCACGTCGTCACCGGGCTCCCGGTTCCCAGGGTTCCCAGAGCAAGCGCGCAGTTATCAGTGCTCGACGGGTTGGCATTGTCCGGCGCATCGTGGTCGAGCACGAAAAGATAGTTTCCCGATCCGTCGGCCAACAACCGGAAAGGATTCATGCCCTGGGTGAAGAATGTCTCTTGCGGAGTCAGAGTGCCGTTGCCGCCCACCGTGAACTGCGTGATATTGGCGCCTGAGCAAACGTTGGCATCGGTGCCGTAGCAATTCCCGTTGCCTGCGCCATTCACCCCGCGGTTCAATACGTAGACGAACCGGCTGCCCAGGGTTAAGACCGCCCGCTCAGGATTTGCCCCGCCTGACGAAACGGGCAGTGTGTTGATCGGTGTTAACTGCCCTGTGTTGTGATCGATCTTGTAGCCGGAGATTATGCCGTTGTTGCCCGTCGAGGCGGTCACGGTTCCCGTCACATACAAGTAGCCGACCGTATAACTCTGCACGCAAGACGCCACGCCAAAAACCAGGCCGGCCGAAAGGGCGACCATGCAAACCGCCTTGCCGAATTTCGTCAACTTCATGCCATTCCTTCATCCTGGTCAGGCAACTGCTGCCAGGTTCTTTCGATCCCGAGCATTTGGGTTGGGATGGAATCCCTGATGCATTGTAAAAGGCGAGGCCCGGTTGTGCCTAGTTCCCCGTTCAGCTAAAACCGGCCCGCCCTCAGACGGGATTTCCCGAGGATTCCCTTCTCCGAAACACTGGTCCTTCTTTCGCCATCCTGCTATGTTGTCCTTCAGTTTTTTGAAGGTTGTCGGCCTTTTGACGGTTGGAGCTTTGAATTGTCATCGCTTGCGCCGATCTCGCGCCCAGTTGCGCCGCGGGTCGCGGCAGGTTGAACGCGAAGGGCGCGGGCATCTGTGCGGAAATTCAAAAACACCGCGCCGGCAATCATCGCAAGCAACGGACTTTCCGCTTCTTTACAGCTCCACCCGCCCCCTGCCACACTGAAGCGTGGACACCCAGACAATCGTAATCCTCGACTTCGGGTCGCAGTATACGCAGCTCATCGCGCGCCGCATCCGCGAACAGAATGTCTTCTCCGTTGTCCTGCCCTGCACGGCGCCACTGGCCGAAATTCGCGCCCCGAATCCCATTGGTCTCATCCTTTCGGGCGGCCCGTCGTCGGTCTACGATGCCGACTCTCCCGCCGCCGATCCGCAGATCCTCCAGCTCGGCGTCCCGACTCTCGGCGTTTGTTACGGTCTCCATTTCATCGTCCACCACCTCGGCGGAAAAGTCCGCTCCGCGCCCAAGCGCGAGTACGGCCACGCCGAAGTCACCATTGAAGACGGCGCAACGCCTTTGCTCGCCGGCCTTCCGCCTGCAATCCAGGTCTGGATGAGCCACGGCGACGAAGCGCTCGAACTGCCCTCCGGATTTCGCCGAATTGCCTCCACCGCTAACGCTCTCGCCGCAATCGCCAATGAAGAACGCCGCATCTGGGCCGTGCAATTCCATCCCGAAGTCCACCATACCCCGCTCGGCCCGCAACTGATTAAGAACTTCCTCGCTATCTGCGGCGCCCGCGGCGACTGGACTCCGGCGCACTTCATCGAAACCACCGTCACCTCCATCCGCGAAAAAGTCGGAGCCGGTCACGTCATCTGCGCTCTTTCCGGCGGCGTCGATTCCTCGGTAGCGGCGATGCTGGTCCACAAGGCCATCGGCAACCAGCTCACCTGCATCTTCGTCAACAACGGAGTCCTGCGCAAGAGCGAGTTTGGCGATGTCCAAGCCAGCCTTCGCGGCAAGCTGGGCCTCAATGTCGACGCCGTCAATGCCAGCGCGCGATTCCTCGATCGCCTCGCCGGCGTCGCCGATCCCGAGATCAAGCGCAAGCGTATCGGCGCCGAATTCATCGCCGTCTTTGAAGACGAGGCTCGCCGCATCGAGCAACGGTCCGGGCGCGTCGATTGGCTGGTGCAAGGCACGCTCTACCCCGACGTGATCGAGTCCTCGAGCGTGAAAGGCCCCAGCCAGACCATCAAGAGCCACCACAACGTCGGCGGCCTGCCCGAGCGCATGAAGCTCAAGCTCATCGAGCCCCTGCGCGATCTGTTCAAAGACGAAGTGCGCCGCATCGGCCGCGATATGGGCATGCCTGAAGAAATCCTGAGCCGCCAGCCATTTCCCGGACCCGGCCTCGCCGTGCGCATCCTGGGCGAGGTCACGCCGGAACGCGTCGCTCTTCTTCAGGAGGCCGACGACATCGTCGTCAACGAAGTCAAAGCCGCCGGCCTCTATACGCATATCTGGCAGAGCTTCGCCGTGCTGCTTCCGGTCATGAGCGTCGGCGTCATGGGCGACCAGCGCACCTACGCTTACACCTGCGCCATCCGCGCCGTTCATTCCGAAGACGGCATGACCGCCGATTGGACGCCGCTGCCCTACGAACTGCTCAAGCGCATCTCCAACCGCATCGTGAACGAAGTCCGCGGCATCAACCGCGTGGTCTACGACGTCACGTCCAAGCCGCCCGGCACGATCGAGTGGGAATAGTTTGCCATCAAGGAAGCCGCGCGCTTGGCGCGCCTTCCGCGAAGGAGTAGCGAGCCAGATAAGCCATTGCGCCCGACCAGTCGGTTTTTCGCAGATCGACGCCATAATCCACGGTTTGTGGTAAAAGACAATAGTTGTGGCATAATGACAGGTGAGAGGCTCTATGGCTAGCGAAACCGTGTCGCTCGATAGCAATGGAAGGCTATATATTCCCACAAAGATCCGCGAGGCGATGGGGTGGGAATCCGGCGACGTGCTTACGCTCAGTCCGCTGCAGAACGAGTTGCGGGTCTTGTCACGCCGTCAGGCTATCGAGCAGATTCGCGCCGAGGTGTTGAAGCATATCCGGCCGGGAGTCAGCCTTGTTGACGAATTGATCCGCGAGCGCCGCGAAGAGGTTCGGCGCGAAGACGAGGAATACAGACGCTCGGTGGCGCGGCGGAAAGCCCGTGTAAACCGCGTGTCAAGGAAATCCCGTGGATAGCGTCGTTCTCGATGCCTCTGCGCTGTTGGCCATGGTGCAAAGTGAGCCGGGAGGCGATCGGGTCGCCGAACTGCTTCTCGATCCTCGGCGAACTGTTTTGGTCAGCACGCTGAATTGGAGCGAGACCTTTGATCGATTGCTCCGTGGCGGAATCCCCGAGGAAACCGTGGAGCTTCTGCTCTCCCGTATGGGTGTGCAACCGGTCGATTTCGACCTCGAACAAGGAAAGATCGCCGCAAAGTTCCGAATCGCGGCTCCGGCGCTTTCCCTAGCCGATCGAGCTTGCCTTGCCCTCGCGTCCACGCGCAAGGCCGTTGCCTGGACGACCGACAAGCTTTGGGGGCGTGTGCGCGTGGGCGTGGCCATCGAAATTCTGCGATGATGTCGAGCCGCACCTCCTGTTCCCGCGGAATGCCGGGGTAAGGTGGAAGGCGCGATATGAGGAACAATCCCTATCGCTCCCCTGGCTTCTACCGCCCGCTCGTCGTCGCCTTGGCAAAGTGAAACACGCACTCAACCCGATGACTTTCCGCGTCTGCCTTCACGTCGTACGTCGTAACCTGGGTTTGCATCCATTTCGCCAGCGCTTTGTCCTGCTTCTGTGCGCGCGCCGCAAAACTTGACACATAGCTTTCGTCGAACGTCGCACCCGGCGCGAGCTTCCACAGTCGCGTGAGTTTTGCGGCCATTGCATCGGGGGCGCCGTCGAACTGCACCGCGCCCATCGCATACACGGGGCCGGGTACGATATCGATACTGTAATTCACGATGTGCGTGGCCTCATTGAACGAGGGGTCGGAAACAACGGAGCAATCGAGATAGCCCCTGGCGTGATAGGCGTCGCGAATTGCCAGAAGATACAAATCGAGTGGCCTTCCCGATCCGGCCGGGTATTTGGACAATATCTTTTGAACCTCCGCGCGTGGAACCAGTGCGTCGGCCGGATAGTCGATCGATCCGAGCTTGTAGACTCCGCCTTCTCCGATTGCGACCGCGTAAGGTATATCGACTGCCGTATCCGGGGAAAGCCCGGATACGACGGGATCGAGTTGCGACACATCGACTTTGACGGCCGCGTAGCCCTGGTCCTGGTAAATCTCCTCAAACGCGTGCTTAAGCCCGATCGCCGAGTTCTCCGTATCGAATGCATTGCCGGACTGGCTGGCGATAAGCGCGTTCACCTTGGCCTGCATAGCGGCCGAAATACCCGAGAGCCGGATGGGGCCGATGCGCACTGGCGGCGACGTGACCGTGAAATCCATGGCTGTGATTTTCTTGGGGCCCAGGCCGCTGGTAAGAGACGCTTTCACTGTAGCCTTGACGCCTTCGGCGGCAAGCATTTCTTCGAGCATTTGGCGAATTCCATCGAGCATGGAGCCATTCGCGGGAACGACGCCCCGATAGAGGGGAAAGCGCTCGTGAAGCTTCGCGTCGAGTTCTTTCCCAGGCTCGATCGGCAGGTTGTCCAGGTGCATGGGGAAGAGCTGCGTTGCCGGCGTCAGAGTGAAGAGAAGACCCTTGCTGTCGTTTGCGTATTTGACCACTGCGAACAGGCCCGTATCGTTGAGTTGCCGTGCATGTGCTCTTACTTCATTCGGGCCAGGGCGCGCGCCTTGTTTTAGGCCGGCGGCAGCGAGCAGCTCCTCTTGCGAGTATTGGGGCGCGCCTTGAAAGCGGATCGGCTTGGGCGGAGTTTTCTTTTGTGAGAGCGATGGAAGACAGCAGAGAAGAAGAAAAGCGGCAATCAGCACAGCCGGTTTTTTCATGTTGCGCCCAGATTAGCAAATCGCGATGGCGCCTGCTACGTTACCGTCTGCGAGCCGCGGAAAATCTTGAGGCTCGCTCAAGCAAACGCGAGCCGAGAGCAACACGCGCGCTGTGGTTTCCCGCTTCTACCCGGTGGCGCTGGCCCGCAGCGCCGCAATCTCGCGGCTCATGGCCTCCAACCGCACCAAAAGCTCCTCGTGGCGCTTGTCGGCGACTGACGGCTCAAACGCCTCCACATAAAACGTGCCGTTGGGCTCCAATTCGCATCGGCGCACTTGATGGAAATCCTCAAAGCCTTGCCGGTGAATCACGCTTAGCAGCTCCTCGGGACTCAGCGATTCACGCTCCAGCGCCTTGCGATCGATCGCCCCGTCCCGGATAAGCACCGCCGATCTCCCCTCCAGCATGCGCGTCATTCGCGGCGAGCGGAAAAGCACGCGAACCACCACCCAGTTGATGGCCAGAAGCCCGAAGGCGCCGATGATTCCGCCGGATACCGAATTGTCGTCGCCGATGATGGCGTTCTGCACGGTATTCGACAGCGAGAGCAGGACCACCAGGTCGAACGGGTTCAGCTGTGCCAGTTCGCGTTTGCCGAACAGACGCAGCAGCACCACCAGCGCCAGGTATACGACGGCGGGGCGAAGCAGCTTCTCCACGACGGGAAGCGGCAATTGAAACATGTGCTCGAAGATTTGAGAGTGCGTCATGAAATCGAGCATAGCTGTACGATGGCGGCCTGAGCCGTTGTGTCTTGTTGAAATGTCTTGAGGATTGCCGCTCCATGCCGGCATCTGCGCCAAACTACTCCGTCTTCCCGCTTCCGCTTCACCAGCCGTTGCAGAGTATGTCCCCGCAATCTGTCTCACCCGAGGGGGTGCTCCCCAACGCGCTGTCAATACCCTTCTCTGCCCGTCCGCACCGCTCTGCCCGCCTAACTCGCTGATCCGGCAACCGATACCGGACCCCTCACCCCGAATCTCTGTTTTGCACAGTATTTCTCGCGTTCTGCTACTCTTGTTTCAGAATCAACGAAGTCTCTGGAACCGGTTGCACAAATGGCGTCTTGGATGGCAAGACTTCGGCCGTGCCGCAAAAGCGCACGAGATCCCGGGCTTTAGATGTTGAGGGCATTTTCAAATTCGTCGGGAACGGTTCATGCAACTGGTTCTAGACTCCGCCGTCGCCATTAACGTCGCCGGCTTCGCGAAGTGCTCCGATTGCACGACTTTGGCCATAAGCCGTTGAAAACATTCGCATTTATCCTACGACCTTGCACGGAACTTGCTGAAAACACAGGGACTCGCTACAGGATACCGGGGGGGAGGGGGATAGGGGTGGCAAATTTTCTCTCCATCGATAGAGCCACGGTCGAGTCCATCGTTCGTCGGGTTGCGCGTGAGTGCCTTGGCCGCGACCCCAAGGGCGGCAGCATCCATTCACCCGAAGCCGAAACCATCAAGAATGAAATCTGCGCTGTCGGCCGCAAGCTCTGGATGCGCCAATTTGTCGACGGCAATGGCGGCAACATCTCCTTTCGCTTCAGCCCCAACGAAGTCCTCTGCACGCCAACCCTGGTCAGCAAATACGACCTAACGCCCGACGACATTTGCCTGGTCGATCTCGAAGGCAACCAGATCTCCGGCTCCAAGCCCCGCACCAGCGAACTGCTCCTCCACCTCGAAATCTACAAAGCCGTCCCCGAGGCCAAAGCCGTCGTTCATTGCCATCCGCCGCACGCTACCGCTTACGCCATCACCGGCCGCGTGCCTCCCAACATGGTCATTCCGGAGTTTGAAGTCTTCGTCGGCGAAGTCGCCTTGTCGCGCTACGAAACGCCGGGCACGCAGGCCTTTGCTGAAACCGTGCTGCCTTACGTCAAGCAGCACAACACCGTCCTCCTCTCGAATCACGGCGTCGTCTGCTGGGCCGACACCGTCACCCACGCCGAGTGGCACGCCGAGGTCCTCGAAACCTACTGCTGGACGCTGATGTTGGCCGCCCAACTCGGCGCTCCCATCTCCCGCATCTCCCAAAAGCACGAGTCCGACCTGCTAGCCATCAAAAGGGGCCTCGGTCTGCCCGACGTTCGCTTCGGCGCCTCGCCCATCGAAGAGTGCAGTCCCCCTAATGGCGACGATGCAAGTTCCATCGCGACCACGCCGGCTCCGCGCAACGGCTGCAACAACGCCATCGCCGCCGATTTCGAGTCGCTCGTTCAATCCATAACTGAGGCGGCGATGGAAGCGATCGCTCTAAAGTAGTTGGATCCGGCATCCGGGCGCTTCTGGCATAATCCAAACTGCCGCGCGGCGGTTTGAAGGAGCCCCCTTGCACATCGACGGGCACGACGTTCTCATCGTCATCGACGTTCAAAACGACTTCTGTCCCGGCGGCGCGCTCCAGGTTCCCGCCGGCGACGAGGTCATTGCTCCCATCCATCGCATCGCACCCCGCTTTCAACACATCGTTCTCACCCAAGACTGGCATCCACCCAATCACTCTTCCTTCGCCTCCTCCCACCCCGCCAAACAGCCCTTCGAATCCATCCAGCTCTCCTATGGCGCTCAAACCCTCTGGCCGCCCCACTGTGTTCAAGGCAGCCGCGGCGCGGAATTTCACCCTGCGCTCCGCCTTCCTCAAGCCGAGCTGATCGTTCGCAAAGGCTTTCGTCGGGAGATCGATTCCTATTCCGCATTCTTTGAGAATGACCGCACCACGCCCACCGGTCTCGCCGGCTACCTGCTCGAGCGCAATCTCACGCGTGTCTTCCTCGCCGGCCTCGCCTACGACTTCTGCGTCGCCTACTCTGCGCTTGACGCTCGCCGCCTCGGACTGCCTACGTTTGTTGTGCGTGACGCCTGCCGCGCCATCGATCTCCACGACTCTGTCGCCGCAATCGAATTGCAGTTGGCCGGAGCCAAAGTCGACGTCATCGAAACGGCGGCAGTTTCGAGCCGACGTCCCCTGGCCTAAAATCACTTCAGGCCCGGCAAGTCCTTGCATGTCTGCGTATGTCGCGGAACCTCTACATCCTCGCCGCCACGCTGGCGTTCTTTGCTCTCATCTCCGCCGGCATGACTCTTGTCCCATCGAGTTTTCAGCCCGGCCTGCCCGCCAACGGTACGCTCTGGCGGACGGTGGCGCTGCTGCTGCTTCTGGCGGCTCTCGCTTCGGCCCTCATCGGCGTCATGAGCAACCTCTTCGAACAGGTGGGCCGGCGCAGCCAAGGGGAGCGCGGCACCGCACAGCGAAAACACCGCGGCCAAAGGCACTAAAATGGAAGATGCCGGTTTCACGGCGCATCGAGCAGACGCCAATGTTTGAAGTCACCGTCGAGGCCGATTTCTCTTCCGGCCACTTTCTCCGCAACTACAAAGGCAAGTGCGAAAATCCGCACGGCCACAACTATAAGGTCCGCGTCACTCTGGCCGGCGCCGAGCTGGACGAAGCAGGCCTTCTCCTCGACTTCAAGATTCTCAAGCAGGTGCTGCGTCCGGTCATCGATCGCATCGACCACCAGATGCTCAACGACCTCGAACCGTTCACGACGCTCAATCCCTCGGCCGAGAACATCGCCAAATATCTCTACCACGAAACCAACCGCCGGCTCGCATCCACCACCGCAGGCCGCGTGCATGTCAAGGATTGCACCATCTGGGAAACCGACACCACCACCGCAACATACTACGAGTAACAGCCCTCACGCCGGCTTGCGCGCCGCCAGAATCCGCAGGGGAGGAAATGTCCCTGTCCAATCCAACGGGTACGTCTGCACGGCGAGTCCTGCCTTTCCCAACTCATCCGCATACTGCCGCATGTGCCTAAAGTCGGAAATCACTGCGGCCCCACCGGGCTTGAGCACACGGGCAATCTCCCTGCACGCTTCCGCGCGGCCTGCGGTCTCGTAGATGTTGTGAAGGCACAGGTTCGATAACACGACATCGAACGAGCCATCCTCAAAGCTCATCTTCCGCGCATTTTCGCTTTTTACCGTCGTTCTCTCGCCAACGCCTTCAAGTCCGACGTTCCTCAGCACAGCGTCGGGCGAGTTCCCCGACAAATCCTCCGCGTTCCAAATGTCGATGCCCGTTGCATGCCCCGCCGTCAGGCGCTTAGCTGCACCAATCAGCAGCAGCCCTCGCCCCGTTCCCACATCGAGCACCGACTCCTCGCCGGTCCACGCCACCTTTTCCAGCATCCGGTCGCGGTGGCGGAACTTGCCCACCTTGGCATAAACGATCATCAGTACTGCCGGCACAATGAGCGAAGCTGCCGTATAGAGCAGCCCCGGGAATGGCTCGAATACAACGTTGCCAACGCTGAATTTGGGCACGGCCAACACCAACAGAATGCAAACCGCGCCGCCAATCAGCAGATTGCGAATGACATTGGGCGCGTCGACCCCATATTCCGGCTTTACCGCCATTAGCCTTCTCTCCTCTGAAGTGCTGGCTCGCCGGCCGTCCTGCCGTGCGTCCCTGCACGCGGCGCCCAGCCACGGCACTGGCGTGCGGCTCCGGCGCTCGCGTCAGTTCATTTGGCTCGACTTCGATTGCAAGTATTTGTTGAACGGAATCTCGAAATAGAAAAGCTCTGTGCCATCGGAGGCGCGCAGTTTGTGCAGATAGAGCTTAGCGCCCATCAGTGGATTCGCCAGCCCGGAAACGTCATAGAACAGAAATCCCGCACGCGTTGTGTGTGGTTCCACTGCTAGGGCCGAGTACTCAAAGGTATTGAAGTCCTCCTCAATCTCCTTGATGCTTCCCTTTGCCTTCAGGTGAAGCGGCGGCAGAGGCCCAGGCATGGGGATTTTAGTCCCCTCGCGTTCCTTGCGCGTCATCATGCGCTCTACGTCTTCCGGCTCGGCAGCTTGAATCCGGTCGCCCGAGGCGGTCTCAAACAATATCCGCGCGTCGTGCAGCGAAATAGGCTTGTCGCCGAGATTCGTCACAATCAACCGCACCGGCATTACGTCGTGGCTCAGATAATCGACGCGGAAAATGGACTCCTTTTCCTTTGTGTCGTACGGCTCTACAGCGATGGCAACCTTTTCATCGGCGTGTACCTCGACGGCCGCAAATGAGGTAGCGGCTTGCACTGCGGGCGGCGTATGTTCGGCAGCAAAGACCGGCAACACCAACCAAAACCATAACAGCTAGATTCCGTGCGAAGTCCTCATCGTGCTCGACTGTATCATTTTATGGTTAGACTCCGGGAATGCAAATTCTCTTACGCATCACGCTTTTTTTCTATAACCTGGCCGCGCTAACCACTCTCGTGGCCGGAGCGCCCTGGTGGCTTTGGCGCATGGCTGCGACGCGCAAATACCGCGAAGGACTGCTCGCGCGCCTGGGCGGCGTTCCGTCAAAGCTCGCGCCGGCTTCCTCACCAGCCGCCGAACGCCCTGTGATCTGGCTCCATGCCGTATCGGTGGGCGAAGTCATCGCAGTGTCCCGGTTGGTGAAGGCGCTGGACGCCGCGTTGCCTCACTTTCTCCTCGCAGTATCTACCACCACCCGCACGGGCCAAGCGCTGGCCCGCGAGCGCTTCGGACCTGACCGCGTCTTCTACTGTCCGCTCGATCTGCCCTGGGCCGTCCGCGCCTATCTACGCGCCCTCAAACCCCGCCTCCTTATCCTCACTGAAACCGAATTCTGGCCTAATCTCCTCAACGGTTGCTTCCGCCGCTCCATCCCCGTGGCTGTCGTCAATGCCCGAATCTCCGACCGTTCGTGGCCGCGATACAGAATCTTGCGCCTCTTGTGGAAGCCGCTTCTCAGCCGACTCGGCCGCGTGCTCGCTCAAAGCCAATCCGACGCCAATCGCCTCCTCGCTATCGGCTGTCGGGCCGATCGCGTCCGCGTCGCCGGAAACCTCAAATTCGACGTCCGCGCCGCCGCTGAGGGCGAAGCCACCCGTCAGCTTAAGTCCCGCGCGAACGGTCTTCGATTCATCGTCGCCGGCAGTACGCTCGATGGCGAGGAATCCGTGCTTCTCGAAGCCTGGCCGGCTCTGCTGGCCGCCGATCCGCAATTGGCCATGGTTCTCGCCCCGCGGCACCCCGAGCGCTTCATCGCTGTCTCATCCCTCCTCGACAGGTCCGGCCAACCTTGGATCAAGCGCTCCGCCTGGAACTCCAACACCCCCGACCCGCTCCGTCCCGGCACAATCGTCCTTCTCGACACCATCGGTGAGCTCGCCTCCGTTTACTCGCTTGCGTCGGTCGCATTTGTCGGCGGCAGCCTCGTTCCTGCCGGCGGCCACAATCCCCTCGAACCCGCCCAATTCGGCATCCCCATCGTCATGGGTCCGCACTACACCAACTTCACCGCCATCACCGACGCCCTGCGCCGGCACAACGCGCTCCGCATCGTCGGCAAGGAGTCCCTCGCCGCTGCTTTCACCAACCTCGTCGGCGACCGTCCCGCTGCCGAAGCCATGGGCGCCCGCGCTAAAGAGGTCTTCGACAGTCAATCCGGTGCGACCGATCGCTGCGTTGCAGCGATTCGCGAATTGCTCGCTGAGAGTTCCAATCCGGGGCGTGCTCAATGACGTACGCCGCTCGACGCCCGCTCCTCTTGCCTCTCGTCCCGCTTTACCAGCTCGGGCTTGTCCTGCACGAACTCGGTCTACGCTCTGGGATTGAGCCGATTCGCAGATTGAATTGGCCCGTCATTTCGATCGGCAATCTTTCAACCGGAGGATCGGGGAAAACGCCCCTGACCATCGCCCTCGCAAAGGCTCTCACCACGCGCGGCGTTCGCGTCGATGTGCTGTCGCGCGGCTACGGCCGCCGCGGCCTTGCCCCGGCTCGCGTCCATCCCCACGGCGACGCCGCGACCTTCGGCGACGAGCCTCTGCTCATTGCCCGCGAAACCGGCGTTGCCGTCTACGTCGCTCCTGAACGCTACCAAGCCGGCCTTCTGGCCGAATCGGAGCAGCCCGCCGCGTCTTCGTCAGCTCTGCATCTTCTCGACGACGGCTTCCAGCACCGCCAGCTTCACCGCGATATCGACATTGTCCTCTTGAGCCGCGCAGACCTTGCCGATCGTTTGCTGCCGGCCGGGAATCTGCGCGAAGCACTTTATGCGGCACAGCGCGCGGACATCATTGCGATCCCGCAGGAAGAGCCGGAACTGGAAGCCCAGATCACGGCGCGCGGCTGGCAGGCAGAAATCTGGCGTCTGCACAGGCACATGGACGTCCCTCCGGTAAGCGGCCCGGTGGGGGCGTTTTGCGGCATCGCGCGGCCGGAGAAGTTCTTCGAAGGCCTCGAACGCGCAGGCGCTAAACTGGCCGCACGGTTCGCCTTTCGCGATCATCACTTTTACACCCAAGGCGATCTCGACCGCATGGCAAGTGAGGCGCGAAAGGCCGGCGCCACGGCACTGCTGACCACTGAAAAGGATCGTGCGCGGCTCGGCTCGCTTGCAGCTTCGATGTCCGCTACATTCCCGGTTCAGATCGTTACGCTGCGGATTGAGATTGAAGACGAGAATACGGCGATCAATTGGCTCATCGGCGCGTTGACTAAGTTAACGGAATAGACCTCCGCTTCCGTGGTTTCCCTTGATCGGCATGGGTCTGAGTTTTCATTCCAGCTAAAAAGCCATCTTGTAGAGATTTCCGTTGCTGTCTACGCCGACGCCACGCCGCCTATCCAAATCAAACTCCAGTTGCACCACGGTCCCCTTCTCGCCGGTGGCAACCACGCTGCTCACTTTTTCGCCCAGAACGCTTGCGACGAAGAAGCCTTGGCCGTACACCGCATCCCATGCGAACTCTAGGTTGATCTGGGGCAGGCTGGGGATCGAACCCTGCGGCGAGTAAGCGTTCACGCGGTCCGCAGTGACGGTTTTCCAGTTTCCAAAAAACTTTTCTCCGTACGCGAGCGTGACGAAGAAGTTCAAGCCTTCGAGCGCGCCGCTGCCATTGGCGAGATTGACCGGAAATACGGCGGCCGGCGTTCGGCCGGCCTGGGGACCCCGCACGGGATAGAGCAGCTGGGCGCGGGCGGTGGTGGGCGTGACAAACAAACAGAGACTGAGCAGACCAAGAGCGGTCGCAAAGCGAATGAGCATGTTAGATTGCCTCTGCCAGTGTAGACGCTGGACCTTGCAGAGAAGTTGCGTTTGCAGTCGATTTAGCCATAGCTTCAGCTCGGCTTCGGCGTCGACCGCTACCACACAATCTTGTACGCGTTCCCTCGATTGTCTTCGCCCACCGCCATATAGTTGTCCAGCGACTCGACCTGGAGGATGGTTCCCTTATCTCCCTTGAAGATGCCACGCAGAATCTTGTTGCCCTGAACGTGGGCGGCGTAATATCCGGGACCGTTGACCAGATCCCACACGGACGCAAGGTCGGGTTGCGGTCCGTTGCTGTCCGGGGACGCCGGTGCATTTGCGTCGACAGTAGGCGCGGTCGCACTCTCGCACTTTCCCTTCAGCTTCTCTCGATCGGTGTAGGTCCACTCGACGACTCGTCCAAAATCGGATTTGATCGAATAGACCGGACCTCTCATCGTGGCTTCGAAAAACGGCCCCGGCGCCTGAAGTTCCAGCGGCCCTTTCACCGGGTCGAGCTGCTGCGCGTGCGAGGGCGCAACGGCAAAAACAACGCCGATGATGACGAGCACGAAATTCGGAATCCGCCTGTGTTGCGATTTCATCGATGTAGACCTCCGGGAATTGTGGTGCATATACAGTCTTCACGGTTTGCGCAAAGACGGCGTAAAGCGCGAGATACGCCGGTCCCACATACTCCGCCCCCGGCCGAAATGAGCCTATTGCCGTCGAGCCCCTCGACCCCGAGCGCAGTCCGGCTACGCGCTCTTTGCCCCGCGGAACCGCCTGAAGCTAACCACGGTCAGCACGATAAAGAACACCATCACCACCAACTGCGTCGCGCCGAAGGCCGGCGACGACTGCGTGGGCGCAATGGCCTTGAGCGCAGCCACTTTCGCGAAGAGTTGGGCAAAAAGCACAAATACGTTGAAGTAGAGCGCCAGCGCCGCCGTAACCACGTACGTTCCGCGCCATGCGCCTGTTAGCCTGCCCGCGTACAACGCGATAAACGCTATCAGCAACACAATCGTCGACAGAACCCCAAGAACAATTCCCGGCGTAACGCCGTGGAACGGAAACATGAATCCCGTCACGCTCGTCAGAACCGTTGCAATTAAAAAGATCCGCGTCCACCCTGGGAGCAGCTTGTTGCCGGCAAGCCCGAGAATTGCGATCAACCCCGCGCCAATCCCTGCGAGGCTTAGAATCACGTGCAAAAGCGTAAACACCGCTGTGCTCATCCCGAGAATCACGATGACCTCCTCTCAAATCCTCGATTGTCCGATTTAGGGGAATTGCCGCGTCCGCGGCCCTGGCACTTGCAAATCCGAAATACCTTCAGCGCACTGCTTCTACAGCCGGTCTTCCATCGGAATCCACCGCGACGGGTACGTCGGCCCCACATACTCCGCCCGCGGCCGGATCAGCCGGTTATCGTCTAGTTGCTCGATCACGTGCGCGGCCCACCCGGCCATGCGGCTCAGCGCGAAAATCGGTGTGTACAAGTCGATATCGATGCCCAGCGTCGCGTATGTCGAAGCCGAATAGAAATCCACGTTGGCGTTCAGCTTCTTGTCCCGATTAATGTACACCTCGATGGCACGCGACATTTCGTACCACTTCGGATTGCCCGAATCCCGCCCCAGTTGCTCGCTCATCTTGCGCAGGTGTGTAGCGCGCGGGTCCTCGGTCTTATACACGCGATGCCCGAAACCGGAAATCTTCTGCTTCGCCGCCAGCATATTTTTCACGTACTCCACGGGGTCGGCGCCTAGCTTGTCGATGGTCAACAGCAGCCGCATCACGCCTTCGTTCGCGCCGCCGTGCAGCGGCCCCTTCAGTGCCCCTATTGCGCCCGTTATTGCGGAATGAATGTCGGAGAGCGTTGCGGCAATCACCCGGGCCGCAAATGTAGACGCGTTCAGTTCGTGGTCGGCATGCAGAATGAGCGCAATATCCAATGTCCGGGTCGCCGTCTCGGAGGGCAATTCTCCATTCAGCATCCACAGAAAGTTCCCCGCATGCGAAAGCGACCGGTCCGGCGGCACAATCTCCTTTCCCTTCCGGATTCGGTCGTAGATCGCCACGATCATGGCGATCTGCGCCGTCAGCTTGTACGCCTTGCGCACATTTGCATCGTGCGAGTTGTCCTTTTCGTCCACATCGTAGAAACTCAATGCTGAAACAGCCGTTCGCAGCACTTCCATCGGCGTAGCCGTTCCGGGACAACTGCGCAACATGTCGATCACGCGTTGATCGAGCGACCGCGCCAGTGCCAGTTGCGCCGTAAACTCGCGCAAAGCGAGCTCGTTCGGCAGGATACCGTTCCAAAGCAAGTAGGTCGTTTCTTCAAAGGTCGAGTGCTCAGCTAACTCGTGTATGTCGATCCCCCGGTAGGAGAGGATCCCCGCTTCACCGTCGATCCAGCAGACGCCGGAGTTCGCGGCGACGACTCCCTCGAGACCCTTTCCTGCGACAGCGGTCGCCATAGCCTTTGCGCCTCTCCTTATTTCGATGACGATTTGCCCGGTACGGCGAAGTTGCGTAACCCTAAGTGGCGCCTCGGCGCCGAAATATGCGGTAAAGACCTTTATAGCGTAGCCGTTCTATGCTTGTCACGGTGGATGAGACACGGGTGTCATCACCCGGCCCAGCGCATCGCCGCGGTACACCTCTTTGCTGCCCAAACCGGTTCGCCCTAATCCGCCTCGTCATACCGCCCAGAGGCACTCAAAAGGGGGGCATTTCCATCGGCCCTGCAAGGGGGACACTTCTAATGGGCGTCAACTGGTGAGACAGGAGCCTCGGCTCTTTCCCAGTCTGCTCTCAAACGATGGTTCGGAGCCAACTTGAAGTTAATGGCTGCGCAACCCCTATCCCATTCGATATACTTTGTAGGTTCCCCGAAGGTCTGGAAGGAGTTCCTCGGGCTTGGGCCGACGAGACTCCTTTCCTAAAACATTGAATCAGGGTAGTCTGCGGAAACGATTTTTCGCCCAATCTTTCCGGCGGCGTCTAACCGGACAAGATGCCGCCATCACGCCACGCGCTAATCGGCTCCGTGGAGCCGGCATGCGCAGGAAAGGTAACAAATGAGTGGAATTGACGAAGCCCCTCGAACCTACTCTGGGGCTCTACTAGCTGTTATCGCCGTCTCCTTGGTAGCTGCCGTCGCCAGCCTCATCTGGTGCTTCACGCTGGGCGGTCGCTTGAGCGCCGCGCAAGCAGAGCTGGCCGATGCCAAGCAGCAAAACCGCGAACTGGCCGCGGAGATGCGCGAAACCGACGCCCGCTTGCGGGTTGCCACCGACGAGCTGGGCAAATCGCTCGGCCTCACCCAGAAACAGTTGGAACAACGCGCCCAATCGCTGATCCAGCGCGAGCAAGCCGACAACCAAAAGCTCGAGGACGAGCAGAAGGAGACCGCGCAGCAAGTGAGTTCGGTTTCCAGCGAGGTCTCCAGCGTAAAAACCGACGTTGGCGGCGTGAAGACCGACTTGGGCAAAACCCAAAACGACCTCGCCACAACCATAAGCCAGCTACAGACCATAAAGGGCGACTTGAGCGATACCAACAGCATCATCGCCCGCAACCACGACGAGCTGGTCCTGCTCGAGCACAAGGGAGACCGCAATTATTACGAATTCAGCCTGGATAAAGGCGAAAAGAAGCCCGTCGGCACCGTCAGCCTCGAATTGAGAAAAACCGACCAGAAGCGCAGCCGCTTCACCCTCGATGTCTTTGCCGACGACAAGATCTACGAGAAAAAAGACAGGAACGTCAACGAGCCACTACAGTTCTACAGCGGCAAACAGCCCGCGCTCTACGAGATCGTGGTCAATACCATCAACTCAAAGAACCAGATCTCCGGTTATTTGTCCGCGCCCAAGAACGCGCCCGTCCCGCCTACTGCTCAATAATCGCAACCTGGGGCTGAGGCACCAATACCATATTCGGCTGGTAGCGGAAGCTGAGTGTGAAATCCAGCTTTTTGCGCGCGTCCCATTGCTGTTTCGTCATTTTGAACGCCGATAAAAACTCGCCTTCCACCGTCTGCCCGGCGGCTATCTGAGTATTGAGCGGGGAGATGGGCGTTCCGTGCGGCACAGTGATGTCCGGATATGCTATAAAGACGCGCTCGTAGTCGCCCTTGTTGGCGGCATAGCTCGAGTGGATTCCATCGTCCAACGTAACGTCGGTCGTCACGTTGGACAAGAACAGCGGAAACGTGCTCTGGTTGTGCAGCCGCACCTTCACAAACACCATCACCTGGTCCACGCTCAGCTTGGGCATGGGCGCTCCGCTGGCATCAAATCCCGAAGTCTCAGTGTGCTGAGGATGCGCCCAGACAGCGACAACCTCTCCCGTCGCGATGGGCGGCTTCTGTCCCGCAATCACGTAAATCGCAATCGCCGCTGCCACCACCACCGTTGCGATAATCGCTGCGATCGCCACGTGGCTCGTCCCTTTGGTCAACGACTCGCCGCGGGCTGCGTCGTCCATATCTTCATCTTCTATGTTTTGATGAAGCAGGCTCATACGCATCCATCTTAACGCTGTTCGGCGAGCGGCCGGTATAGAGACCTGACGCTTGAGAGATTTCAAGGCGCGCCCTTTCCGGCGTCATCTTCGAATTTCTACCGTCAGCAATGGCAGCACGGGCGGGCAAACAGGCGCCAAAGGGAAGCACCCGTTTACTGGCTACAGCCCGGTCGCGCTACGGCCAACTGGACAAGAACCCGATTACTGCCCGCACAAAGTCCAAGCTGCGCCGGGTCGTCAATCGTTTCGCTAATTCGAGCCAGACGAAGCGTCAGTTGAGCCAATCTGGGTCCCGATCACCGCTCCGGAAACCACAATCTCAACTCGCCGGTTCTTTCGCCGTCCTTGCGCCGTGCTGTTGTCGGCCACCGGATCGTCCATTCCGTATCCTTCCGCCGACAGCACGCTTGGATCCAACCCTTGAGTCACGAGATAGTCAAGAACCGAGTCGGCCCGAGCCTGCGATAGCTTCATATTGAAATCCTCGGTGCCGGTCGAGTCCGTGTATCCTCCGATGGCAAGCTTCAGAGTCGGGTAGTTCAGAACGATTCCGCTCAACTTGGCAAGCGCAATCTTGGCATCGGTGTTGAGGTCGGCATTTCCAGTGGAAAACAGAACATCGCCCATGTTGACCACAAGACCGCGGTCGGTGTCGGTGGTTGGAAGCACGCGGTTGAACTGCTGAAGAAGCCGCTCGCGAAGCTCCTGCTTCTCCTTTTCGGCGGCCGCGCGTTGAGCTTCGGCCTGTCTTCGAGCTGCTTCCTGGGCTGCAATCTCGGCATCCGCCCTTCGTTTAGCTTCATCTGCCTGACGCTGCGCCTCAGCCGCTGCTTCGTCCGCTTGGCGCTTGGCTTCGGCGGCTGCTTCATCCGCTTTACGCTTTGCCTCGGCGGCATCGGCCGCGGCCTGCGCTCGAGCCGCCGCTGCAGCCGCTTCTGCCGCTGCTTCTTTCTCTTTCTGGATGCGCGCCTCTTCCTGCAGTTGAACCGACAGCGCGCGAGCATCCTCGGCAAACTGCGCGGTTTGGCGCGCTTCGGAGACAATGATGTTGTTGTCAGATTTGGCGCTAACCGCGCTATCCATCGCTTGCATGCTTGCCGTGGCCTTGGCAAAGGCCTCTGAAGTGTACTTGTCGGCCAGGTGCGACCTTGCAATGTCCACAGCGTTGCGCGCTTCGTACACCGACAGAGGGACCTTGGGATCGAGCATCATGCCCAGCGGGTTCCCAAGTTTCTGATACTGCTCGCGCTTCATCAACTTGTAGTCGGAAACCGGGATGATGTTTCCTAGGGTGCTCGCTGTCGGCTGACTCTGGAGAACCACTATCTCGCTGGGAAGACGAACTGCGAAATACGGTTCGGCGGTGACAATCAGCGAGAATGCCAGCGCAGGGGTGGTTGCGCTGAGCTTACTTTCTCCTTTCTTGTTGACCGCCACCTCGCCCAGATTGTCCGTGCGTCCCTCCGGTGTGACATCCCAAAGGACATAGGTAAGAAATTCGGCGCCAAAGGCCGATGCCGGCTTCAGGCCCCTAACTTCCATCTCCACAGTGGCTCGGTTTACCTTTGGTTTGATCTCCACTTTCGCCTCTCCGTTCGCGCCTCTTGCCAGCGGCGTGGCCACCAGATTCACCTTGGTGCTGCCAACGCCAACTTCGTATCCAACAGCCGTAGCAGATTTCGTCGTCAAGGCCGATGCCGGCGCACCCTGAGGCGGCTGTGCACCCTGGCTCTGCCCCTGCGCCATCGGAGCGGCAAATACCAGGAGCCCGGAGCAGATCGCTGTGGCTAGAACGTTCTCTCTGACGCGCAAGTTCATCTCCCCTACCTCACACGAGTTCACTAGAGACTCAATTCCCTGGGGTTGAAGTGGTTGCGCAACATTATAAGACCGGAGAATTTCGCATCTCACATGTTTTTGCTTTTCGGTTATCCGGAAGTTACGAGGCGAAGGTTCGGCAAAGCTAGGGCTTGCTGGAATTTCAGAAGTGCACCGGTCTTCGGGGGCGAAAAGCACCCGCACATCCTTCGCTCGCCTGCGCTGGACTGGGTCCGGTTTGCTTAAGATGTTCTTCGCGGCCGCAGCCCCGCCAAGAATCCCTCCGCATCCCGCGCATTCAGCACGTCCTCGGCCGTGAGCCACGCCCGCCGGAGCTGCCTTAATCCGTAATCCATTCTTCCCAGGTTGCGGCTGTCGTGCGAGTCCGACGACATCGCGATCTTGCACCCCAGCTCCTTCGCCAACCTCAAATCGCGATCGTTCAGGTCCAGACGGGCTGGGTCGGCGTTGTGTTCCACCACCACGCCCAAATCTGCCGCGCGCCGCAAAACCGCTCCCATGTCGATTGCAAACGGCTCGCGCTGCAACAACAACCGCCCCGTCGGATGCCCCAGGATTCGCACATTTGGGTTGTCTATCGCCTTGAGCACGCGTTCGCTCATCTCCTCGCGGCTCTGGTCAAATCGCAAATGCACGCTGGCAATCACCACATCCATCTGCGCCAGCACCTCGTCGTCGAGCGCCAGATTGCCGTCTTTCAAAACGTCGACCTCGATTCCGGTAAACACGCGAATCCGTCCCTCCATCTCCCGGTCCACTGCGCGAACCCGCTCGATCTCCTCGAGCGCCCGCTTCTCATCCAGCCCATTGGTCACGCCTATGAACTTCGAGTGGTCGGTAATCGCGATGTACTGGTAGCCGCACGCGATCGCCGCCTCAGCCATCTCGCGAATTGAGTTGCGCCCATCGCTTGCGGCCGTGTGCATATGCACGTCGCCGCGGATATTCTGCCGCCCGATAAGCTGAGGGAGTTCGCCGTGCGCGGAGCATTCGATCTCACCCAGGTTCTCGCGCATCTCAGGCGGCATCCACTCCATCCCTAGAGCGGCATAGATCTCTTCTTCCGTCGCCGCTGCCACCGTCGAGCCGTCGTCCAACCGCGCCAGCGCCCACTCGTTCAGCGTGTAGCCCATTTTCAGCGCACGTTGCCGCAGCGATACATTGTGCGCCTTCGATCCGGTGAAGTACTGCAGCGCCGCGCCGTACGATTCCGTCGGCAACAGCCGCACATCCACCTGCAGCCCCTGCCCGACGTGAAAGCTCACTTTGTTCTCGCCTTTGGCAATCACGTCGTGGATCCCAGGATAGGCAGCGACGTAATCCACCGCAGAGCCAGTCTGCTCCCGCGCACATGCGGGCCCCGTCGCCAGCAAATCCAGGTCGCCGACAGTCTCCCGCCCCCGTCTCAGCGATCCCGCCGGCGTCACCTTCTCGATCCCCTCGAACTTGAGCAGATACGCCTCGATCCGCCGCGCCTCGTCCTCGGCCAAATCGATCCGGAACCGCCCTGTTCTCCGCCGGTAGTCCTCAATTCCTTTGCACAGCTTTTCGATTTGCTTGTCGCCCATCCGCGGCAAGCCTTTGAGCCGCCCTGCTCGAATCGCCGCGTCAAGCTGGTCGACGTCGCCAATCTGCGCCGCATCCCAGAGCAGTGCGACTGTTTTTGGCCCCATCCCCGGCAGCTTTAGCAGTTCCAAAACGCCAGCCCCATATTTGGCCAGCAACACGTCACGCTGCTCGAGAGTCCCAGTCGCGGCAATGGCTTGCAGTTTGGCCGCCATGCTCTTGCCGATGCCTTCAATCTCCATCAGCCGCGCCGCGTCGCTCGCCGCCTCAGCCAAATCCACCGTCGTCTGCTCCGCCGCCTCAGCCGCGCGCCGGTAGCTGCGGATGCGAAAGCTGTCGGCCCCGTCGATCTCCATCAGATCGGCCGTTTCCGCGAGCAGCCGGGCCATCGTTTTGTTATCCATCTCGGGGTCCTCCGTCCTAACCCCGGTCCCCCAAGGCTGCAATCGACCGGCCTCAGAACCGTTCTATCGCATCGACGTTATGGGTGAGCGGCATTTTCCTCAGAAAAATGCCGCCTTGAGCCCCCCAAGACACACGCGCAGTTCTCGAACGGCGCGAGGACCGTTCATGGCAAGCCGGCTCAATTGCTGCGGCAATTCGCGCAAAAGTGCCATGCCGCCTTCAAGTGCGGCTCGACCCGGGACTTATCGCTCCATCCGAAATTCGAATGTGATTAAATGTGGGTGCTTGGGCGTACTCCACCCCAGCCGCCGGAGGGCGGCTTCGCGGGAACAACCCGCTCGTGAGCCTAGGCAGCGCTGTGAGCGCTATCCCGGAAACGGACTACGGCATCCGCTTGCGGGCCTTTCTGTCCCTCGACTATATCAAACTCGACCTCATCGCCTTCTTTGAGCGTTTTGTATCCATCCAGTTGTATTGCCGAGTAGTGAACGAATACATCCGGTCCGTCTTCGCGTCCGATGAATCCGTAGCCCTTGGCGTTGTTAAACCACTTGACCTTCCCTTTGTACTGAGCCACAGGTTCCTGCCTTCCTTCCTTTGCTCTTGCGGGGGATACGGCGAGTCTTGCGGGGATTTCTCACCGACATGTGTTAAGACGTCGAGAATCGGGGAATGGTTGATCTTTTTGATGCAATTCCGCAGCTGGAACAATTTCCCTTCGAGTGCCGTCTCAAAGAGCGTTACTCGTTGCGGAAAAGTCGCGCCTTTTGTGTTTCCTCGGGGAGAGGCGCTGCATTCGATCATACACCAGAACGCTAGTTATCGTTTTGCCGTCCAGTATTTGGCCCTTCTCAATTGCTTTCACCACGTCCGTCAGCTTCACCAACCTTAGCTCGATTTCCTCGTCCTCTTCCGGCCGCGCATCCCCGGCTCGCAATCCCTCCGCCACAAAAACCTTCATCGACTCGCCCAAAAAACCCGGACTAGCGAAGTACTCAAGCAGCGGCCACCATTTCTGCGCACGGTAACCGGTTTCCTCAGCGAGCTCCCGCTGAGCCCCAGCCAACGGCTCTTCCCCCTCATCGATTTTTCCCGCCGGCAGCTCCCACAAATACTGGTTTGCCGCGTGCCGGTATTGGCGCTCCATCACAATCCACGGGTCTCGCTTGCTCTTCGAATTGTCCATGGCCAGAATCACCACACTACCGTTGTGGCGAATCACGTCGAGATCGTTCCTGCGCCCGCCCGGTTCAATTATCTTGTCGTGTTGCACGCGAAATAGCGGCCCATCGTATGTAACTTCCGATCTCAGCACCGTGGCTCGCTCGATCACCTCGCCTTTGGCTGCCTTCTTCAACGTTCCCCTCTTCACCGTGGCTGCTTTCTTCGCCGTTTTCTTCGTCAATTTGCACCTCGTATTTGCAAGACCTTTCTTCGACCGCGATTCACCACGAGTATACGCATTACCCCAGTCTGCTTTCGCCAACTCTGCATCAATCCCGGCTGTCGTGTCATCCTTAACTAAGGTCCGCTTGAGCCTTTCGGCGCAAAGCTCGTCGCAGGCTCCAGACCGAACCCGCCGCAACAGGCGGGAATCCCTATGCGAGGCGCACATTTTGCAAGTGACCGATCAATTGACCACCGAGTCTCATCCAGTAGCCGGCCTGCCGGGTCAATCCCGCTTTTTCGTCGATTTTTGTTCCGGCGTGCTCGACGCATTTCTCCCCTTCGATCGCGGATTTCACCAGCGCCCGCCTCTGCCTGCCCACCGGCCCGAGCTCGTTCACCTCATCGCCGCGCAAAATCGCAGTCCCACTGCGCAGGACTCACTTGCCGCTCTGGCCATGGGCGCGGGAACCGTCCTCACCGGCCAGCAAGTCGGTCTGTTCGGCGGCCCGTTGTTCTCGCCCTTCAAAGCTGCAACCGCCATCGCTCGCGCCCGCCGAGCCACCGCCGCCGGCGATCTCCACACCGCCATCTTCTGGCTCGCTACTGAAGATCACGATTTCGCCGAAATCAGCCAAATCGCCTTTCCTTTGAAAGGCGAGCTCGCGCAGCTCGCCTACGGCCACTCGCCCGCGTCCGCTATCCCCGCCGCCGCCGTCGTGTTCGACGACTCCGTCGTACCACTGGTCGATCGCGCCGCCGAAATCCTCGGCCCCTCCGCCGCCACTGACGCCCTTATTGCCGCCTACAAGCCCGGCCGCAATTTCGCGCAGGCCTTTGCCGATTTCTACTCACGCATATTCGCCGCTCAAGGCCTCCTTATGGTCGATGCCTCCAGCCGCGATTTCCATCGTCTCGGCGCTCCCGTGCTCCGTGCTGCCATAGAGCGCGCCGATGAGCTTCACTCCGCGCTCGCCGAGCGCACCCAAGCCCTCGAATCCGCGGGCTATCACGCCCAGGTCGACATCGCGCAATCCACGCTGCTTTTCTTAATCGACTCGAACATCGGAGCACGCGTCGCCCTCCGCCGCATTGCTCCCACTCCCTTTGAGCCTAACGGCCTCTGGCACGCCGATCGCCACAAGTACTCAACCGGCGACCTCATCGGAATCCTCACTTCCGAGCCCGAGCGCATCTCGCCTGCCGCGCTCCTCCGGCCCGTCTTTCAGGACTTCCTCTTCTCCACCTCCGCCCTCACCGGCGGCCCCGCAGAGGTCGCTTACTTCGGGCAATCGGCCGTCCTTTATCAGCGCATCCTGGGCCGCCAGACGCCCGTCCTGCCGCGATTCTCCGCAACACTCATCGAGCCGGCTATCGCCAAACTCCTCGCTCGCCACCAACTCACACTCGATCAAGTCTGGGCTCAAGAATCCGCTGCGTCCCTCGCGCAAAACCTCGCCGAGCTGTCCATGCCCATCGAAACCAAACAACGCCTCGACTCGACAGCCGCCGCCCTCGACTCCGAGCTCGACTCGCTCGTCGCCTGGCTCCAAGCGCAGGACCAGGGCCTCGGCCAGTCCGCTGACACTGCCGCAGGCAAAATGCGTTATCAAATGAATCGCCTCCGCACTCTGGCCCTCAATTTTCAGCTTCAACGCGAAGCCACCCTCTCCCGCCACGCCGAATCGATCTTCCACGCTCTCTATCCAGGCCGCGTCCTGCAAGAGCGCGTCCACGGCGCGGCATATTACTTCGCCCGTTACGGCCTCGAGTTCGCCGAGACTATCTGCTCTCTGGCCGCCGATCCCAATTCCGGGCACACAGCCCTCTGGCTCTAAAAGCGGCCTCATCTGCCGATAGCGGGGCTGGCGTGCCGCGCAAGTAAAATGAGTCTGGATCGATCCCCATATCGCCGGGCTCCACAGCCACAATCGCGAGGTCGCAAGAAATGAATTATCTGAACCGCCAGGTGCTCGATCGCATTGCGGCGGAGAGTTTTAAGAAGTCGCAACCGTATCCCTACGTTCATATCGACTCAACGCTGACGGCGGAGGGCTATGAGCGGCTGCGCGGCACGCTGCCCGGCGTGGAGATGT
>Ga0187782_10000586_pt1 | contig 24981 bp, 14 predicted proteins | sample 0715_SJ02_MP15_2_FD_132454 | JGI IMG/M metagenome (GOLD analysis project Ga0187782, IMG submission 132454) | Tropical peat soil microbial communities from peatlands in Department of Meta, Colombia - 0715_SJ02_MP15_20_MG | ecosystem: Environmental > Terrestrial > Soil > Wetlands > Peat | place... | reverse complement strand
AGCTGTGCGTCTTGAAGCCGCTCTGCGTCTGATGGTCGGTCAGCTTGTACGGCGGCATGTTCTGATCGTTGTAAACGCGCCCGGTGATGATGGGGCGGTCCGGATCGCCTTCGAGAAAATCGACGATGACCTCTTGCCCGATCCGGGGAGTGAAGATGGCGCCGAAGTTGGTTCCAGCCCACGCCTGGGACACGCGAATGAAGCACGAGCTGTCCTCGTTGGATTCACCCCGGCGATCCCAGTGAAACTGCACTTTCACGCGACCGTACTGGTCCGTGTAGATCTCGTTTTGACTGGGCCCGACCACGACGGCGGTCTGCGGGCCGCCGATGCGCGGCTTGTAAGCCGTGCGCGCGAGGTGAAATGTGAGCCCCTGCTCGATCGCCTGGAACACGACGCTCATCACGTCGCCCGCGGCTCCGCCGCTCTCGGCGTCTTGACCCCGGATCTGGTACGTCGCGCTCGTGACGAGGTAGGTGCCGTTTTCGGCGTCGCGGGGGTGATCGGTGAGCACGAAGAGATAGCCCACGGCGAGCGCACGGGCGTTGGTCCAGCCGCGCGACTGCGATACCTCTTGCTGGCAAGCCTCGAGCCGCTGCGTCGCCACGTTGCTTCCGACGTCCTGAGTCGAATGGCTGCCGGGATAATCGAACACCTCGAGGCCTTGGATGGAGTGTCCCGGGTCAGCGCTCTGCCGCGAGAGCAAGCTCGCGCGCGACTTGGTGAAGTCGAAGCTCGTGTGCGCATAGGCCTCGGGCTCGACTTGGGATTCCGACGACCACTCGGACACGTACTCCGTCAGCGCAGCTCGGTTCACGTCCGGGCCCTGGTAGGGCAGCGAGAACGAGTCGCCGGTCTGTTCGGGCATCTGATGCTCGCTCGGGTCGTCCACCAGGACGAGCGTGTGCTTCCCCGATTCGTGCCGGAAATAATAATAAATGCCCTCCTCCTCCATCAATCGAGTGAGGAAATGGAAATCCGTTTCGCGATACTGCACCGTGTACTCGCGTTTCGGATATTGCGAACTCGAGAGCTGCGTCGTATCGACGGCTGCAAAATCGAAGTCCTGGAAGACGATCGTGATGATGTCGACCACCGACTGGTTCTGGAAGATCCGGCAGTCGGCCGTGCGCGTGAGGAGCCAGAACCACGGACGGAGCACGAGCCGATAGCGCGACGGCCCATTGTTGACGGCCGTGCCCAGGTAATCGAATCGCGCGACGAGTCCGTTGAAATATCGATTGACGCCGTCCGGACGGGTCACCGTGACCGTCGTCGGCGCGCCGAGGACATCCTCGGCCTGCACGTCGGAGCGCGGGCTCGTGACTTCGACGACGTACTCGAAGCAGCGACTGAGCGCCTCGCTCGCGAACATCGTACGGAAGTACATGTCGCCGGGCTGCAGCGGCGGAGGGGGAGTGATGACGACGGGTGTTGTCGTGGGCATGGGCCTTCGCTCGAAAACGGAGCTCGCCTAAATCGCTCCGGGGCCGCCCTCGGAGCTAGTCTGATTCGTACGCGTGGCGCTGCGACTCGGCAAGAGGCAGCGTTTGGTGCCGTCGCCTCCGGCGCCGGGCGTGGCGGGCGCGCACGGCATCGAAGTTGCCACCCGAGGTCGGCCGGAACCGGTTCACCGCATCGCAGGAATGCTTCCCGCGAATGGCCCCTACCTCGGAATGAAGCCCTCAGGCGCGCGAGCGCCGGATCCTGCCACCGAGAGCTAGTTGCACCCGATGCGACCGGTCGTGGAGAGGGCCACGTCATCGATCCACAGGTTCATCGCGACACCGGAATACGACACCCAACCAAAGCCGAGACTGTCGAAATTGAATGCCACCTGGGTCGAAAGGCCGCCTTCCCACTGATCGTTGACCATCGCGACCGGCGGGGGGAACGTCAGGCCCGGCACCGGCGCCTGTGCCCCGCCAACCCACGTTTCGATGGAATGGGTCGAGGCCGACGTGTGAAACTCGACGCAGGTCCACGTATTCGCGGTCGGGTACGCGGATTGTGCGCCTCCCGCCGTGTCCTTGTCCGGGAGCGTGCCCGAGCTGTCCTGCGTTTGCCACATCAGCACGTTCGTCGCGTTGCCCGCCCCCTCGGAGTTGAGCGACAGGAACGTCGCCTGGTTGCCGAAGTCGATACCGCCATCGTTATTTCCCGAGAAGTTGAGCATCATGATCGCCGTGTGATCGAACGTGGCGCTGGTGCTCGACAGGAAAATATAGAAGCGGCCGTACACGTCGCTGCCACTCGGGATGCTCGCGAACGCGCTCGAACTGATCATCGCGGGTCCGCACGAATTGGACGCGCTGCCCACGATCTTCGCGGAGTTCGGCGGGCTGTGCGACTGCGTGTTGTCGATCGTGATGGGATTCGTGATCGGGCCTTGCCCGCTGCATCCCTGCTCCCCCTCGACGGTCCAGAGGCCCGGAGTGGGCCCCCCGTCGACGATGTCCGTCGCAGGATTGTCGAAGTTATCGCAAAACGCCAGGCCGCTACAGCCCGGCGCGCCGGCGCCATCGGCGCCGCCGCCGTCCGTCGACCCATGCGTCCCGCCACCGTCGCCGGAACCAACCCCGCTGCCGCTCGATCCCCCGGCGCTCGTGCTCGCGGCTGATCCCGTGGCGCTGGAGCCGGAGCCGCCGGACGACGCCGTGTTCGTCGTTGCTCCGCCATCGCCCGCGCCCGGAGGAGGCGTCGCGGTCGAGGACGTGCAGGCGTAGAAGAGGGGACTCGCCATAAGAAAGAGGAATCTGGGCTTGGGCATGATGGGATTCCGAGCGGTCGAAAGTCCGAGCGGTCGAGCCGTCCTCATACCATACGATGGCAGCGCCGCTGACCGGCCCGACCCGGGCCCACACGACACGACTCCAACCGCGCGCTGCGCTCTACCGGCGCGCGACGCCCCAGAGCCCCCTAGTTCAGCCCCCCCGCGTCACGTTTTCAGCAGCTGCCGCAGCACGTAGGGCAAGATCCCACCGTGCCTGTAGTATTCCCGCTCCTGCGGAGTGTCGATTCGCACGGTGGTCATGAACTCGCGCAGCGTGCCCCCGGCGCCTCGAGCCTGCACCGTGGCGCGGCGCGCAGTGATCGCGGCGTCCAGGCCCAGGATGGAGAACACTTCGCGGCCGGTGAGCCCCAGCGAATCCACGGTCTGCCCGGCCGCGAGCTCGAGCGGCAGTATGCCCATGCCGACGAGATTGCTCCGGTGAATGCGCTCGAAGCTCTCGGCAATCACGGCGCGAACCCCGAGCAGCTTGGGCCCTTTGGCCGCCCAGTCGCGTGACGAGCCGGAGCCGTACTCCTTGCCCGCGATGACGATGAGGGGCGTCCCCTCTTTCGCGTAGCGAACGGCCGCGTCGAAGATGCTGATCACCTCGGGCGGGGCGTTCGACGCCCCCGTGGCCCCCTGCGCAGCGCCGCCGAGGTACGTCGTGACGCCCCCTTCGGTCCCGGGTGCGAGCCGGTTTCGCAGACGAACGTTCGCGAACGTGCCGCGGACCATCACCTCGTCGTTGCCACGACGCGACCCGTACGAGTTGAAATCTTTGACGTCCACGCCGCGCTCGATCAGGTACTGCCCGGCCGGACCGTTTTTCTTGATCGATCCAGCGGGCGAAATATGGTCGGTCGTGATGCTGTCGCCCAGGAAAGCGAGCGCTCGCGCATCGGCGATGTCGGTGACCGGCGCGGGCTCGCGCTCCATCCCCGCGAAGTAGGGCGGGTGCTTGACGTACGTGGAGCTTGCATCCCACGCGTACAGATCCCCCGTCGACACGCCGAGATTGCGCCACGACTCGTCGCCTTCGAAGACGCGCCCGTACACTCTCTCGAACATGGCGCGATCGATGCACCGGTCGACCGCGGCCCGGACCTCTGCAGTCGACGGCCAGACGTCGCGAAGGAAGACGGGCTGGCCGTCCTTACCGACGCCGAGCGAGTCGTTGACCGGGTCGAAGTCGACCGTTCCCGCAATGGCATAGGCGACGACCAGCGGCGGCGAAGCGAGGTAGTTCGCGCGAACCTCGGCATGCACTCGACCTTCGAAGTTGCGATTGCCGCTCAGCACGGCGGCGGCGACGAGGCGCCCCTGTTCGATGGCCTTCGAAACGGCGTCCGGCAGCGGGCCGCTGTTGCCGATGCACGTCGTGCACCCGTATCCGACGGTCTGAAAGCCGAGCCGATCGAGGTACGGCGTCAGCCCTGCCTTGGCCAGGTATTCGGTCACGACTTTCGAGCCCGGCGCGAGGCTGGTCTTGACCCACACCTTTCGCGAGAGCCCCTTTTCCACGGCCTTCTTCGCAAGCAGACCGGCGGCGAGAAGAACGCTCGGATTCGACGTGTTGGTACAGCTCGTGATGGCTGCGATGACGACCGCCCCGTGCGAAAGCGAGACCCCCGTGCCGTCGATGACCGCGGTCGCGGAAGTCTCGGCCGCGGGGTGTGCCGGCGCCGGCGCGACTGGGGGAGTCTCGGTTCCCTTGCCGAGCATCTTGCCGAGCGCGGCGCGGAAGCTCGCTTTCGACTCGCTCAGCTTGACCCGGTCTTGGGGTCGCGTCGGACCGGCCAGGCTCGGGACGATGGATCCGAGGTCGAGATGCAGCGTGTCCGTGTAACGCGCCTCGATCGCGCCCGGAGCGTGAAAGAGACCCTGTTCCTTGCAATAGGTCTCGACGAGCTTCACGTGGGCCTCGTCTCGCCCTGTGAAACGCAGGTAGCGCAGCGTCTCGGCGTCCACCGGGAAGATGCCGCACGTCGCGCCGTATTCGGGCGCCATGTTGGCGATCGTCGCGCGATCGGCGAGGGGCAGATGGGCCAGCCCGTCGCCGAAGAACTCGACGAACTTGCCGACGACCCCCTTCTTGCGAAGCATTTCCGTGACCGTCAGGACCAGGTCGGTGGCCGTCGCGCCCTCCGGAAGGCTGCCGGTCAGCTTTACTCCGAGTACCTGCGGAATGAGCATCGAGACCGGCTGCCCGAGCATGGCCGCCTCGGCCTCGATGCCGCCGACGCCCCAGCCGAGCACGCCGAGGCCGTTGATCATCGTGGTATGGGAGTCCGTGCCGACGAGGGTGTCCGGATAGGCCGTGCCGCCGTCCTCGCTCTTCATCACGACCCGAGCCAGGTACTCCAGGTTGACCTGGTGGACGATGCCCGTGTCCGGCGGGACGACCTTGAAGTTGCGAAACGCGCTCTGCCCCCATTTGAGGAATTGATAACGCTCCTTGTTACGCTGAAACTCGAGCTGCGCATTGATCGTGAGCGCCTGGCTCGAGGCGAACGCATCGACCTGCACCGAATGGTCGATGACGAGCTCGACCGGCTGCAGCGGATTGATGCGCCGTGGATCGCCCCCGAGCCTCTTCATCGCGTCGCGCATCGCGGCGAGATCGACCACGGCAGGCACGCCCGTGAAATCCTGGAGCAGGACCCGGGCCGGCGTGAAGGCGATTTCGCGATCGGGCTGCGCAGACAGGTCCACCGTGGCAAGCGCCTCGATGTCCTCGCCGCGGACGGAGACGCCGTTTTCGGTTCTGAGCAAGTTCTCGAGGAGGATCTTGAGCGAGAACGGAAGGCGCTCGGCTTGCGCGTATTGGCCGTAAACGGCCGCCAGGCGGAAATACGAGAGCGTCGTCGATCCCAGGGACAGTTTGGATTTGGCGGCGAACGCAGCAGACATGGCTCTTGGCCTACCGCCCGTGCTCGCGGGGAGCAAGACCCGAAAAGACCCGAACGAACCCGGCGAACGCGTCCCGCGAAGCGCGGAGGGCGCTATAATGAGCGTACGAATGTGCAGGCTATTGGGCATCGCCGCAAACGAGCCCACGGAGTTTCGAGTCGTTCTGCGGGACGCGCCGCGCTCGCTTGCGGCGCTGTCCAAAGAACACCGCGACGGCTGGGGCATCGCGATCTTCGACGCCCAGCAGCAACGCTGGCGGGTCGAACGAGGGATCGCCTGCGCCGGAGAGGACGAGAGATTTCATCGCCTTGCGGTCGGAAGCCGGGGGGAGCTCCTCGTCTCGCACATCCGCCAGAAGACCGTCGGCGACACGAAGATCCTCAACACGCATCCATTCGATCGAGGCGGCTGGGTCTTCGCGCACAACGGAACGGTCAAGGACGTCGCCTGGCTTCGCGCCCAGATCTCGCCGCAACGCCTCGCCGAAATCGAGGGCGAGACTGACAGCGAGCTGATCTTCGCCTGGCTTCTGACGGTCCTCGACGAGTCCGGCGCCACGGACGCGAACGCCTCGCCGCAAACCGATCGCGATCTTCTTCGGGCCGTCCGCTGCGCGCGCGAGCGGCCTGACTTTGGCGCGTTCAATTTCCTTCTGTCCGACGGCTCGACCACGTACGCGCACCGGTTCGGTCGCTCGATGTTCCTGCTCGAGCGCGGCCCCCTGGACGCCGTGCGCCCCCGCCGGACCAGTCGGGACGGAACGACCTACGAGACCCCGTGGTCCCAGCACCGCACGGCGATCTTCGTGGCTTCCGAGCACGTGACCGACGAGCCGTGGTCCACACTGGAGGACGGGACGCTCCTGCGTATCGAGCGCGGCCCGACGCCCCACTGGCAGCTCATCGCCGCGTGACGGAGGGCCTGCCTTGGCGCCGGCCAGCCGAACGATTCAGTCGTCGTCGCCGCGCGATTTCATCCAGTCGCAGGCCCTGCCATTGCCGAGCTCGCAGGCCAGCGACATGGCCTGCGCGCTCTTTGCCTCGTCGCGGGCCATTCCGTCGGGCCCGTCCTCGTAGAGGATCCCGAGAAACGCGCACGCGCTCGCGTCGCGGCGCTGGTCGCAACCTTCACGCCAGTGAGCGAGCGCCTGAGCCGGATCGCGAGGCGCCCCCGCATCTTGCGCCGCCATCATCTCCGAGTGGATGCATCCGTACACTTCGCCGGTCGTGCACGCCTCGCGATAAAGAGTGCGCGCGCGAAGCTCGTCGCGATCGATCCCCTCGCCGTGTTCGGCCATGTAACCGAGGTTGGCGCAGCCCAGCGCCTCGCCCAGACGGCAGGCGCGCTCGAAGAGCGCGGCAGCGCGCTCGACGTCACGGGCCACGCCCTGACCGTAGGCGAACGCGTCTCCCAGGTTATTGCAGGCCCGCGAGTCGCCGAGGTTGCAGCCGCGCTCGTAGAGACGGGTTGCGCGCACCGGGTCCAGCGGGAACGCCTCGTGCCCCAGATAGAAGAAGAACCCGGCCCGGTAGCATGACTCGGGCTGACCGGCCCAGCACGATTGCTCGAGGTCGAAACGCACGCGCTGCTTGAGCAGGTCCTTGATGTCCGGATCGGCCGAGTCGGCCAGCGTGCGGGCGCCCACCACGCACGCGGTGAGAAAGCCCCCATCGCACGCGCGCAGCAACATCTCTACTCCGCGCTGGGCGTCGCGCGTCACGCCGCGGCCATCGAGCCGCAGGCGACCTGCGAAGCCGCACGCTCGCGCATCGTCGAGCGCGCAGGCATCCTCGAGCATCGCAGCAACGCATGCGAGCGCGCCGTCGCCCCGCGCTTCACTCCACATCGAGAGGGCCCGCTCGGTGCACACCGGCGCGAACGCTCCCCCACAGGGCCGCCGGTCCTGGCCGGGACACACGGCCTTCGTCGCCGCCCGTCCGCCCGAACCGCACCTGTCGATCGGGCACGTAGACGCGGCTGGAGGGAGGGCGCGCAGGTCGACTCTCGTGGCCGGACCGCAGCCGAGCGCTCCGGTCAGCGCAGCGCTGCAGACCAGCCGATGCCACCTCACTCGACAAGGATCGCACGGGGGCACCGGTTGTCCATGGGGGGTGGTACAGTGCGCTCGCATGGCAGACGACATCGTCGCCCTGCTCGGGTACGGACGGTTCGGGCGCGCGCTGGGACAGCTCCTCTCCGAGGCGGGCATCGCGCACCGAGCCCTGGACCCCGCGACCCAGGTTCCGGAGGAACACCGCGCCGCATCTCTGGATGAGCTCTTGGCGGGGGCGACGTTCGTGGTCGTCGCCGTGCCCGTGCCGCGCATGAGGGCTGCGCTCATGGATCTGCGCCCGCACCTCGCTCCCAGCCAGATCGTCCTGGACGTCGGCAGCGTGAAAATGCTGCCGACGGCGGCTCTCCGGGAAGTCCTGGGCGACACGGTCCCGTGGTGCGGAACGCATCCACTCTTCGGTCCCGTGAGCCTGGCGCTCGCCGAACGGCCCCTTCGGGTGGTCATCTGCCCTGCCGCTCAGCACCCGGCCGCCGCGCTCGCGGCCAGGACGCTCTACGAACGCATCGGTTGCGAGGTCATCGAGCAGACGCCCGAGAGCCACGATCGTGTCATGGCCCACACCCATGCTCTGACCTTCTTCGTCGCAAAAGGGATGATCGACGCCGGCGCGGGCATGGAGGTGCCGTTCGCGCCTCCCAGCTTCCAGGCGATCTCGCGGACGATCGAGATCGTGCGGTCGGACGCGGGCCACCTGTTCTCCGCCATCGCGCGGGACAACCCGTTCGCGGCGCAGGCGCGCAAGGAGCTCGTACAGGCGCTCGGCGCGATCGACCGCGCGCTCGACTCGGAGAATCCGCAAGACCCGGGAAAGAACGACGGGCCCTCGCTGGACTCGGCCCGCGTCTCCATCCCGGATCTGGGCGAGCGCTCCCCCGAGCTCAAGCAGACGCGCGACCACATCGACGCGATCGATCGCTCGATCGTCCAGCTTCTGGCGCAGCGAGCCCAGTTGCAGCTGCGCGCCGCGCGCGCCAAGGCCGCCCTGGGCGCACCCGTGCTCGACGGCGCTCGGGAGGCCGAAGTGCTCGGCACCCGCCGGCGCTGGGCAGGGGAAATGAAACTCGACGCCGAGGGAGTAGCCGAAGTCTTCCGAGCGATTCTGACGATGTCGCGTCGAAACCAGCGGACGTGAGATGCACCTCGTCCGGGATGCGCTAAATTGACGCCGCCATGAAACGACTCGCGGTAGGGACGTTGGTGGGCGCGATTCTTTCATTCTTCGGCGCGGGCGCCAGTGTCGGCGGCTGCGGCCCGGCCGATGATTCTTCTTATCCCTATGCCGGTTACGCCGGCAGCTACGGGACGCCCGATTGCAGCCAATACACGTCGTGCGCGGCGTGTACGCCGCTCGTAGGATGCGGCTGGTGTGCCTTTCCGGACGGCACCGGCACCTGCGCCTCGGGCCCGGACAACTGCTCGACCGAGTGGATCTGGGAGCCCAATTTCTGCAGCGTGACTTCCGACGCGGGCTCGAGCGCCGCCGATGCGACGCCGGCCGACGCGACCTGGACGGAGGCAGGCGACTCGTCCCAGACGACGTCGACCCTCGATGCTGCGTTGGACGCCGATAGCTCGCTCATCTCCGACGCCGCGGAAGAAGTACCATGGGACTCGGAGGGACCCCCCGATGGGATCGCCCCCGGCGAGGCAGCGGCGGATGCGGCCCTCGACGCGTCTTCGGATCAAGCGACGCCCACGAGCCTGCCGATCATCGCCGATGGGGGCGGGTGCGCCGCCAACGACGGCAGCCTGTGCGGTTCGAGCCAACCCTACGGCGTCACGTGTACGGAAGCGGGAGCGAGCACCGATGTTCCCGAGCCACCTCCGTCGCTCGAGTGCAGCGTGGTGGCTGCGCCGACGCCGGCCGGAACCCTCTATTACTGCTGCTCGAACGCGCCGAGCGCCCCCCCGAGCGGAGGGGTGCCCTTGCTCCCGTAATCGACTTCCGCTTCGTGGCGGCGGGCGACGGGTGGTCCTAGTGTCCCGGCCAGGGAGAACACCGCCATGCCCGATTTCGACCAGCTTGCGGCCGCTTGCACGATCGCGCGCGGCCTCGCCATGGATGCCGTCGGCGCCGCCGCGTCCGGACACCTCGGGTTGCCGCTCGGCGATGCCGAGATCGGCGCCGCTCTCTACGGAGACCTGCTGCGGCACGACCCTGCGGATCCGCTCTGGATCGGGCGAGACCGCTTCGTGCTGTCTGCCGGTCACGGCAGCATGTTTCTCTATGCCTGGCTGCACCTGACGGGCTACCCGCTCTCGCTCGACGAGGTGCGGCGCTTTCGCCAGTGGGGGTCCGAGACGCCCGGTCACCCGGAGTTTCACCCGGCCCTCGGGGTGGAGGCGACCACCGGACCGCTGGGACAGGGCGTGGGCAATGCGGTCGGTCATGCCATCGCCGGGAAGATCCTCGCGGCGCGCTTCGACACGCCCCAGGAGCGGCTCTTCGACCACACCGTGTGGTGTCTCGCCGGTGACGGGTGCATGCAGGAGGGCGTCGCCTCGGAAGCCGCGGCACTGGCCGGACACCTGCGACTCGACAACCTCATCGTCATCTACGATTCGAACGACGTCACGCTGGACGCCATGGCGGTCAAATCGCAGAGCGAGGACACCGCGAAGCGGTTCGACGCGTACGGGTTCGAGGTGATCCGCCTCGATCACGGCAACGATCTGCGCCAGGTGCACTCGGCTCTGGCGAGCGCAAAGGCTTCGAAGAGCGGCCGTCCGCGACTGGTGGTGGCGCGCACGCTCATCGGCAAGGGAATCGACGAGATCGCGGGAACGCAGAAGGCCCATGGCGAAGCCGGGGTCAAGTTCATCGAAGCGTCGCGCGCAAAGCTCGGACTGCCTGCCACGCGGTTCTTCGTGAGCGACGAGGTGCGCGCCTTCTTCGCCCGACGCAAGACGGAGCTCGGGCGCACCCACGCGGAGTGGCAAGCCACCTTCGACCGATGGTGCGGGAAAAATCCCGAGCTCGCCCGGCTCCTGGACGATGCGCTGGCAGGTCGCGTGCCGGGCGACCTCGCGGATCGCGTCCCCCCGTTCGCCGCTGACGCAAAGCTGGCGACGCGCAAGGCGAGCGAGATGGTCCTTCAGGTCGTCGCCAGGGAGGTCCCGGCCCTCATGGGGGCAAGCGCCGATCTCTACGGCTCGACGTTCAATTACATCGCCGGAGCCGTCGATTTCGACCGCGAGCACCGCGAGGGGCGCAACATTCGAATCGGGATCCGGGAGCACGCGATGGGCGCGGTCCTCAACGGTATCGCGTACCACGGCGGTGTGCGCCCGCACGGCGCGACGTTCCAGGTGTTCGCGGACTACATGAGACCGCCCGTGCGCCTTGCCGCCCTCTCGCACCTGCCGGTCGTCTACGTCTTCACCCACGATTCGATCGGCGTCGGTGAAGACGGGCCCACCCACCAACCCGTCGAGACGATCATGGGCTTGCGGGTCATTCCGAACCTCGACGTCATCCGTCCCGCCGATCCGGAAGAAACGGTCGGAGCGTGGGCGGCGGCGATGGAGCGTCTGGACGGCCCCACGGCCCTCGCGCTGACTCGCCAGGCGGTTCCGGTCCTGCCGGGCGACCCGAAGGTCAAGCGGCAGGGCGTTCGCCTCGGAGGGTACGTTCTGGTCCGGGAGACGGCGCCGCTCGAAACCATCCTCATCGGCACGGGAAGCGAGCTGCAGCACGCCGTGGCCGCAGCGCGCGAGCTCGGCGCGGCAACGCGAGTCGTCTCGCTTCCGTGCTTCACCCGTTTCGAGCGTCAGTCGCGCGCATATCAAGACGAGGTGCTCCCGCCGTCGTGCCTCCGGCGCGTTTCGATCGAGGCCGGCGTCACCTTCGGATGGCAAAAATTCGTCGGTGTGGCCGGCAAATCGATCGGCGTCGACTCGTTCGGCAGCAGCGCGCCGGGAGATGTCATCATGACCAAGCGCGGGATCACGGCTGCAGCCGTGGTCGAGGCGGCCCGCTCCCTCGCCAGCCGATGACCCGCTCCCCGCCGCATGAGGCCGTGTGTTAAGCTGATGGCCCGATGCCGCTGATTCAGTTCGTTCAGAACTACGAAGACCTGTCGACGGACCGCGGCTATCAATTCAAATTTTTTTGCGACAAGTGCCGCAACGGCTTCTTGTCGGCGTTTCAAACTTCGGCAATCGGGGTTGCCGAGACGGCGTTGCGGGTGGCCGGAAACCTGTTCGGGGGGATCTTCAATACCGCGGGGAATTCCGCCTACGAGATCCAGCGCGCCATCGGGGGCCCGGCGCATGACGCGGCGCTCGCCGCTGCAGTCGACGAGGGGAAAAAACACTTTCACCAGTGCACGCGCTGCGGACACTGGGTCTGCCCCGAAGTCTGCTGGAATGCCGGCGCCGGACTCTGCGAAACGTGCGCCCCGAACTTCCAGGAGGAGCTCGCAAGCGCGCATGCTCAGGCAAAGGCGAGTGCCGCGCGCCAGCAGCTCATCCAGAAGGCGAACGACACCAACTTGATCGCGGGAATCGAAATGGGAGCCTCCGCGGTCGTTCGGGCACCCGGGCCGGTGCAGGCGGCGGAAAGCGCCTGCTCGGCATGCGGGGCCGCCGCGGGTGAGGGCAGGTTTTGTCCTCACTGCGGCGCCGAACGGGCGGGGCCGGCCAAGTGTCCCGGCTGCGGCGCCGCTGTCACGTCGGACGCGCGATTCTGCGCGCACTGCGGTCACAAGGTCGCGTGAGGCACGTCGCTCGGCGGTCCATCGGGCCGGCGGTCCTCGCCGCCGCGGTCCTCGCGTCGAGCGACGCGAAGGCGGTCGGCACCCGCACGTTCGAGCTCGACACGCTGGACAAGCTCTCCGGCGGCGATACGCAAGGCGTGAGCGTCGGGTCCGATGGAGTGGTTCGGGCCGGCTGGACCCTCGGCAATCTCGCGTTCCCCGAAAACGCGGGGGCGACCGCCACGTCGGCCGTGGCACTGGCCGATGGCAGCGTCCTGGTCGGAACGGGACCGTCGGCCGGGGGAAAGGTCGTGCGCATCGCGAACGGCCAGTCCATCGTTTGGGCCGACACGAAGGAGAGCGCTGTCAATGCGCTGGCGGTCGACCGCGCGGGCAACGTCTATGCGGCAACGACCAGCAGCCGCATTTACCGCATCTCTCAGGGCAAGGCCGAGCTCTTCGCGACCCTGCCCGGAGTCGAGAGCGTTTTCGCCCTCGCGGTCGACAAGAGCGGCACGGCGCTCTTCGCGGCGACGGGGTCGGAAGGCACGGTGCTCCGAATCGAACCGAGCGGCGTTTCGAGCGTTTATTTCAAAACGAGCGACCCGTTCGTCGTGTCCCTCGCCATCACCGACGACGGCACGGTCTACGCGGGCACGAGCGGTAAGGGCCTCTTGTATCGGATCACCGCGCCGGGCCGCGCGACGGTCGTTTACGACTTTCCCGGTGAGGACGTGCACGCAATTGCCGCGGGGCCAAGCGGCAGCGTCTATGCCATCGTCGACGAGGAGCCGAGCGGCTCGCCGACCGAGACGCCGGAGTCTTCGAGAGCCCACACGACCAGCGGACGTTTCGCGCCGGGCCCGACGCCCGCGGTGCGCACGAGGCCCGGCAAGGGCTCGCTCTGGCGCTTCGACGCCCAGGGACGCCCCGAGCGACTGATGCACCACGACGAGTTTCACTATCTGTCGCTCGCCGTCGACGCGCACGGGACGCCGTACGTCGGGACCGGTGCGGAGGGACGCATCTACACGGTGGATGACACGCACGCCGTGTCTCTCCTGGCGCACGCGAACGAACGCCAGATCGCCGCCATCGGTTCTTCGAACAAGACGTGGTTCGCGATAGGAAGCGACCCGTCGACCTTTCACCAGCTTCTCTCGATCGGAGGGGCCGACTCCGTGTGGACGAGCAAGCCTCTGGACGCCGGAGTGCGGGCCCGGTTCGGCCACGCGACGTGGAGGTCCGCGGGGGCCGTCGAGGTCTCGACGCGCACCGGTGATACGCAGACTCCGGACACGACATGGAGTCCGTGGAGCGCTCCCATCGCACAGGGCGGTGCGATTCCGAGCCCGCCGGGACGTTTCGTGCAAATCCGGGGGCGGTTGCGCGATTCCGGTGCGACGCTGACGGACCTGATCGTGCCATTCGTTACCGAGAATCTGCGCGCCATCATCACCGAGGTCGGCGCGCGAGAACGCACGGCGCGCGAACCGCGCGAACCGATGCCTTCGAGCGGATCGGAGCCCCCGAAGCACGACAGCGTCGTCCACGTCACGTGGAAAGTCGACAACCCGGACAACGACGAGCTTCGCTTCCGCGTCCAATTCCGTCAGGAAGGGCAGCCTCGGTGGCTCGATGCGACCCGCCGCGACGACGTGCTGACGAAGCCGGAGCTCGACTGGGACACCGCGACGTTGCCGGAGGGCAAGTACCGGTTGCGCGTGGATGCGAGCGACGAGTTGGCCAATCCGCCCTCCGAAAGCCTGCACTTCGCCCTCGAGAGCCCGCCCTTGCTGGTGGACAACACGCCGCCGTTCTTCAAGAGCCTGTCCTTGCAGGGAAGACGGTTGCGCGCCGAGGTGGCCGACGGCCTCGGACCGATCGCCCGGGTGGACGTGGCGATCGACGGCCGCGCGGAGTGGCGACCGCTCGCCCCCCTCGATGGGATCTTCGACACGGCCGACGAATCGATCGACACCGACCTGACCCCGCTGCTCGTCGGACTCGATTCGGGTCCGCACATCGTGGCCGTGCGCGCATTCGATGCGGCCGGCAATTCCGTGGTTCGCGAGGTGCAGACGCCCTGAGGGGCTTGGCTTGGTGGGGGTCTCGGGTCCAGCCCCGCAGCTCCGCTTGCCTGGAGCTCGCCAGCAGACGCTCCTGTGAAACCATTCTCGAGCCCGCCAACCGACCGTCCGCGTGTCAAGGCGCGCACCGTCCAGGACGGGCGGCGTGCCTGGAATTGCCGCAACGGCGCTCGGCACGCGAATTGGAAGTGCATTGCCCGCCATGGACGTTTCCGACACATGGGTCGGCCCGCGGGAGAGGGCGACCGCCCTGGGCATCGAGCAGCTCGGCGACGCGGAGCTCGTGGCCATCTTGCTCGGGACAGGCTGCCCGGGGCTACCGGTCTCGCTGCTCGCGGCCATGCTGCTCGAGGAGCATGGCGGCGTGGCGGGCCTCGCACGAGCGGGTATCGGCGAGCTCGCCGAGCGTGCCGGAGTGGGAACTGCCAAGGCTGCCCGGCTCGCGGCCGCCGTGGAGCTCGGTCGTCGCGCGACGTTCGTCGCGTCGATTCCTGCGGCCGTTCGTTTTCCGGATCGCGAGGCCGTCGAGAAGTGGGCACGCGCGCGCCTCGCCACCCTCGACCACGAGGAGCTCTGGATCCTGACGCTCGACGGCCATCATGGGCTACGAGCCAGTCGACGGGTCGCTTCGGGCGGAATTCACGGTTTGCACGTCGCTCCTCGCGATGCGCTGCGCTACGCGCTGCGCGAGGCCGCAAGCGCGTTCGTGTTGGTGCACAACCACCCGAGTGGCGACCCCACGCCCAGCGGCGAGGACGTGACCTTCACGCGAGCCCTGTCTCAGGCGGCCTTCGTCGTGGGAATCCCGCTTCTCGACCACGTCGTCATTGCTCGCCGCCGGTCGGCGTCGATGCTCCAGCTGGGCCTGCTTTCGGCGGCGCCCCCGTAGCGGCGACCGCCGCGGCCGCGTCCCCGGCGGAGGCCCCGGACGACGCCGCCGAAGCGGATGCGGGAGCCGAAGGAGACGGCGGCGCCCACGCGTCGACTGGCGCCGCGGGTCTGGCGGCTCCGGGCGCAGGGGTGGTCGACGGTGCCGCGATGCGCTCGCCAACCTCGGGGATCAAGGCGGTCAGCTCATCGAGCCGCGCCGGAGCATACAGATAAGCGTACGAAGCTTGACTCGCGAGAACCCGCTTGACGTAGTTTCGCGTCTCGTCGAAAGGAATTCGCTCGACGAAGACGTCCAGATCGTCGCCGCCGCGGTCGGCGAGCCACCGGCGAACGGCGACCGCTCCACCGTTGTATGCGGCGATCGCGAGGTCGGGACGACCAGGAAACGACGTCCGCAATGCGGAAAGCAAACGGGCGCCGAGGGCGATCGACACTTCGGGTCGACGAAGCGCCTGCTCGTCCCACCCGAGCGGCGTGCCCTGCGCAACCCTCTGCGCCGTCGATCCCAGAAGCTGCATCAATCCGATGGCGTTGGCGGTGCTCCGAGCCTCGGGGTCAAACGCCGACTCCTCGCGCATGATGGCCCACGTGAGCGGCGCCGGGACCTGGCTCGACTCGCTCTCGCGCGTGACGGCCTCGGCCCAGGGCCGCGGGAAGGCAACCTCCCACGCGAAGCGCCACCGGCCCGAGGGCCAATGACCGCGGTAGTCGGTCAGGCGCGCCCGCGCGAACGCATGGCCGATCGAAGGGGCGCCGGCCCGTTCGAACAGCCAGCCCACGACCCAGAGGACCTCGGAATCGATCGACTCGGACGTGAGCCCCGAAGCGGCAGCCTCCCTGCGTGCAGCATCGATTTCCCCGACCTCGAGCAGCTGCAGAAAGCGATTGAACGCGCCCGCTTCCAGCTCGACATGTCGGCCCGTCAAGAAGGCGCCCCCCGGCTCGTTTCGGACGGCATCCTGGAGCGCGGAGCGGGCGCGCGTCTCGTCGATGTTTCTCAAGCGCGAGAATGCAAGAAGCATCGGATACGAGAGCGGCCGATGGGCCACGATGGCGGCATAGCGTGCCGCGGCGTCGTCCCGATCGCCGGCCAGATCCGCGATGCGAGCCCTGAAGTACTCGGCGCGGGCGGCGGAACCCCAGCTCCAGGAGTCGGCCGGCGACGACAGCAGTCGGTCGAAAATCGCCTGCGCCCCCGAGAGCTCCCTCGCTTCGAGCTTCGCCAGACCGACGCGAAACAGTGCGTCTCGCCCCATGTCGCCGTCGGGATACCGATCGGCGATGGAGGCCAGCATTTCGAGCGATCGGGCGCGATCGCCTTCATCGTCGATCAGGAGGGCGGAGCGGAAGCGCGCGTCGTCGGCGAGACGGTGCTTCGGAAATTGCTTCTCCACGGCTCCGAATCGGGCGAGGGCTTCGGCGGCTCGCCTGGCCTGGGCGCTCGCCTTGCCGCCCTGATAGAGGGCGACGGCACGCGCGTCCGTATCGGCGCCTTCGCGGCAGCGGGCGATCGCGGCTCCCCATGCGTCGGCCGCGTCCTCGGACCGACCGCGGGGAATCGCTTGCGCGCGCACGGTCGCCGCCCTGCATGCGACCTCCGTGCGCTCGCGATCGGCGTGACCGATCTCGCGCAACACGCCCTCTGCGATCTCACGAGCATGCTTGGGTTGCGATTGGTCGAGCCACGCCTGAGCTTGTCGCGCGCGCTCGTCGACCGTCAGCTTCGGCGCGACTCGCAAGCCCATCGCCACCGCCGCCCGGTCGCGAAGGGCCGGGGCCTCGACCTTCTCGGCCACGGCGGGCGCCTCGACGATGATGCGTGTTGCCCGATCGAACGCCTCTCGAGCCCTGCTTGCCGGAGGGCCGTCCTGGCCGTCGAGAAGCGCGCGTGCCAGCTGGATCGACGAGTCGACCCAGCGCAGCCCGTGCGGCGACGCGGCAAGCTGGGCACGCCAGATGGGAATCGCGGCTCCGCGATCCCCCTTGATGACGAGCGCATCCGCGTGCGCGAGCTGCGCCTCGTCCTGAGCCGCGACCTCGTCGCCGACCTCGCGGAGAACCGAGATCGCCTCGTCCGCGCGCCCTGCACGAACAAGAGCCTGCGCCTGGCGAAGACGGGCGTAGGGCGCGAGCGGGCATCCCACGCCGACCGCCGCGGCATTGTCGAACGCGGCCGCCGAATCATTCACCTCGCCGGCCGCGAGCAGCATCCGACCCGCCAGATAGCTCCACGCGCAAGCCCGTCGAGGGGCGAGCGACATCGTCGATTGCACGCGCTGCACTTCGCGCGCCGCCGCCGCCTCGTCTCCGTCAGCATCGCTCCGGCGCGCCGACGCCAGCCTCGGATCCTCGAGCACCACATCGAGCGACGGCATGCCCACGTCCTGCCGCGGCGCCTCGCCCAGGACCGAGCTCGCGGCAACGATTGACGGGGTTGCGCGTGCAGCGCTCGCCTCCGTTGCGCGCGCCCCGGTCGTGGGCACGACGCTCTTGCAAGCGCCGGCCGCAACCATGGATGCGAGGCCCACGGCCGACGCGAAGCACGCAAGGCGAACGATCACTTTTTTGGACGCCACGCCTCGAGCGACGCCTCCTCCTCCCGAGCTTCGACCTTCGCGCGGCGCGCATGCTGCCAGCGGGCTCGATTGCGAGCGGTCGCTTCGGCGTCCACCTTGCGCGCGGTCAGGTGGGCTCGGGCTCTCTCTTCGACCGCACCTGCGCGCAGCGCCTCGCCTTGCGCGCGCTCCGCTTCGGCTCGCAAGCGAGCGCTTTCGGCGGCGACACCCAGGGCCCACTGCCGCGCGCGCTGCAGATCCCCCGCTCGTAGCTCGCCGCGCGCGAGCGCGTCCAGCTCTGCGACGCGGACGCGACCGACCAGCGCTTCGTGGCGATCGCGACGTTCTTCGGCGGTGATCCGAGCCCCGTCGGCGGCCCGCCGCGCTCCCACCGCGGCGGCGACGTCACGCTTGGCCTTTTCGACTTTTCCGTCGTGCACCTGCACGACGCATTCGAGCGGATACCTGGGTGAGGGCATGCGGGCGCAAGCTCGAAGATAGCGCGGTTTTTCCGAAGGCAGCTTGCCGCCCACTCCTGGTTGGAATTCAGCTCGCTGCCCATTCTTGCAGCGATTGGACCCGTAGCGTCGGGTCGCTCTGGGCCGCCTCGAGAGCATCGCAGGCGGCGAGCGCCGCAGCGATGGTCGTGAAGTACGGGATGTTGGCAAGTAAGGTCTGACGCCGCAGCGAGTAGCTGTCGCGCACTTCCCTGCCGCCGATGGTCGTGTTGACGACGATGGCGATCGTTCCGCTCCGAATCGCGTCGACGACGTGCGGCGACCCCTCGTTCACCTTCTTCACCACCCCCGACTCCAGCCCGGCGCGCGTCAGGGCCGCAGCGGTGCCGCTGGTCGCGAGCAGATCGAAGCCGAGGGCCGCGAGGCGCCTCGCGATATGGATGGCCGCAGGCTTGTCCTCGTCCTTCACGCTGATGAATACCTTGCGTCGTGCCGCACCTTGGGCGGGCACGGCAAGCTCGATGCCGCTGGCGAGCATGGCCTTGCCGAACGCACGCGCGAACGTCGCGGCGATTCCCATCACCTCGCCCGTGGATCGCATCTCCGGGCCGAGGATCGTGTCGACTCCGGGGAACTTCGAGAACGGAAAGACGCTCTCCTTGACGCTCGTATAGCGGGGGGGGGACAGGTCGTGAACCTGCAGCTCGTCGAGCGTCCTGCCGACCATGACCATGGCGGCGATCTTTGCGAGCGGCCGGCCCGTCGCCTTCGAGACGAACGGCACCGTACGGCTCGCGCGCGGGTTGACCTCGAGGATGTTGACCTCTCCACCCTTGACGGCGAACTGCACGTTCATGAGACCGATCACGCCGAGCTCGAGGGCGAGCATCCGCGACTGTTCCTCGATGCTGAGCACGATTTCCGGCGCCAGGGAATGCGGCGGCAGGACGCTCGAGCTGTCGCCGGAATGGATTCCGGCCTCCTCGATGTGCTGCATGACCCCGCCGATCACGCAGCGCCGGCCGTCGGCGACGCAGTCGACGTCGACCTCGATGGCGTCCTTGAGAAACTCGTCGATGAGCACCGTCTGGGTGCCGGCCTCGCGGGCCGCATCGAATGCTCTCAAAACGAAGATCTCGAACTCTTCGCGCGTGTAAGCGATCATCATCGCGCGGCCGCCCAGCACGTAGCTCGGCCGGACGAGCACCGGATAGCCGATCGACGCAGCGACCGAGACGGCTTCGTCCAGCGAAGTGGCGATGCCGCTGCGGGGCCGTTTGAGCGCCAGCTTGGTGAGCAAGGCGTCGAACCGCCCGCGGTCCTCCGCCCGGTCGATCGCATCCGCGCTTGTCCCGAACAGACGCACCTGCCGCCGCTCCAGAGGAACGGCCAGCTTCAGAGGCGTCTGCCCGCCGAACTGAACGATGACGCCTTCGGCGTCCTCTTCTTGCACCACGTTGAGCACGTCCTCGAGCGACAGCGGCTCGAAGTACAGTCGGTCCGACGTGTCGTAGTCGGTCGAGACCGTCTCCGGATTGCAATTGACCATCACGGTCTCGAAGCCAAGGCTCCGCAAGGCCATGACGGCGTGAACGCAGCAATAGTCGAATTCGATCCCCTGTCCGATCCGGTTCGGACCACCACCGAGGATGACGACCTTGCGCTTCGCCGCGTCGGGGCGAGCCTCGCTCTCGGTTTCGTACGTCGAGTAGAGATACGGGGTGTGCGCGACGAATTCGGCGGCGCAGGTGTCGACGCGAGAGTAAACCGATCTCGTACCAGTCGAATGGCGCAATGCGCGAATGTCGTCCTCGCCGGCGCCAACGCAGGACGCGCTCGACCCGCGCGACTTTCCGGCGAGGGCCGCGATCTGACGATCGCTGAACCCCAGCCTCTTGTAACGCCGGACCGCGTCGGCGCTCAGATCGCCCTGCTCGATCCGCGCTTCGGCGGCGATGACGCGCCGAAGCTGCGCGAGAAACCAGGGATCGATGCGGGTGAGCGCGAACAGCTCCTCGTCGGTCATCCCGACGCGCATGGCGTCCGCCACGTAAAAGAGCCGATCAGCGCTCGGGATCGCGACGAGCTTCTCGAGCGCGCGGCGCGTTTCGGCGGGGTCCGCCGGCCGCATCGCCTTGGGCGACTCCAGATCCGGGGCCTCCATCGAGAGGTCACGTTGTCGCTTGGGCTCGGCGAGGACGCGATAGTCCGCCCACCCCAGCAGCGATACGAGACCGTCTTTTCCCGTTTCCAGCGACCGTGCGGCTTTCTGCAGGGCCTCACAGAACGTGCGGCCGATGCTCATCACCTCGCCCACGCTCTTCATCTGGGTTCCGAGCGTCGTGTCGGCGCCGGGAAACTTCTCGAACGCGAAGCGCGGCCATTTGACCACGACGTAGTCGATGACCGGCTCGAATGCGGCGGAGGTCCGTGTGATGTCGTTTCGCAGCTCGTCCAGCGTGTAGCCGACCGCCAGCTTGGCGGCGATCTTCGCGATGGGGTATCCGGTGGCTTTGCTGGCGAGCGCCGAGCTCCTCGAAACACGAGGATTCATCTCGATGACGTGGAAGCGACCGGAAGCGGGATCCACGGCGAACTGCACGTTCGCGCCGCCGGTCTCGACCCCTATCTCGGTCATCACGGCGCGGGCGGCGTCCCGCAGCCGCTGGTACTCGCGATCGGTCAGCGTCATCGACGGTGCAACCGTGATCGAGTCCCCGGTGTGTACCCCCATCGGGTCGACGTTCTCGATCGAGCAGACGACGATGAAGTTGTCCGCGCGATCGCGCATCACCTCGAGCTCGAACTCTTTCCATCCGAGCACGCTCTCTTCGACGAGAACCTCGTGAGTGGGGGACTGTGCAAGAGCCCACGACACCTTCGATTCGAATTCGTCCTCGGAGTAAGCGATGCCGCCGCCCGTTCCACCGAGCGTGAAGCTGGGACGAAGGATGGCCGGGAAACCCGTCTCACGGACCACGGCGTGCGCCTCACCGAGCGAATGCGCCACCCCGGCGCGCGGACACGTCAGTCCAATCTTCTCCATGGCCGCCTTGAACAAGGCGCGGTCCTCGGCTTTCGCGATCGACTCCGGGCGCGCGCCCAGCATCTCGACGCGGAAGCGATCGAGCACCCCCTCTTCGCGCAGCTTCATCGCCAGGTTGAGCCCGGTTTGCCCGCCGAGCGTGGGCAGGAGAGCCTGCGGTCGCTCGCGTTCGATGATTGCCGCGAGCGTCCGCCACTCGAGCGGTTCGACGTACGTGCGCGCGGCCAGCTCGGGATCGGTCATGATCGTGGCCGGGTTCGAGTTGACGAGCACGACGTCGTACCCCTCTTCGCGCAGCGCCTTGGCGCCCTGGGTGCCCGAATAGTCGAACTCGCACGCCTGCCCGATGACGATCGGTCCAGCTCCCACCAGAAGGATGCGCTCGAAATCCGTGCGTCGCGGCATGAGGTGGTCCTGCGATTAGCAGGAGGCAGCGCGAGACGGTAGAGGGGCGCGCGACTATGCTGCGCGCGATGAGGCCTGCCGCCGTCGCCGTCACCATCGTGGTGCTCGCCGTGCCGATCGCTTTCGGCGGCGCGTGTCGGGCGGCGGGTGCGGCACCGCCCGCGTCCGGGGGGGATGGAGGATCGAGCGCGGCCAGGACGGTCGCCGAGACCGTGCATTCGGTCGGGCGCCTCGACCGCCGTGACCCTGCCGGACCGCGTTTCTCCTGGCCCGGGACGACGGTCGAGGCGGCGTTCACGGGGACGGGCATCGACGTCCGGCTGCGCGACACCGGGACGAGTTTCTTTTCCGTCGCGATCGACGGAAATACCCCCAGCGTACTTTCCACGAGTCGCGTGACCGATCGCTACACGCTTGCTTCGAACTTGCCGGCCGGCCGCCACTCGGTCGTTCTGCGCAAGCGCACCGAGTCGTCGGTGGGCGTCGTGCAGTTTCTCGGATTCTTCCCGCAAGGCGGCACACTCGTGGAGGCGAGCTGGCCGGCCCTGCCTCGCCGAATCGAGTTCATCGGCGACTCGGTCACCTGCGGATACGGGGACCTCGGCACGGATCCGGCCCAACATTTCTCCCCCGAGCTCGAGGACGAAACGGTCGCCTACGGCGCATTGACGGCGCAGGCGCTCGGCGCGGAGCACACCGCGATCGCCTACTCCGGAATCGGCGTCCACCGCGATCGTTGGGGCAGAACGAGCGAGCAGATGCCGGCGCGATTCGGTCGCGCCCTCGCCGACGACCCCACCAGTCGCCAGCCGTTCGCGACTCCCGAGCCGGACATCGTCGTCGTCAACCTGGGAACGAACGATTTCGCGCAGGGCGATCCCGGTCTCGGTTTCGAGCAGTCGTACGCCGCATTCGTACGAACCCTCCGGGGCGCATATCCGAACGCGTGGATCGTCTGCACAGTGAGCCCGAGCTTGACGGACAGCTACCCTCCGGGTGCGATGAGCCGAACGAAGGCGGCCGCGGCGATTCGGAACGTGGTCGACCAGCGGAGTTCGCAGGGCGACCGACGGGTGGTCGCGTTCACGTTCGACGAGCAACGGTTGAGCGACGGCTTCGGCAGCGACTACCACCCCAGCGCCCGCACCCACAGACGCATGGCGGACCAGCTTGCGCCGGTCTTGCGATCGCTTGCGCGCTGGTGAGCGCGCGCGCCCAAAACTTGGCCGCTCGGTCCCGTCGTCCGTACCGTCGTGACGATGGCGCAGGCAGCCCGCACGACCAAAGGGTTCTCTTCCTCCGCGCCTCTCGCACTGCCCCGGATGCTTGGGCGGCGGACCCTGCTGAAGCTCGTGGCGCGCGGCGGGATGGGAGACGTTTACCTGGCGGCAACCACCGGCATCGAGGGAGCCGAACGGCCCTGCATCGTGAAGACGGTGCGCCGAGATCACATCCACGATGGGTCGTTTCTGGCCCGGTTCCTCGACGAGGCACGGGTGCAGGCGCAGCTTCACCATCCGGGCGTGGCGCAGATCCTCGAAGCCGCGACCGACGAGAACGGAGAGCCCTACACGGTCGTCGAGCTCGTCGAGGGGCGATCTCTGAGTGACGTTCGGCAGCGCGCCATCCAGACCGGAACCCGGTTGGCTTGGGCCGACGCAGTCGCCATTTCGATCGAGATCGCTCAGGCGCTGGCGCACGTGCACGAAAGGTCCGGCGCCGACGGCGCCCCGCTCGGAATCGTCCACCGCGATCTGTCGCCGCAGAACGTGATGGTGGGATATTCCGGCGAGATCAAACTCATCGATTTCGGCACGGCTCGCGGCCACAATCGACGTTGCCATACCGTCGCCGGGGTGGTGTTCGCCAAGCCTGGATACGTGGCGCCGGAGGTCGCGCGCCAGCAGGTGGGCGACGGACGCATCGATCTTTACGCGCTCGGAATCGTGCTCTGGGAGCTGTGTGTCGGCCGACGATTCCTCACGATCGATCCACAGCGTCATCTCGACGAGGCGGCGGCGGGCAGGATCGTCGTGCCCGCGATCGCGCCCGCGTGCGGCGCACCCCCCGAGCTGGACGCCGCCATCGCGAATCTGACCAAGAACGACCCGGACGAGCGCTATGCGCGAGCGTCTCTGGCGGTCGCCGACCTCGCGCGGCTGCTTTCGTTGGCGCCTGCGATCGAAGGCGGGGGACGCGGTGTTCGCGAGCGCATCGGACAGCTCATGCGCAAGCTATGGCCGTACGAGCCGGCGCGGTCGCGAGCCGAATTCGCGCGCCTGCTGCGGGAAAGCAGCGCCGTCGTGGACGCCTCGAAGGGGAGCGAAACGCCCCAGGCCGCATCCGTGAGCCGCGAGATTGCCGGTCGCATGACGCCCGGCGATCCCCGACAGCTCGCCGGAACGCCGTACCGGATTGGCCGCAAGATCGGCGAGGGGGCGAACGGAAGCGTCTACGAGGGAGAGCACATCGAGCTCGGCCGCCGGGTCGCGCTCAAGCTTCTGGAGCACGCGGGGGCTCCGGAGTCCTTCGAGCGCTTCCGGCGTGAGGCGCGCGCAGTGGCGAGAGTGGCTCATCCGAACTTGGTCCAGCTCTACGACTTCGGCCGATCGCTCGACGGCAGGGCGTTTCTGGCCATGGAGCTCTGCGCGGGCGAGACGCTCGACGCGCGCCTTCGGCGAGGGCCGCTGCCGTGGGCCGAAGCAACGCGCATCGCGATCGAAACGGCTCAGGCTCTCGAAGCAGCTCATGACGCCGGTCTGGTGCACAGAGACATCAAGCCGCAGAATCTGATGCTCACGCGTGGACCCGACGACGTCCACGCGGGACCCACCAAGTTGCTCGATTTCGGCATCGCCACGGCGATGGGTCCGGCGGAGCGAGTTGCCACCGACGGGGAGAAGGCCCTTCGCGGGTTCGCGGTGCTGGGGACCCCCGAGTACATGGCCCCCGAACAGGTCGCCGGCGAGACGGTGGACCGGCGCACCGACATCTACGCCCTCGGTTGCGTCCTCTACGAGATGCTGACCGGCGTCCGCGCGTTCGATGGACCGTCCACCGTGGTCGTGATGGGCATGCAGCT
>Ga0187782_10000585_pt1 | contig 24992 bp, 18 predicted proteins | sample 0715_SJ02_MP15_2_FD_132454 | JGI IMG/M metagenome (GOLD analysis project Ga0187782, IMG submission 132454) | Tropical peat soil microbial communities from peatlands in Department of Meta, Colombia - 0715_SJ02_MP15_20_MG | ecosystem: Environmental > Terrestrial > Soil > Wetlands > Peat | place... | reverse complement strand
GCGAGTCCAAACCGAAGTCAATCAGGATGTGCCCAGTCTGCTCCTGAGTGCGATCGTCGAATTCTTCGCCCTGCACGATGAATCTAACCAGGCTGGCCGCGTGATTCCACTCGCCGATGTTCTTGCCAGGAGCCCAAAGGTCCCAAGACGCGTCGAAAACGTAGGCATAGTCGTCGTGAATGAGGTCTGCCGTCGCCGCGATTGCTTCCTCGGGATCAATGCCGGGAGAAAACCGCCGCTCGAGCACGCTGGCTTCGTTCCAGGAAACAGGTTGCACCGCAAGGTAGCTGATTCCCGGCCGCAGCTTCGAAAAAGGGAACTGTTGGAGGACGGCAAGCGTGTGGGGCAACATCGCCGGACCGGAGAAATCGGGAAACCAAAGGCTGAGATGCAGGGGGTCAGGCATTAGCTGAGGAATGTAGTACGGCCTCAACTGAGCATTGTAATGCTGGCAAAACTCAAATTGCACAGCTGGCTCAATTTACCGGTGCTGTCTTAACAGAATGCACCGCGCCAAGACGGCACTCCTTCCGGGTAGTCTCTGAAATCTCAGACGCCAGCCAATTTAGCCGCGCAGATTGCCTCTGCCGGAAGGGACAGGATGTGAGCAGGCACGGCGGTGGTGGTTGAGTTTGGTCTTGCGCCATCAATGGCGCGGTGAAAGAATTGCGCCACGAAAGCTTTTGAGGGGCGGATGGGCAGCGCGTGGCTGACTAGCACCGGGACCAACCCACTGCACAGCGGACAAGGCTTTGGCTGCCCCTCAGCCCAATAATACGGAGAAGTTTATGCGATCTGTATTTTCTTGCCGCGTACTGATGGGGCTGCTGCTGGCGCTTTCAGGCATTGTGTTGACCGTGCGCTGCGGGGGACGGAGTTCCCCCGCAGTGCAGTCCGGCAACGTCGTTATTTTCGAGCAGCCCACAAGTGCAGCCGTGCCGATCGGTTGGACGGCAGCCTTCACAGCGGCAGCGGAAACAACGCCCAGCCAAGTTCCGGTAGATCCGGTCACGTATCAATGGAATAAGAATGGCGTCGCAATTCCGGGAGCAACAGCGGCCTCTTACACTACTCCGACCGTCACCTTGGCAGACAACGGAACGCAATACATGGTCACGGCCAGCTCTGGCTCAAACTCGGTAAACAGTGCCGTGGCCACACTCACGGCCGGTCCACGAGCGCCTGCAATTGGCGATGTGCGCTACCTCTTGCTGGAGCAGGTTACAATCCCTTGGCCGCTGGATGCGGGTACGGGGGTTTTGCCTGACGAACCACTAGAAGCTCATAACGCCTTGGGAACGCCGCTCGCAACAGGACAGACGGGTTGCGGTTGGCAGTTCACCTTTTATTTCGTGCCAGCTTCGATGGATGGACAGTTTGACATGTTTTACCAAGAGAATGGCGACTACCAACCCGGAGATTGGCTGCCGTACTTGAAACTCTCTTGACGCAGGCAACATCGTCATCACCTCTATGGATCTTGAACCTACCTGTGAGATGATCGCCGTATCTTACGTGCAGGTACAAGCGGGAGGATTTAATTATAAACTTGAGGAATTTCCTGCTTCCCAAGTTAGCGCTGCCATTGCCAACTACGGAAGCGAGAGTTGCATCGTAACCGCCGTTGCTTACGACACCAGCGCGAACGAATGGGTGCTAATCTCTTACGGCTGGCAAGGCGACACGACTACGGTTTATGACTCACAGGCGGTGGTTATCCCCGGCACAAACGCTCAGTCCGGAACCTGGAGCGAAGCCCAGACGCTCGCCAGCCAGGGTTATTTCATCAGCGCCTTCGGGGGCGATCCCACGGATGGCTATCTAATGGTGGGAATGCGGGTACAAGGGGACACCTTGCCTCGTCCTATTATGGCAGGCACGACCACCGTTCCTGCTAACGCCGACAACGCACCCTGGACAGCAGTCATCTGGCAGCATCCGGGAAGCGTCGTGGAACAATAAATGGTTCCGGCCCCGAAAGGGGCCGGGGAGGTTCAAACCGGATGTCCCAGAGAGACGGCTTCAGCAGGCTGAGTGTTGCTAGTGGCGGTGTTGTTCTAGTCGGGTTGTTTTGCTGGGCTTACCAGTTTCATCCAGGCACACGCTTCGGGACGGCCGGGTTTGGTTATACGCGCAAGGTGGGGCGCTGGAAAATAAATTCCCTTTTCGTGCACGCTCAATCGTGCGCGAGCGAAACCCGGTGCGCGATGCAAATTGGAGGAAAGCTACGATGAAACAGTATTTACTCATTTCCTTTTTACTGCTGGCCGGGATGCTTGCAGTGCAAGCCGTGGCGCAAACCCCTTCGTCTGCTCAAAGCCAGCCTGCCGCGACTCCATCTACGTCGACTGACACCGCGACCGGCAAAGCGCCTCTAATTCCGTCAGCATTTATTGGAAAATGGATTGAGACTGCCGACCGAGACCAACAACTTGTTGTGACCAGCGACTCAATTTCTTGGAAACGCAAGGATGAAGGAACAGAGACTTTTCCCGCTGAGAAGGTGAAGCTGATCGACAACGGCCAAACGATCGCCTTTGACGCGACAGAGACAGCTTACTGGAACTATGCGACAGGTGAGAAACCTCGACGGCCAATCCAAGTGACCATTAAGTCGCAGGCTGGTCAATTGCGAGTCATGATCTCTGGCGGTGAGACAACGGCTCCGGGACCATCTCAAGACCTTGGAGTGCACATCACCACCCCGCCGAAAGAATACTGGTTCAAACACAAATAGGCCTAGCAAAGAGGATTTGGTAACATTTTCAAAAACGAAAACGACTGCGTTAGAGACAGAGATTGCAGGTGCACGCGTCTGTCGTCGTTATTGATCTCTCGCAACGGCTCAAGTTTCACAAGAACTTCGTGACCACGTTAAAGCACCTGAACCACGTCAGGTGGTAGTGTCCCGAAGGACACTACCCGTCAAGCTCTGTTTTTGACAGCTCAAGATGCCGCTGTTAGCATAAAGGTTTGTGCGGCGCGCCTGCCTGACGGTGGTCCCCGTCGTCTAGCCCGGCCTAGGACATCGCCCTTTCACGGCGGTAACACGGGTTCAAATCCCGTCGGGGACGCCAAGCCTTTTCAGGAGCTTGAGGGAAATCGCGGAAATTTTCGTAGGCACAAAAAGGCACAACTCTGACCGGACTCTGACGAGGTTTGCTCTCTAACCACCAGTATTCCGGGCATTCCGAGTCTGTTTTTACAGGCACAGAAAAGCCCACGTGCAACTCCCTTGCTTGTCAGCCGGTAGTCGCACCCGATGCGCGCAACAGCCTTACTACATCACCCTGAGCTTTGCGCTTGTCAAGGCTGACGGCCTGCGTATAGGTATCGAGCGCGACCCTGCTCGATGCGTGATAGAGCCTCTTTCCTCCTGGTCGAAATGCTCCTCGGTAAAGGCGGGTACGATGGTGCAGGAATTTCCTATCTCCTTTCGACCTTGCGAGGCGACCGCACATGGACCACAAGATTCACGCTAGGTTCCATGGATTAGCTCCTTGAAAATAAACGGCTTAACTGTGGTTAGAGCACTAGGGGCAGCTGGCAGCCCCAGGCGACGTATCTGGTTGAGGAATTGCATCCAACGTCTATGGAGTACACAGCGAGAGCGGTGCGCCCGCACCGCCACTACAAGGTCTCGCTTCCCAGGAGGTAACATGCACAGACCTCGTCTCTTACTTTCCGTCGGATTGATCGTGTTGTTTCTGGCCGGATGCAGCTCTTCTCCGGTTTCGAACTCGTCACTCAACAATAATTCCGGCAATTCCGGCGTCCCAGTCAGTCTGAGCATCACCGACACTCCGCCGAATGGCGTGACAGTGTTGTTCTTTCAAATCAGCCTCACCCAAGCCTACCTGACGCCCGCGTCAGGCTCCGGCAATGTTTCGCTGCTAAATAACAACACTCCCATCCAAGTCGACGTCACGCAACTCCAGGCGCTCGCGGCGTTTTTGAGCACCGCCAATGTCGCGGGTGGAATCTATAACAGCCTCACTCTTACGTTCGCCAGCCCACAACTAGTGATCTTCAATGCTTCCGACCAGGCAATTGCCAGCACGTGTCCGATCAATACTGTCTGTCGACTCACGCCACAGATTGACAATAATTCCTCCACACTGACGTTTTCTTCAGCGCCTTTTCCGGTCACGGTAGGGGATAATACGCCTCTCGGTTTCCTCCTCGACTTCCATCTGGACCAAGTTATCCAGTCCGATCTTTCCGTGAATCTCGGGGTCACGAATGGCGTCACGATCAACGAGTTGCCGTCGACGCCGCCCTCTGGTCCTCCTCAATTTGGCTTCCTATTGGGGACGGTGCAGAAGGTCAACGCCAGCCAAAACCAATTTACCGTGCAAACCCCCTGGGGCCACACATTCACCATCGACGTGAACGGCAGTACCATTTATCAGAACTTCCCCAGCAGTGTATGCAGCACGAGCAGTTTCTCCTGCCTCGCCTCAGGTCAGATTGTTCAAGTGCAGGTGGCGAGTGTACAAGCGGACGGCAGCTTGCTCGCGGGAACGGTCTCATACGTACAAGCAGCGTCACAGCAGGTGGTGCAAGGCAACATCATCAACCTGAGCACCGCGAACGGCAATACGGTGATGACGATTCTCGTGCATTGGTCACCGGACGCTGGCGCATTGCCATTTGGCGGTGTAGCTTCCGTGACCGTCCCGAGCACAGCCGCATTCTCGGTTGACTCGGGCGATTTCACGATTCCCGCCGGCTTGAGCTTTGCGAGTACCTCGGACCTGCTTGTCGGCCAGAATGTGCAGGTGGACGTCGTATCGGGAACGCTGAGCAGCTCCGACGGCAAGGGTCCCTGGGCTCCGCCTTCGGTTTCTTTTACCACCGATAGCGTGGAACTGGAGCCAAGTCAGATCACGGGCATGATCACAGCGACGAACTCGAGTCAGTCGAGTTTCACCATCGCTACATTCCCCAACCTCTTCGCGCCCTGGTTCAATTCGAACTGGACGCCGACTCAGATTTCGGTAGACACCACCTCGCAGACGACATACCAAAATCTCACTCCGGACAGCTTTTCGGGACTGACCGAAAACAATCTGGTGTCAGTGCGGGGCTGGCTGTTCTCGAGTCCGAGCGGAGCTACTCCCACCACGCAGGTGGCAGAAACCGTGCACGGACGAGGCAACGGGTACTTCTGATCCTTAACCTGAAGTAAGCGGGAGCAGCGCGCGTAAAGCTCGCTGCTCTCCGCCTTCATCCCTTTAGCCGCGCAAGGGCAATCGCGAAGGCAGCTGTCGTAACCGCCGTTAGCACTCAAGAACCCTCTGTCGGGGGACAACCAGGGCTCGACGAAGCGGTACTGCCCACTTTTTCCTCAGAAATTCAGCAGAATCTCGTTGTGGTCGGCGGGAATTTGCAGATTGATACCGCGCTCGCGATTAGCGGCGGCAGTCGCGTCCAGATCAAGTGCTTGCATCGGGATGACGCGTTCGTGGCGGTCTATGCTGACCGACAAACTGCTCACCGTGAGCACGAATCGCTGCGCTTCCAGCCGCTCTCCGTCGGTCAGCACGAACATTGTCGGCGTTGGCGGTTTGATTTCCTTCAAGTCGGCAGCAACCGGAATCTCGATGACTTCTGCGGGTCTCTCTGGTTTGGGAGGAGCATACACCGCCTGAGGCTCTGGCTCCGTCGCAACTGGCTCAGGTCCGGGCTCTCCGGACCAGTAGGGTTCGCCGTCCGGGAGAAAGTACGGAGAGAAGAGCACACCGAGTCCGCCGCGGTAGGATTGACCATTCGAAAAACCTCGCGGCCCGCTCTGAACAAACTGTCTGGGCATATTAGCAAAACCGCGAAAGCCAGCGCCGGTTCGTTGAGCTTCGAGAGCCGGCGTTACAGCGAAAGCGAGCAGCAGCGCCAATGGGGCCGCGCGCAGCATGCTGGGATTATACCTTCCTTTGCCCAAGGTCGCATGCCTCATCGCCATCACATTTATTGACCGCCGGGAAACACGTAGAAAGAGTTTTTCAACAGTCACGCCTGATTTCGATAACTATTAAAGCTGCAGGCTACTTCGCGGTCTCTGACTTCCTTTTTCTTTTCTCCATCTCAGCCTGCACCATCGCGTGCATGCGGTCCATAGTCGGCTGGAGCTGTTGCGGGTCGCGGATGCAGCTAAGTAAGACAAGCCGCATATCCCCGGGGAGAGACACTCCGGCGAAGTTTCGGTACTCCTCCGGCAATGGTGGACCCTCAGAAGTTCCCGCTGGCGGGATCACGCTCGGGAGCTGGAATGCATACATGCTGCCCCCCGCCAGAGGTTCGTGTGGAAAGCGCAGGAGCCAAACGCAATTGTGACTGTCCTCAATCATGTTAGCGGAGACCACAGCCCACTGGCCGCCATCCTCTGGAGCGGGCTGCTGGCAATTCCAGAACTGCGCTTGAGGGACGTACACTGTGGGGTCCGAAAAGCCGTACTCATCGACCAAGACGCGTTTCAGACCGTGCTGCTGTACGAAGTCCTCCACATCGGGAAGAGCCTGGTTCCAGTCGAGATTGGAATCGCTTACCAACTCGTAGGCGGGGCGGCCCGCGCTCAACGAGTTCAAGAAAGGAAGATAGTAGGGGTACGCGCGCACGGCCGTTACGGCGGACGCAAGAGCCAACGCGACTGTGAGCCAGACGACGGCGCGGGCGGCAATCCAACCCGAGCGTCGCAGCGATTCCAGCGTGCGCGGAAGTGGTGCCAGCAAGAGCAGGAGTAGTGCCAAGGGAACTGAGAAGTGGCGGATGCTGAACTGGAATCGGCTCAGGATACATGCCCCGGTGAGGACCACGAAGGAGACCCAGACTGCTCGCCAGTGCAACTCCCGCCCTTTAGGTACCACTGCAAGCTGCACCCGGCGAAGCTTTGCAACCAGGCTGACCAACAGCGCGAGAAGGAGCAAAAGGAGGAAGGCCAGGGGGGACTTCAGCAAGAACAACACCGGAAAGTAAAACCACACGCCATGCGGATAGGCATGACCCAGAATGAAAGTGTGCGGTTTGCTGGTAATGGCGAACACGGCCAAGCCGCGCAGGTAGATCCACGGTGGCATGAGTACTCTGCGAAGGAGCCGAGCCGCCGTATTGTGTCCAAGGAAATAAAGGGAATCGGTTGGCTCATTCCACGAGAGGACAAAATAGACGGCATAAACCACCAGTGCGGCGAATAATGTGCCTTTTGTGAGACTCCACCATCTAGTACGCCGCCATGCCCGGAGCTCCGCTTTGTCTTTCGGTTGTTCCGGGGCCGGACGCCAGCGGAGGCTAAGGACGAATGCGATGAAACAAAAGAACAGAAGCCCAGCAGAGAACTTGGACAGCAGCGCCGCGCTTAGGGCTAGGCCGAACCTCAGGACCGTCCCCTGCGACGGCGACCGCCACATGCTGGCAAAGGCCCACACGCTCAGGACGGCAAACAGCGTGATTGCCATGTCGGTTAATACCAGAGGCCCGAACGCGAGCATGGTAGGCATGGTTGCATAGGCGCAAACGCAGAGCAGCCCGCCCCAGGGATCACCAAGGCGGGAGCCATACGTAAAGAGCACAATGCCCAGAACCAACGTCAGAGACAACATGGCGAGCCGTGCCCAGAACAGCGTCGCGATCGGGTCATTCCACCGGGTGATCAGCCAGTGGCCGAAGACCCATTCACCGAAGAACTGGTTAAACAGTCCAAGGCTGAACGTCCACGATATGTGGGAATAGTCGACATGCACACCGCGAACAACAAGCGGCACCGCGGCCAGCACCTTCGCTAACGGTGGATGTTCCTCGTTCATCCGCATGTCCAGCTTCTGCAGGTAGCTCACACCCGCCCCGATGTGCGCCACTTCATCGATGGTGACCGATTCACGCTGCACAGCCCCGCCCGCAAGCAGAGCCATAAGTGAAAGGAGCAAAACCACGCCGGCTAAAACAATTCTTGATGATTGTGTTTTCAATTCGCGTCAACCAAATTTGAGAATGATTGGAAAGGCCAGAACTCCAAACGAGCTTGGCTGAGCCAACAATTAAGGCATACCAAATGACTCGCAGACTGCCACAATTCTTGCCTTCGTTGTGCCCATCTCAACTTCACAATCCGCGGCTAGAACTCACTATCATATCCGCAGACCGAACACTTGCGTCCGTGTTGTTGGCGAAAAACGCGATAACGCTCAGGATGGTCCCGCCAGCGCCATTCTTGGATCTCGTCAGTTCGGCGCGTTTACCTTCAGTCCTGGTAGCCGGACCACTCGCGTTACAAAGGTGACGCTGGCATTGGCGACCTGCCCCGTAACCTGCCAGCACCCTTCAGTGGGAAAAAATCACCTCGCTAGGCTGAAAGCCTGTATCGCCGTAGTCATCATGGATTTTTGCACGAAGAGGCGGTGCGGCAGCGTCGAGCCTTTTGCCCTCTATCCTCAATGTTCTGCACAGCTCTTTCCCGTGATACCACGCGATCTTCATGCCTACCGAACCATCCGCGCAGACAGACCGTAGACAGACCCGCCATCGGGCCGGAATACCTGCTGATCGAATGCTTACGATTCAGGAATCAATGCCCGTGCCTCAGGCCGCCTCAAAAACTCCATTGCACCAGGAGTGAAACTTTGCTCAGCGAGCACAAATCAAGTCCCGTACGGCCAAAACGCCAGCATCACATCGCTTCTACAGGTCCAGCGCCCTGGGCGGCAACACAGCAGTAAACCTCGGCAGAAAGTCCCGTTGCATGTGCATACTCCCGCTTTGTGGCAACGACGAATGGCTCGACACAATCCTCTCGCACGAGATTCACGGTACAACCGCCAAAACCTCCACCTGTCATTCGAGCGCCATACACGCCCGGCAGCGTGTGCGCGATATCCACCATCAAGTCGAGTTCTTTGCAGCTGACCTCATAATCAGTTTGCAGGCTGACATGGGATTCGTGCATCAGCGCCCCAAAAGTTTCCATGTCGCTCAACATGATGGCATTCGCGGCCGCTTTCACTCGTTCGTTTTCGGTGACGACATGTCGACATCGCCGGTAGACCAACTCTGGCAGACAACTCTTAAGCTCCTCAAGACTCGCAGAACTGACATCGCGCAACGCGCGAATGCCCGGCATACCATGCGCTCTCAAAGCGGCAACTCCAGCGTAGCAATCGGCCCGGCGTTGGTTATATCCGCTGGAGGCATTGTCGTGTCTGACTCCCGTGTTGCAGACCACGATCCTCGCTTCCTTGCCCATGGAAAGCAGCTCGTAATCGAGATTCCGACAGTCTAAAAGCACAGCTCGGCCTGCTTGGCCAAAACAGGCGATGAACTGATCCATGATTCCGCACTTGCTGCCGACGTACTCGTGTTCGGCGCTCTGGCACGCCTTGGCGATTTCGATGGGAGCGAGAGTCCGATCGCTATTGGCCAAAAGGGCGAGAGCCGTTGCCACCTCAATTGCGGCTGATGAGCTGAGGCCTGATCCGATGGGGACCTCACTGTGAATCAACAGGTCTGCCCCGCCTACGGTGACACCCTGCGCTCGCAAGATACCAGCAACACCGCGGATGTAATCGCTCCAATGACCTTTTGGGAACTCGCCATTTGCGTGGAGGTCAAACTCCACAGACTGTCCGAAATTCTGTGAGCAGACGCAGATCTTCGTATCTTCGCGCCGGGCGACTGCGACATAGGCATAAAACTGGATCGCGACCGGCATAACAAAACCGTCGTTATAGTCCGTATGCTCTCCGATGAGATTCACACGGCCCGGGGCTCGAAAGATCTTCGGCTCGGTCCCATAGCGACGGCGAAATCCGCGTCTTAGATTATTGAGGAAGTTGGCCTGCTCAGGTTTGTCGGTCTGTGTGACTGGCATCGTCCACCCACCGCCGAATATGCTTCAAATCGGCTTTTGAGCTGTGTAATCGTTTACATATAGCATTCTAATGCATTACAATAGCCCATGTAAATGATCGAGTCGGGTGGCGCGTGAAGAATTCTATTCCTATCTGCGACAACCCATGAACATCAAAGAAGTTGCAGAACGGGCAGCGGTTTCTACCGCGACCGTTTCGCGCACACTCAACCGAAGCAGTCTGGTCAAACCCAAGACGGCCAATCGGGTGTGGGCCGTGATTCGCGAACTGGGCTACTATCCAAGCAGCCATGCTCGCGCCCTCGTTTCGGGAAAAACCAATCTTTTGGGCCTCATTATTTCCGACATCGTGAACCCTTTTTTCCCCGAGCTAGTCAAGAGTTTCGAATTTGCAGCCATCCAGCAAGGTTACGATGTTATTGTAGCTAACACTGACTACAATCCGACCCGAATGGGTACGTGCGTTCGGCGGATGATCGAGCGACAAGTGGATGGAGTGGCGATCCTCACGTCGGAAATTGAGTCGCATCTTCTCGATGAACTCTCGCGCCGGAAACTGCCGATCGTGTTTCTCGACGTGGGAACGGTAAAGCCGCGAATCAGCAACATCCGGGTGGACTATGGGAAAGGGATTCGCGAAGCGGTGGAACACGTCGTTTCTCTAGGACACAAGCGGATTGGCTTCATCAGTGGGCCGCTGAAACTAAAATCTGCCAAGGTGCGTCGTGCCGCATTTCTGAAATGCATCGCTGATTGCGGTATCAGGAAACGGCAGCGGATTCTCGTCGAAGGGGACCACAGGATCGATGGAGGCGACACTGCCATGACTCATATGCTTTCTCTTCCTGATCCCCCGACCGCGGTGCTTGTCTCCAACGATCTTGCCGCAATTGGTGCTATGCGCTCCATAAACCGGGCAGGTTTGCGCGTCCCAGGTGACGTTTCCGTGGTTGGATTTGACGATATCGATCTGAGTCAGTCGACTCAGCCGCCCCTCACTACGGTTCGATTATCGCGAAGCGAATTGGGCCAAAAGGCATTTGAAGCCTTATACCGGAATCTCCAAGCCGATAACGCTGAAGGCGAGGAGATCAACGTCAGCACCAGCCTGGTATTAAGGCAGTCAACCGCCCCTGTGAGGATGAAGAGCGGATGAACGATACGGCGCTTTGAATTGATCAATGCGGGTGTGGTGGCCAATTCCAGATCGAGGCGCGGTGCGAGAAGTCGATATGCTGGGCGGATTCAAGCGATGTAATCGATTGCATCTTGGGTTCACTGCGGCCCGAGCACTGCTGCGGGGCAAATGCTTACAGGAGGCACGATGACGAAACTCGGTCAAGCACTACTGATAGTTGTTCTCTCCACCATTTCTACGCTACACCTAAGCGCGCAATGGGCTCCGCTTGCGTCGGACGCCAACGCCCAGCGGCGGATTGAATGGTGGAAAGACGCTCGCGTCGGGCTATTCATGCACTGGGGCGTTTATTCCATTCCTGGGCGCGGAGAGTGGGTTCAATGGAACGAGCAGATACCAACCGCTGAATATGCCAAGCTGATGGCAGAGTTTCATCCTGAACACTTCAGCGCTGAGCAATGGGCACAGACCGCGAAGGACGCAGGCATGAAGTACGTGGTTTTGACGTCGCGTCATCATGATGGCTTCGCGCTGTTCGATGACCCGGGCAGCGATTTCACTGCGATGAAATCCGCGGCACACCATGACTTCATTGCAGACTATGTGAAGGCAATACGCGAAGCAGGGCTCGGGGTCGGTCTTTACTATTCGCCCTTGGATTGGCGTTTTCCCGGCTTCTTCTTTCCGGACCTGTATATGGACAGCGCGGTTGCCCTGAGGGAGCAATACCAGCGTCAGATAGCAGAACTCGCGAGTCATTACGGCAAGCTGGACATTCTGTGGTTTGACGGCGGCGGCGACGAATGGCTCGGATTCGGAGGTGTGCAATTCAAAGGGGGATGGCACGCCCGTCCTGCTGATCAGCCTTACTCCGGCAGATTTGATTGGGAGGACAACCAGGTCGTTGGTCTCCTGCGGGAAAAGCAGGCCAACATCGTCATTAACGATCGGACCGACGCCCCAGCGGATTTCCGTTCTCGCGAGGGAGACGGTGCACTCGGAAGGTTTGACAACCAGACGCCGTGGGAACTCTGCACGACTATTACCGAGGGGGCTTGGGGCTATCAAGCGAATGCGAAAGTGAAGCCATTCGATCGGATTCTTCGGCTCCTGGTCGGCGCAGCAGGCAGAGACGGCAATTTTCTGCTCAATGTTGGGCCGCGGCCGGATGGCGAGATTGATTCGGGACAGGTGGAACGCTTACACCAACTCGGTGACTGGCTGAGGCAAAATGGCGAGAGTATTTACCGGACGCGCGGCGGTCCGTGGCTCCCGGGCGAATATGGCGTGTCGACACATAACGGGAAAGACGTGTACGTGCACGTTCTGAAAGTTCCGGATGGTGGAGGCATCGCACTTCCCAATCTACCTACGCGCATAGTGAAGGTTACGGATCTTAACGGGCATGCCATTTCCTACAGTCAAGACCAGAGCAACACACGAATCAAGGTTCCCTCTGTCACGGCAGATACGGTCGACCTGATCATTAAGATTGAATTGTCGGAGCCTTGGAACACCAGCGCCGTAGTTCCGGTTGAGTTTGACAAGGGTCTTGGCCGCTGAGTCGGTTCTGACAGAACTTAGGTGCGGATAACAGCCGCCGCCCCTTTGAACAGATCCAATCGCGGCGCGGTCGGTCTTTCTCGCCGCATACGGTGCACCCTCGTGGCGTTCGTGGTTGGCTTTTCGTAGCGACGACTGGCTTAAGCCGCTTAGGTAATCGGAACCAGCAACTGAGTTTGCAGTTGGTCTTCGGGAGTCACTTGCGGATCGTTCAGATAATTTTCGATGCAGAACTCGGGACGCAGAGTCACGCGCTTCTCCGATAAGGTCTTGAAGATGCGGTCGAATGCCATCCAGATGTGCGAGTAAGGCCCGGTCAACAAAAAGGAAGCATATTTGCCGGCTTTGATGGTCCTGTAGTGGAGTCCGTCGGGGAGCTTGTTCGGCTCTTGAGCGAGGGCGACTCCCGCTCGATAAATCATTGTGTCTTCGCCAGACTTGCTCTTGTCAATTCCGCTCAAGCCCAGGTACTCACGTATCTGCTGCTGATCGAGCTTTCCGAGCAGTGGTATCAGGTCGTTCCAGAGCGGTGGCGCAACTTCAGCGAAAGGCCCATGCTTCTCAATGAAGATGTAGTCGGTTAACGGACGACTGACCGGCTCGAATTCAGCAGACAGATTCATGGCGACCTCTTTTGGTAATTTCGGACGGCTAAGATCGTGGATCACCTCGTCCTGCCGTTCTTTTCCCAAATTGCGAAAATCGCTGGGGGTCATTGCCAGAGTCTTGCGAAAAGATTTGTTGAATGCTGCCGAGGTTTCATAACCCACGCCCAGCGCGATTTCTGTAACGCTCGCGTTGGCATCCTCCTGGAGCATGCGAAGCGCCGTCACCAAGCGTATGCGCCGAAGGAATTCGAACGGTGTCTCTCCGATGTAAGCTTGGAACAGCCGGGCAAAGTGATAGGACGACGACCCCGCCTCGTGAGCCATTCGAGACAAACTCATGCGCTCCGCGAGGTGGAGGCGCACATATCTCTGGGCGCGACCGATTTGGGAGCGATGAAACTGGCTCTGATGGGCCTTTTTGGCCATGCGATAGTCTACAAGGCAGCGCAGGGCACAGCTTTTCCAGAATTGCGAAATTGGAGCATCCTGACTAGAAGTAGTTTTCAGCGGAATGCTAGGATTCTGACCCGCCTGCCGATCTCTGCAGTTCTCGTAACTTGAACCGCTGCAGTTTCCCGGTAGCGGTCTTAGGAAGCTCTGGCAAATACTCAACCCACTGCGGCTTCTTGTAATTGCTGAGCTTCTGGCCGACCCAGCCCTGAAGTTCCTCACGAAGCGCGTCACTTGGGGAAAGGTTTTCCTGTAGCACCACATAGGCCGCCGGCTTGATGAGGCCCGCCCGGTCTTCGCGCGCCACCACGGCCGCCTCGCGCACTGCCGGATGAGCAATCAGGGCGCTCTCAACCTCAGCCGGACTTACCCAGCGGCCATTCACCTTGAACAAATCGTCGGCGCGGCCCGCGTACCAGAAATAACCGTCCTCATCCTGATAATACCTGTCGCCTGTACGAAACCAGCCTCCGTCAAACGTGGCCTTGGTTTTTTCGTGCTGGTTCCAGTATCCGCTGCAGGTCGAATCCGCCTTGATCACCAACTGCCCTATTTCGCCCTGCGGCACGGCTGTTCCCTGTTCGTTCACAATCTTCGCCTCATAGCCTGGAATGACCTTGCCGCTCGATCCCGGCCGAGCTTCTCCGGGAGTATTTGAAAGTACCATCTGCAAGGCCTCGGTCGATCCCCAGGCATCCAGAATTTCCACGCCAAAGCGCTGCTTGAATCGCTCGAACAAGGCAGCCGGCAACGATTCCCCCGCCGAAATCGCCTGGCGAACGCTGGAAAAATCGAATTCGCTACCCTGCCGCTCGTAAGCCAACAGAGCGGCATAGTTCGTGGGCACGGAGAAGAACAACGTCGGGCGATAGCGTTCGACATCTGCGAAGATGCCGGCAGGGGTGGGTCGTGCCGGCGAAAGAATGGTGGTAGCACCGCAATACAGCGGATAATATCCGGCATTTCCGAGGCCGTACGCGAAGAACAAACGGGCCACGCTGTAGCAGCGATCGCGTTCGTTCATCCGTAGGATGCCCTTCGCGTATGCCTCCGAACAGACCACCATATCGTGGTGTAAATGAATGCACCCCTTTGGAGGCCCAGTGCTTCCGGATGAATAGAGCCAGAACGCCACGTCATCTTTGCTGGTGGGTTCCGGACGCAGGTCCGGAGACGCGGCTGTCAGCAATTCGCGGAAATTGACGAAGGACGCGCTGCCGTTTCCGACTACGACAATTTCTTTTAGATACGGCAGCCGGTCGCGCGAAAGCTTCTGGATTTCCGCAAGTGAAGCCTCGCCGAAGACTGCAACCCGTGCCCGCGTATCGTTGAGCAGGTATTCGTAGTCCTGAGCCCGCAGTAAAGGATTTACCGGAACCGCCACAGCGCCTATCTTGATTGCGCCAAGAAAACAGTACAGAAACTCGGGGCTATCGAGGAGTGCCACGAGGACGCGTTGCTCAAGATCAACGCCAAGGCGGCGCAAGACGTTGCCGACCCGGTTCGTCCTTTCCAGAAGGTCTTGATAGGTGACGACCTCATCGCCACACTCGATGGCAATCTTCGCACTTCTGCCCTCGGCCACATGGCGGTCTACCATGAGGCTCGCGACATTGAAGATCTCGGGCAGGGTGATCAACCTGGATGTAGTCCTCTACCAATCGCTTGGGCGGCCTTCGTGACTGCGGCGGAGTATAGCACGATTGGGGTTCTTGCCCGTCCAGTTACCATGCGAGGGTAAATCCATACTAACATTGCGGGCTAATGCCCTCGCGGACAAGCGATGGCCTTGCCCCTGAATCCCCTCCCGGTACGTTCTCAACGATCAAGTCGTCGCCACGGTAGCGTGCGTTACTTCGACTGCAACGACTCGACATAGTGAGTGAGGTTGGTAATCCTCTGGTTCACCTCGGATTCGTGTCCCTGGCTCATGCTCCAGAATACTTTTCCCCAGACCGGCATGTCGCGGTTGCCATGAGCCGTGACGGGCTCCTGTCCCCGCAGGATGCTGAGGACACGATCGGCGGGAAACTTCCCGCCATTCTTCTTACTGAGTGCCGTGAGGTCTCCAGGGGGAGGATTCAGCGCTGGCGCCGCGGGACCATCACCTTTCCCGGTCGCACCATGGCAGGATGCACAGTACGCCTGGAACATCTGCTTGCCGGACTGAGCTGAGGTGACCGGCGCGGGCACATGCCTGACTTCCGGCTTTTGCTCCTGCGCGTAGCAGACAGCTGCCACGATGCAGAGCACTAAACTAACGATGCGAACGGACATAACGCCTCCTTACTGGTTCGAATCTTGGCGCTACTTCTGAGGGCTGCAGCGCCTGTTACGCCTTGCAGCCCCGTGTTCCTGCCAACCGCTCAGCTATTCATCGATTATCGTGCGGCCATGATCGTGGAAAATGGTCCTCATGCGAGACGCTCCGTCATGTACTCTAGCTCGTATCAGGGGCCCAATCGCCCCAGATCGGGAAGCGCACTTTCGTCTCTCATTAGCGGGTCTCTTTTCTGCGTCTCGCACGTGAAATTATCTGCCGCGAATATGTTCCCGGACCCGTTGTAGTGCAGTGTGTCTGGGTATTTGCAGATCAAACGAGTGCCCCCGGTGGAATTGGCGGCGGTGATGGTGTCAGGCGCTACGTTGTGCTCAACCCAGTCAACTAGGGCTTGGAACAGAGCGCCGTCTGTGCTGGAATCGATGGCCGGCACAGTTGCCCCAAAACCTCCTTGGAACGTGGGTCCAACTCCGCAGTGGCCGTTCCCCGGATATGGGAAGAAACGGTAGAAGCTCTGCACCTCGGACAGACCGCCCATCGCGTTTGTCACAGCGTTGTAGTAATTGTACGAACCGCGGGGGAATATCAGCTCGTCGGCCAGTCCGTGATAGATGATCATCTTGCCGCCGCGTGCCTGGAAGGCGAAAAGCTCGGGATTATCAGTGCCGATCACGTCGCGAAACTTCAACTCAGACAACAAGAAAGCAAAGTCGAAGGTCGTCTCCGTAAGCGTTAGCGGGTTGAAGTTTGGATCTTGAAACACCCAGTATGCCAAATGCTGGTTGGAAACGTCGAACGGAAGAAACGGCGCATCAACTGCTTCTCCCGCACCAGGAGGACTGGCGATGCTGGTGCTCGTGTTGGCGTCGAGGAAGTCGAGATAGGTGCCCCGCTCAAGTCCAAACCACAGTGGCGGGCCGGAGAAAAATCCAGGCGGACCGGTCCAGATTTTGTCGAGCGCGCCTGCCTCCTCTGAGGTGAGGCAGTTCGGAGCCAGCGCAGCCCCTCCAGGAGTGCCGCACACGAACTCGCTCGCGTCGACCGTGCACGCACGCGGATCCTGGATGATGCCGTCCCCCAGACCGGTACCTGCGGGACCAGCAGCGCAAGCCGCCGTTGCGGCTACGGAAACGGCGTCGAGCTTAGCCTGCGAGATCGGGTATACCAGTTCCTGGTGCATGACGATTTCGCCCCATTCCTCAGCAGGAATGAAGCGGTCCCAGTTGAAGGCGGGTGCGCCGGCGAGAATGCCATCGTAATCGTCCGGAAATCTTTGCGCTTGCTCATGGCCTTGCCGCCCGCCGGTCGAGCAGCCATTCCAGTAGGTGTATAACGGACCCGTGCCGTAGTACACATTGACCAACTTCTTGGTCCAAGTCGTCTGTTCGTGGATGGCGTTGAAGGCAAAATCGTTGATCAAGCCCCAGTTCAAGGTGCCATCCGGGTTCAGCGCCCAAGTGGCGTCGCCAAGGGGGCCGAACGGGAAGCCCCCAACCGCCGGATTACCCGTATGACCCGTGTCCGTGTTCGAGCCGGCATAACCGAAATCGGTGGCTGGGGTTACCGGACTGAGAAAGCCCTGATAACCGCCGCCACCTAAATTTTGAATTCTTCCGTTCCAATTGCCTTCCACACCTCCGCTGCCGCTGTCGGCGGCACTCAAGGGCAGGCCGATGGCGATTCCAATCATCTGCTTCTGACCGGGCAGGTATCCATCTGTAGGTCCGGCCAGATCAGACACGGTCATATCGACTAGGCAATAGGATAGGTGGCCGCCGGAAGCAGCCTGGACGGCTGACGTCGCGGCGAGAACATCAGCGTTTTCCAGGAGCAATGAGGCGATCCCAGAGCACCCGGGAAGCGGCGCTGCGTGTGCGGTGGATGGGACAAATGCGGCAACGCCTATCAGCGCTACCGCAAAGCCGGCGACGAAGGGGCGCAACAAGCGCGAACGAAAATCCGTAAGGTTACTCATGACAATTCTCCACTAAGTTAAAATCTCTGCAGTGCTCAACGGTTAACTCCCGTGGCACCAACTTTCCGGCAAGCTCGACCTCCGACTTCAGAAACGCAGTTTGAAACCGTACTGAAACTGGAACGGATTCAGCGTCTGGCGCGGTTGGTTGAACCCAAACAAAGGATTCAGGGATGCAGTCGTGGCCGCGAGGTTCGCCGGGCTAAAGCTCGCCGCCGGCAGATCGCACTCGCAAACCGTGTTCAAATCGGACACGTTCACGCGGTTGGTGACGTTGAACAGGTCGAACGTGAACTCGCCGGAGACACGTTCACTGAAATGCACGTCGCGGCCAACGCGTGCATCCCAGCTCATAATGTTTGGCCCTTTGAGCGTGTCGCGACCGAGCGTTCCCGGCCGCTGGTTGAGGGTATTCGTGGAGCCATTGGCGTCGATGCCAGCGAAAATGTTGTAGAACTCCCCGCTTTGCGCGCTGAACAGCGTGCTGAACTTGAAGTTGCGCAGCACAGGAACTGTGCCCGGCACAGCGCTCACAAAATCAAACGTGAACCGTTGCGGCACGGTTTGCCGCGAAACAGCCCGCTCAAGGTTGCGGTTCTGCTCTTGCGGAAAATCCGCCAGATTGGCAGCCGATTCGTAATTCGAAATCGTCCGCTCGAAGGTGTAGCTGCCATGCAGGCTGAAGCCGTGCGAGAAGCGCTTCTCGATCTCGGCCGTGCCGCCGTGATAGATCGAGAATCCGCCGTTATCGGCTATGTAAAACAGCGTGCCGAGGTTGGGGAATATGGCGGCGGTGGGCTCCGAGCAAACGTTGTTAACGTTGCTTGAGCCGTAGCAAACCTTGCCCCCGGCTGCGTTGCCTGGAGTGTTATCGACGACCCCATTCTGTTGCGCGTTCAAATTCCCGGAAACGGCATTCTGGTGGATCGCGTGCACGTAGAGATAGTTTGCGGAAATGGCCACTCCTCCGCCCAGTTCGTGTGAAAGCTTCAGGCTGGCTTGCTGCGTATACGGAACTTTCAAGTTGCTGTCCGGACCGAGGCTAAACGCCGGAAAGGCCACCGGAGGAGTGCCAGGGGCGCAAGTCCCCCAATTGGGAGGTCCTGGAGGCGAAAGGAACACACCCAGCGGAAGCAGGCACGGCGCCTGGCCCGTCTGAACGAAATTGACCATCGACGCCTGCGGAGTGGCCAGGGCCAAGATCGGAGGCTGAATGGCAATCGGAAACCGGCCCGTGAGCGGCGCCAATCCGGAGTACCCGAACTGATTGGCCAGCGTAGTTGCATTGGGAAAAGTTCCTTCTGCGTCCCACTGCGCGGTCACCAGAACCTGGCCGATGGTGGAAACGAGCGGACCATCAAACAGACCATAGCCGCCGCGTAGCACCGTGCGGTCCGAGAAGGCATAAGCAAAACCCGCGCGTGGCTGCACCCCGTTGTGAGGTTCGCTCACTACGTACTGTGACGGATACGTCTCAAAATCGTAGCGCAGCCCATAGGTCAGGGTCAGTTTCGACGCCGCTCTCCACTGATCCTGTGCGAAAAAGCCATAGCCGCCGTGATTGATACTGCTGAACGTGTCCGGCAACCAGGCCGAGGGAACGTCTTGCGTGATCAGGTTCTGCCCCGCTGTAGGATGGGTTACGTTCACGCCTGCGTAACCGGTGGCGCCATTCAGGATTGGTGTCCAGAATTGGATCGGGACCGGCAGGCCATTGTTAAAGGGAGCGTTGTTGGGGTTCCCGCCAAGTTCTGTAGCGCATGCTGTGTCCCCCAGGAAGCAGTCGAAAGTGGGGAAGAGCACGCGCGCCGGGAAGAACAGGTTCCACTCGTACGCGTCCTGAAAGTAGTTGGCCTCGAAGCCAAATTTCCACTGGTGACTCCCGGTCAAGTAGGAAATGCTGTCCGACACCTCCGCCGCGTTTTCGCGGTAATAATCCACGTCGGAAGTGCTCTTGCCCGTGAGCAGCAGGTCGGGCACTTCCAGATCCGGATCATTAAAGGCCGATGGAAAATCGAACGTGCGCCGTGACCACGAAGCGCGCACCTCGTTAACCACACGCGGACTCAGGACGGCAATATCGCTACCCAACAGGGTCTGATCCGTAACCGTATTGTTCCGGGCTGTCGAGGGCGCCGGAGAACCGCGGCCGTTGCCGCCTAGAAAGCCGTCGGCAATCGAGTGCAAAAAGTTGTAACGCAGGGAGAAAGTATTGTTGGTGGTGAACCGCTCATCGAGCTTGCCCAGAAATCCGTTGTAGTTGTTGGTATGGAGCAAGCCCAGATTTTCCGGCGTGAGCCCAAGACTGGCTTTGGCTGCGCCGATCGCAGCGATGTTATCGAGCACGACGCTGGAATATTGGTTGGTCTGTGCCCGCTGCTGGCCCTCATAATTAAGAAAGAAGAACGTCTTGTCCTTCTTGAGCGGCCCTCCGAACGTTGCCCCATACTGGTTTTGCTGCAGACGCGGATCCGGGGGATTCAGCGCGTAAGGCTTGTTCAAGGCTTGATTCATCCCAAAGAAATAACCTGAGCCGTGAGCATCGTTCGTGCCCGATTTGGTCACGATGTTCACGAAGCCCGCCGAGGCGCGTCCGTACTCGCTCAAGTAGGTGCTGTTCAGAACGCGGAACTCCTGCGCCGCCTCCTGCGAGGGCGTGACGTGCGGCAATCCCGTGAACGTCTGAACGTTGTCCACGCCATCAACCAGGATCATCGTGTTGAGTTCCGGCTGGCCGGCAAACGACAGCCGCGGCGCAGCCGCCTGGCCCACGCCGGTATCGGGTTCCTTGAACGCGCCGCCGCCCTCATTCTCGCGTCCCGGCGCTACGCCGGTGGAAAGCTCGGCGAAATCGACGAAGTTGCGGCCCAGGATTGGGAGGGACTCGATGGTCTGTTCGGCAACCTCACGACTCAGGTTGGAGCTAGTGGTTTCGATCAGCGGGGCAACTGTGTTGACCGTGATCACCTCGCTCACCGAGCCCGCCTGCATTGTTATATCCAAAGTGGTGAAACCGCCCACGGCAAGCACCACTCCCTTTTGGACCGCTTCCTTGAAGCTAGCGGCCTTAGCCCGCAGTTCATACGTGCCCGGGTCTAGATCGGTCAGGCTGTAGCGGCCCTTGTCGTCGACATCAGCCGTTCGAGAAAGACCTGTAGCCGAATTTACGAGCGTGATTTTGGCGTCGGCCACGACCGCGCCCGTGCTGTCACGGACTGTGCCGGAAAGTGTCGCAGTTGGAGTTTGGCTGTAAGCGCAGACCATCAACACGAACAGCGTAGTTACCGCGAGAATCTGCTTCATTATGCACCCCCACGAGTGCTACATACTGCATCTAAAGCCGGCATTTAGGGCAGGCGGCGTATTATAGTGCATACTGCCGAATGAAAGTCAAGAAGGTTTCTAAGCAAGGAGCCCCAACCTCCTTTTCCGTGAGACAGGCAGCAGACATCTTGCAAGGCAACGTGGAGCGAGCGGTCTCTACTCGCATAGTGCATTTAAAGCCGGCATTTGGAACCGGCGGCGTATTATAATGCATATGGATATACAAAAGTCAAGATGGCCGGTAGTGTCCTAACAATGCGTTGCTGATCGCCTTTTGCCGATTCTTCGCTTTGTTCCATAAAGGGAAAACGTGTGGGTCAATACACTGAAAGGGTATTGACTCCGGTGCTAGAATTGGCATCCTAGTAGTAAGGGTGCCTCCCCAAGAACCTCTCATCTCTGTGATAAGGAGTTGAGGGTATGTTTCCGGTCCGTAGTCCGCGTGAGAATCTAATGAAAGCACTTGCAGCAATCATACTCTTAGTGTCTCTGGGGGCATCCGCACAACAGCCGACTTCCGCAAAGCCAGAAGACAAAACGGCAGTAATACGATTTTTTGCGGAAGTGAATCCAGGCACGACCGGCATACTGCTTCAAACCGTTGATACACAGTTCAAGTCCGGCACTAGAAAATTCATCCTGTTGATGTCATCTGGTGGTGGGGATGTGCTCAGCGGATTTATGGTCTACAACTATTTGAAAGGGCTTCCCATTGAATTGACGACCTTCAATGTTGGAAACGTAGATTCTGCTGCTTCGGTTATATATTGTGCGGGAAGCAAACGGTACGCAGTTCCAGAAGCTCGATTCATTATTCACGAACTTTCATTGACCTTCACCGCGAATGGGCCAGGGCAGATGAGTATTGATTTGCCTTCGCTAGAGGCACAAATTTCACTTCTGAAAAGCCAAGAAACATCAATGGCTAGAATCCTAGCTACAACCATTGGGAAGCCACAATCTGAAGCTGAAACAAAAATTCATACGCAGACTGCATTATCTTCAGAAGAAGCACAAAAGTGGGGTCTCGTCCAAGATATCAGGACGCAATTATTCGATCCTGCAAACGCTACTCTAGTGTCAGCAGTCGTGCCGAACCAGCCCGTCATAGAACATTCGAGTCCGACGCTCCCGACAATCCCGCAATTCTCCTACTCAAGCGTGAAGCATTAACTGAGTACGTCTTGCAAACTCCAGACATGATCCGTAATTCCCGCTTCCATTGCCGGGGTTACTCTCGGCGAAGCATGAACGCGGCACAGGTTGTAGTATGCGAAATGCAGCGCCACAGCCGCTTTCAGATGTAGCAGCCGCTTTGAGAAGGCATTGGTCAAGCGCGTGAATCTGCGGCTCATCATTCTAAGCGTTAAATTCTGGCGCTCGATATAAGACGTGCTCACAAACATCGGGTCGGGATTCCCGTTGATGATCTTGGATACGGCCTCCACGAACCGCGATGGAAGATAGCCCGGTCGCCCTTCTGGAAGATAGGAGTAAATCTTCACAAGCTGTGCGTAGTCTACGGACTCGCGGAACGTGGCCTGAATCGCGCCAATGTACGGCCCCCATCCATCGGTCGTGATCTGCGGGCATGATCCCCACGGCGTCCTGTTGTACACGTCGCGCATGAAGGAATACGTGTTGGCTTGGCTGCGCTTCCCGACAAGCCAAGAAAAAACCAGCTTCGTGTCTGCGTCCATTGCGATGAAAACGTACTGCTCACCCACTTCGTCTGACTCTTCGATGTCGACGCGCTTCTCTTTCTTCGCCACGTAGCAATAGATTTCGTCACATTGAATCCGCTGCGCTGAAATAGTACTGAGTTTGTGGTGAAGTAGCTTTTGGCAACGCTCTCCGGCCAACAAGAGAAGCCGCAGGATCGTATCGCGGTGAACCTGTGTGATCCGCTCGATACTGCGAATGCTCATCCCTTCCACGATCAGCTTCAGAATCGCTGTGGCCTTGTCGAGAGGCAGGCGCATGGTATCGAGCGGAGTGGCGTGATCTTCCGTGAACGTCTTGCAGCATTGGTTACAGCGATAACGCTGAAGGCCGTTGCGGTGTTTCCCGAACTTCCGGCAAAGGGACTGGCAGGAATGGCAGGTCATTGTGAAACCTCTTGAGTTTCACAGCCAATCGCCGGATAATGACTTTGAGCGGTCTATCGCAGCTCACGGCTGTGATGGATTGTGGCCCCGGAATCGCTTCCAACGGTTTCGGGGCTTTTTGCTTACAACCATAATTTATACTTGCTCGGGCATGAAGTCAAGAATTTTCTTGACTTCTTTCTCGGGCAAGTATTAGGCTTGTGCCATGACCGAAGAATCTTTCACTCTTACCTCCGAGGCTGCGAAGGAACTGTCTCAATTAGGCGCTTCAAAGGGTGGGAAGGCGCGTGCAAAAGCCCTCAGCCCTGAGCAACGACAGGCGATTGCCAGAGCAGCAGTTGAAGCCCGTTGGCGCAAGGCGGGCAAACTGATTGAGATTCCGCTTGCAACGCATGGTTCTCCCGACCGTCCGCTCCGAATTGGAGACTTGGAAATTCCCTGTTACGTGCTGTCCGATGGACGGCGTGTACTGGTTCAACGGGGAATGCTCTCTTCATTGGACATGAAGCAAGGCACGGCGGGACGCGGGGGTGGTGATCGTTTGGCTAAATTTGTCGCTACAAAAGCTCTTGCGCCCTTTGTTTCAGAGCAGTTAGCGGAGATGATCAAGAATCCCATTCGCTTTCAAGTTCCGACAGGTGGTGGTATCGCCTACGGATATGAGGCAACGTTACTGGCAGACCTGTGCGATGTAGTTCTAGCCGCCAGAAAAGCAGGGAAACTGCATTACCAGCAGGAACACATTGCAGAACAGTGCGAGATTCTAGTACGCGGATTCGCCCGCGTCGGAATCATCGCTTTAGTTGATGAAGCGACGGGTTATCAGGAAGATCGGGCTAAGAATGCACTTGCCCGCATTCTGGAAGCGTTCATTGCCAAGGAACTGAGGAAATGGGTGAGTACGTTTCCCGTGGACTATTACAAAGAACTGTTCAGGCTGCGCGGATGGAAATTCCCCGATCTTCCGAAGGACCAACAGAAACGCCCTGTACTTGTCGGCAAAATTACCAACGATGTCGTTTATGATCGCCTCGCGCCTGGTGTCCGCAAGGAGCTTGTGCGGCTCACTCCGCGCGATGATAAAGGCAGGTTGAAGCACAAACTATTCCAACGGCTCACCGAAGATGTGGGACACCCTAAACTGCGCGAACACCTTGCATCGGTCACCAGTCTAATGAAGGCATCTGATACTTGGGATCAATTCAAGGTGATGATTGACCGCGCCCTGCCGAGGTACGGCGATACTCCGTACCTTCCGTTTGAGGAGTGAAACTGCTTTGGCGGGTCGCCCTCGCGCGCCCGCCACCAGAGCAACGCACTATTAGGACACTACCCCCTTTTCCGGGGAAACCCGGACCTTTTTTGGGTGAAGATTAGGCGGCAGGCATCTTGCAAGGCAAGGTGCGCGAGCGGTCTCTCCTCATGATCGCAGCGTTTCGATCAATCTTTGCATTGCGAATTGGGGTGAATATAAAGGTTCCAATGCGAAAACCGTCCCCTGCACTCCGCAGCAGGGAACCAACTGGAATCACACTCCTCTCTTGAAGCCGTCAGGGTCACCATGGGAGGTGTTCACATATCTCCTTGTTGACGCCCGTACCTTGAAAATCGAGATCTCCATTCACCTCGTGCTTGTACTTCACAAGCACATCGGCGCAAACCGTGGAGGGGATCTCGAGATCACCGCCG
>Ga0187782_10000584_pt1 | contig 25010 bp, 22 predicted proteins | sample 0715_SJ02_MP15_2_FD_132454 | JGI IMG/M metagenome (GOLD analysis project Ga0187782, IMG submission 132454) | Tropical peat soil microbial communities from peatlands in Department of Meta, Colombia - 0715_SJ02_MP15_20_MG | ecosystem: Environmental > Terrestrial > Soil > Wetlands > Peat | place... | reverse complement strand
GCGCCACTGTTTCGGCATGCTCTCGATGAACGACACGAGCATGGCCGCGTGCACCACGGCCTCGTTCGACACGATCGCGGCCTGCCGCGCGCTCTCGACCCTGGCCTCGGTCAATTCGTCGCATGTCGCCGCTTTCGCCAAGGCGGTCGAGCAAGTCTGTCTTGAGTGCAAAAAAGAGTGCGACAAATTCCCGCAATATTCCGAATGCGTGGCGATGGGCGCTTCCTGCAAGGCCTGCGCCGAGGAGTGCCGGAAGATCGCAGCCTGAGGATCGACCAGCGCCGCGTCCTCGAGACGCGGCGTCCGATCACAAAAAAAGCCGACCTCGAAGGGGCCGGCTTTTCGTTGCAGCGACTGCGCCCGCGATCAGAATCTCGGGAAGAGAGGCGGCACGGAGCCGGCGCCGAAGCGATAGGTCACGCCGATGCTGGCGACAATCGGGTCGATCGGCAGATACACGCGAACCGGGAGGTTAAGCGCGCCGAAGCTCGGGACCTGCGGCAAGAAAACCGCGACCTTCGCGTGCACCGTCGGCTCCATCATGATGTATTTCACGTCGGCGTTGAGGCCCCAGTGCTCGTTGAACATATAGTCAAAGCCGGCCTGGCCCACCACACCCCAAGAGGGAGTGACGGTCGCGGAATAATGGGTTGCGAAGCCGCCGACCACGCCGAGATTGGCCACGGGCGAGCCGGGAACGAAGACAACCGGCCACAGCTCGTTGTTGACGCGCGTTCCCCAATAGGCCGTAAAGTTCACGCCGACGCCGAGATAGGGCTGGAACGCGCCAAAATTGGTGAAGTGGTAGTCAATTAACAGCGACGGGGGGAACACCCAGGTATTGGCGAAGGTCGACTGGATCGTGCCAGTGCCCTGGATGTGATGCTGCGAGACGCAGCAGATCGCCTCGATCGACCAGTTCCTGTTCAGGTAATAGTCGATGGAGAGCGTCGGGATGACCGCGTAGGAGGTATTCGTGCTGCCGCCGGGGACCACCGAGCCGACGCCCGAGCTGAGGCCGGTCGCGATCAGGTAATTACCGCCAAATGGGACGAACAGCGGACTGGGATAAAACGCTCCCTCGTCGTAAACGGTGCCGTGGCCAGCGGTCGGAACCACGCCCGACACTTCGAGCCGCACCTGAAAGGGCTGGAACTCGTCGGCGATAAGCGCCGGCGGCGGGGCCTTGAGCGAGGGAAGGTCGGCAGCCTGCCCGGCTGTCGTGGCGGCGCCGAGGAGCACAGCGGCCAGAGCGCCACGAATCGTAGTCTTCATGGTATCCCCCTTAACGATCGTTCGTTTCGACACGCATCGACCTCTCGCATCGATTTCCAGAACGACCTTGCAATGAATTTGCGCCTAGCGGCTTGACCATTGTCAAGCATCGGGCGCGCGACAAGCAATTCTGATGAGCTGTGTCAATTTCGCCACAGTCCTGGGACGCATTGCTTTCGCTATGCCGCCTCATTAATCGAGCGCTCAGCGCTTATCGGCGTCCGTCCCCGCTTTTGGCCGACGTAGAGAATGCGCTAAAATTTGCGAACTATCGGAAAGGCGCCGCGACTTGACCGCTCCCGAGCCTGCAATCGACGCCGAACTCGTCGCCGCGCACGGCCTCAAGCCGGATGAATATGAGCGAATCATCAAGCTGATCGGAAGAACGCCGAGCTTCACGGAGCTCGGGGTCTTTTCCGCGATGTGGAACGAGCACTGCTCCTACAAATCTTCCCGCCTGCATCTGAAGAAGCTTCCCACCAAGGCGCCTTGGGTGATTCGTGGGCCGGGCGAGAACGCCGGCGTCATCGACATCGGCGACGGCGACGCCATCGTCTTCAAGATGGAGAGCCACAACCACCCCTCCTTCATCGAGCCCAATCAGGGGGCTGCGACCGGGGTCGGCGGCATTCTGCGAGACGTCTTCACCATGGGCGCGCGCCCCATCGCCTGTCTGAACCTGCTGCGCTTCGGGTCTCCATCGCACCCGAAGACGCGACGCCTCGTCTCGGGCGTCGTCGCCGGGATTGGCGGCTACGGGAATTCCTTCGGCGTGCCGACGGTCGGCGGCTCCACCGAATTCGACGCGAGCTATGACGGGAACATTCTCGTCAACGCCATGGCGGTCGGCCTCGCGCGCGCCGACTCAATTTTCTATTCTGCGGCGGTCGGCGTCGGCAATCCGATCGTCTATCTCGGCTCCAAGACCGGGCGCGACGGAATCCACGGCGCGACCATGGCCTCGGCGTCCTTCGAGGCCGACGCCGAGGAAAAGCGCCCGACCGTGCAGGTCGGCGACCCTTTCTCCGAGAAACTGTTGCTCGAAGCCTGCCTGGAGCTCATGGCGTCAGGCGCCGTGATCGCGATTCAGGACATGGGCGCGGCGGGCCTCACGTCTTCCGCGGTCGAGATGGGCGCAAAGGGCGATCTCGGGGTCGAGCTCGACCTCGACGCCGTGCCTTGCCGTGAGCAGGGTATGACCGCCTATGAGATGCTGCTCTCGGAGAGCCAGGAGCGCATGCTCATGGTGCTCCGCCCCGAGAAGGAGCGGGAAGCCGAGGCGATCTTCCGCAAGTGGGACCTCGACTTCGCAATCGTCGGCCGGACGACCGACACGCTCCGCTTTATCGTGAAGCACGCGGGCGAGACCAAGGTCGACTTGCCGATAAAGGAGCTCGGGGACCAAGCGCCGCTCTACGATCGTCCCTGGATCGCCCCGCCCAAGCCGCCCGTCGTCGATCCGGCCTCAATCACGCCGCCCATCTCCAATCGCGACGCGCTGTTGAGACTGCTGGCGACGCCCAATCTCTGCTCGAAACGCTGGGTCTGGGAGCAATACGACCATCTGATTCTCGGCAACACGGTGCGCGCGCCCGGCGGGGACGCGGCGGTGATTCGCATCGGCGACGGCCCCAAAGGCCTGGCGCTCGCGGCCGACGTGACCGCGCGCTACTGCGCCGCCGATCCTTACGAGGGCGGCAAGCAGGCGGTCGCCGAGTGTTGGCGAAATCTCACGGTCACGGGCGCGACGCCGCTGGCGCTGACCGACAACCTGAATTTCGGCAATCCCGAGCGGCCCGAGGTCATGGGCCAGTTCGTCGAGTGCTTGCGCGGGATCGGCGACGCGGCGCGGGCGCTGGACTTCCCGATCGTGTCGGGCAACGTCTCTCTGTACAACGAGACGCAAGGGTCGGGGATCATGCCGACGCCTGCGATCGGCGGCGTTGGCGTGATCGCGGACGTGTTCAGGGCGGCGCAGACGGGATTTTCAAACAAAGGCGACGTGATTCTGTTGATCGGCGAGACCAGAGGCTGGCTCAGGCAATCCGCGTATCAGGCGGCGTTTTGCGGCGGGACCCAGGGCGCGCCGCCGCCTGTCGATGTTTCAGCCGAACGCCGCAACGGAGAGTTCGTGCGCGAACTTGTCATGGACGGATGGGTGACGGCGGCCCACGACGTCTCCGACGGCGGCCTCGCCATCGCGCTGGCGGAAATGGCGCTTGCCGGCGGCGTTGGAGCTTTGATCCACGCTCTGCCTAAGGTTCCGTCGAATGCGGCGCTTTTCGGCGAGGACCAGGCTCGCTATCTCGTTACCGTGGCCCCTGAAAAAGCCGACGCCGTAATGGCGCGCTCCTCGATTGAATGCGACGGCAAGGCGTTTCGACTGGGCGTCACGGGCGGTGACGCCTTGATCCTCCCCGGCGAGGCGCCGATATTGCTGAGCGAACTCCAGCAAGCGCATGAGCGGCCGCTGCCCGCCTATATGGAGGGCGACGATCGTGCGTTTTTCGACAGGACGTGACCAATGCCCATGCCAGCGGAAGAAATCGAGCGCCTGATCAAAACCGCCCTGCCCGACGCCAAGGTCGAGCTCACGGCGCTCGCGGACGACAACGACCATTGGGCCGCGACGGTCACCTCGGCGGCCTTCCAGGGCCTGCCGCGCGTGCGCCAGCACCAGCTGGTCAACGCCGCCTTTGGCGCAAGACTGGGCACCGAACTGCACGCGCTGGCGTTGACGACGCAGACGCCTTAACTTCTTCCCCCGAAGCCCAACCGGCGGAGCCTTGACCTCCGCGCGAAAGGAAAATGACATGGCGGACATAAACGAGCGCATCAAGAGCGAAATCGAGAGCTCCGACGTGGTGCTGTTCATGAAGGGCACCCCGCAGGCTCCGCAGTGCGGCTTCTCGATGCAGGTCGTGCAGATCCTCAATCACGTCGGCGCCCCTTACAAGGCCGTCAACGTGCTCGCCGACGGCGAGATTCGCGAGGGGATCAAGGCCTATTCGAACTGGCCGACGATCCCGCAGCTCTATGTGAAGAACGAATTCATCGGCGGATGCGACATCACGCGCGAGATGTTCCAGTCGGGCGAGCTCGCGGCGCTGTTTGACAAGCAGGGCATCCCGCACAAGCAGCCGGCGAAAGCATGACCTGAAGTCGCTCGCGCCGCCCAGCCGAAATCATTCTCAAGTGAGTTTCCATTCGCGGCGCGCACCCCGGATAGATGAGGCGGCCGGGCGCGAGGTCGCGACGGCTTTTCGGGACGACGACCCCCACCCCGCCCCTCCCCCTTGCAGGGGGAGGGAGGACTGCGGCGCTGCAGTCTTCTTATTTGGAGGACGAGTACGAGCGGCGGATCCTGCGGCGGATCACGCCATCGCGCGACGTCGACCGGGGTCGGGCGCGGCGCGCGCGGCGAGGCGAAGCGCTTGCTTGCAGCGTTCCAAGACGCAATCGCCGCCCAGACGCCGATCATCGGGCTCGAACCCTCCTGCCTGCTCTCGCTGCGCGACGAGTTCTACAGCCTCGGTCTTGGTCCTGAGGTCGGAGGTCTCGGCAAGCAGCTTTATCTGCTCGAGGAGTTCCTCGCCCGCGAGCGCCAGAACAAAGGATTGCGCCTGGATCTCGCGCCGTTGAACGCGCCGAGAGCGCTGGTGCACGGCCATTGCCACCAGAAGGCTTTCGGCGCGATGAAGGCGATGCGCAAAGTGCTCGGCTGGATCCCGGGCTTCTCTTACGAGGTCGTGGAGACGAGCTGTTGCGGCATGGCCGGAAGCTTCGGACTCGAGGCCGAGCATTACGAGGCCTCGATGCGCATGGCGGAGCTTGCGCTGCTTCCTGCGGCGCGCGCCGCAGCGACGGACGCGCCCCTCATCGCCAACGGATTTTCATGTCGTCACCAGATCGCGCATGGGGCGGGACGCCGGGCGCGACACATCGCGCTGCTGCTGCGCGACGCGCTTCCGGCGGACTGAAAAGCCGGCGCGCCTCGTCCTTCCGCTTCCCCGCCGACGCCGCCTTCCCAAGCTGCTCCCCCGGGGGCAGCCCATGAGCCGCCTTCCATCCCGAGATCAAAGGGTTAGCGGACGAGCAGCGAAGGAAGGCGCCGAATGAGGCGTCGCCGCGCAAGACTTCATCTGAGACCAGGCAAGCAACCGGGATAGTAGACAGCGGATTACGCTTCCCGCTTCTCGACTGTGAGACTCGCGCGAACGCCGTTTAACCGTTCGTAGCGTCGGCGACCGACCGGGGAGATTCATTTCGAGCAACGGATTTACGATTGCTAAACAGCTTCCAAACCCCAATAATAATCGAGAACCTCGGTCAATCACCGGCGCGCCCAGGCAACAAGTCCGGCCTTCGAAGGACGAACAAAGTTAACGAGAAGTTAGCGGGCAGTTAACAAAAGGTTAACGTCAGACCAACTAGTCTTAACAATTCTTGCTATCTGGATAAAAGCCGCATAAAAGTCTCGTTTTCGACAAATTCGAACCCGAGGCTGCCCTCAGAACGACGAATCAGCCGCACTGGCGGCGCGACCCTTGGGGAGTTGGGCAGGATGACGGCAGTTCTCGTCTCTTCCGATAAGTTCGGTCGGACGCCGGCGACCCCGCTGGGATCCCTTCTGAGGTACTATCTGCGTCTGGCTCGCTATCCGAAGGGCGTGGACGCCCGGTTCTATTTGACCGCCTATCCCGACGTCGCGGCCGCGCGCATGTCCGCAAGCGATCACTATTGGAATCACGGCTGGAGAGAGGGACGCAATCCGTCCCGGGACTTCCACAGCCTCTATTATGCGAGTCGCTACATGGCCGGCGGCGAGCTCGCGTCAAACCCCTTGGCGCATTATGCGCGGCTGCGACGCGAGAGCTCAGGCGAGATCGCGACCGTCGCCTACGACCGGGATGAATGGAAGGCCGCGCAAAAGGCCAAAGTCGCGCTCGATTTCGACGCGGATTTCTACAAGCTGAAGTACGCGCCGCTGCTGCAGGGGCTCGATCCGCTCGATCATTACTTCGATATCGGTTGGCGTAACGGGTGCAATCCCACGGAGGACTTCGATTCAAAGCAATATCTCGAAAAAAACAAGTACATTCTCGCGAGCGACGTCAATCCATTCTACCATCACATCGTCGTCGGCAAGCGGAGAGACTTCGAGCGCCGGCGAGATACGGCGGACGTCAGCGTCTCCCGTCGATCAACAGCCGCGTCTAAGCGCGCGGAAATTATCGCCGTCCTCGCGCCGCACTTCGACGAGGCTCACTACTACCGCGAGAACCGCGACGTCGCCGCGGCGGGCATGGGCGCACTCGAGCACTATGTTGACTACGGCGCCCAGGAAGGGCGCAATCCCACCTCGATCTTCTGGACGAACTACTACCGCGACCGCTATCCCGACGTCGCCGTGTCCGGACAGAACCCGTTCTTCCACTATCTCACCTATGGCAAGGCGCATGGCTACGACCCGAACCCCATGGGTCATTTGACTTGGCCCCGCCCCCGCGCGCCGGACGATCTCGACTGGGCGCGGCTAGAGCCCGCGATCGCGAAGGGCTTGGCGGACGTTTGCGTGATCGTTCCGGTCTACAAGGGATACGACGACACGCTCGCGACGATCCACTCCGTCCTGGCCAACCGCCAGAAGACGAATTTCACGCTGATCGTCGTGAACGACTGCAGCCCCGACGCCGCCTTAACCGAAAAGCTTCACGAGCTCGCCCGGCGCGGCCTCTTCATCTATGTGGAGAACGAGATCAACCTCGGCTTCGTGCAGACGGCGAACAAAGCCTTGGCGATTGCGGCCCCTGCCGACGTGGTGCTCCTCAACGCCGACACGCTGGTCTTCGGAGATTGGCTCGATCGGCTCAGGCGCCAGGCGGAGGCGGAGCCGCTCGCCGCCACGATCACGCCCTTCTCGAATAACGCGACCATCTGCAGCTACCCGAACTTCAACGGCAACAACACGCTGGCGCTGGAGTGCTCGCTAGAGGAGCTCGACGCCTACGCCAGCATCTGCAACCAGGGACGCAGCGTGCGGCTGCCGACAGGAGTCGGCTTCTGCCTCTATATGCGGCGCTCCGCCCTGGACGAGCTCGGGAGCTTCGACCTGATCTTCGGGCGGGGCTATGGCGAAGAATGCGACTTCTGCATGCGCGCTCTGAAGGCCGGGTACAAAAACCTCCTGGCCGCCGACGTCTTCGTCTACCACAGCGGCAAGGTTTCGTTCGGCGACCCCAAAGTGACGTCGCAGGAGCCCGGTCTGAGAGAGCTCAACGCCAAGCATCCCGATTATGCGCGCCGGGTGCAATCGTTCATATCCGCCGACTCGGTGCGCGAGGCGCGGGCGCGCCTGGATCTTTATCGCGTGGCGCGCAATTGCGGGCCGCGCGCGGCGGTGTTCCTGACCATCGATTCCGCCGGCGGCATCGACACGCATGTCAATAATCTTTCGGGGCGCCTCCTCGATGCGGGCGTGTCCGTGCTCCTGCTGCATCTTGAAGGCGACGAGGTCACGATCAAGCCGTTCAGCAGGAGCAAGGAGATCTACACGCCTTCGCTCGCGCCGATCAACATCTGCGGAAACCTCGCCCTGCTCAGAGAGTTTCTGGAGTGGCTCGATCCGGAAATCGTGCACGTGCACTCCTTCGCCAAGCTGAAATGGCGCTCGACGCAGATGATGATGGAGATGCTGACGGAGCTCTCCACGCCCTTCTACGCGACTTTGCACGACTACGACTCCATCTGCCATCGTCATCACCTCGTGGATCGCGAAGGACGCTACTGCAGTCCGGTGAAGTTGAGCGACTGCCGGACTTGCGTGCGAACTGATGGTCAGGCCGTCGACCGTGTCGATCCGGTCGTCCGCCAGACGACATGGCGCAACTTCCTGCAGAAGGCGAAACAAGTCTTCGTTCCGTCGGAAGACGCGCGCAGACGCCTCGAGAGCCGCCTCGAGGGCGTGACGCTGAGCGTTCGGGAGCATGAGGAGTCGTTCCCGCCCCGCGAGTTCCTGACGCTGGAACGCCGCGCGACGCCGCTCAAGGTCGTCGCGATCGGCGCCATCGGCCCGCATAAGGGCTGCGACGTGCTGTTCGCGCTTGCGCAAGACGTCATGCTGCGCAACTTGCCGATTCAATATTCGATCGTCGGCTATTCGGCGATAACCGACAGGCTGAAGGAAGTCGGCGTCATTGAGACAGGCCGCTACGCTTCCGCGCAACAGTGCATGGAGCATGTCGAGCGGATCGCGCCGCACTTCGCGCTCCTTCCATCAATATGGCCGGAGACCCACTGTTTCACGCTCTCGATCGCCATGGCGCTCGGCCTGCCGCCGATCGTCTTCGATCTCGGCGCGCAGGCCGACCGCGTCAGCGAAGCCGGATTTGGCGTCGTCATGGACCGTGCGCTCACGCTGAGCCCGGCGGCGCTGAACGACGCGATCCTGCGCCTCTCGGTCGAAGACGAGTGGGCGAAGCGGCGGAAACCGGAGTTCAAGCGCTACCAAGTGTTTCCGGAAGAATATTACGCGGGCCGCTCGCTGCGCGTTCTGGAGGCCCGCGCGGCATGACAGGGGGCGCTTGGCCAATCTCGCCTGCGTCTCTGGCCGGCGGTTCGGCGAGCGCCTTCAAGAACAGCCCGCGCGCGAGCGGCATCGGCGCGCCGCGCGGCGCGAACACGTCGCGGTCGAGGAAGTGGCCGCTCAATCGAAAGGCGTCGGCGAGCTCGGCGTCCGCCGGACGGCGCGCAAAATCGTCATCCTGCAGAAATGCCGGAAACGGAAGCAGCCGCTCGCGCCAGGGAGCGCCGGCCGAGCGCGAGACGGCCCGCCCGCTGCGCGGCGAGACATAGGCCAGATCTTCGCTCGCGCCGGTCAGCGCGCAAGCCGAGAGATCGAGGCCGAACCCCAGGGCGCGCAGCAGCGCGAGCTCGAAGCGCGCGAGCAGCGCCGGCGCCTGGCCGCGGTCGGAGAGCCGATCGGCGATCGTTTCCGCCATTTCGTAGATGTCTTCACAAGGCTCGCGCTCGGGCAACTGTCGCAGCAGGGCGCAGAGCGTCGCGAGCCCATTGAGGGCCAAAGCGTCGCCGATCAGCGACGCGGCCCGCATGCGCGCGGGCTCGACGACGAAAGTCCCGAGCTGATCGTCGAGGCGCGCGCTCCACTGCGCTTCGACATCGTTACCCGGCTGGAGCGCCGCGCGCAGCGATGGTCCCGCGGCGCCCCGCACGAGTCCGAGGCGACGTCCACGCGCTTTCGCCAGGACTTCGAGAATGACCGAGGTTTCGCCGTGTCGCCGCGCGCCGATCACAAGGGCTTTGTCACGCCATCGCATAGGCGGCTCTCTAGAGCTCCGAGACCTTGAGATCGGGCTTGAATTCCGCGTCCTCCACGTCCTTCGTCAAGGCTTGGCCGCAGATGACCTTGCCTTTGGAGGCGTCATAGGTCAGCGTCGGCGACCCGTAAAGGCTCCAGCCCATGCTGAGCGCCTGCGTGACCCGATTGCAGAAGGCCACATCGTCGGGTCCGGTCAGGTATCGATACGCGGTCAGGGTCTTGGACGGCCTCGCGGACATTGCTCTCCCTCAAGGTTTAGCTTCGCCAGCATCGGGGGCGAATCTGCGCCTTGCGTTTATATACCCGCCACGCTTCGTAAGACATGGCGCGGACGGGAATATTCTGAGAGCGTTCGCGAATGCTCTTCAGAGCTTGCTGAGCCTCGTCACGTCGATCCCCTTCTGCGAGAGGAAGCTTCGCAGCCCGCTCGAGACCGGCAGCGCCCCGGACGCGTTGGCGTTGGTCTGGCACGCGTTCCTGAGCGACACATAGCGGTGATAAATGCCGTTGACCTCCTGCGCGCTCAACACCGAGCGCGCTTGCGACAACAGCAAGTTGACCTCAAAAGCGCTGTATTTGTTGACGAGCGGGCAGCCGACGGTGATGGTCTCGGCGCAGGCGCCGGACGAAATCAGCGTGACGATCAAGGCCGGAACGATACGCTTCATGTTTTCGAACTCGCGAAGCTGGTGGAGGCGCGGCGGGGCGCTCATCAGCGCCGGCCGCCCGTTGGCGAGGTTGTCTTCCTCGCGGTCTTGACGCAAAGATTCGTTGCGCTTCTTGGCAAAAATTGGACCGCGCCAGCGCGGCGTTCTGGCGCTGCGTCTCGCGTCGCAAAGATTGGCGCAATCAAACAGGACCCCGCTCTTGCCGACGTCGGGAAATCCGTGCACATCTCCCGCAGGCCGTTGACCATGAACAGCGCGGGCGCGACTCTCGCTCGATGATTCGCCGCCGACCGAGGACTTCGCATGGCCACCGCTCAAGCACTTTCCGGGCTGACGAAATGGCTCGAGCGCGACGAGTGGATGACCGAGTTTCAGGAAGTGCTGCAGAAGCACGTCGGGTGCCCCTGCGCCGAACATGGCTTGGAACGACGAGAGCTTTTCCGCCTGCTCGGCGAGGCTGGATTCATGAACGTCTGGGGCTGCGCCCTCGAGGATTTCATGACGCGGACGTTCGACGACGGGAGCAACTTTGTCGACGACTATCTGAAGCGCCGCGGATGGAAAGAGAGCCCTGGCACCAAGCGTTACATGACCGCGCTGCGTCATTCGCTCATGAGCCTGTATGAAGTCGTCGAGGCCAATCCCGGCGAGTCGTTCCTCGCGCGGGACCTCGTGCGCGGCGGCGACATCCTGCTTGTGCACGAGCGATCCGGCTCCAACCAGCTCAAGAAGTGGGATCGCATCGGCGCGCGTGTTGTCATCTGTGGCGGCAAGGCCTGCATGTCAGGCGGCCTCCTGGTTTTCGACCGCGAGACCGGCGACGAGCTGCTCCGCTATCTCAAGCAGGCGATCGAGCATTTCCCGAAGGTGCGCCAGAGGGTGAAGGACGATCTCGATCTCGATAACGACGATCCGTTTCTCGCCCTGTGTTCGTCGCCCCAGGACGCGTTGCGCTTCGCGGGAGCCGTCTTCACGAACATCTGGCTCAGCAAATTCCTCGACAAGGCCTTCGACACGCGGCCTCAGAGAATCGAGAATTCCGAGGGCGACGAACCGACGACAATCCGATGGCCGGCTATCAGACCGCCTGGATGTGGAAGGAGCTCGGCGTCGCCGAGCTCCGCCGCTGAGGCTCAAGAGTCCCGGGGCGGCTCCAGCCGCATTTCACGGTAGCGCTCGGGATCCTCGTCCCATTTTTCACGCACCTTCACGAACAGGAACAGGTGCACCTTCTGCTCGGCGGCTTCCGCGATCTCGGCGCGCGCCGCCTGTCCGATCGCCTTGATGGTGCGCCCGCCCTCGCCGATCACGATCTTCTTCTGGCTCTCGCGCGCGACATAGATCGTCTGCTCGATGCGCGCCGAACCGTCGCGCTGATTGGTCCAGGCGAGCGTCTCGACGCTGGACTGGTAGGGCAATTCGTCGTGCAAGCGCTCAAAGATCTTCTCACGCGTGATCTCGGCGGCGAGAAAACGCAGCGGGGCGTCAGAGAGCTGGTCCTCGGGATAGAGCCAGGGCGAGATCGGCATGAGCGCCGCGAGCCGCTCGCGGAGCTTCGCTACTCCATCCCCGGTCAGCGCCGAGATCATAAAGGTCTCCGCGAACGCGCCCCTCTCGTTGAGCTCGGCCGCCAGTCCGAGAAGGTTTTCGCGCGGGACGAGGTCGATCTTGTTGAGCGCCAGGAATTTGGGCGCGCGCGCCGGCTTCAGCTGCTCCAGGATCGCCAGGACTTCTTCGTCGACGCCACGCCGCGCGTCGACGAGCAGGACGATGACATCGGCGTCGGCGGCGCCGGAGAGCGCGGCGGCGACCATGGCGCGATCGAGCCTGCGCTTCGGCGCAAAGATTCCGGGCGTGTCGACGAGCACGATCTGCGTCTCGCCCTCGATCGCGACTCCGCGCAGCTGCGCGCGCGTGGTTTGCGCCTTGCGCGAGACGATCGACACCTTGGCGCCGACAAGCTGATTGACGAGCGTGGATTTGCCGGCGTTGGGCGCGCCGACGAGCGCGGCAAAACCGCAGCGTCGCGTCTCGCTCATGCGGAGCCTTCGTAGATGCGCTCGCGCGAGAGGAAGTTTAACGCAGCCGCCTGCTCGGCGGCGCGCTTCGAGGCGCCCGTCCCGTGCGCGGGCTGGTAGCCGTCGATGTCGACCTGGATTTCGAAGAAGGGCGCGTGATCCGGTCCGCTACGCGCGGCGAGCAGATAGGTCGGCGGGGCGAGCCTGCGCCCCTGCGCCCACTCCTGCAGCAGGGTCTTGGCGTCGCTCGGCGCGCGCGCGGACGCGCTCATGCGACCGCAAAATCCCGCGCGCACGACCCGATCCGCCACGTCAAGGCCGGCGTCGAGAAACACTGCGCCGATGACGGCCTCGCAAACGTCGCCCAGAATCGCCCTCTTGTCGCGTCCGCCGCTCTGCGCCTCGCCCTCCCCAAGCCTTATGAAGGCGCCGACGCCCCAGTCGCGCGCGACCTCGGCGCAGGTCTCCTTGCGCACGAGCGAGGCCAGACGACGCGACAGCGTGCCTTCGCTCTCGTCGGGAAAGGCTTCGACAAGCATATGCGCAACCACGAGCCCCAGCACGCGATCGCCCAAGAACTCCAGCCGCTCGTAAGAGTCGGCGCGCGACACGGCGACGCTCGCATGCGTGAGCGCCCGTCTGAGCAGGCTCCTGTCGGCGAAACCGTGCCCAAGCTTCCCCTCGAGGACCTCGTAGTCCTCGCGCGCTGCGGCCTTCATGACGTCAATGCGCCGACCTCAGAATCCGTGTCGGCCGCAGTGTCCAGGGCCAGCGCCAGAAGGCTAGCGGCTGATCGTCGTCCTTCACCGAAAAGAAGATGCGCTCGGCCCGCCCCACCAGATTGACATAGGGCACATAGCCCACGCCGCCGAGTTCGGGCGCAAGGCGCGAATCCGAGGAGTTGTCGCGGTTGTCGCCCATCATGAAGTAATGGCCGGGCGGCACCACGAAGAGCTCCGTGTTGTCGTTGACGCCGCGGTCGCCTTCGATTTCGATGATCGTGTGCTCGACGCCGCCCGGCAGCGTCTCCTTATAGGTCGGGACCTCGAGCTCGCGTCCGTCGCGCCCCTCCATCTTGAAACGCGCGATCGGCTCGCGGGGCACCATCTGGCTGTTGATGTAGAGGCGCCCCTCGATCATCTGGATGCGGTCGCCGGGCAGGCCGATGACGCGCTTGATATAGTCGGTCTCGTTGTCGCGCGGCAGCTTGAACACGACGACGTCGCCGCGCTTGGGCTCGGCGCCGAGAATGCGTCCCGAGAAAAGATCCGGGCTGAACGGGATGGAGAAGTTGGAATAGCCGTAAGAGTATTTCGAGACGAACACATAGTCGCCGATCAGCAGGGTCGGAATCATCGATCCCGAAGGAATGTTGAACGGCTGAAACAGCAGGGTGCGGATGACCAGCGCGATCGCGAGCGCCTGCAGGACGACCTTGACCGTGTCAAGCGTCCATTCGACCAGGCCGCCTTCGCTTGCGGGGTCGTCGACGGGAACATCCTTCCTCAAGAATCTCTCCTATTCATTCCGCGCGCGGCGCCTCAGGCCTTCGTCCCGCCGATCCGCTCGAAGCTCGTCGCTCCCTTCGCCTGCCCGCGAAGGGGCCGCGGCACGCTCTATCACGGCGTCGCCTCGATGAGAACCATCGCCTGAGCATAGGGCTCCTCGTCGGTCAGGGTCAGGTGGACCCGCGCCCGCATGCCCGCGGGCGTGATGGCCTCGAGACGGCGGGCGGCGCCCCCCGAAAGCGCCAGCGTGGGTCGCCCGGTGTCGAGGCTCTCGACGCTCATGTCGAGCCAGCCGACGCCCTGGCTGAAGCCGACTCCGAGCGCCTTAGCGCAGGCCTCCTTGGCGGCGAAACGCTTGGCGTAGCAGGCGGCGCGCGCCGCCCGCGCGTCGCAGAGCGAGCGCTCTGCAGGCGTGAACAGCCTGGCGACGAAGCGCTCCCCGTAACGGTCGAGCCCTTGCGCGACGCGGCGGATGTCGCAGAGGTCCGAGCCAAAGCCGATGATCAAGGCGCGGCTCCGGCGCGGCCCTCGTCCATCGCCCGGCGCATGGCCGCAATCGCCTCCTTGAGGCCGACGAAGACCGCCTCGCCGACGACGAAATGCCCGATGTTGAGCTCGACGACCTGCGGCAGGCCGGAGATCCGGCGCGCCGTGTCGTAGTCGAGCCCGTGGCCGGCATGGACCTCGCGACCCCTTTGCGCTGCGAAGGCCGCGGCGCGCTCGAGCCGTGCGAACTCTCGCTCGGCGACGCTGAAGTCGCCCACCTCGAGCGCATGGCACCAGGCGCCGGTGTGGAGTTCGACAACGGGCGCCTTGATCGAGGCCGAAGCGCCGATCGCTTCCTCGCTCGGCTCGATGAACAGCGAGACGCGGATCCCGGCTCGGGAGAGCTCATCAACGTAGGGAACGAGCCAGTTGTGCGCGCCCACCACGTCGAGCCCGCCCTCCGTGGTGCGCTCGGTGCGCTTCTCCGGCACGAGACAGACGGCGTGCGGCTTGATCGCCAGCGCGATGTCGAGCATCTGCTCGGTCGCCGCCATCTCGAAATTGAGCGGCTTGGAGATTTTGGCCTTCAGCCGCACCATGTCCTCGTCATGGATATGGCGGCGATCCTCGCGCAAATGCGCGGTGATTCCATCTGCGCCGGCCTCGATCGCGAGCAGCGCCGCGCGCAACGGATCGGGCCTCGGGCCGCCGCGGGCGTTGCGGATGGTCGCGATGTGGTCGATGTTGACGCCGAGGCGGAGAGGGGTCGTGCTCATGCGCCCTCATATCGCGCAGGGCGGAAGTTGTCATGCGGTCGAGATCACGCCTGGCCGGCGTCCGCTGGGCCCCAGTTCCGCGTCGTCAGCACATCGAGTACGGGGCATGAGGGAGCGGAGCCGCCGGAGCCATATCGACCCGGCGCCGCTCGGGCTATTGGAGGGGCGGTCATGCAGCTCGTTTCGACAATCGCGTGCCCGTTGTGCGGCCACCGATCGGCCGAGACGATGCCGACCGACGCCTGCCAGTTTTTCTACGAATGCAAAGGCTGTGGCGCGCTCCTGAAACCGAAGGCAGGGGACTGCTGCGTCTTCTGCTCCTATGGCGACGCGCCTTGCCCGCCAATTCAGAAAGCAAGAGAGCTTGACCAGCCCACTTCCTGCTGCGCCAAATTCGGCCCGGGTTAACCAGAGCGGCGGCAATGTTGAAGGCGTCGCCTGAAGTCATCCGCCATCGCCCGCTGCTTGAAAATCTCGAAGAGCCTCGCCCGCCTTGCCAGGATCGTCAAATCTCGGGTCGGCCAGTCTCCAGTCCGACGAAATCCTCGCGCGCAGAAAACTCGCGCTGCAGCGGTCCTACCCTACCACCCTTTCCACCTTGCTCACCAGCGGGCTCGCGCGCAGCGACGCGATGATGTCGCTCAGATGCTTCAAATCCGCGACCTCGACGTCGATCGTCATCTCGCGGAAGTCGGGCGAGTGCGCGGTGAAGGCGATGTTGTCGATATTGGCCTTTGTCTCGCCGATCAGCGTCGCGACCACGCCGAGGCTTCCCGGCTCGTTGACCGCCGCGACCACGATGCGCGCCGGGAACAGCTCGCGCCTGCTGGCGTCCACATCCCAGCGCACGTCGAGCCAGCGGTCGGGCTGGTCATCGTAATTCGTCAGCGAGGGCGACTGGATCGGATAGATCGTGATCCCCTCGCCCGGCGTCAGTATGCCGACGATGCGGTCGCCCGGAACGGCGCCGCCCTCCTCGCAAAAGCGCACGGGCACGTCGCCCTTCAGGCCCCGGATCGGAATGGCGGCGCCGTCGCCTTCGCCGCCCGGCGCCTTGAACATCAGGCCGCCCCCGCCCTTGACCCAGCCGGGCCCGCCCGGCTCCGGCGTCTTCGCCGCGCTCTTTCGCTCCTCGGAAAAGTCGGGATAAACCGCCTTGACCACGTCGCCCGAAAATATCTCGCCGCGACCGACCGCGGCGAGCACGTCGTCGACCGAGGCGCGCGCCAGCCGCGGCAGCGAGGCCTTGAGCTTCTCCTCTGCATAGGGCCGCGCGGCGCGGGCGAAGGCGCGCTCGACGATCTGCCGCCCGAGCCCCGCATATTGGCGGCGCACGGCGTCGCGCGTCGCGCGACGGATCGAGGCCCTTGCCTTGCCGGTCGCCACTGCCGCCTCCCAGGCCGCCGGCGGCACGTGGCCTTCGGCGCGAATGATCTCGACCTCGTCGCCATTCTGCAGCTGAGAGAGCACCGGCGCGATGCGTCCATTGATCTTGGCCCCGACCGCGCAGTCGCCGAGCTTGGTGTGAACGGCGTAGGCGAAGTCGATCGGCGTCGCGCCGCGTGGCAGCGCGATGAGCTGGCCCTTGGGCGTGAAGCAGAACACCTGGTCCTGAAACAGCTCCAGACGCGTGTGCTCGAGAAACTCCTCCGGGCTATCGCCATGAGCGAGCAGTTCCAGCGTTTCCTGCAGCCAGCGATAGGCGCGGCTTTCCTTGGCGAGGTCCTCCCGCCCCTCCTCGCCCGTCGCGTCCTTGTAGAGGGCGTGCGCGGCGATGCCGAAGCGCGCAACCTCATGCATCTGGGCGGTGCGGATCTGCAGCTCGACGCGCTGGTGTCCGGGGCCGATGACCGTCGTGTGGATCGACCGGTAGTCGTTCTGCTTGGGGGTCGAGATGTAGTCCTTGAAGCGCCCCGGCACGTTCGGCCATTTTGTGTGCACGACGCCGAGCGCGCGGTAGCAGTCCTCGACCTCGCCGACGATGATGCGGAAGCCGAAGATGTCGGAAAGCTGCTCGAAGGAGATGGACTTGCGCTCCATCTTGCGCCAGACGGAATAGGGAGACTTCTGCCGCCCGGTCACCGCCGCCTCGATGCCGCGGCCGGCGAATTCGCGCGACAGGATGTCCTCGATCCGCCGGATCGCGCCGCCGTGCTTGACGCGCATCTCATGCAGCCGCTCTTCGATGGTCTGGTAAGCCTCCGGCATCAGATGGCGGAAAGCCAGGCCCTCGAGCTCGTCGCGCAGCCGCTGCATGCCGATGCGTCCGGCGAGCGGGGCGTAAATGTCGAGCGTCTCCTGCGCGATGCGGGCGCGCTTCTCGACCGGCACGTAATGCAGCGTGCGCATGTTGTGGAGCCGGTCGGCGAGCTTCACGAGCAGCACGCGCACGTCCTCGGCGACGGCGAGCAGCAGCTTGCGGAAATTCTCGCCCTGCCGCGCCTGCTTGGAGACAAGGTCGAGCTTGTCGATCTTGGTCAGGCCGTCGACGAGTCTCGCGATCTTGGGGCCGAAGAGCGCGTCGATCTCCTCGCGCGTCGCGTCAGTGTCCTCGATGGTGTCATGAAGAACGCCCGCGACGATCGTCGCCTCGTCGAGCTTCAGATCCGTGAGGATCGCCGCGACTTCCAACGGATGCGAGAAATACGGGTCGCCGGAGGCGCGCTTTTGCGCGCCATGGGCTCTCATCGCATAGACGTAGGCGCGATTCAGCAGGTCCTCGTCGGCCTGCGGGTTGTATTTGCGAACCCGCTCGACGAGCTCGTACTGCCTCATCATTCCGCGTCACCCGCCGTTGCGCCGACGCGGAGGTTAAAACAACGTCGACGCAGCCGCCACCGCCAAGTCGCCGGGCGTTACTCGATGTCGTCTTCGATGCCTGGCGGCGGAACGAGGCCCTCGAGCCCGCGCAGCAGGTCCTCTTCGGTCATGCGGTCGAACTGGGCGTCGCCGTCCGCAGCCTCGCCGGGGGCGGGCTGAAGCGTGGGCACCGTCTCGCTCTCGGGCTCGTCGACCTCCACGTGCCGCTGGAGAGAATGGATGAAATCCTCCTTGAGATCCTCCGGAGCGAGCGTAGACTCAGCAATTTCGCGCAGAGCCACCACGGGATTCTTGTCTTTGTCGCGCTCGACGAGTATCGTCTGTCCGGAAGAAATGAGCCGCGCCCGGTGCGCCGCGAGCAGCACGAGCTCGAAACGGTTCTCGACCTTGTCAATGCAATCTTCGACCGTAACGCGCGCCATTGCCCTCTGCTCCCGCGGGTGATTGGGATCGAAGCCGGTCGTTACACCGTTTCCTCCCGGCGAGCAACAAATAAGCCAGGAAGCGGTCGACGCGCGTGCGCGGCCGCAATTGCAGGGAGACCCGCTTTCAACCGTGTGAAAGAAAGTTACCGAAAGGTTACGTTTTTTTCCAATTTGTCCGATCAACGAAAATTATCCTCTACACCCCTTGACGTCGCCTCCCCGGCGGGCAATGTATCGCGCGATGAGGTCTTCGTAGGCGGGCGAATGACCATACGAGCGGCTACCGGGTGTGCCGAGTGAGCTAGAACTTGGATAAAGCTAATAGCTTGGACATCGGTTGTCGTTCGAATTGAGCCGGGCCCAGCGGGGCGTGTCGCCTTCTGCCATGACACGGGAAATAGCCGAACTTCGCGCCCCGAGGATCCCTCCGATCAACCCTAGACAAAGACTGTGAGAACTCAAATGGCGGAACAAGAGAGAATTGCGTTATTTATTGATGGCGCAAATCTGTATGCGACGGCCAAGTCCCTTGGCTTCGATATCGACTACAAACGCCTGCTGCGCGAATTCCAAAGCAAGGGAAGCCTCATTCGCGCCTTCTATTATACGGCGCTGATCGAGGATCAAGAATATTCCTCCATCCGCCCGCTGATCGATTGGCTCGACTACAACGGCTATGCCGTCGTAACCAAGCCGACCAAGGAGTTCGTGGATTCGCTCGGGCGTCGCAAGGTCAAGGGCAACATGGACATCGAGCTCGCGGTCGACGCGATGGAAATGGCCGAGCACATCGACCACATGGTCCTGTTCTCCGGCGACGGCGACTTCCGCTCCCTCGTCGAAGCGGTTCAGCGCAAGGGCGTTCGCGTGTCGGTGATCTCGACGATCACCACTCAGCCGCCGATGATCGCCGACGAGCTCCGCCGCCAGGCCGACGAGTTCGTCGACCTCATCCATCTCGTCGGCAAGATCGGCCGCGATCCCGGCGAGCGCGCCGAGCGGATGCAGCGTTACCAGGAGCGCCGTCCGATCCAGCAGGCCGCACCGGCCCCCCACGAAGCCGCCGAAGAATAAAAATCTGCATCCCTCCGTCTGACCGCCGGCGAAGCTTAACGGTTTCGCCGGCGTTTTGCTGTACCCCGCGAGCGTGAGCCGAGAAACGAACGAGGAGTCGCGGATCATGAGCGCGGGCGCCGTTCACGACCGCCAACCTCTAGACGCGCGCGAATCCGCAGCAGAAGGCGCACGGCCCGCCGAACGATCCGCTGGTCCGGGCGGGGCCTACTCGCCGATCGTGCTTGCCGGCGTCGTCCGCGTCCTTGAGGTCATGCTGCTTGCAGGCGTCGGTTTCGGTCTTCATGAGCTGTACGTTGTTCCCAATAACGGGCGCGACCTGACCTATATCGTGCTCATCCCCTGGATGGCGCTAACTGCAGTCGTCGCGTTGCAGACGTTGAGACTTTACACGGTGACGGCGCTGCGCTCGCCCGTTCGCCAGCGCCTGCGGATCCTCGGCGCCTGGACCTTCGTCTTCGTCGTGGCGCTCGCCGCCATGTTCTTCTTGAAGCTCGACTGGGCCTTCTCGCGGGTGTGGCTCGCGGGATATTACGTCAGCGGGCTCGTCGCGCTGGCGCTGGAGCGCTTCGCGCTCGCTGCGCTGGTCCGCACGCTTTCACGCATGGGCAAATTCGACCGGCGGACGGCGATCGTTGGCGGCGGGGCCGCCGCCGAGCCGGTCCTGCGCGCGCTGGCGCGCGCCGAGGACGGCGACATCTCGATCATCGGCGTTTTTGACGATCGCGCCGACGATCGCTCTCCCAATGTCGTCGCCGGCTATCCCAAGCTTGGAACCATCAGCGATCTCGTCGAATTCGCGCGTCACAGCCGACTGGACCTCGTGATCTTCACGCTGCCGATCACCGCTGAAACCCGACTTCTCGAAATGCTGCGCAAGCTCTGGGTGCTCCCCGTCGACATCCGGCTGGCCGCGCATTCGCACAGGCTGCGCTTCCATCCCCAAATCTACTCTTATATCGGCGAGCTGCCCGTCATCGACGTGTTCGACAAGCCGATCGCGCACTGGGACGTTCTGGTCAAAGCGGCCTTCGACCGCTTCGTCGGGGCCGTGCTGCTCGCCGCGTTCGCCCCGCTGATGGCGATCATTGCGCTCGCGGTTAGGCTCGACTCGCGCGGTCCCGTCTTGTTTCGGCAGAGGCGCTACGGCTTCAACAACGAGTCAATCGAGGTTTTCAAGTTCCGCACGATGTTTGTCGACAGGCTCGACCCGGCTGCGTCGCGCCTCGTGACCCGCGACGACCCGCGCGTGACGCGCATCGGGCAGTTTCTGAGGCGCTCGTCGCTGGATGAGCTGCCGCAACTCTTCAACGTCGTCTTCAGGGGCGACCTCTCGCTTGTGGGGCCGCGCCCGCATGCGCCACAGGCCCGCGCCGCCGACAAGCTCTATGACGACGTCGTGGACGGTTACTTCGCGCGTCACCGCGTCAAGCCTGGCCTGACGGGCTGGGCGCAAATCAACGGATGGCGCGGCGAAACCGACACGCCCGAAAAAATCCAGAAGCGCGTGGAGCACGACCTCGACTATATCGAGAACTGGTCGCTGCTGCGCGATCTCTATATTCTGCTGCTGACCCCCGTCGCCCTGATCAAGGGCCAGAACGCTTACTGAAGGCTTAACGCGCGTGTCTCGCACGACCCGCCTCATCGCGGCGATCGCCGCGCTCCAGGGCGCGGCGGGCGTGACGCTCGCCGCAGTCTCCGCTCATCTCGACCAAAGCCCGCTTCTCGCGACGGCGAGTTCCTTTCTCACCGTCCACGCGGCGGCGGGACTGGCGCTGGCGGCGCTCGCGGCGGCGCGCGAGCCGCAGAGAGGTCTCGTCGTCGCCACTTTCGGCCTGCAGGCGGGCGTCACGCTGTTCGGGCTCGATCTCGCGCTTCGAGCGCTCGGTCCCGGACGGCTCTTTCCCTATGCTGCGCCCATAGGCGGCTCGCTCACCATTCTCGCCTGGGCCGGTCTCGCCGTATCGGCGGCCTGGCCCAGCTTCCGTCGTTTGCGCGACGGCGACCAAGCCTAGCGGCCCTTCGGAAGGGATGGCCGGGACGCCCCGGCCGAGACCGCTTCTTAGCCGTTTCACAATTTTTTTGCGTTCGCCCCAATGTCGCCTGCTTTCTTTGAGTGAGTTTGGCGCTTAATCATTTGAGTGCATGGGCGCTCGTTGCGGGGGAGCGAGCCGAGGCGTCTCGCGTCTTCCACCGCCGGCGTCCGCTCGTTCGGGCGACGCGTGATGAAAGGTCTCGACAGTGTGGGGGGAATAACGGAACCGCCCGACGTTCAGGTGAACGCGGCGCGGGCTGATCCTCTTCGAGGCGTCCGCATTCTCATCGTCGAGGACAATCCCTTCATCGGCGCCGCGCTCGAGGAAATGTTGACCGAGCAGGGACTTGTGGTTGTCGGCGTCGCCAAGCGGCTGAAAGAGGCCTTGCGCTATTGCGCCGACTCCAGGATTGACGTCGCGCTACTCGACGTTAACCTCGGCGACGACAAAATCGACGCCGTGGCTGACGCGCTGGATGCGCGCGGCGCTCCTTTCGTCTTTGCGACGGGATATGGCCGTGCAGGCCTGCCGGAAGCGTTCAGCGATCGCCCCGTCGTCGAAAAGCCCTTCTACATCGAAGAGATGCTGAAAGAGCTGCGCGGCGTATTGCGCCACACCGAAGCGTCGAGGACCTTGATTTCGTTGCAGCGTGACGGCGGAGCCACCCCAGCCACATAAAGATTCCCTTGCGCAGTGGTCGCTATTGTTTTACGCGCTTTTTGTATTGAGGACATCTCGACAGAGCGAGTACCGTCATGACGCCATTCCTCGATGTTTCCCGCCGCCTCATCCGCGTCGTCCAGCTGACCGAGCGCCCCCGAGCGCGCGCAGCCGTCAGCTTCGGCGCCATCATTGCGGCGATTTTCCTGGCGCTTTTGGTCGTCGCGACGCCCGACGGACCCGCGCAGGGAGGGTTCCTCGAGGAGTTGTTCGGGTTCCAGCCTGCTCCGAGCGCGCCCCGAAGCTATTTTCGCGTCGAGGGTCCGGCTTGGAGCCACGGCGCCCGTCGCTACCGCCACGCCGGACGCTACTCCTTCTCGCGCTCCCGCGTGGCGCTGCATCGGCGCGGCTGGCGTGCTGGGGCGCGCGCGCACGATGCTGCGGAGGGCGGCGCCAGCGGGCGTGCGGTTTGCGTGCGCAGCTGCGACGGCTTCTTCTTCCCGGTCGTCAACGCGTCGTTGCGGCGTGGCGGATCGCGTCAGGAGACCTGCGGGCGCATCTGTCCCGACGCCGAGGCCAAGCTGTTCTTCATGCCGGCAGGCTCGGAGAACATCACCGACGCCAAGGCGGAGGACGGCGAGCTTTACGCGCATTTCGTGGCCAAGATCACGGCGCGGGCCGACAAGCCCAAGTCCTGCTCCTGCCACGTGATCGCCGACGACGCGGTGGAGTCCAGAGCGGTGATGAACGACCCGACGCTGCGTCCGGGCGACACCGTGGTCACCGCCGAGGGAGTCAAGGTCTTCGCCGGCGGCGAGGCGCCCTATCGCAAGTCTTCTTTCCTCTCGCTCGCCGAGTCGCCCAACCTGTCGCCGAGCAAACGAGGGGCGCTCGCCGCGATCGATCGCGCGATCAAGACCCCTGTCGGACGCGCCGTGGTGCTGAACCCCGATAGGCGCCGCCATCATCATGAGCGGCGGGCCGACGCCGGCGCCGACCAGCGCGCGAACTGACGTCGGAGCGACCGCGCGCTTGCAAGCGGCCACCTAAGCTCATATCACGCTCTCGCACCCGCTCCTGGCGGGCGCGAGAGACCGCGTCTTACGCCGATCTGCAGCGGCGACTGAGCGCAAGGGAGCAGATATGATCAACGTCGCCTTCCCGGACGGGAAGTCCCGTCCGTTCGAGCCCGGCGTCTCTGGCCTCGACATCGCCAAGAGCATCTCCCCCTCTCTCGCCAAGCGCAGCGTCGCCATGACGATCGACGGCGCGCTCGTCGATCTCGCCAGCAGGATCGAGCGCGACGCCAAGGTCGAATTCATCTCCCGCGAGGATCCGCGCGCGCTGGAACTCATCCGCCACGACGCCGCCCATGTGCTCGCGGAAGCCGTGCAGGAGCTCTATCCCGGCACTCAGGTCACCATCGGTCCCGTCATCGAGAACGGCTTCTACTACGACTTCTATCGCAACCAGCCCTTCACGCCCGAGGACCTGCCGGCCATCGAGAAGAAGATGCGCGAGATCATCGCGCGCGACAAACCGATCACCAAGGAAGTGTGGTCGCGCGATCAGGCGCTCGACTTCTTTGAGAAGAAGGGCGAAGCCTTCAAGGGCGAGCTCATCGACGCGATTCCTTCGAGCGAGAACCTCAACATCTATCGCCAGGGCGAGTGGCTCGATCTCTGCCGCGGCCCGCACATGACCTCGACGGGCAGGATCGGCTCCGCCATCAAGCTCATGAAGGTCGCGGGCGCCTATTGGCGGGGCGACAGCAATCGCCCGATGCTTTCACGCATTTACGGCACGGCCTTCGCGACCCAGGAGGAGCTCGACGCCTATCTGCACCGGCTGGAGGAGGCCGAGCGGCGCGACCATCGCCGCCTTGGGCGCGAGATGGGGCTCTTCCACTTCCAGGAGGAAGGACCCGGCGCCGTATTCTGGCACGCCAAGGGCTGGACGCTGTTTCAGACGCTCGTCTCCTACATGCGTCGGCGCCAGAAGCTTGCCGGCTATCAGGAGGTCAACACGCCGCAGGTGCTCGACCGGTCGCTCTGGGAGACGTCCGGCCACTGGCAGACCTATCGCGAGAACATGTTTCTCACAAAGACCGAGGACGAGCGCATCTTCGCGCTGAAGCCCATGAACTGCCCCGGCCATGTGCTGCTGTTCAAGAACGGCCTGAAGTCCTATCGCGATCTGCCGGTCCGCATCGCCGAATTCGGCATCGTGCACCGATATGAGCCCTCAGGCGCGCTGCACGGCGTCATGCGCGTGCGCGCCTTCACCCAGGACGACGCGCACATCTTCTGCTCCGAGGAGCAGATCATGCAGGAGGTGCTGGAGATCAACGATCTCATCCTCTCGCTGCTGGACGACTTCGGCTTCTCCGACGTCGACGTGAAGCTCTCGACGCGGCCCGAGAAGCGCGTGGGCTCGGACGAAGCCTGGGACAAGGCCGAGGGCGCGCTGCATCAGGTTCTGGACGAGCTCAAGCGGCGAGGCCTCAAGACCTCGCTTCAGCCCGGCGAAGGCGCCTTTTATGGCCCCAAGCTCGAATACACGCTGCGCGACGCGATCGGGCGCGAATGGCAGTGCGGCACGACGCAGGTCGACTTCAACCTGCCGGAGCGCTTCGGCGCCTTCTACATCGGCCCCGACTCCGAGAAGAAGACGCCCGTCATGATCCACCGCGCGATGTTCGGCTCGCTCGAGCGCTTCACGGGGATTCTGATCGAGCATCACGCCGGGCATCTGCCGCTGTGGCTCTCGCCGCTGCAGGCGGTCATCTGCACGATCACGCAGGAGGCCGACGACTATGCGAGGGAGATCGCCGCGAGCGCGCGGAGACGCGGCCTCAATGTCGAGACCGACCTGCGCAACGAGAAGATCTCCTACAAGGTGCGCGAGCATTCGTTGGCGAAGG
>Ga0187782_10000583_pt1 | contig 25037 bp, 23 predicted proteins | sample 0715_SJ02_MP15_2_FD_132454 | JGI IMG/M metagenome (GOLD analysis project Ga0187782, IMG submission 132454) | Tropical peat soil microbial communities from peatlands in Department of Meta, Colombia - 0715_SJ02_MP15_20_MG | ecosystem: Environmental > Terrestrial > Soil > Wetlands > Peat | place... | reverse complement strand
AGAAATTCGGCACGCTGCGCGGGCTCAAACTGGCCTTCGTGGGTGACGGGTACAATGTGTGCCATTCCCGGATGATCACCGGTGCGAGGCTTGGCGTCTCGGTGCGTGTGGCCACGCCTCCGGGCTACGATCCCAAACCTGAAATTGTCGCTGAGGCGAAAACGCTGGCCGCGGCGATGGGAGCGACGGTCGAGCTTTTCAACAACCCGCGCCAAGCCATAGCGGGCGCTCAGGCGGTATACACAGATGTCTGGGCCAGTATGGGCCAGGAGCACGCCGTGCATCTGCGCTCCCAGGTGTTTGCGCCGTATCGTGTCACGGAAGACTTGATGGCGGCGGCTGACTCATCGGCAGTGTTTATGCATTGCCTGCCGGCGCACCGCGGTCATGAGGTTACCAACGAGGTCATTGATTCTCCGCGCTCGGTAGTCTTCGATCAGGCGGAAAACCGCCTGCACGTTCAAAAGGCCTTGTTGATTCTGCTTATGCAGGGTACGCACGCCTGATTCGGATTTTGGAATTTGGAGACTGGAATTTCCAATCTTGGGGTTGGAGTTTTGCACCTGGAATCTTGAACTGGCAGCTCTGAATCTGCAATCCTGATTTTGCAGTCTTGAATCTGGAGTCTTGAATTTGGAATCCTTGAATGAAGGGAACTGAAACTTTGAACATCCGCAAAGCCGAGTTGCGGGACGTGCCAGCGATCTTCAACCTGATTAGCCGTTACGTGGCCGAACAGGTTCTGCTTCCGCGTCCAATAACGAATCTCTACGAAGATGTTTGGGAGTTTACCGTCGCCGAAGAGGACGGCGAGCTTGTCGGGTGCGGTGCACTCAAGTTCTACAATCAGGAGCTTGCCGAAATACGCTCGCTCAGTGTGGACGCAGCGCTCAAGTCCAAGGGTGTGGGCAGGATGCTCACGGAGGCACTGATGGATGAAGCCGAGCGCTTGGGGCTGAAAACGGTTTTTGCCCTCACGGTCGTCCCGGCCTTTTTTGAGAAGCTGGGATTCCAAAAGGAGCCGCGCGAGAGGTTTCCAATCAAGGTCTTTCAGGACTGCCTGGGTTGCCCCAAATACTCATGTTGTGATGAGATCGCGGTAAGCTACCAGTTGGCCTGGCGGCACGCGGAAGAGTCCGAGGCGCCCGAGGAAACGGTCGACGCATTGAGTTGATTTTGTGCTGTAGGGATCTCGTCCGCAATCGGGCAAGAATAAGTCAAAAGGCAAATCGCAAAACGCAAAAGCAAAAATCAATTCAACCGGAGGGAGTCGACTTGCCGGTAATATCTCACCCGCAACCGGGCAGGAACAAGTCAAAAGGCAAATCGCAAAACGCAAATCGCAAAAGCAAAAATCAATTCAACCAGGCGGAGTCGAGCTACCGGTAATCTGCAAGGCCAGCTCAAACTCCTACTTTTGCCATTTGCCTTTTGACTTGTTCTTACTCTCCCCAGTCCCCAGCCCCTAGTCCCCAGACCCTGCTCTTCTGACACCTGACCCCCGACACTTGGTGTATACTCTCGTCCACCCAGGACTATCGGAGGTGTGCATGCGTTTGAAGAATCTTGCCGTCACTATATCTCTTTTCATCGTGGCCGCGCTGGGCGCGCTGGCCGCAACCCCGCAAACCATGCGCCTGGATTATTTCCACACCGGCAACGCCACTCAGGAGTTATTCAGCATCGACCGCGTGGTTATTGAGCCTCTACCCTGGCCCGGGAATCCCGCCAAACCCATCGACTCTACAAACCGCGGCACATACTTCTTCGAAGTTAGGGACCTGAGTAGCCAGCGCGTCTTGTACTCACGTGGCTTCTCCTCCATCTACGGCGAATGGGTGACAACGGAGGAGGCGAAAAAGGCAAACCGCACCTTCCACGAGTCGCTTCGCTTCCCTGCATCGCAAAGTCCGGTTCAAATCGTGGTGAAAAAGCGCGATGCGCAAAACGCCTTCCGCGAGGTGTGGTCAACCAATATCGATCCGCACGACAGGCGCATCGACACCTCCAAGCCGCCCTCCCCCGGGCGCGTGCTCACTTTAGAAGAAAACGGCGACCCTGCGGATAAAGTGGATTTGCTGTTTCTAGGCGATGGCTATACGGCGGCCGAGTTGGATAAATGCGAGAAAGATGTGCGGCGGCTTGCGGAAGGCGTCTTCACTTTCTCGCCCTTTAAGGAGCGCCGCAAAGATTTCAACCTGTGGGCGATCTGCTCGCCTTCTCCTGACTCGGGTGTATCTCATCCCTCTCGAGGCGAATACCGCAACACCCTGTTTGGCTCCCAGTTCGATGTTTTCGGCACCGAGCGTTACGCCCTGTCATTCGATAACCGTGCCATTCGCCGCCAAGCGTCGTTTGCCCCCTACGACGTGATGGGGATTGTGATGAACTCAAAAGAGTATGGCAACGGAGGTATCTTTGGGCTATACGCTACCGTCAGCATTGATTTTCCGTCGGCCATTCGCGTGTTCATCCACGAATTCGGCCACCACTTCGCGGACCTCGGCGATGAGTACTACTTCAACGCCAATGTCGCTTATGCGCCTGCCACTACCCGCGTCGAGCCGTGGGAACCCAACATCACCGCCCTGCTGGACCCGCAGCATTTGAAGTGGAAGGCTCTCGTTCTTCCCGACACGCCGATTCCCACTCCCTGGCCAAAGGACTGTTACGAGAACAGTCTCCGCGATACGCCAATCCACATCCAGCAGATGCGCGCCGATGGCGCCACCGCCGACCAGATCGCCGCCTACCGCCGCCAGGCGCGCGAAACCACCGAGCACTGCCTGTCCGATGGACCTTACGCCAATAAAGTGGGCGCGTTCCAGGGAGCCATGTATGAAAACAATTACTACAGGCCGCAGCAGCGCTGCATCATGCTCTCCGGTGAGGAGTATTGCGCCGTTTGCCAACACGCCATCGAGGAAATCATTGACCTCTACTCGCGGCACTGAGAGTGAATGAACAGGCTCCTCCCACGTGAGTGGGCAGCCCTCCACCAAGTGAATAAACCGCCCTCTCCCTTGGGGAGAGGGTGTCGCGCTCCGGCGCTTTCACCAGCCGGAGCGGGACGGGTGAGGGGTCTCTTCCTCCGTTTCGCAGATGCTCCTGTTCCGCAATCCCCGCGTCCTGCCTTGCTGAGCCAACCCGTTGCGGTATAATAGCAGTGGATACGCGACGATGGCCGACACCGAAATTATTTTCAGCGTCCAGGAGTCACCTGAAGGCGGGTATGAAGCCCGAGCCCTGGGCTTTTCAATATTCACCCAAGCCGACACACTCGACGAATTGAGGGCCATGGTTCAGGACGCCGTGCGCTGCCACTTCGAGCCCCAAGACGCTCCTCGACTCATCCGCCTACACGTAGTAAAGGATGAGGTCATCTTCACGTGAAGCTCCCACGCGATCTGGACGGAACAAAGCTCGCGTCTCTCCTCCGTCTTTATGGCTAACAAATCACCCGTCAGACGGGCAGTCACATTCGTTTAACCTCCACAAGGATGGGTACGGAGCATCACGTCACTGTACCCGCGCACAGAGAGATGCGGGTCGGAACCCTCAAAGCGATCTTCCGCGACATCTCCGGCTACCTCGACATGGAGCAGGCCCAATTGCTCGAGGAGTTGTTTGGCGAATAGGTGCCTCATTATAGTTGGCTTACCGCTCAGTCATGTGTCCCGCCGGCAGAGAGCTAAGGGCGAGGTGAGTGATGGGTAGTGCGTCTTTTGCAGGTCTGCGGCTTTTAACGATTCGCGCCAGAAAGAACCGCAGACTTCGAACAACGCGAAGTCCCCGCTAACCGCTTCATGCGGCTACCATAGCACCTGACACGAATCGAAGCGCAGCTAACGATGGATACGGATCTGAGCTGGGTCCAATTCGTAACCTTCGTCCCGTACGGTTTCTTGGACAGTCGAGCGAAGCCTCTGTTCGTCAGCATCCTTCGGCGCCTGGCAATGGCGGCGGAGCACCTCCTCGCCAGTCTCAATCCGAACTAGCCATTTCGACGCGCCAGCGTCCCACGAGATTTCCGCACGATCTGCACGCATGGCATCCTCCCTCTACAATCTACACAGCATTGTAGTGCAAGCTGCGACACTAGTGAACCCCGCGCGGATGCAGGGCACGGACGCAGATCAAACGCCGCGAAAGTTGAAACGCGCTTTAGAAATGGGAGTGCCTAGCACCTCAATCTGGTTGAGGTCGCGAGGACCCACCCCCAATTGCTCCGCGAGGCGCAGCGTGCTATCGCAAGTTTCGAAGGGAGCAATACCTCGATTCGCCATGGGGTCGAATCCCATCAGCGCCATGGCGACCGCATCCGTGGCCACGCAGTTCATTCCCGCAACCAGCAGGCCGGGTTGGACATGGCGGACGTGGTCACACCAAGGGCCTTCACCGCCCGCCATGCTGTGGATCCCATCGATGATGGCCAGATGCACGGGCCGCGCCGCAACCAGGTCTGCCACCACGCGGGGCACGCTATACCCCGGGTCTTTGGGGGCATGGGCATTAACAACCGGTGGGGCACTCTTCGAAGGCAAGCGATTCATTTCATGGAAAGGCCCGCGGCCGCCCCGCGGAGCAAGACTCGGTTCATCCTCGGGAGCGCCGTCTCCGTAAATGGTGCAAGGCGTGATACCAAAGCAGTTCTTCATCGAGAGGGTGACACCGGCGGTCACGTGTTCCTTCAGCTTGGCCAGCGACACGAAGATGTCGCAGTCCTCGTAGGAGTGGTTGAGATCGTAGCCCTTGAACATCAGGCCGCCACCCGGAACCCAGAAGCGCGAATACTTCTTGCCGTATCCCAGGTAGTTCGTGTTCTCAAATTCCACCTGCGGCGCTGCGCTCAGGAAGTCGTGCGGCTCCCAATTGGCTTGGAGCATGAATTCCTCGAGCGGCTCGTTGGTCGCCATCGCGCTCTCGAGCAAACGAATGCGCCGCGCTCCCGCCTTGCCCAGCAGATGAACCGTCGCCCCAACAACCTGGGGATGAACCCAGTGGGTGATTTCCGCGGGCAAGTAGCCGAGCCGGTCGGTGGCGTCGCCGGTCAAGTTGAGTTTTATTGCAACGGTTTTTCCTCGCACGAGTCCTTCCAGTCCTCCTAACTGGTCGAACATGCTCCCCAGGACATCAAGCACCTGCGGTCCATACGCGTGACACATTCCCACTGCCACTCGGCTTGCCGGGACAGCACGAGCCAGGAACCTCGCAGGGCGAGCGAGCCACATGCCGGCGGTTGCGCCGATTGCCCCCATGAATTTCCTTCGGGAACAAGTTCTTGTCATCATAGGTTTGTACCCTCAAACTCGAGTGCGCAATAGACGGAGAGTGGGGGAAGTCCGAAATCTGTCCCCCGTGACGCCGCGATGCCTTGAAGAGTGCGAGCGTCCTTCGCCCCAGGCTGCCAGAGCCGTGCCGCCTCGACCCGAGCATTCACCCAAACCGTGACGGAATCCGCTGGTTCCGAGGAGTAATTCAAAACTTGAACCAATCGTGTTCTGTGCGGTGATACAAAATCGCCGCTACAACAGCAGTTGGTCGTTTCCGGGTTGTAAAGGCGAACGAGATCGTTCCTGCGACTCACCAACAGATGAGTGTCCACCGCCACCTGATAGGGATCCTCGAACCCTTGTTCTGCCACTGCAATTTGTCCCTTTCCCACATTATACATTTTATAGTGAAGCGGGGAGTCTTTTTTGGTCGGCTTCGCCTCGGGAGAGCCCCAGTAGGTTGCGGCGATCACCAACCCCCCTTGCTGCGCAAAGGCGAGCAACTGGGAATGTTGTTCCGTGCTGGGAGATTCTTTGTCGAGCCAGAGTATGGCTTTCAAGCCTTGGGTGAGCGCGGGAAGCGACTTCGATCTGTCGATGATCCGGAACTGAACCTGGCGGCGGTTGAGAAGATTCAACACTTCACCGCTCATGTACGCATTCTCCCCACGAAAGTCAGAAACCACCGCCAGAATGCCTAGCGATTTGAATGCTTCCCATTCCCTGTGACCTTCGAAGAAAGCGACCGCCTCGCACATCTTTTCCCAAACGCCCTTGGCCTGGGGGTCTCGCTTCGACAGCGCGGCACGAAGCTTGTCATCCAAAGAGACGATCCATTGGCTACCGTACGCCCGGCTGTCAGCAATGGCCAGGACATAGCTGGCAGGGTGAAGGGCCGTCGAAGTATCCGGAGGGTCGAAGTCCAGCCAAAGGTTTTTTCCTGGCGCCAACGCGCCCGTCAGGAGCGAAAACCACGCGTTCGAATTCACCCACGGAATCCCCGTTGGGCCGGCAATGGCGGTATCTCCTTTCATGGTCTCGAGACCCAATCCCGGCCAGACATTCTCCCTCGAGCTGAAAATGGTTGAAGCGGTTTCCCAGGTAACCTTGTCGCGTGGGAATTGTAGAATGGCCGGGAAGTCAAAGGATTGTCCGGAGGTATTATCAAGCATAACCGCCGAAAGTCCCGCCGCACGCGCCGCGGCAACGGCAGCCCCCTCGCGCTCCGTTAGCGCAATCTTTCCCACGAAGCTAATCCCCAGGCGGCGGCCTTCTTCGAGGAGTGGCTTCAAGGCCTGCTGCTGAGCTGAGTCCTCAGGCCCGCCATAAGCCCAGTCCACAATAAGGCAGTTGATGGGTGTTCCCTTGAGCAGCTCCAAGGCGGAGGGCCGCCCCCAAGCCTCAAGTATCTCCTTGAAGTCAGCTTGGATACTTCCTGACTTCTTTCGGCGCGCGATCTCGATCGGCCCACAGGGCCACTTCATCGGGGCCCACTTCGTATCTAAACTCATGTGCGTTCACCCGCCACGGTACATGCCGCCCCCGAACCCCACGACCGCGGGTGGCGCAGACGCGCCGTTTTTTGGCATGTCTACGCCCTGCCGATCCCGAGGCGCGCATACATGCCGACAAAAACGGTCGGCACGTACACGCCACCCGCGTCTTGATTTGACTGTCGGGCGCCCACAAGGGGCGCCCCTACAGATTACCGGAAAGAGAGCCACAGGGCCACGGTGCATAGAAAGAGTACGCCGGCCCACTTACGGTAGTCGCCCAGTCCCCTGCCGGGGGCCGTGAACTCCTCAAGTACGTTACGCGTGGCTTTGCCAGGGTCCGCCGGTTGACTTGCCAAGCTGACGGCAATCATTACGGCAGCAGCAATGATCCAAGCCACCAGCGTGCGGTGCATAAAAGAGTGCAGTAGAGGGTGGGACAGGAGGGGCAACTTCCAGCCCAGCACCTGGTCAAGGAAGAAGACCAGGCCCACGGAAAATCCCGCCAGCACCCCGGCGATAGCTCCCTTGGTGTTACCCCGCTTCCACACCAAGCCGGTGAAGATCACCGCCGACATGGGTACGGAAAGGTAGGCCGAAATAAATTGAAGGTAATACCAAATGGTCACCGAAAGGCCCACCAGGGGAGCAGCAAGGACGCCCAGAGCGGCCATGAGCACCGTCACCCAACGGCCAATCACCACTTGGCGGCGTTCGGAGGTGTCCGGCTGGAAACGCAGCACAAAATCTCGTACCACTAGTGTGGCGCTGGAATTGTAGCAGGCGCTCATGGAGGACATCAGAATGGCAATCAAGCCTGCCAGCACCAGCCCGCGCAAGCCCACGGGCAATAGACCTTGTACCAGCTTGGGATAAGCCCCGTCATAGCGAGGCAGCGCCGGGTAAAGAACTCGAGCGATCAAACCCGGGAGCACCAGAATGAAGGGGACCATGAGCTTTAGGAAGCCGGCAAGAATTGCTCCCCGCTGGCCGTCCTGAGGGGTACGGGCGCCCAAGACGCGTTGCACGTTGGTTTGGTCCATACACCAGTAGAACATCCCCGCCAGCAAATTGGCGATGAGAAAACCGGTGATGGGGAAGTCGTTGTTGAGCGGCTTGACCATCTGAATCGCGGCATGAGGCACGTGGCTCAGCAAGGCCGACCACCCGCCCGCCGCCTTCAGCCCCAGGATGGTCAGCAGGGCGCTGCTGAGAATGAGCCAAGTCCCTTGCACCATGTCTGCATAAACCACCGCGCGCAAACCGCCTTTCATGGTGTAAAGGGCTGTGAAGGCTGACATGATCACCATCACCAAGGTCTGGGGCCACCCGAACAGCACCACGAACAAGAGGGATCCTGCCCAGAGGTCAATGGCATTTTTCGTGAGTACATTGATCACCAGCAGGTTGACGGAAAGGAAAGCACGCAGGCTCCAGCCAAATCGGCGCTCGAGAAACTCGGGGATGGTAAAGATCTTTTCACGGAGATAAAGCGGCGCGAACATCATGGCGAGGATGATGAGGTCCCACGCGCCCACCCATTCGTACCCTCCCGCAACCATGCCGATGCGATAACCGTCTCCAGCCAGCCCCAGCACATGCTCGGCGGAGATGTTGGACGCAAAAAGCGACATGCCAATGAAGGGCCAGCGAAGGTCGCGGCCCGCGAGGAAATATTCGCTGCCCGAGCTGCTTTTTCGCGCCGCCCGCGTCACGGCGAAGATCACCAGGGCCAGGCTGGCGAAAATCGTAAAGGCATCAAGGTAAGAAAGCACGTTGTTTCGCTCCGCGATCGGGTAGCGCCGGTGTCTCGCCAGCCAGCGAACCCGTTTTACATTCTGATGCGCACGATATTTGAATACGCGGACTCGCCGGCCCCGTTGAGAGCCCGAACCCGATATGAGACGCTCTCGCCTTTCGCCAAGCGGCTGTCGTCGTATTCCTTCGCGCCGGCCGGTAGCTTCGCTACCCTTTCCCAACGGCCCTGGTCACCGGCGCGCCGTTCCACGGCAATGGCCGTGGCATCTCGATCATGTGTCTCCCAGTTGAGCTTCACGGACTCACCCTCCCCTTTGACCTCGAGCGAGCTCGGGGCTTCCGGCAGAACCGGCCAATCAAAATAGCTGGCGTCCACGATCGCCTGCACGCTATCGAGCAGCGGGACTTTTTCCAAGGTGTCGCTTGTCCCCACCTTCCATTGGAGCGGTGTGATCTCACCGGTATGGACATTAGCCAGCACCGGATGCTCGATGCCGGTATTCTTCAAGACAAGGGTCACGTATTTGGGGGCGTAGGCGTTGTGGGGCCAGCTATGCGCCGCCATCCAAAAACCGATCGCGACCTTGCCTTTAGGCGAGCGAAATCCATAAGCGAGCACAGGCACTCCAGAATCCGCTTGAATGCTGACGAAATCCGGACTCGAGATTTCGATGGAAGGATCACGCTCGGTGTCGGAAAACAGAGCATCCAGGTTCTGAAGGTCGGCGTAAACAAGCCTGGGGGTGAAATCGGTCGCCTTGTACATCATTCCGTGGATGATCCCGAAATTGTCACCCTCACTGCTGCTGGTGTCATTGATAAGCTCCCAAAGCCAGGATGTGACCCCGTTCGCCCAGTTGTAGAGCATCAAGCGTGGGACGTATTTCGCCTGCACAGTCTCGTCGTTGCCACGGGGAAGATCGGGCATGACGTTGAACTCATCATCCCAAAACTGGATATCGTGACGGATGCCCGGGTAATTGCGTACTACCTCGCGCAGCGCCTTGGGCGTCAATGGGCCGAAGGCGCCGTAGTCCATAGATTCGGGGGGAGTGTTTTCAGAGTAGCCGCCAGGGTAGGTGTGGTAGGCAAACACGTCAAGGCTGGATGCGCACTGGCAGGCGTCCAGAGCTGAGCGGGCAAAGTCCGCCGAGAGCGTGGCTTGGCCGCCGTAAACCAACTTGGCATCTGGATCGGTTTCCCGCACTGCTTTCACGAAGGCGCCCAACAGTCTTCCGTACTCCTCGGGATTGGGATCGGGATTCCAATAGGAACCGTCTTGCTCGTTCCACAGCGCGTAATATCGGATCCGGTCGCGAAAGTGGTTGACCACCCACCGGGTGTAACGGACGAAAGCTGCGATCTGCTCCGGTGTTTTGGGTGGCCAGAACACTGAGTACAAATTTCTGTCGGGATTGTGCACGCTGGCGGGAGTGGGAGTGATCACGTCCGGCAGCCGCCCCGCCGGAGAGGTGTACATGGGGTTGCCGTAAAGAAGTTGGAGCTGCACCTGCATACCGTTGTCGACGAGTGAATCCACATAATCGTCGAGTTCGGGCAGACTACCGAATTCCCCACGCTTCTGCTCGATCCAGTCCCAGCCTGTGATATCTGAGGTGTCCTCGTACTGCCCGATCCGCGCCCACTTCAGGCCGGAGTCGAACATGCGCGTCCACCACCAGCGGTTCCAAGGAATATAGGGATCACGCGGCAGGCTAGTATTCACGCCCCCCAATCCCTTGCCGATCTGTGATGAACGCTTGGGAGGAATGCGATCCGGCACACCCCGCTTTCCTTCGGCGGCCGTCAGACTCAAGGCCGTAGCACCCAGCAGCAGAAGCGCGGCTACGACGTGTAGCAAGCAGCGGCGTGCGAGAAACGAAAAACGGCATTCTGAAACAGCGACCATGTTTCCACCTCCTCGTGGAACTGTGAAGGACAATTACCAGTTCTTTAGTATGTTAACGGAAAAACGCGTCGAGCACCTCAGCTTGTCCCTAATCCGTCGATAACGTGGGGTAGGCAGCGAGGAAGTAGGGGCGAGGCGGCGCCTCGCCCTTACAGGCACCACCCTCTGGGTGAAACCGCATGGGGCGTAGGGGCCACGCCCGTGCGCCCTAGCAGTCTCGCCGGTGGTTATCCACGGATTAGGGGTAGGCGTTTTCGCTTGACGAAACCGCGGAGAGATGATAGCCTAGTATAGTGGTCAGGCCAGGGACAATCCGTCGCAAGCCGTGGCCCCCGCCCCGAGGCGCGAACCAAAACCGGGCTGCTCCGGCCAGAGGGGAAGGCGGGGAACTGCAAAAAATGAAAAATAGTGGGAACGAAGCTAAGAAGTACTTGAAAACAAAGGAAGAGCCTTGAAAAACGAACCTGAAACGAACCTAAAATGGACCTGAACCGAAGCCAAATGGGAGGCTAAGAAGAGCAAAAAGAGCGCCATTTGCGCAAAACGAAGCGAAGCTCCGGAGTCGAAAGGGGAGGGCTTTAACGAGCCCCAAGGGGGCTACATGAGCGGGGACTCTGGCATAGGGGACGCGTCGCCGGCGTCCGGGAACCGGCGCCTGATAGCTGGCTCTCGACACCTACACCACCCGGGTGCGGTCAGGTGGGTTGCAGGAGCGCATGGCCATGCACCGGTACCTTCTCCACATCCCGTTAACGACGGATTAGGGCTTGTGAGTGCATCTTGACTCTGGATAACAGCGCCATTAGGATTAGGACCCCCGTCTGCGAACCCTCGAGTCAGTTCGCCTGTCGGATGTGGGCGCCTCGCCGCATAGGAGCTTGGCATGGCCGAAGTCATTCCGGTGAAAGCGGGAAGTCAGGGTGCCGTGAAGAGATTGGATTCACCTTCGCGGGAATGACTGGCGTTCACCGGAATAACTGGCGTCCGCAGGTTTTCCTCCTGAGAGGTTTGAAAAGAATATGCGCAAATTCGTGGCAGCCCTGATCCTATTGCTGTTCACTTGCACTCCGGGAACTACTCACGAAAGTGCCAAGCCGGAGAAAATTCTGCCCGCCATCAACGAGGTCGAGCTTTGGCAGCAAGTCGGGCAGCAGCCGTATGAATTCACCTGGACACAACGAGAACAGGATCCGCACACGTTGGTGGATTTTGAGGATCTGCAAGGGTGGAATCTCGAGTTATATGACGGGGCGCAAGGTGAGTTGCGGCGCAGCCGGGAGCAGCAGATGTGGGGAGAATATGTAGCCAAACTCGTTTACTCGGGAGTCCGCGAGCAAAGCCGTGTAATCGCGCGCCCGCCGCAGCCCATCCCCATTCCCGGGGAATTCGATTGCATCGATTTGTGGGGTTATGGAAATCGTTGGAGCTGGGTACCTGACCCCTCCACTCCCCCAGCCGAGGTCGCGGTTTTAGTCGTAGACGCGCGGGGAAAGGAATTCCGGATTCAACTGACGGAGATTCAATGGAAGCAGTGGTGGTTAATCCATCGTCGCATTCCGCGCGAGGTTCTGAACCAGATCGTCTTACCCGCTCGCTTCACTGGAATCGAAATCAGCAAAACCACAAACTCACAAGCGCGCAGCTTCTTCTGTGATAGTTTGGCTTTTTATAAGGAGGAGTTGAAGCCTCTCACCTTCCAGCCGCAACCGAAGCGCAACCTTGGGCCCTATCGAGGCGAGATCGTGGGAACGAACACAGGTCCCGACACTCTGCCGTTCCCAACCCGCGAGGAAACGATTTTGCCCACGAATTTCGAGAAGAGTTTTAAGGTGACCACTCGGGAAGTTTCGCCGCGCCATTTTGAATTTCGTTATGAGGGCCGGGATGCAACGATGGTTTATGACTATCGCCCCGAAAAGGGCGGCCTGGGTGAGCTGACGGCATGCATGAATGGCGGCGCCACTTTCAAGCCGCTCATGGGTGGTGGTGTTCGATTCGCCGAGACACCAGCCGATACGGCGGCCGAAGGGGAATTGGTATCCGCTGAGCTCCGGGATGGAGTCGTCCGCGCCACTTTCCGCATGGGATCGCGGAGGGTGGAATACGCGCTGCAATTGTGGCAAAAGTCGCTGGTTCTAGACGTTTGGTGTGAAGGCGGCGAAGCCACGGAGTTGAGATTCGGCCAAGTATCCGGGGTAAGCCGTCCCCGCTTGGTGACGGTTCCGTACATCACGTACCAAGAGACCAATCCGCGTGTGCTCATCTCCGGCGACACGGCCAGTCCTGTTTTCACCTCGATCTGGTTCGACTGGTACCGCTCAAGCGCCTCTGAACCCTATTATTCCAAAACTCCCAAAGTAACCAACGCCAGTGCCGAGATTAATGGCGGGATGCGCTATTTACCCAAGACTGACGGCTCGCACAACAATCTCTACGAGAGAATCTTCATCACTATTTCCCCCAATTACGAGGAAACGCTACCAACTATCGCCAACCCACCGTCGGTGCGCCAGGAAGAGGGCAAGCAAGTTGTCTGGACGGTGACGGAGCCGGAGTCTTTCGTCAAAGATCACCAGCGCTGTGCGCGTATCCGCTCCTTTGGCCTCGACAAGGTCATGCAGCACAGCCATGAGGTCACCTGGCGCGACGAAGGGGATAGCAACACGATGAAGCTGCACGCCGCGCCCCAAAAGGGCGGCGACGCTATGCTGAAGTGGTATATCCAAGCCCAAAACGAGTTGGGATGGCTGCAAGGTGTTTACACCAACTATTGCGACTTCGCTACGGTCAATACTAACTGGAATCCTGACGACGTGCAGCGGACGTCGGATGGCGAATGGCGGCGCGCCTGGCCGCGCAATTATGCCTTGAAGCCGGCCAAGGCCGTGGAATTCGATGAGTACTACGCGCAACGCATCAAGGAAAAGTTCGGTGTGAAGATGTCTTACACCGACGTGCATACGGCCGTGGCGCCATGGGGCTATTGCGACTTCGACGCTCGCGTGCCTGGCGCCGGAACCTTTGCCGCCACGTTCTATGCTTATGGTCAATTGCTCCGCAACGATCAGCAGGTTTATGGGCCGACCCAGTCCGAGGGCAGTTACCAGTGGCTCTATGCGGGGTTGACTTCGGGAAGCTATGGATGGGTTTACACCCAGGGAAATCTCCTCACCCAGCCGCTGGATGTTTCCTTCATGCTGAGGAAGATCCATCCGCTGGAATGCGACTACGGCTTGGGCGACACAGGCTACTATCTCAGCCAGATCGACAGGGACTGGGCAACCTCGCCCAAAAAACGCGAATATCTTGACCTTCTTCTGGCCACGGCCATCGCTTACGGAAACATGGGCTGGCTGGCCACGGATTTCGACCCCGCCGGGCCTTTCAACGTCGAAGCGATGGCGCGCTCATATTACATGATGCAGCAATTGCAACAGCAATATGCCTTTGCCCAACCCAAAACCATTGAATACGCCGACCGATCCGGCAAGTTTCTGACGCCCAACCAGGCGCTGGCGTCGGGCGCCAATGCGGAAGGCCGCCTACACTTGGTTTACGACAGCGGCACCGAGGTTTATGTGAACCGCGCGCCCGCGGGGACTTGGACCGTCCCGGATGCGAGCCACACGCCCCGCGAGTTGCCGGTGTCCGGCTGGCTGGCCTTCAACCCCCGCAACCACTTTCTCGAGTTGTCCTCCACTATCGCTGCGCATCGCGTTGACTATGTGCAAGCTCCGGAATTCGAATTCCTCGATGGGCGCGGCCAATGGACCGAATTCGGCAACCTGGGCGCAAGCGGTAGCGTGGCACTGCGGCACCCCGCCGAGGATTTGCTCGAGCTGATTGATATTTACGGTAACCAGCGGATCGACTTCCGGGCTTCGAGCGCAACGTCGGTGATTGCCTATGACGCCGAAGGCAAGAGTCTGGGAAAGGTTGAGCTCAGCGCGCCCCGGCCAGGCTGGTACGAATTCAAGCCTGCCGCCGGAGGCCGACGCTACGTGTGCGCGGTCGCACCCTAACCGAGTGGCGGTGAATAGTCTGGTGTTTATCTCAAAATCGATTGGGACACTGATTTAAGTGGTCATTTATTTTGCGTTGCGCGGAATCGTGCTCAGGTAGTCTGCGGGAGTTTGAACAAGAATTCCTTGGACTGTCTTTCCGATGAAGGGACCAAAATGTCGAAGGTCGCCTGTAATCAGATGCGTCGCCTCCGCTTCGATTGCGGCCAGCAGGACCGGTGCGTCCTTGTCTGGTAAAGAAATCTCGGGTGGCAGTCCCCTCGGAATCGCTTCAAAGAGGTGAATACGGCCTGATAAGTCCGCCAACCGTTTTCGTTGAGTCTCCTGTCCAAGGTTGATTTTCGCTTCTTCAAGAGCATACCTTGAGGAGCAAAGCACACCATCTTTCAACCTCCAAAGCTTCAGCAGACCCGCGTCGGGTCGATAATCTGCAGAGAACAGTACATTCGCATCGAGAAATAATCGGTCCATTTATTTGGGCCGCCTGTGGGGAATCGCATCCGGGTCGATTCCAAGCTTTTTAACTTCCTTTCTCGCTCTACGGTAATCCGCTTCGTTAGTGGCTGTCGAAAGCAGGAATTCCGCCTTGCGTTCGGGCGTATATCTCTCCACTGGAGACACGACCGCGGGGCGAATCAAGATGCCATCCTGCCGCGCCTCGGCCATTACAAGCGCACCTTCCTCGATGCCATATTGTTTCCGCAGCCTGGCGGGGACAATAATCGCGCCCCGTTTGCCCACTTTTGCAGTTTCCATCTATTCCCTCCTGTTGCCTGTATATCAGAATGCCTGTAATTCAGGCGCACGTCAACCAGGAACGCTCAAGCTGTGTCAGGGTTTCCTGCCTGACACTCTCCCCACGGAGAGGGGTGCTCACTCGACGTTACGGCGTTGAGGTGATACGGCTCGCGTCCACAGGTTCGTACATAAGGGCGGAGGGATGGTGGCTCTGCTCGTAGGCGGCGATGCGGTCGGCGTGCCGCAAAGTGAGGCCGATGTCGTCAAGGCCTTTCAGCAGGCACTCGCGGCGGAAGGGATCGATTGGGAAGGAAAGTCTGAGACCCAGGTCATCTGTGATGGACTGGTTCTCGAGGTCAACGGTCAGCCGGTACCCCACATTTTGATCAGTCCGCTGGAACAGTTCGTTTACTTCAGCATCGGGCAGGGTGATCAGCAGCACGCCATTCTTGAAGCAATTGTTGTGGAAGATATCTGCGAAGCTGGGCGCGATAACGGCGCGGAAGCCGTAATCGAGGATTGCCCAGGGAACATGCTCACGGCTGGAGCCGCAGCCGAAGTTGGCGCGCGCCAGCAGAATGGATGAGCCCTTGTAACGGGGTAAATTCAGCACGAAGTCCGGATTGGGCTTTTCGCCATCTAAATAACGCCAATCGTAAAAGAGCACGCGGCCGTAGCCTTCGCGGGTAGTCCACTTAAGAAACTGCTTAGGGACCATCTGGTCCGTGTCGACATTCACCCGATCGAGCGGGGCTACTAGTCCTGTGTGTTTTATGAAAGGTTTCATAGCCTAGTCCGTGGTCCGTTGTCAGTCGTCAGTAGCAACGCAGTAGCATCGGCGTCATCGGCAATCTCACCTGCCTCAATAGCGGCTCGAACCTTCCGGTGGGCGTCGGTGAATGGACGCTGTTGCTTGGAAAGCCCCCCAATTCTCATTCGCAGCCTTTACCCTTTAACCTTCACCCTTTAACCCCACTTCGCCTGGCCAGCACTCCATTCCCGGATATCCACAAAATGCCCTTCGATGGCCGCGGCCGCGGCCATCACGGGGCTGACCAGGTGCGTACGGCCGTTCTTACCCTGGCGTCCTTCGAAGTTCCGATTGGAAGTGCTGGCGCATCGCTGGCCGCTCGGAAGCACGTCGGGGTTCATCCCGAGGCACATGCTGCAACCGGCATCACGCCACTCAAACCCGGCTTCGCGGAATATCTTATCCAGGCCTTCTTTTTCCGCTTGCGCTTTCACGCGCATGGAGCCGGGAACAACCAGGGCACTTTTCAGGCTCTTTGAAACCTTCCTCCCCGCCGCAATCCGCGCCGCCTGGCGCAGATCTTCGATGCGAGAGTTGGTGCACGAACCGATGAACACGTAGTCCAGGGGGATATCGGCGATGCGGGTTCCTGGCTGAAGGCCCATATATTCGAGGGCGCGCTCAGCGGCCTTCCGCTCCACAGGGTCTCGAAGACTGCTCGGCTCCGGCACACTCCCCGTAACGTCCGTGACCATGCCAGGGTTTGTCCCCCAAGTGACCTGCGGCGCGATCGTTGCCGCGTCCAATTGCAAGATTCGGTCGAAAGCTGCACCGGGGTCTGAGGCCAGGGACTTCCAATAATCGACAGCAATCTGGAAATCCTGGCCACGCGGTACGAAAGGACGTCCTTGCAGGTAAGCGAACGTAGTGTCATCCGGCGCCACCATCCCGGTGCGCGCCCCGCCCTCGATGGTCATGTTGCAGACCGTCATTCGGCCTTCCATGGAGAGGGCACGGATGGCTTCGCCGGCGTATTCGATGGCATGTCCGGTCCCTCCCGCAATGCCCATCTTGCCGATCACGGCGAGGATGATGTCCTTCGCAGTCACACCCGCGCTGAGAGTTCCGTTGACCCGAACCAGCATGGTCTTGGATTTGAACTGCGAGAGGCATTGAGTGGCCAAGACGTGCTCAACTTCGCTGGTGCCGATGCCGAAGGCCAAGGCCCCGAAGGCCCCATGGGTTGCCGTGTGACTGTCACCGCAAACGATGGTTTGTCCCGGTTGCGTAATGCCGAGTTCGGGTCCAATCACATGCACGATCCCTTGATTGGGATTCTGCATGTCGAAGAGCATGATGCCCGTCTCGCGGCAGTTCCGCTCCAGCGCTTCAAACTGCGCCGCCGCCACCGTGTCCAACAACGGGAGTTGCCGGTTCTTGGTAGGCACGGAGTGGTCCATCACCGCAAAGGTAAGGTCCGGTCGCCGCACCTTGCGTCCTGCCGCTTTCAGTCCGGAGAATGCTTGCGGGGATGTTACTTCGTGGACGAGATGACGGTCGATATAAATGAGCGCGGGCTGCGGGGACTCTTCAGCCACCAAGTGCGCTTCCCAGATCTTTTCGTACATTGTGCGTGAAGGCATGATTATTAGTGCCGGGCCAACAACAGCAGCATCCCCGGACAGAAATTATACGTCAGGCTGGGATTTCTATCAAATTGGCCGGGATCCGGTTTCCGCTTGCCTGGCTCGGTCTCCCATTGTTGCCCGTGGCCGTTGAAGTTCTACAGCCACTATTCGTATCTCAGCGCGACCATGGGATCGACCTTCGTCGCCCGTCGGGCCGGAATGTAGCAGGCAAGCCACGCTACCATAAGAAGAATTAGCGAGACGCTAACGAATGTTGCCGGGTCAGTGGGCTTGATGCCGAAGAGCATGGTTTGCAGGAAGCGAGTGAGTCCAATCGACGCTGCCACGCCGATTCCTGTTCCGATGAACACCGAGCGAAGTCTTTGCCCCACCACGATTCTCAGCACATCGCCACGTTCGGCGCCCAAAGCCATGCGGATGCCTATCTCATGTGTACGCTGACTCACGGAGTAGGACACCACGCCATAGATGCCGACCGATGCCAGGATTAGTCCCAACGCAGCGAATGCGCCCACCAGAAGCATGTTGACCCGACGCGGCGTCAGGGACTGTGTCCGCAGGTCTTCCAAGGTCATCAGGTCGTGCGGGGGCTGATTTTTGTCGACGCTGGCAACCTGGCTGCGCACAGCCGAAGCCCACAACTTGGGGTTTCCCGCGGTGCGCACGAGCACGGTCATGTAAGGTTCGCTTGCCTGCGAGAAAGGAAGGTAGATCTTCGGGTGTGGCTCTGCCTCTGCCCAGTCCCGAGCATTGGCCGCGACCCCCACGATGGTCAGCCAATCCTTTCGGCGAACCCAACTCCCGATCCTTCCGCCCAGACATTTCCCGCTGGGGCAATAACGGCGCGCGAAGGATTCATCGACAATCGCGACGCTCGGTGAGGTCTCGCGGTCAGCTTCCGTAAAGAAGCGCCCTTGCATGAGCGGAATTCCCATGGCGCGGAAATAATCAGGACTGACCGCTGTGGTTCTTGCGTCTGGTACATCTACAGACAGCCCTTCGACACTCAGAGCCGTCGTCACCGAAGTCTCGCGATTTCCCAAGGGAGGACAGCTACTGCCCGCCACCGCTTGGACGCCTTCGAGGCCCTTGAGCCTCTCCAGCACTTGTTGGAAGAACGCTGCTTGGACGTTGGGCGTGGCATATTCGGAGGGTGTCAGGTCTACCGTCATGCTCAGGACGTTCTTCGATCTGAATCCCAAGTCGATCCCGCGCACCTGCAGGAAGCTTCGGAAGAGCAAGCCGCCGCCGACCAGAAGCATCAGAGCCAGGGCAGTCTCGGAAATAAGCAGCAGGTCGCGGAAAAGCATGCCGGATCGAGGTTCGGAAGCGCTGCGGCCCCCTTCTTTCAGCACTTCACTCAACGAAATCCTGGACGCCTGAAGCGCCGGAGCCAGGCCGAAGGCCAATCCGGTGACCACGGCCAGGGCCAAGCAAAAGCCCAGGACACGATAGTCAAGACCGATGGGTTCCAGCGCCGGGAGGTTGGAAGAAATAAATGTGACCAGCAGGTCCTTCGCGGAGCGCGCCAACGCCAACCCGAGTACCCCGCCCAACAGCGCCAGCAGCCCGCTCTCCGTGAGAAGTTGCCGGATGATTCTCCTCCTCCCCGCGCCCACCGTCAGCCGTACCGCCATCTCTTTTTGTCGCGTGGCCGCGCGGGAGAGCAACAGGTTGGCGACGTTGACGCACGCGATGAGGAGCAGAAAGCCCACTGCTCCCAGGAAAAGCAACAAGGAAAGCCGGGAATTCCCAGTAATCTGCTCTTGCCAGGTTGAGACTGTGACGCCCTTCACCCAACCGTGTGGCCCTCCTGCCCGGGTGGATCGCAAGATTGTGTTTAGCTCCGACCGCGCGGTTTCTAGGCTCCTTCCGGTTCTGAGCCGCCCGATGACTCGAACAATGCCCATCGGCCCCGCCCCGGTCTCGTTCGCGATCAGCGGCAGCCAAAGGGCGTAGTCAGGCTTGGATGGAGCGGGAACAACGAAGGTGCGGGGAAGCACTCCCACCACCGTGTAAACCTTGCCGCCCACGGTGACGCCCCTGCCGACCACAGACGGATCGCCTCCGTATCGGCGCTTCCACAACGCTTCACTCAGAACTGCTACTGATGGACCACCAGGACGATCTTCCTCGGGCAAAAACAATCGTCCCGTTAAGGGGCGAACGCCCAAGAGGGAGAAAAACGCGGAGGTAGCCAGGCCGGCAGTGATTCGCTCCGGATCCCCTCCTCCTGTGAGGTTGAACCACGAATCCGTGTAGGCAGCAATCGGGGTGAGAGTGCGGCTTTGATCCCTCCAGGCGGCGAACTCGCTGACACCCGCAAATGGATTGGCACCATATTTTTCTAAAATCTCCTGCACATAAACCAGTTCCTCAGGGTGCCGATAGGGCAAGGGACGCAGAAGTACCGCGTTGACGACGGTGAAGATAGCCGTGGTAGCGCCGATACCCAGAGCCAGCGTAAGCACGGCCATCGCTGTGAAGCCGGGATTTCTCGCCAACATGCGGAGCCCGTACCGGAAGTCTTGCCGGAGCACCTCCGTCCAATTTGACCGCAACATCTCGCTGCTCCTTTCTTGCGCTAAGGTCGCGTTCCCGTACCGGCGCGGGACCGCTTGGTAACCCTCCTCGCGCGGGGTCCTCTCAAGACGAAGGCGAAAGGGCCTGACCAGGGTGCAGGCCCGTAGGGACCGCTGGAATTATACTCAGACTTATGACGATGGTCTTCTCAGATTGGTTGGATGGAGCCAATCTTACCGTGAGATTGACCGTCCGTGTGCAGGATGGGTTGCTACCAAACTTGTACTGCGGTTCGGGTTAGAGGTTCTTGAAAGGGACTATTTCCCCGGTGGGATGGTTTCGAGAGAAAATGCGGTCCGCGCCAAATTGCTCATGCTCACCCCTGAAGAGCAGGAGACATTCGGCACGTTGCTGAGCCGCCCAGGACCGAGCTGCGCTATGAGCCCCTGACAATGATACTCCGGGGAAATGCAGCCCAGAAGGTGAACTGAATCCGAGGTTCCTTGCTTATCGAACCCTTTCGAACCCTCGGGCGAAAGGGTCAATCTCAGCAACTTGTTTAGAATGTTGGCGTCCCCGGCGGGATTTGAACCCGCGTTACCGCCGTGAAAGTACGGGGGCTCACCGTAACTTACTGAAACCACGCGACACGGATGGCTACCGAAGGCACTTTCAGTAAGGCTCGGGAAGGCTAAGTGGACCATGACTGGACTATGAATTTTCATTCTATCAGTCCAAAAGATTTCAACCTCTTGCGGTCCCAGTGCAGCTACCCTATCCCAAAAGGGTGTTTTCGTACCCAGTCCCAGTCAGCCGATTTTGGGGCGCCCACGCGATGTAGTATTCGCGTGCTAGGGCCTCCGTTCAGTGGTCCGGCGATCCGAGCGCCATGGGTGTGGTGAAACGGTGCTAGACTTGCTCGGACAGCTTCCCAGACCCGCCGCTCCTGAGACAGGACAATAGGCACACATCCGTGACGGAGAGAAAGATTTTTCGCTTTGAAGTGGTGCAAGTGATTCGCTGGACCAGTGCTTGCTTTGCGCCTGACATCATGTTTTCTTGCGCCTGCGGCACGTATAAGCGGGATTTCTGTGTGCCTTGTGTGCAGGGAATCGGCGGCGCCTAAATTACCGTCCGAATCCCCAACAGTGCCGTCAGTCAACGCCTCGGCACCCTGGATACCCAGTTTCCAGGAAGGGGACTTTTCGGGCACGATCATCGCTGAGTTGTGGCCGTCCCATTAGCGGCCAGGTTACGCCGTCCGTTTTGCAGCCGGAGAAAAGGTCGATGCCTTATGAGGATGGGTCTGACGTTTTCGGAAACTCGGGAAAAGATGTCACTGACTTCCCCCATCAGTAGCACCCACTTCCAAACCAAAGTAAATCCTGATGTCAGGACGGCGTGTGTGCCGACAGTGTGCAGGGACCGACGGAAGTATGCCAGGTTACAACCACATTCCCCACTTTCCTGGAAGGCGTTTTTCACTCCCAGCCGTTCTTGACTGCTCGAGCGGAGATATTGAACTTGAACGGCCACTCACAGAATCCTAAACCCAATTCTTAACCAGCGGAGTGAAGGTGTGTGATCCAGTCTCCGCGGGATCTCCTATCAGTGAATGTGAACGGATTTATCGACCGGATGCGGTATCCAGATATCAATCGGCTGGTCCCGCAATGCGAGTTGACGAGTGCACTGATGTTCGCCGCGTGGAAGATAGAATCCTATTGCCCGGTGATGGATTATGATCTCTTGGGGAAAACTTCCAACCCGGTCGAGAACCTCTTGGCCATCACGAAGGAGATTTGCATCCAGCTGGTCGAGCCCGACGGTCTAACTTTCAATCTGGCTTCCGTCAAAGGCGCAAGAATTGCCGAAGTAGCCACTTGCTGAGGAGTACAGGTCAGGTTGCCAGCGAACTTGGATTGAGCCCGACTAAATCAGCAGCATCATATCGGCTTTGAGGCGAAGGTCACCTTGGGTAACCGCGGTCCCTTCCGCGACGGTTCTCCCGGTTCCGGCCCTGGGGGATACAGTTGAGGGCAGGCACTTCCAAACACCATGCGTGGCGGCTATGCGGAGCTATCTTTCTGGACTTGCCTTCCATGCGGCCTGCCGCCCGAAGCGATCGACCACGGCGCATGTCGCAATCCATCGAACTCCTCGCCTGCCCCAAGCACAGCGACGAAAAGGGAATCGGCTGAGGTGAAGCGACCATCAACCGTCTTGGGCTGCGTCCGCGCAAGAGTCAAAACGTCAAGGCGAATTTTTCGACCTGACGAATATCGCGCGACGATGAGCCGATATAGACCGTGAACGTGCCGGGTTCTGCTTTCCAATCGTGGTTGAGTATATCGTAGACCTCCAGGTCCCTTCGGCGGATTGCGAACCGGACCGTGGTGCTTTCGCCTGGGCCAAGAAACACCTTTTTATATCCCTTGAGCTCCTTCACCGGTCTGTCCACGCTGGAGTGATCCGCGCCAATGTACAACTGTACGACCTCCGCCCCGGCTCGTCCGCCGGCGGTGCGAACTTGTACGGTAGTCGATACCTCACCCGTCTGTGTCGCGCGAGGAGAAATGGAAAGATTGCTGTAAGTGAATGTCGTGTACGACAGGCCATGCCCAAACGGAAATGCCGCTTGGGGAGCATCCGACCTGTCAAAATACCGGTAGCCCACGTAAATGCCCTCGACATAGGGGAGGACCTCATCCGCCCCTTCGGGATAATGGCCGTAGACGGGTGAATCTTCCCACCTCTTCATGCAGGTGAAAGGAAGCTTCCCGGACGGGTTCACGTCTCCAAACAGAATATCCGCAATGGCCGTCCCACCCTCTTGGCCGGGATAATACGCTTCGACAATCGCCGGCACGTCATGTGACCATGGGTCCATTGACAGCCCCGACCCGCTATTGAGAATAACCACGACATTGCAGTTAACAGCCAAAACCGAGCGGAGCAGCGCGATCTGGTCTTCGGGTAGATTGGGAGACCTGTCGTGGCCTTCGGCCTCGAGGGTTTCTGAAAATCCAAGGAACAGCAGAGCAACGCTCGACTGTCTTGCAACCTCAGTAGCGTTCTCCTGAGCATGGTCTTCACGGTACTGATAGCGTATCTCAAAATCGTTCCATTCGTATCGTTTGAAAATGGCGTTCAGAGCGTAGGTTGTACCCTTGCGATAGAAGCAGTATCGCTTGCCTCCAAACTGCTTGCTTTCCGCACACGGGGCTTTGGCATCGAGGCTGGCGTTTTGACTGCCGACATTCCTGACAGTGAGCTCGCCACCGGTTGCAAACAGGCGGTAGTATCCTGACTCCAACGGAGTCCAGAGACCTCGCACTCGAATGGAGTAGTCGCCGGTTACCCCGGGGTGGATTGGATTCGTCAGCCACATGTAGCCAAGGGAAGGCTCGATCTTCGTCATCGCAGGCTTGCCATTGGGCTCCAGGCCGTCGAAGAACTCCGCCAAAAAGCCCTTACGGCCGTCTGGCGTGGCGACAGTCTGATCTGTCAACAGTGAGCCTTCATCGTCGATATCGCAACTCTGCGAATAATGGAGCGCGATTTCGTTGCCCACCTTGCTCATGATCCCTTCCAGCGGAGGCACTGTAACGTAGGGTAATACTCTGGAGGCACTTAGTATGCTGTGACGACATACATTGGCATTCGGGCCAATGATGGCAAGCGACTTTATCTTCTTTCGGTCAAGCGGCAGAAGTCCGCCTTCATTCTTCAGCAGCGTAATGCTCTCCCGCGCGACGTCCGCCGACAGTTTGCGGTGGGCAGCGACGTCAAAGGGAGTGGCAACCGGATTTCCGTCAAATAGCCCATTAGCGAACATCACGCGCAAGATGCGCCGTACCGATTCATCCAGCCTGCTACTCAGGAGCTTGTATTCCAGCGCTTCGTCCCGACAACGTAAGCACCACGAGCACGATGGCCAGCTTTGGGTGCGAATAATCCCGTAAGATTGGAGTTTTCATTTTGTTACCTTGCGCTGAAGTCCACTTCAATTTCTCTAGGCCCCGTTGGGACTTGGGCTAACGGTAAACGAATAACCAACCGGTTGCCGGTCGGGTCAGGTCCCCAGCCTGCCGGCATCGAGCTAAAACCGGCGGCTGTCAGCTTCGGCAAAATCTTGCCGTCCACCTTTACCAGGGACGCGGTAGTTGTGCCATAAACCAGCAGGGAATTCGTTTCGATAAGGTTCTCGAGTGTCCAGCTAAAACGCTTAGCTTTGGATTGGGTCATCACTTTCGCAACTTCGTCCTGTGAATTGAGCAGAGATACGGTTTCATTTCCATTTGGCGGGGTCACGACCAGGGCGCTGACGCGACCTCTGGTCATGCTCTCGCCGAATCGCAATTTTCGGCTTAATTGCACCAGCACGACGGCCCCTGGCTTCAAATAGACCGGAATCTCGTCCAAAGGCACCCTGATTTTTATATTGGCCGGCCCGGAAACCGTTTTGCCATCCCACAAGCTCGTCCATACGCCGGATGGAAACGCGATAGTTCTGAGGTTATCCTCCGTAATTACGGGCGCGACGAGCAAATCCGGCCCGAACATGTATTGATCCCGGACCGAGGTCATTTGCAGTTCATGGGGAAAGGCCACCGCCATGGAGCGCATGATGGGAATACCGCTTTCATGCGCAACTACGGCAGCATTATAGATATAATTCAACAGATTTTCCCGAACCCAAGCATCGAATTTATAGCTTGCCACGGCCGCTTCGCCGTAATACCACGGATCGCGCGGCGCTTTGCCGTGAGGGCGCATCAACGGACTGAAACATCCGAATTGGACCCAGCGCATATACACCGCCGGTTCCGGCAAGCCGAAATATCCGCCGATGTCGCTGCCCCAGTTGGAAAAACCGCAAGCACATAAGTTCAGCGCCCCGGTCAGGACGGCTTTGAGT
>Ga0187782_10000582_pt1 | contig 25047 bp, 21 predicted proteins | sample 0715_SJ02_MP15_2_FD_132454 | JGI IMG/M metagenome (GOLD analysis project Ga0187782, IMG submission 132454) | Tropical peat soil microbial communities from peatlands in Department of Meta, Colombia - 0715_SJ02_MP15_20_MG | ecosystem: Environmental > Terrestrial > Soil > Wetlands > Peat | place... | reverse complement strand
CGGAGTGGTCGACGAGATCAACGAAGATCGCGAGACGATGAAGGTCATGGTGACCATCTTCGGCCGCTCCACACCCGTCGAACTGGAGTTCGGCAAAGTGGAAAAGATTGAGTAGGGCAAGCTTCTAGCTTCTAGCTCCTTGCTTCTAGCTGGCTGGCTCTTCTAGCGAGCGCCAACTGGGGCGGAAGAGAAGGTTGCGGGCTCAAAATTTGGACGAAGACGAGACAAACTAGCAGCTAGCGGCTAGAAGCTAGAAGCTGGTTCCGAAGGAACTATTATGGCACCTCCGAAGAAGGTTACGGGCAGCGTGAAGCTGCAGATTGAAGCGGGCAAAGCGACGCCTGCACCGCCGGTTGGACCGGCGCTGGGCCAGGCGCAAGTGAACATTATGGAGTTCTGCAAGCAGTTCAACGCGAAGACGCAGAACAAAGAGATGGCCGGGCTGATTATTCCGGTTGTCATCACGGTTTATGCGGACCGGTCGTTTACGTTTGTGACGAAGACGCCGCCGGCTGCGATTTTGCTGAAGAAAGCGGCGGGGATCGATAAGGGGTCGGGCACGCCGAACAAAGAGAAGAAGGGCAAGGTAACAGAGAAGCAGGTGCGCGAGATCGCGACGCAGAAGATGCCGGACCTAAATGCGGCGTCGATCGACGCAGCGGTGAAGAGCATTAAGGGGACGGCGCGATCGATGGGGATCGAGGTGATCGGCTAAATTGCCGATTCAATCGGTGAAATAGAAAGCCCTCCAGCCCTCCGCGACGCGGAGGGCTTTCGATTTGCGGCATACTCAGCGTAACGATGCGTCGTTACGCGGCCTGTTTTTGCTCGAAGGGAGAGAGCCATTGTTTGCAGTACGTGGTTAGCTTGTCTACCGAGGATTGGGCACCGCGGAAGGCGATATAGGCGTCGGGGCGGACGAATGTGATGGACGGTCTTAGGCCGAAAGATTCGGCGAAGGCCTTTTGTGCATCGCCGTCAGGGGCGGAGATGGGAATTACGTCGATGAGTTCATGCCATGGCGAAAGCGACACGAAGAGATGCGATTGAATGGCTGCTGCGTTAGAGAAATTTGCCAACAGGAGCGTGAAGCGTGTGGGGTCGAGGAGGGTGAAGAGCCTTTTCGTTTCTGTCTGTGCGCCGTTCGATAGGCGAACGGTCAGATCCGGAATGCGATCTCCGGCGATGAGCGAGCCATCGCCGAAGTTGTCGGAGGATAGCGGGCTCGAGCGATAGTTGAGCGCGATCTGGCTGATGCGGGCGGTGACACTATTCTGGACGAACTCGGCATGGGCGACCCAAGGGGCCACATGCAGGAAGAAACTCCTGAGGATGGAATCGCCGCCGATGGCGTCGGTGAGAGTTTCGGTTCTGCTGAGCACGGAGCGCATGACGGGAAGGCGGTCCCGATCATAAGTATCGAGAAGGGCTTCGGGAGCGATGCCGCGAAGCACCAGCGCAAGCTTCCATCCCAAGTTGAGAGCATCCTGAATACCGGTGTTCATGCCTTGCGCGCCTGCCGGGCTGTGGATGTGCGCCGCATCGCCGGCAAGAAAAATCCTGCCGACTCGCAAGGTGTCGACCATGCGGCTGTGGATGTGGAAGAGGGAACTCCAGGTCAACTGATGAAGGCGCGCGGGAATATGCGAACGCCGATCGTACACCGCCTGCAATTCTTCAAGAGAGGGCGGATCGGAGAGCGGCCGATCGCTGTTTGTATTTCCGGCAACGAGACGGAAGTGGCTGCCGCCCAAGGGGAACATTCCCAGGATGCCGTGCTCCGAGGAGAAGATGTGGAAGCCGGAGTTGGGAAGATCGCCGCAGACGTGGACGTCACCGAGAGCAAAGATTTCATCGAGAGTCTTGCCTTTGAATTTGAGGCCCAGCGTGCTGCGAACGATGCTGTGCGCACCTTCAGCGTCGATGAGATAAGGCACGGCGATTTCTTCGAAAGAGCCACCGGTGTGCTCGAGGGTGACGGCGACGCCTGAGGGAGATTGGCCAATGGCGGCCAACTTGACTCCCCATTCGACGGCAGAACCCTGAGCCGCGAGGGCTTCGCGAAGGATGCGGTCGGTTTCATTTTGCGAGAGAAGGAGAAGAAAGTTGTAAGTGCTGGCGATACGGGTGAAGTCGACGTGCACGAGGAGTTTTCCGTCGCCATAGATGTCGCCACCGGCGGCGCGATGGCCGATGCGGACGAATTGGCCGGCGAGGCCGCGGAGCTCCATTTCTTCAAGGGTGCGAGCCTGGAGGGCTACGGCGCGCGAGGTGGCGGCCGGACCGTCCATTTGATCGACAATTCTGACGGGAATGCCGAAGCGGCGCAGTTCGAGCGCAGCGGTCAAGCCGGTAGGGCCGCCTCCGGCGATCAAAACGGGTGAGCTGAAATCAGTGGGCATGTACGCGCCTCCGCAGAATTATCCAACGCGTACTTAGATGAGAAATTGCGGGCGCAGGCTACTACGGCAAAGCAGAAGAAAGCGGGTGCGGGCGGGTATTGCGCAAGGTGACTGCGAATTTGCTTTAGGCGACCAGGGCGGGGGCGGCTTGCACGGGCAGCACGACGGAGAAAGCGGTCCCATTTGCAAAGCCGTTGCTGCGCGAGCGGACGCCGATGGCGCCTCCGTGCTTATCGACGATCTGCTTTGTGACCCAGAGGCCGAGGCCGGTTCCCACGGCGCCCTTGGTGGTGAAGAAAGGCTCGAAGATGCGGCCGCGAACGGATGGGTGAATGCCGGGGCCGTCGTCTAAAAACGTGATGCGAACGGAGCGTGTGTTTTGTTCCGAGTTGGGGCGCTGAGCAGGCGTGGAAGCGGAGACACGGATCCTGATTTTGCCGCGCGGGCCAATGGCATCGAGGCTGTTGGCGAGGAGATTGGAGAACACCTGCCGCAGTTCGCCGGCGACGGCAGTGATTTTGACGTCGGCTCGCCAATCTTTTTCGATGGTGGCGCGTTTTTCGCCGATTTTGCCTTTGAGGAGATCGATTGCGGAATCGAGCAACTCGTTGACCGAGGTGAGAGCCGGAGCATTCGATTCCCTGTAGAATCCGAGGGATTGGCGGGCGATATGCGCCACGCGCTTCAGCTCGACGTCAGCCATGCGAAGGAAGCGGTGGACGGATTCGGGAAGATTCTCGACATGATCGGCGAGGAACAGTAGATTGGTGACGGATTCCAGGGGATTGTTGATCTCGTGCGCGATGGTTGCGGCCATGCGGCCGAGGGAAGCGAGTTTCTCACTGCGGAGGAGAGCCTGCTCGGATTGCTTTCGCGCGGTGATGTCGCTAGCGGCGCCGAACCACTCGGCGATCTCGCCATCGGAATCGAACAGCGGAACGGCGCGTGAAAAGGTCCAACCCAGAGAACCGTCGACCCGCAGAATGCGATGTTCCAACTGGAATGGGCTCTTGTCGCGGATGGCTTTGCGAATCGCGCACATCACGAGGTCACGATCTTCGGGATGGATGTACTTATCGAGCCAGTCCTCGCTGGGAGCGTCGGTATCCGATATGAAATCCCGTCCCTCTAACTGCAACATCTCGCTCCAGTCGGCGCTCATGCGATAGATGACATCGGAGGTGGAGGCGACGAGGGCGCGGAAGCGCTCCTCGCTGGCGCGGACACGCAGCTCGGCGTCACGCCGGATGTGCGAGAGAGCCAATTGGTTTTCGACGCGGGCGACGATTTCGCGGGCGAAGAAGGGTTTAACGAGATAGTCGTCGGCACCGGCGGAGATGCCCTCGAGACGGGCTTCTTCTCCGGCGCGGGCGGAGAGAAGTATGACGGGAATGGATCGCGTGCGGGGATTGTCGCGGAGAGCTTTAAGCAGGCCGAAGCCGTCGAGGACGGGCATCATGACGTCGCTCAGGACGAGATCGGGAGGCTGGCGAAGAGCGGCCCCAAGAGCGGACTCGCCGTCGGCGAAAGATTGAATGCGATAGGCTCCGCCGAGCAGGCGTTGAAGGTAATCGCGCATATCGGCGTTGTCTTCGGCAAGCACGATGCGGGCGCGATCTAACGGAGCCGCGGCGCTTATAGCAGGGAGGACCGGTTGCCGATGAGATTCCGCCGGTAGCCAGTGCAAAGCCTCCTGAAGAAAGGCTTCGGCGCCAATGGCGGTCGAAGCCGAGGTGCGGGCCACGCCGATTCGATCGGCGGGCAGGTGCTCGGATTCGAAGGGAAGCGAGACAGTGACCGTGGCGCCTCGACCTTCTTGGCTTGAAATGCGGATGGCTCCGCCGTTGAGCTTAACAAGGTCGTGGACGAGCGCGAGGCCGATGCCGGAGCCTTCGTGGCTGCGATTGTGCGCAGCCGAGTTCTTGGCGCGATAGAAACGCTCGAAGACATGCGGCAGATCGCCCGGAGAAATTCCGGCTCCGGTGTCGCGGACGGAAAATTCGACCGAGCTTGCGACTGGTTTTAGACTGACTTCAATCTCACCCTGAAGGGTGTACTTGAATGCGTTGGAAAGAAGGTTCAGGACGATCTTCTCCCACATCTCGCGATCGACGTAAACGGAATGAGGCAGAGGAGGGCAGTCGACGATGAGCTTGATTCCGGCGCGCTCGATTGCGGAGCGAAAGACGCTAGCCAACTGGGCAGTGAGGACGGCAAGGTCAAGAGGCTCGAAGGCGGCTTCCATGCGCCCTGCCTCGATGCGCGAGAAATCGAGCAGAGTGTTCACGAGTTTGAGCAGGCGAAGGCTGTTGCGATACGCGACTTCAAGTCCCTCCCGCTGGGGCGCAGAGAGCTGTTCGGGGCCGGCCAGTGCGTCCTCGAGGGGCGCCATCATGAGAGTGAGCGGAGTGCGAAATTCGTGGCTGATGTTGGTGAAGAAGGCGGTTTTGGCGCGATCGATCTCAGCCAGGGCTTCAAGGCGCTTGCGTTCTTCTTCAAAGGCGCGGGCAGAGGCGATGGAAGTTGCGATTTGCGCTGCCGCCAGATCGAGGAATGCGCGGTAGGAGTCGTCGAAACGCAGTCTGGAACTGATTGCGGCGATGAAGAAACCGGCAAGCTGATGAGAGATGTTCGATTTTACGGGAACAATGGCGGCGATATTCGGCGGGTCGGACCATGGGCCAGCCGGAATACCGTGGAATTTAGCTTGAAGATCGTGAACGGCAATCGTGTCTTCAGTCTCTTTCGATGACGCAAGAGGCCAAGGCCCGCCGGTTGACGCGGTGAGGTCGACGACCTCAGGGAATAACGCGGCGCAGTTTTGGATTCCAGTATGGGCTGCCAGGCGCGCCTTGGCGCCATTGGCTTCGACGAGGTAGATCGCAGCGAATGGAACATCCATGGTGTGGCGGGCGAGGGTTGAGGCGGCCACGTTGCAGGCTTCTTCGGCAGACTTGGCTTCCGCGGTCCGTGAGCTCAAATCGCGCAGCACGGCAACTCGGCGCTGTGCGAGAACCTTCTCGGTAATCTCGTGCACGGTGGCAAGAACACCGCCAATGCCGCCCGGGACCGAACTGTCGGGGACGGGGCTGTAGCCGATGGTGAAGTGCGTTTCTTCCATGAACCCGAAACGATTGATCTCGAGAAGGATATCTTCGTTCCAAGTGGGCGGACCGCCTAAGAATGGGGAACGGACGAGGGGTTCGAGAACGGGAAATACCTCAGACCAGCACTCGCTGAGTGGCTTGCCGATGGCGCGATGGGGGTGCTTGTCGCCGAGAACGGGAATGTAAGCGTCGTTATATATGGAGAGAAAGTGGGGGCCCCACCAGAGGAGCATTGGAGAGCAGTTGGCAAGAACGAGCCGGGCAGTAGATTGCAGCGAGGGGGACCAATTGCCGGGTGGACCGAGAGGATGGGTCGACCAGTCAAAGGCGCGCATGAGGGAACCCATCTGGCCGCCGCCGGCCAGGAGTTCCTCTTTCGGTATGTTAATTGAAGAAGATCGACCACTCCGTGCGACTGAGCGCGGTTTTTCTGAAAGGCTCAGACGGTTGGGCACGGATCGACCTCCATCGCGGCGACACCTAGTTTAGTGAATCCGATACTTGCACAGCGCCGACTTTCATACCGTGACCCGGGTATTTGTGTTCCGAACGTCAGTTTAACCAGGAGAAGCGCCTGCGCTCGCAGCATTGGTAAGGCGCTCGAACAGCACCAAACCGATTGGATGCGGGATAGGGCGGATTGTTTGTGCGCCATAAAAGAAGATTTTGAAGTGACGGGGAGGTTTCAGCGATTTTTCCCCTGTTTGGGCAGAGATTTCCGACTGGGACGCGGGCCAGCGGTCCCTGGGGTCAGGCAGCGACAGCGCGCAGGATGCCGGCCAGTGAGCAGGGCGGACTGGCACTTTATGTTTCGGCGGGGCGCAGACCGAGGATCTCGACTTCGAGGCCCCCGTATTCGGGGTGATCGTTTTCCCGAATGCGGTAAGCGAGATCGATAAGGGAGCCCTGCTCGAGGCGAAGATTCATGGCGCATTGGGCGAGGTTCCAGCCGACGGCGCGGATGGCAGTGGAGGGCGTGGGGCTGGGGGGCTGAAGGGTCGAGGGCGCATTGGGCGAAGGGTGGGATTCCTGGGTGAGTTCGAGGCGGAGATGGCGATCCTTCATGATGCGCGGCGGCGAGAGGAGGCGTACACGGCGAGCGATGAAGACGGGCTCCGGATTGCCGTGACCAAGGGGCTCGAGCTTGCGGAGCCATCCGACGAGGACGGGGGTGATGCGATCGAGGGGCAGCTCGGCATGAATGCGAAGGAGACGCTGGGGCTCACCGGCGGTCAAATGCTCGGCGGCGTAAATGCGAAGGCGGCGCTTGAGCTCGGGAAGGGATGCAGCGGGCATGGCAAAGCCGACGGCAAAGGCGTGGCCGCCGAATCGGGTGAAGAGATCGGCGCAGGTTTCAATGGAAGCGAGGAGCGGAAAGCCGTCGACTGAGCGGCCGGAGCCGTGGGCGACACCGTCTTCGACACTGATGACGATGGCGGGCTTGGCGGTGCGTTCGACGAGGCGCGAAGCGAGGATGCCGATGACACCGCGGTGCCAGCCGTCGCCGTCGACCACGAGCAGGCGATCGCCGGCAATATCGGGGCCGGATGCGAGAAGCGATTCGATAGCGGTGAGAGCAGCAGCTTCGACATTGCGGCGTTCGCGGTTGAGGCGTTCGAGTTTTGAGGCGAGCTCGGCGGCGCGATGGAAGTCGCGGGTGGAGAAAAGCTCGACGACGTCGGAGGCGACATCCATGCGTCCGGCGGCATTGATGCGCGGAGCGAGGCGAAAGGCGACGTCGAAGCCGGTGAGCAGCTTGGAGGAAGGGTCAAGGCCTGCGGCGGCGAAGAGGGCGCGCAGCCCGACGCCGACCGGACGGCGGAGCTCGCGGAGACCGATGGCGGCGATGGTGCGATTTTCGCCGCGAAGCGGAACGGCGTCGGCGATGGTAGCGATGGCCGCCATTTTGAGAAAGCTGGGGAGGGTTTTCTCGCGGGCTCGGGTTGGATCGCGGCGTTCGAGCAAGGCCTGCGCGAGTTTGAGAGCGATGGAGGCTCCGCAGAGGGATTTTTCGGGGTAGGTGCAGCAGGGCTGATTGGGATTAAGGATGGCGAGAGCGACGGGGAGCGCATCGTTGGCGTCAGGCAGGTGGTGGTCGGTGACGATAAGGTCGAGACCGAGGCGGCGCGCGGTCTCAGCTTCGGCGAAGGCGCGCATGCCGGTGTCGACGGTGACCACGATGCGAATGCCTTGGGCGGAGGCCGATTCGAGGACGCTCGATTGCATGCCGTAGCCTTCGTGGAGGCGGTGAGGAACGTGAAAGCGGACGAGGCCGCTGGGGGCGCCGAGCATTTCGATAGCCGTCTTGAGCAGCACGACGGCGATGGTTCCGTCGACGTCGTAGTCGCCGTAAAGGAGGATGGGTTCGCGCGCGGCGATGGCGCGAGCGAGGCGATCGACGGCGGCGCTCATGCCGAGCATGAGGAGCTGATCGTGGAGGAGCGAGGGTTCGGGATTCAAAAAGGCGCGGGCTTCAGGGGGCTGAGTAAGGCCGCGCGCGACGAGTAGCTCGGCAAGAACGAGAGGCAAGCGCGCTTCCCGCGCGAGAGAAGCGGCTTCGCCGGGGTGCGGATCGGCGACGATCCAGCGTTGCGACGGCGGACTTGCACTACGCATGCGAGGCGCGCCCTTGGGAATCGCGGCACGCGGGCCGGGAATGGAGTCACTTCCGGCCCCGGCAAAGCTCACGGGAGTTACTCGTCCTCGTCGTCGTGCGATTGAGCGTCGTCGATGACGATGTCGTGGAAACTTTCGATGTTTTCAAGAAGAGCCTGGTAGCGCTCGTACCACTCGGTGGTGGTTTCATGCAAGAAGACGAGGCCCTGGAAGATAAAGCCGAGCTGGATGTAACCGAGCATGCCGGTGTACTTGCGCAGCCACTTGGCTTCCACAAGCTCGGTGGCTTCCTCATCGGGAAAGTTCATTTCGCCGGCTTCTTCGATGAGCGCCTCGAGCTCATCGCGGTCAAGAGTCATTTCGCTGAAAGTGACGAAGGGAGCACCCACGTGTTTGGCCATCTCGACGAAGTCTTTCCAAGCGTCGGGATTGCCACGGCCTTCCCAGAGGATGGAAGGAATGTCTTCAGTGACGTATCCGGGGAGGCGACGGAGACCATGGCCTTCAATGAAGGCCACCATGTCGTCTTTGAGAGAAAGCAGGTTATCGGTGCTCATGGTCAAACACTCATTTTCGCAGATGGGGGCAGGGAAGGGGGAACAAAGGAAATCTTTTTCAATTTGACGGGAGCCATGAGGCGGCGGACAAGATCACGCCGGATGAACGGATAGCCGAGGATTTCGCAGGCGGCGAGGGCGTTTATTCTGGGAGTATCGCGATCGAGGAGGCCCGCAAGTTGCCGGTGTACGAGCGCCACGTATTCGTTTGTCACAATGCGCGTCCTGCCGATGCACCACGTCCATCGTGCACCAAGGATGGAAAGAGCGAACTGCACGCTCGGCTGCAGCAACTGACGCGAGAGGCGGGACTGGGAGATAAGGTGCGGATCAACAAATCCGGCTGCCTGGACCAGTGCGAACACGGGCCGACAGTGGTGGTTTACCCGGAAGCGGTGTGGTACGGGAATGTGCGTCCGGAGGATGCGGCGGAAATCGTGGAAGTACACCTGGTGGAAGGGCGGCCGGTGGAGCGGTTGCGGATGGCGGAAGAGTGCATCAACACGAAGAGTTGTCCGCATAGGAGTTGAAGGCAGGAAGGGGGAAAGAGGCGAATTCGCAGCCGATGAGGAGAACGGGCCGAACACTAGCGGCCGAATCCTGACAACCAATGGGCGAATACGGTATTCTGACGATTAACCCATGATTTTTTCGCGCGACTACATCGGGTACCTCGCCCGCCGCACGGTCAAGCATCTCATCGACGCCAAGACGATCACCACCAGCGATTTGAAGGTGACGGAGGAGCGCGTGAACACAGCGCTGGTGGATGAACTTTCGCTCGAAGACCGCATCAACGATGAGGTGCGGGTGATTCTGGACGCGTACTCGGAGGAGATGCGCAAGAGCGGGGCGCAGTACGCGGAGATGTTCAAGAAGGTGAAGACCGAGCTGGCGAAGAAGTACAAGGCGGTCCTATGAGGATCAGCCGCGACAAGCTCAATAAGCTGGCCCACACGGTGGCCGACACGCTGGCCGAGGTGGACCAGGTTGGATTTCTAGAGGATCGCAATACTATTCGGCAGGAGGCGCGGAAGGCGCTGGAGCTTTTGCTGACGGAAGAGGCAAGGATCGATACGATGGCACGGCAGAAGATCGCCAACCAACGCAAGATCATCCTCGAAGGCTCGCAGGAGTGGGACATTCTGTACCGCAAATACTACAACGAGGAAGTACGCAAGCTGGGGATTTAAGGCGCTGCGATCGGTTGGCAGGCGACGCACAGCTCTGAGGGCGCGCCGGGGCCGGCTGCGAGGTCGCCGGCGGCCGGATGATTTGAGACCTCGGCCCTCACATTAGCCCGGTCGATCAGAAATGGAGGCCTCCGCCGCAGATCAATACTTCGCCGGTCACGTAGTCCGACAATGGCGAAGCGAAGAAAAGTACCGCGCCGGCGGCGTCTTCGGGTGTGCCTAACCGTCCGAGCGGACAGTTGCTCTTTGCGGAATCGAGCAGGCTCTGCTGCACGCCCAGGCGAATCTGCTTGCCCAGCAAATCTATCGGGGCGTCATTCAGAGGCTGGACCAGGCGGGTTTCAATCAACCCGAAACCAACCGCATTTACATTCACGTTGTAGCGGCCCCATTCCTTGGCCATGGTCTTGGTCAGCCCAATCACTCCGGCCTTGCCTGCGGAGTATCCCGCCTGCCCGGGATTGCCGTCCGTGCCCGAGATCGAGGTAATGTTGATGACTTTGCGCATCACGCGCCGGCCCGAGGCGGTCTCCCGCTTTGCGGCTTGGCGAATGAAGCCCGAGGCGGCGCGCAGAATGCGGAATGGAGCCACGATATGGATGTCGAGCATGGCCTGAAATTGCTCGTCGGTGGTCTTCTGGATGACGCTGTCCCATGTGTAACCGGCGTTATTGACGATGATGTCGATGGAGCCGAATCTATCAACGGTGGCTTGCACCAGCATGTCGGGGACGGCCGGATCTGTGAGATCGCCATGCAGGCTCTGTACTCTGTCGACCGAAATTCCGGCCTCTGCGGCCGAGAGCGCACTTGCATCGAGGTCGTTGATCATCACAGACGCCCCGGTCATCGCCAGGCGCCGCGCAATCGCATTGCCGATTCCTCTGGCGGCTCCGGTCACCAGAGCCACTTTGCCCGCCAATGTGAACGGCGCCTGAGCGGCGTCCACCGGCTGCGTCTCCACGATACCCATCGTAAATCCCCTCCGGTTGTTTGAATTATGCTGTGCAGCATCATCTATTGCTGCATTGCAATATAACATATGATGGAGAAGCCCCGTCGACAGTTGCAGAAAAATGCAAATCCCTTCGATCCGACTTTGGCCGGCAAAGCGCGTTCTGTTAACCCGAACACGCGGCTCGTCAAAAGAGGGGCGGGTGGAAGCATCGGCGTTAGGATCGCCTTTGGGCCGCAGCAAGGCGGAAGACAGCGACGCATGGCAGGCCCGGATGAGGATCGATGGGGATCAAATAGATATCGGAAATGGGAAGAGCCCGAGAATCCGGGCTCTTCGTCGAGCCCGGATTCCCTCTAAAATAGTTTAATTTAAGTCTGTGTAGACCGCGGTTGTAAGAAAGTCCTGAAATTCCCCAGTTGTTAAGACAAGGAGGATTTCGGCAGCTCGTGGGTACTTAGATGCTAAGTAAGCCTCAGCGCCGATCTGTATTTGCGTACGCTCGAGAATATCGTCGAGCATTTTTCGGTGCAGTTCGGCAGTGATGAGGCGGCCATCGTCCGATCGGGCGGCGTAACGAATCCATTGCCACAACTGTGCACGCGAAATCTCAGCGGTTGCGGCATCTTCCATCAAGTTGAAGATGGGCACGCAGCCGCTTCCGCGCAACCAGGATTCCAGGTATCTCAGCGCTACCTCAATATTGCGCCGCAAGCCGAACTCCGTGATTTTTCCCGTCGGCGCCTCCAGCAGATTTTGAGCCGTGACCGGCGAAGACGGTTGGCGGGGCGATTGGATCTGGTTCTTTTGCGGCATGTAGCGATTGAAGATCTCAAGAGCAACAGGGACCAGGCCAGGATGCGCAACCCAGGTTCCGTCGTGGCCGGCGCGGACCTCTCGCAGCTTATCTTCGCGAACCCGTTCGAGGGCCTCGCCATTCGCTCTGTCGTCATCGCGAATCGGAATCTGCGCCGCCATTCCGCCCATGGCGTGAATCCCCCGCCTGTGGCAGGTGTGAATTAGCAGCTCGACGTAGGAGCGCAAGAAGGGCTGGGTCATCGTGACCTCAGCCCGATCGGGAAGCACAAATTCCGGATGATTTCGGAACTTCTTAATGAAGCTGAAGATGTAATCCCATCTTCCGCAGTTCAAGCCCGCCGAGTGTTCCCGAAGTTCGTAGAGGATTTCGTCCATTTCGAAAGCAGCCGGGATGGTTTCAATGAGGACCGTAGCGCGAATGGCGCCTGCCGTTACGCCCACGTAATCTTGCGCAAAAAGGAAGACATCATTCCACAGCTTGGCCTCCAGGCGGCTTTCCATTTTGGGCAAATAGAAGTAAGGAGCAGAACTGCGCTCGAGCAGGATTTCGCAATTGTGGTAGAAGTACAATCCGAAGTCGAACAGCGATGCGGATATGAACTGTCCGTCGACGGGGAAGTGTTTCTCGACCATGTGCCAGCCGCGCGGCCGCACGAAAAGCACCGCCGGGTCATTCCGCAATTTGTACTCCTTGCCTTCAGGGGAGCGCCAAGCGATTGTGCGAAGGTTGGCGTCGATGAGATTGCGCTGACCTTCGATGCAGTTTCTCCAAGTAGGCGAGTTGGCGTCCTCAAAATCGGCCATGAAAACGCGGGCTCCCGAGTTGAGCGCATTAATGGTCATTTTGCGTTCCGGCGGCCCGGTGATTTCCACACGCCTGTCCTCGAGTTCCGCGGGTATACGAGCGACTTTCCAGCCACCGTTGCGAATGTGCTCTGTCTCCGGAAGGAAAGTGGGAAACTCGCCGCGGTCGAATGCGAATTGACGGCGCTCGCGCGCCTCGAGAAGGGCGATTCGCCTGGTATCGAAGCGTGAATGCAGCTCCCGCAGAAAACGAATCGCGCCCGGAGACATGATTTCTCGGCCGGGTTGCGTTGCTTGACTGGTTGTTTCGGCGACGGGGATGGTGCTCATTGAGATCCTCTGCTCTTCCTGGCAATAAAAGTTTTAGGCCGTTGTATGTTGCGGGGCATCCGGCAGTTCGTGGTCGTACGGGTCTTCGAACTGTTCCAACTCTGTCGATCCCCGCATGGCGCGCGTGGATGTTTCACCCGAAGAGATGACGGCGGCCACGCGATCGAAGTAAGCGGTTCCCACAAAGTGCTGGTGCCTAACTGCACCGTAGCCGGCTTTTTCGGCGAATTCGAATTCGCGCTGCTGCAGCTTTGAGTAAGCCAGCATCCCAACGCGGGCATACTCATGCGCAAGCTCAAACATTGACAGGTTCAGCGAGTGGAAGCCGGCAAGAGTGACGAACTGGAACTTGTACCCCATGCCTGCGAGCGCGCGCTGAAACGCCGCGATTTCCTTGGGGTCCAGCTTGCTTCTCCAGTTGAAGGAAGGCGAGCAATTGTAGGCCAGCAACTTGCCTGGATATTGGGCGCGAATGGCATCGGCAAACTTCTGCGCCTCCTCAATATCGGGTTCAGAGGTTTCACACCAGATCACATCGGCGTATGGCGCGTAGGCCAGTCCGCGCGCAATCGCGACATTCAGGCCACCTTGAATGGCAAAGTAGCCTTCAATCGTCCGCTGGCCGGTGATGAAAGGCCGGTCGGCGGGGTCGCAGTCGCTGGTGATCAGACGCGCGGCATGTGCGTCAGTGCGCGCCACCAACACCGTGGAGACATTGAGCACATCTGCCGCCAACCGCGCTGCAATCAGCTTTTGGATTGCTTCGCGCGCAGGGACCAGCACCTTGCCGCCCATGTGGCCGCACTTTTTAGCAGACGAGAGCTGGTCCTCGAAGTGGATGCCGGCGGCTCCGGCTTCGATGAGAGCCTTGGTGAGCTCGAATGCGTTGAGTACGCCGCCAAATCCAGCCTCGGCATCGGCGACAATGGGGAGCATCCAGTCTTTCGCGCTCCGGCGCTCAGAATGGCAAATTTGGTCGGCGCGCAGAAGCGCGTTGTTGATCGCCCGGGTGAGCGCGGGAACGCTGTTGGCCGGGTAAAGACTCTGGTCGGGGTACATCTGGCCGCTGAGGTTGTTGTCGGCCGCAACCTGCCAGCCGCTGAGGTAGATGGCTTTCAGTCCGGCGGCCGCCATCTGCACGGCCTGGTTGCCGGTTAAGGCCCCGAGAGCCGCGACATAGCTTTCGGTATGGAGAAGCCGCCAAAGCTTTTCGGCGCCGGCGCGCGCAATCGAGTACTCTACGCGCACAGTCCCGCGCAGGCGACTGACGTCCTCCACGGAATAAGTTCGCGCAATGCCATCCCATCGATTGGAGTTCCATCCGTTCATTGCCGAAAGCACGCTTGACCTCCTTGGATGCCGCAGTGCAGCATAGAAGGAGTAAACCGCAAACCGGGAGAGCCGGCAAGAGCCGGTAGCCCGATTCGGACGCCCGGCCGCAGATTCCCCTTGTGCCCGGATTCGGCAAGCAGCGGGTCCATTACGCTGGCAAATTCGCAAGGCTCGGAATTCTGTCCACACAAACGCGAGGGGCGATCGCCCATGCCGTTCGATGCGCAATTCGTTCGGAAATTGGAAACGGCGCTCCACCTTTGCCGCATGGACGATGGAATCTCCCTGCTGACTCGCGCTCAAGACGAGATCGGCGAACTGCAACCGGGAATTCCGGAAGCCGGACGGATTCTGCTGCTGTGCGCGCGTTGGATTGACGCAGGATTCAGCGACTACCGCCTTCTTCTCCCATTACTGGAGCGGTTTGGGCCCCAATGCAGGAAAAAGATGCCGTTTATCGACTACGTGCGGGTACGCATGGTGAACGCATTTGTCGACCTGGCACGAGGCGAGCTCGATGCGGCGATGGAAACTCTCGACTCGCTTCTTAAGATCCTGGGCGATGTATTCGATGCCGAGCTGGAGGCGCTGGCCCACTTCTGGAAAGGACGCGCGCATCGGAAGAATGGCGAATACGAAGCGGCGCTGGAACAGATGGCGAGCGCTCACAGGCTGGCTCGCGACAACGACAAGTTCCTAGCGGCGCAGGTGGAAATCCAGCAGAGCTGGCTGCTCTTCCAGAAAGGCCAGGTAAGAGACGCCGAGCAACTGCTAAATCGTGCTGAATCCGTTTTGAGATCCACCGATCATTACGTGGCCCTGGGAAACATTGAATCGGCGCGAGGGCGTATTGTCCGCAGGTCAGGCCAATACACCGAGGCGCTTAGACATTTCGCGAAAGCTGTCGAGACTTATGCCAAACGCGATGCAAACCACGTGAATCTGGCACGAACACTGGTCAACGCCGCCTACGTCCGCCGGCTGCTGGCGCTTCAAATGCGCAAGCAGATCGATGCCGATGCGCGCGCCGGGCGCGGCCGCGCACGATCTGAGGAGCACACTGGGGGGGCGCAGCGGACTGTCTTTCTCCGGTATCAGAGAATCTGCCATGAGGCCGCGCAGGATCTTGCGCAGGCGCGTAGAATCTACGCCCTCCATGCAAACTCAGATGGCGCCGGAAAAGTATCGTTGAGTCTCGGTTACCTGCACCTCGACCGCGGCGAAATTGAAAACGCGGAACGGGAAGCCGGCGAGGGTTATCGCATCGGAGCCGAACAGAAGGACCGTATCCTGATGGCTCGCGCCCGGACGCTGCAAAGCATGATTGAAAATGCGCACGTCGAGGAACAAACCGGAGATACCGTCGAGCTTGCATCGCACGCCAATCGAGCCAAACAGTTCGGGGAAGAGGCGACGACACTGGCGCACGGCACACAAAACCGGAGGTTGCTTGCAGCCGCCTGCATAGCCCGCGGAATGACCGCGGCCAATGACTTCTTTGAGGACTGGGAATCGGCCCGGGATTTAGCAGCACAAGCGACCGGTCTCATTGGGCCGGGCGAAACCGACCACCTAGTCGAAGATCTTGCGCGCCTGAAGGCGCAAATCGTCCGGGCGTCGGGCATCAACGATGTACTTCGCGGGTGGTCCGAGGGTCTTGTAGGAAGTAAGTCATTTCAGCAGGTCGTCGAGGAATTTGCCGAGATGGTGATCCCCAGGGTGTGGATTCGCCAAGATCGCAAGATCTCCCGGGTAGCCACCAGCCTGTGCATTTCACCGAAGAAGGTTAGGCGCATCCTCAGGAACTCGGGTTATATCGGCACTCACAAAAAGCCGTTAAAAGAACATTGAAGCACAATCTATTGAGTTACTAATTGGATTAGAGAGCCTATTACTTGGCTGTGTTCCGCGCTTTTCGACGACAGCAAGTCTTTTAAGCGCCGAAGCTATTCAGTTCGAGACGGCGCTTAAGATCGTAAGACCGAGTTTCAATGCATAACTTATTGCAAGGTAGTGCCTAGCAGGTAATTGATTCGATAACATCCAGGGACTACTTATTAACGTCTTCAATAACTAGCAATGGCACCAGTTGACAATTTGCTTGCAGTGACCCACAATGTGTGCGTTCGACTATTGCTCGGGCTGGTTTCCTCTCAATTAATCCAGTTATCGGGCCAATGCAGCCGGCAAGCAACGGACAGTAAGCTGGACGGCAGGTGTCTCTAAAGGCCGCCTACATCTGCGGTGCAGCCGGCGCGCAGCGCCGGTTAAGCCGCACTGCCGACGGTAAATGGATGCAGGTTCCCCAGTAAGAACTTCCCGTATCAAGACGATTTTCCCCAGTTGCGCAATCGGCGCCAAAGGATAGGTCTGCGCCAATCGGGACTTAGTCACACGACGATTGACCGAGAATGCGACGAGCGTGCATGCGGCTTTCGGGTAACTTGCCGGTGCGGCACAAAAAGGGGAGATTCGACGATGACGGCAAATCCAGATGTTGTTGTTTTGAGCGCAGTGCGGACAGCGATTGGGAAGTTCGGCGGCTCGCTTAAAGATATTCCGCCATCGGAACTGGCGGGACAAATGGTATGCCACTCGATTCGGCGTTCCGGCCTTGCGGCGGAAAGAATCGGCCACGTGGTCTTCGGCAACGTGATTGCGACTGACCCGAAAGATATCTATTTAGCCCGCGTAGCGGCTCTTCGCGGCGGTATGCCGGTTGAAACCTCTGCACTGACATTGAATCGGATATGCGGCAGCGGCCTGCAGGCCATCATCACCGCGGCGGAGGCGATTGGCCATGGCGATTGCGATGCAGCCATCGGCGGCGGAGCGGAGTGCATGAGCCGGGCTCCGTACTGGCTGCCGGCGATGCGCTGGGGAGCGCGCCTGAACGACTGCAAGGCCGTGGACGTTCTTGTAGCCTCGGTCACCGACCCATTCGACGAACTTCACATGGGCATGACTGCCGAGCACATTGCGGCGAAATGGAAAATCACGCGCGAAGAGCAAGATCAGCTCGCGGCTGAAAGCCACCGGAGGGCGATCGCGGCAATCAAAGAGGGCAGATTCAAGGAGCAGATCGTTCCCATCCAGATCAAGAACGGCAAAAGAGAAATCGAGCACTTCAGTGTCGACGAATCGCCGCGCGCCGATTCAACTTTCGATGCGCTCGCGAAATTGAAACCTGCATTCGACGTCTCCGGGACAGTGACAGCCGGGAATGCATCGAGCATTAACGACGGCGCCGCAGCCGTGGTGCTGATGGAACGGCATGCGGCCGAGACTGAAGGTCTGAAGCCCATGGCCAGACTGGTAAATTTCGCGATGACCGGCGTGGAACCGGAATTGATGGGTATCGGTCCGGTCTCGGCGGTGCGCAAGGTGCTGAAGCGCAGCGGACTGGAGCTCGAGCAGGTTGACGTGATCGAGCTGAACGAGGCGTTTGCGTCGCAAAGCTTAGCGGTGCAGCGGGAATTGGGTTTGCCGCCGGAGAAGACGAATCCGAACGGCAGCGGCATCTCGCTCGGGCATCCGTTGGGAGCAACGGGCGCCATTCTCACAGTGAAGGCGTTGTACGAGTTGCGCCGAATCGGCGGCCGGTATGCATTGGTGACGATGTGCATCGGCGGCGGCCAGGGGATCGCCGCCATTTTCGAATCAATGAACTGAGGAGGTAGAAAACCATGGGCTCCAATGAAGTCACAATGCCTGCGCTATTAACTTCCCCACCGCCAGCCGGCCAGAACGATGGTTCCGCAAGCCGTTCGGGCCAGCAGGCGGCAAATCGTCCACAAGTTACTGGAAAAGTTCAATGCCGGGATCGCGTCATTTCGACCGATGGAATTGACTGCGACCCCGCAAATATAACCGACATTTTCAAGGAAGATCTTATCTACAGGGCTCAGGCACGCAGATTCCTGTGGGAGTTTTTCGATTGATCTCACCGGTTCATCCGACCCGATGAATGTCGTCCGACAGCGAAATACAGCTTAACAAGGAGCGATTTTATGAGCGTAGCAATATTTCCCGAATCCAGGCTTGCGGCATCGTTGCCCCTGGCCGACAAGGTGGTTCTGGTTACCGGCGGCTCGCGCGGCATCGGCAGCGCAATCTGCCGGGAGCTTGCCGAACGCGGAGCCACGGTGGCCATCAACTACCGCCAGCGGGTCAACCTGGCTGAGAATCTGCGCGATGAAATCAGGGGAGATGGCTGGGAGTGCGAGGCGTTCCAGGGGGATGTTTCCCACCCTGCCGCAGCCCGGAAACTGATTCAAGATGTTCTCGACTGCTTCCATCACATCGATGTGCTGGTGAACAATGCAGGAATCACGCGCGATCACTCTATCCGCAAAATGAGCGACGAGGAGTGGCTGGAAGTAATCGAAACCAACCTGAACAGCGCTTTCTATTGCATCAGGGCAGTTGTGCCGGTGATGATCCAGCGAAGCTACGGCCGCATCGTAAATATCGCGTCGTTTTGCGGCCAGGCCGGCAATTTCGGCCAAGTGAATTATTCGGCAAGCAAGGGGGGAATTATCGCCATGACCAAGGCCCTTGCGCTGGAGCTGGCGAAATACAACATCACGGTGAATGCCATTGCTCCCGGCTTCACCAATACCGAAATGCTGGCTATCGTTCCCGACGAGATCCTCAACCACCTAAAAGAGCGGATACCGCTGCACCGATTTGCGGAGCCGGAAGAAATTGCGAAGTGGGTAGCCTTCGTGGTTTGCGATGGCGACTATGTTACCGGCCAACAAATCAATGTGAATGGCGGGATCTATATGTAGCGGCCTCCCCTCCGTCCTGGGGCGTGGGGTGAGTTGCCCTACGCCCCGCGGCGCCGCAGAGAATTACGGCGAGGAACAGGGTGCGGATATCGGACGGTTGCCGGTGGGGGGCACGGAGGGCACAACTTAGCTCAGAAACCGGAATCACTTGCCGTTTGAGCGACGGCGCTGCTTGTGGGTGGAGTTACGGGGTTTCCGTTTTCGTGCGGCGAGCGACAAAACCTGCCGTTCCAAATCCGCAAGCCGCTGCTTGAGGATAAACACCTCAGCCTGATCGGGGCCCGGCTCTTGCTCCGGTAGAGGAGACTCGTGCGACGGTTCCGGTTGTTGGTGGGAACCGGGCGGGCGCATGAAATCGAAAGGATTGAATGAAGGCGACATGGCCCGGTAGGTGTTCTTGTAGAGGTCGAGCATGGCCTTGGTATATCGGATTGCACTCTCCTGGCTGGCGCGGCCCGTGGCGACAACCATATCGCGGAGGATGTCGAGAGGAAAGCCGGAGTCGGTGGATTTAGCTCCTTCTACGATGATCTGCGAGAGGATGAGACGCGTAATATCATCGCCGGAAGCAGCATCGACCACGCGGACGTCATCGCCCTGCTGGAGGATGCGAGCGACATCGTCGAGATTGACATAACGGCTGTTGGTGACATCGTAGAGCCGGCGGTTCTCGTATTTTTTGATGAGGACGGATTTGGGCATTTGGAGATTATTTTACTCTTGACAGCGGTTAGAACGGGTGTAGGATATTCGTGATGCTGCATTGCAGCATAAACTGCAGCATCAAAGGAGCCGAAATGAGCGCAACCCCTAGAAACACCCGGAATGCCGCGGCCGAAGATCCCGCGGCGAATCTTGCATTTTTGGAGAACGTCTTAGCGTTCTACAAGAAAGGCGTGGAGTGCACGGCCAAGCTTCAGAGCCAAGCCATCGAGTGTGCAGTGCAGCAAAACAAGGAGGCGCTGGAGCTTTGGAGGCAGGTGACGGAAGATCTGCCCTGGGCGCCGCGGGCAAACATATTCGAAGGCCTCGCCGGATCGCTGGACCGGCTCGCCGAGGCGCAAAAGGCGACGATCAACCTTGCCCTGGAGCAAACCCGCGCCTTTTTGGAGACTGTGAAGGAGCGGACGGCAGCCGCGGGCAAGTCCGCCGATTCGCTATCCCAATTTGCCCAGCAGAGTTTCGACCGGTCGGTGGCCGCGCAGAAGAAAGTGGCCCAAGCGGCGGTGGCAGAAACGAAATCGGCGTTTGACAATGCGCGTGAGCGGTTTGCCGTACCAGGAGCCGAAGCGGCAAGCGAAAGCATTCGGCACGGCGTGGATGCAGTTGTGAACGCGCAGAAAGAGCTGCTCGAGAGTTTTTCGAGCCGATGGACGCCGGAGCCGGAGACGGTGTCTGCTCCCTAAGCAGGCGCAAGCGAAGGGGAGCAGCGAGTCGCCGTACCTGAGCAGGCGGTCCTAGCAAAGCCCGGCGGCAGCCAGGATGGCTCGCTGCCGCCGGGAGGGGCAAGGTATCGCGAAGCAGCAGAGCGGCTGATAATGCAGGTGTGCGATTATCGGCGTTGGGAGTGACGTTATGGCTGAAACAGAGACCGAGGAAAAGAAGACTTACGACCCCTTCGAGCCTTTCCGCGGAATGCGCGACGCCTATCTCGAAAGCCTGTCGAAGGCGATGACCGATGTTGTGAATACCGAGAGCTATGCGAAGGCCACCGGGGCCATGCTGGACTGTTATTTGACGGCGTCGGCGCCTTTCCGGGAGGCTCTAGAGCGAAGCATGCTGCAGACCATGGAGCAACTTTCGCTTCCGACGCGGCAGGAGGTAGCCGGCTTGGCGGAGCGCTTCACCAATGTGGAAATGCGGCTGGACGATATCGATGCCAAGCTCGAGGAACTGACAAAAGAATTCGCGGCGATGCGCCAGGCGGCAAAGGAGCCGGCATCCTTTGCGGCCGGGCCGGGCGCAACGCATCAACCACGGCGTGACAGCTCTCAAGGAGAAGGCGCACGAAAGTGAGGGGGCCGTATTTGCCGCCGCTGCGAGACCCGCCGGCAGCCGACAGGGTAGCGTGTTCCTACGCATGAAACGGAGAAATACCATGCCCGAGGAAGCAGTGTTGGATGTGCTAGGGGGATTCGAGGAACGGCTGCACAAGTTCAACAGAGTTCTGTTTTCAAAGGCACAAATCGCACAGACGCCCAAGGAAACGGTTTGGGCGTTGAACAAGGCGCGCCTTTACCGCTATATACCTCAAGTTCCGGCGCAGGCGCGGTATCGCGTGCCGCTGCTGCTGGTATTCGCCATCATGAATCGTCCGTCGATCCTGGATCTGCGGCCGGGACATAGCTTCGTGGAATTCATGGTGGGCAAGGGATACGATGTTTACCTGCTCGACTGGGGCGCGCCCGGCTACGAAGACCGCCACATGAAATTCGACGATTATGCGCTGGAGTACCTTCCCCGCGCCGTTCGCAAACTGAAGACGATCGCGGGCGGAGAGGAATTCAGCATGCTTGGCTGGTGCATTGGCGCCATTCTGACCACGATTTACGCGGCTATGCGCCCGAATGACGGGTTGCGAAACCTGCTGTTGCTGACCGCGCCTCTGGACTTCTCGAATCGCGACGGACTTACCTTTGCGCGCTGGACCGACGAGAAGTATTTCGACGTCGACAAGGTGTTGGCGAAATTCGGAAACATGCCGGGAGAGATGATCGACTATGGAGCCCGCGCGCTGAAGCCGGTGGAAAACTACATTACGAGCTTTTGCAAACTCTGGGACAATCTGGACGATCCACGGGCAGTGGAAAGCTGGCATGCGATGAACACCTGGGTCACGGATACGATTCCCATGGCCGGCGCGGCATACCGGCAGCTGATTGTGAACCTTTATCGGAGGAACGAGCTCATGGAGGATCGGCTGCAGATTGGAAACCAAACCGTGAATCTGGCGCAGATAAAAGCGAACCTGCTCACGGTGATTGCTGCGGGCGACCACATCACTCCGCCGTGCCAGTCGGAGGCGATTCTCGGCAAGGTGGCCAGCAGAGACAAGGAAATCTACCGTATCCCCGGAGGCCACATCGGAATCATGGCCGGCAGCAGCGCGCATCGCACCACGTGGCCGCACATAGCTGGATGGCTCGACGCCCGTTCGCGCTGAGACAGTCTGGAGCGAGACGCGAAATTGAGGGGATCGAATTAGGTCACGCCCAACAGTTCCCACCGGCAAATACGAAAATTCGATTCGAATTCACCGTGCCGTAAAGCTCGCCGGCGCGGCGGGTGAGGATAATCCTTTCGGCCTTAGAAAGGCTCACGAGCTAAAGCCGAAAGGAATTCCATGTCACAGGAAGCCGCAGAGCATCACATCAAGGCAGCGGAGCACCACGAACACGCTGCGCGCCATCACCGCGAAGCCGCGAAACACCATGAGGGAAATCAACACGAAGGGGCGGCTCATCATGCCCACCTTGCTCACGCGCATCATATTCATGCCAGCGAGCATGCCGAGCAAGCGGCCAAGCATCATATCGAAGCTCACGGCGCAAAGTAAGTCCAGGCTATGAGCACGCCGTGTTCCGGCGGGAAGGTTCGATGCGGACGAAGTGTGGGTTGCACGGGCAAGACCGATTGGAAGATGCAACCCGCTTCGATCATCGAACGTGGCGCCGAATTGCAGCCCAGAAGGCGGACGGCGCTGAGGGAGAACAAAGCAAGAGCGCCGGAATGCGGTTATAACTTAGCAGCGAACCCGCGCGCGATCCATTTTCCCGATGCGTGAGATGAGGCCGGATTATCTATAGGCCTGCTCATCTGCCCAGTCTCCGATGAACGGAAGCTTGAAGCGCCTGCCGTTCAAAGCGCTGATCACACACCAAAGCCATAAGAGAAAGGCGACGGCAAGAAATCCGAGACCTATCAAGGCGCGAAGCCCGACGAAGCTGAGTAAGGGCAGGATTTGGTCGAGGATGTAGCCGAAACAGAAGACGAAGACGTTGAATACCAGCGACTGCCAGGCGTGGAAGCGAACATAGGGCCGCCTGTTGTAGCGTCTAATCGCCAGAAAGAAAAACGCCATGATGGGCGTGAAATAGGCGATTGCACCAATAGAATTGTCGGAAAAGCCAGCTTTCGTTGAATTGGCCATCTTCCCCCCTTCCAGGGAACTGGAGAGGATTATTGGAGTGAAATTGTATACGCCGCGCCGGCTGCTTGGATTCCTTCGATCCGAAGGACCGGAAAACGCGGTACGATCGGCCTCGGGATCCGCTACTCGGGAACAGATACAGATTAAATCAAGAGAGGGATGCAAGCGCCAAGTGAGGTTGATGCCGGATCAGGCACGAAGAAGGGTACGCTTGCGCTGGAGCGGGTTAGCGGTGGATTCGGCGCGAGCGCCAGCATGATGCCATCCACGGTTGGCCCGAGGCAAGGGAGGAAGAGTTAGCAGAACGGACATCGTGGCTTACCGCCGATGGGCGCGAAGGCTACGGGTGTAGCATCAGAGATGTCCGATGCAAAGCAAAAAACTGAAGATCATTCCCCTGGGCGGGTTGGGCGAGTTTGGCATGAATTGCCTGGCCGTGCGCTGGGAAGACGACATTATTGTCATCGACGCAGGCCTGATGTTTCCCGAGACGGAGTTGTTGGGCGTAGATATCGTTGTGCCCGACATTTCGTACCTGATCGAGAATAGACGGCAGGTGCGCGCCATAGTTCTGACGCATGGACACGAGGACCACATCGGAGGCCTGCCGTGGATGCTGAACGAGCTGAAAGTTCCGGTGTACGGCACGGAGTTCACGCTGGCCTTCGTAGAAGACAAGCTGGAAGAGCATCAACTGCTGGACGAGACGGAGCTGATCGAGATTGAGCCGAAGGCGAAGTTTACGATCGGCCCATTCACGATCGAACCGATCCGGGTAACGCACTCGCTGGTGGACTGCGTGGCGCTGGCGATCGAGACACCGGTGGGGATCGTGATTCATACCGGCGATTTCAAGATCGATCTATCGCCGCTGGACGATAAGGCGTTTGACCTGCACACCTTTGCCGAGTACGGAAAGCGGGGTGTGCTGGCGCTGCTGCAGGACTCGACCAATGTGGAGCGGCCGGGCTACACGCCGAGCGAGAGAGCGGTGATTTCGCGGCTGGACGAAGTGTTCACGCAGACGAAGAAGAAGCTGTTCTTCAGTTGCTTTTCGTCGTCGATCTACCGGATCCGCATCGCGATGGAATTGGCGCGTAAGCATGGGCGCAAGGTAGCGGTGGTGGGCCGATCGATGGTGGATAGCACGGAGATTGCGCAGGACCTCGGTTACCTCGATTTGCCGCCGGGATTGACGATCAATCCGGGGCAGATAAGAGAATACCCGCCGGAGCAAACGATGGTGCTGATCAGCGGGACGCAGGGCGAGCCCTTGAGTGCGCTGAGCCGGGCGGCGGTGGATAATCACCGGCACGCACACATCGAAGCGGGCGACACTGTAGTGTTGAGCTCGAGGATCATTCCCGGAAACGAAAAGGGAATCTTTCGCGTGATCGATCACCTAAGCCGACGGGAAGCAAATGTGATCTATGACGACGGCCAGCACGGGCTGATCCACGTGAGCGGCCATGGCAGCCAAGAGGAGATGCGGCTGCTGATCAGCCTGGTGCGGCCCAAGTATTTCGTGCCGGTTCACGGCGACTACCGGTATTTGAGGCGGCACGCGCAAGTGGCGATGGAGACGGGCGCGGTGGACCATGCGATGGTGCTCGAGGACGGCGACGTGCTGGAGTTGGACGGCGACGATGCCCGCAAGCAGGAGAAGGTGACGGCGGGGCGAATCCTGATCGATTCCGGCTCGTCGATCGACGTGGTCGAGGACCTGGTGATTCGCGACCGGCGAATTCTTTCCGAAGACGGTGTAGTGCTGGCCGTATTGGCGATCAACAAGAAATCGGGCAAAGTGGAGCGCGAGCCGGAAGTGCTGATGCGGGGGTTTGGGGGCGCGGACATCACCGAGCAGGCGCGCGAGACGGTGCTGAAAACGCTGGATGGATTGACCGCGGAGCAGAAATCGGACTACGGGATGGTAAACGAAAAGGTGCGGGTAGAACTGAAGCGGCTGATCCAGAAGAGCACGGGACGGCG
>Ga0187782_10000579_pt1 | contig 25130 bp, 24 predicted proteins | sample 0715_SJ02_MP15_2_FD_132454 | JGI IMG/M metagenome (GOLD analysis project Ga0187782, IMG submission 132454) | Tropical peat soil microbial communities from peatlands in Department of Meta, Colombia - 0715_SJ02_MP15_20_MG | ecosystem: Environmental > Terrestrial > Soil > Wetlands > Peat | place... | reverse complement strand
GGGTTTCTTCCTGGATGCTGCGGATGGTTCCGGAGATTTCCTCGGTGGCGCTCTTGGTGCGCTCGGCCAAGCGGCGCACTTCTCCGGCAACCACCGCGAAGCCGCGTCCGTGCTCCCCGGCGCGTGCCGCCTCAATGGCCGCATTCAGCGCCAGCAGGTTGGTTTGCTCGCTAATCTCCTGGATGACGTTGACCACCTTGCCGATCTCCTGGGAGCGGTCGGCCAGGGAGGTCATCTTGTCGGAGACAGTGCTGGTGGCAGCGGCGATCTTTTCCATGGTGCCGGCCGCGGCCTGCATCACGGAGCCGCCGCGTTCCGCGGTCTGGGCGGACTCGCGGCTGGCCTTGGCTGCGTTCTCGGCATTGTGGCTGATCTCGCCGATGGTCGCGGTCATCTCCTGCGCTGCGGCGGCAATCTGGTTGATCTTGCCCGACTCAGTGCGCGCGTTGCCCGCGCCTTGTACCGCCTGCGTACTGATCTCGGTGGTTGCCGAGGAGAGCGTCTCCACCCCTTGAGCGACCGATCGCAGAACCTCTCGAATCGATTCCACCGAGGAATTTAGGGCTAAGCCGCAATTGCCAATCTCATCCGTTCCCGTGACCACGGCGCGAGTGGTCAGATCCTTCGCAGCTACCTGCTCCAGCAATCGGCTTATGTGCGCAATCCGCGGCGCTGTAACTCGCGTCAGCGCGACGCCGATCAGCGCGCAGAGGGCCACGATCAGTAGCGAAACCGCGAGGTCCGCCCAGGTGGCGCGGCCAGCCGCCAAGGTTGCTTGGCCGGCTGCAGCGCTACCAATGCTTGCGTGAACCTGAATTCCATTGTTGGCCGCCGTTACTGCCGTATCGAATGCGCTTTTCAGCCCGTCGGAGGTAAGCACATCTAACGCATCGCCAGACTTGCCGGCGGCCAACAGAGCGATGCCGCGATCGCTCAAGTCCTGGTATTGCTTGATCGATGCCACAAACGCCGAGTAATGCTCGCGCTCTTCGGGAATTACCAGGCCATCCATCGCCTTCAACGCTGTTTGATACTGGGAGACGGCTTGCTGTCGCTTACCGGTATGCTCCTCGGTGCACGCCCCCGTCTGGCAGAGCATCAGCTCGAGAGACTCGCGGCGCTCGGCATTGACGCCGCCGCGGATGTTGGAAATGTTAATCAGCGAAGGGAAGTGATTTCCGCTCACCTCCGCGCTCTTTTCCGCGATTCCGCGAAACGCGACGAACGTGTATACGCCCAGCACCAGGCACAAGGCACATACAACTCCAAAGGCATAGGTGAACTTGCGCGCAATCGGGACGTTTCTCGCCCAGGACATGGCATTTCCCTTCAAAGATGAAGTTACTGCCCTTATCGGCGGAATCCGGCGCGCCTTGAGCGACAGCTTAGAAACGAGGCGGCGGGAACTGCTTGGACATGACAATGCAGTGGCATTCAAGCCCCGGCCGGAGCGGCCGCGAAGGCTTAAATTCCTCGGTTCCGGTTTCGATATAGCCGAAACGCCGGTAGATTGGCAAAAGCTCAGGACGCAGGCTCAAGACAGAGATGTCGACTCCCGAGCATCCCTGGCGGCGAAAGCGATCTTCCACGGCGTCGACGAGCCGCCGCGCCAGGCCTTTGCCCTGCTGCCCAGGGTCGACCGCCAGCATCCCCAAATACCCGCGCCGGCCACGGCGCTCCATGTAGACCGAGCCCAAAAGCCGGTCATCCGCCCCTTGGGCCAGCAGGATGCCGCCTTTCGCCATCATGGCCGTCAGCCGTTCCTCGTCGGTTCGCGTTTCGTCAAGAAAGGTCTCGACGGAAAATGCCGTATTGATGAGAGCAATTAGCTGCGGGCGGTCGGCAGGAACAGCCTCACGAATACGAATTATGTCCGCGATCTGAGGATTCTCGTGCTGGGCCATCTTCCCTATTCTATTTGGTTTGTAGCCGGACGCCGAGCGCGGGCGTGATTGTCGACCATGACGGTTGCGGCATTTCCCGATCACCGGTTTCTGCTTTACGCTAATTGCATGGAGTTCAGGATAAGCGAACTGGAACGGGAGCCGGTCGAGTTCGACTTGGATCTCAAACCGGGTGCGATCGATTTCGGGGAAGAGGCCGAGCAGAAGGGCAATCTGGCAACGTCGGGCCGCGCCGAGGTGATTCACGAGCACCGCGGACCGCATGACGTTGTTCCCGATATCCGCCTCAGAGGCCGCTATTCCGGGAAGTTCGAAGTTCCCTGTGCGCGCTGCATCGAACCGGTGGAAATTCCTCTGGCCGCGGAGTTTGACCTGATCTTTCGCCCGCTCGGCGCCGATCAGGGCGCGCCTGAGCGGTCGATCACGGCGTCGGAGACCGAGATCGGTTATTATCAGAAAGACAGTCTGTCGCTTGAGGATGTGCTGCGTGAGCAGGTGTTTCTGAGCTTGCCGGCGAAGATCCTGTGCAAACCGGACTGCAACGGACTTTGCCCGCGTTGCGGAGTGAATCGTAATCTTGAGCTCTGCAAGTGCGATGCGCGCAAGAGCGATCCACGCTGGGAGGCCCTAAACGGGTTGCGCGGCCGGATAAAGTCCTGAAGAACTCAGTCCCGACCAGCGAAGCTTTTCCGCTCTGCGAAAGCCGGCGAGGTTCCGTTGCGGCGCGTCTCCGCTGCGGCACCCGCAAGACAGGCCGGGCAGGCAAAAATCGAAAGGAATTGCACCATGCCGAATCCGAAAAGGCGACATTCGACGCGTCGCACGGCCAATCGCCGCGCTCACGATTTCCTCTCCGCCGAAGGGCTCTCAGAGTGCCCGAATTGCCATGAGAAGAAGCTGCCCCACCGCGCCTGCCCCAAGTGCGGGACGTATAAAGGGCGAGCCGTCCTCGAAGCGAAGGAAGAGAAATAGCCGGCCGCTGGGATGCTGACCGACATTGCACTTGACGCCGTTGGCTCCGACAAAGCTCCCGAGCCGGAGATTCGTGGAGCCATTCTTGCCTGCCGGGCGCTCCCGGTGCGGGTGCACCTTATTGGCCCCGAGACGGAGCTGCGCGACCTGCTCGACGAGCATCTCGAAGACGAAGACCTGCCGATCGCGATCCACCACGCCTCGGAACGCATCGGCATGGACGAAAAAGCGGTGCATGCGATCAGGACAAAGAAAGACAGCTCGATGCGCGTGGGCCTGAAGTTGGTGCGCGAAGGAAATTGCGCCGGATTTGTCACTGCGGGCAACACCGGGGCAGCCATGGCCACGGCGAAGATGGTGCTCGGCGCGCTGCCGGGCGTCGACCGTCCTGCGCTGGCCACCCCCATGCCCAGCGCCACCGGGAATCCCTGCGTGCTGCTCGATGTCGGCGCCAACGTCGATTGCAAGGCGCATAACTTGGAGCAATTCGCTGTAATGGGCGAGATGTATGCGCGGGCCGTGCTCAAAATTCCTCAGCCACGCGTGGGCCTTCTCTCGATCGGCGAAGAAGAGACCAAGGGCAACGACCTGACCCGGGAGGCGCAGCCGTTGCTCAAGGCTCTGCCCATCAATTACATCGGCAACGTCGAAGGGCGCGACATCTTCAGCGGCCAAGCCGACGTGATTGTGTGCGACGGCTTTGTGGGCAACGTGGCGCTCAAAACCAGTGAGGGCGTCGGCCGCTTCGTTCGCGATGTGCTTCGCAAATCGCTCACGCGGACTGTTACCGCGCAAGTGGGCGCCCTGCTCTCGCGCCGAGCCTTCAACGACTTCCGCCAGCGGCTCGACTACCGTGAGTACGGCGGTGCGCCGCTGTTAGGCGTGCGCGGCGTTTGCATCATCGGGCACGGTTCCTCGAATGACCGCGCTATCTTCAATGGTATCCGCGTTGCCTACGAATTCTCGCGTTCGGGAGCCAACGAGCACATCGAGCATGCGTTCGCCGGGCGGCCGAAGCATCGCCCGGATCAGAGCACGGACGCCGCCGAAAGCGATGCAACCATCCAGTGAAGAAGCAGTGAGCAGGCCCTAGGATAAGATCGCTCCCGCCGAAAGTCTGTTATGAAAACCCAGACTATGCCGCAAACGACATTTGACGCGAGCATTGTCAGCCAAATTGCCTGCCCGGCGTGCTATGGAGATCTGCGTAACGATGGCCGCGTTCGCTTGATCTGTATTTCTTGCGCCCGCAGTTATCGAATCGTAGACGGGATTCCGGTGCTGATCGTCGAACGGGCGGATACGCCCCCGGAGTAATCGCCCTGGGGATCGAAGTGAATGTGACGGCGCCTTCGACGGTGTGCGTCTCTCAGGTTTCAACGCCGCCGATAAAACGGCAGCACGATCAGCGCAGCTACGCCGATGGCTGCCGCCAGAGCCAGCGCAATCAGGCTGTAAAGAAGGGCGAGGCTGGGACCGCTGGAGGATTCACTCGAAGACGCGCCGTTCTGCTCTGTACGGGATTTTTCGTCATTACTCATACTTGAGCGAGTCCACCGGGTCAAGCTGCGCGGCACGTGTGGCGGGAATCGTGCCGAAGACCACCCCCACCAGCGAGGCCGCCGCAAGAGCAATAATCACCGACAGCCACGAGAAGGGAAAAGCATAGTCAGTGAACAGCCGGATGGAAAGCGGCGGAGCGAGGCCGACAATGCTGCCCACGACGCCGCCGGTGAGAGAGATGAGGACAGCCTCGGTAAGGAACTGCAACTTGATTTCGCGATAGGTCGCCCCCAAAGCTTTACGGATGCCGATTTCTCGGATACGCGAGCGCACGTTGGCCAGCATGATATTCATGATGCCCACGCCTCCCACCGCCAGCGTAACCGCTGCCACCAACACCAGCACGGCCGTGAGCGCGTCGGCGATCTCCGCCGCCGTGGTGAGAAGATCTTTGAGCGTTTGCGCCTTGTAGACGGAGTTGGGACGATGGCGGCTCGACACCACGCGCACAATTTCTCCGGCAGCGTCGGGAACCTCATCCATGCTTTGCATAGAAAAATAGATCTGGTCCACTCTTTCCGTTCCGGTAAAATAGCGCGCCACCGAGTAGGGAATCAGGACGGTTTCATCCTCGATCTCGGACTGTCCGAAGTCCGAGACACTCTCTTTGAAGACGCCGATAATGGTAAAAGGGAGCCCGAGAATTTCGAAGGTCTGGCCGACAGCGGCATCGGAGCTGCCATAACGCTCCTTGGCAAAGATCTCAGTAACCACGGCGCATCGGATGTGGGTGGAATCGTCGATGCCGTCAAAAAAGCGGCCAACGGTCACAATCAGGTTGCGAATGCTCTGATACTGCGGACTCACGCCTAGGACGACAGTATCCTTCTGGATGCCGCCGGGAAAGCTGAGCCGATTGTGCATCTCCAGAACCGGCGATGAGTAGAGGACTCCGGGTACCTGCTGGTCGACCGCCTTCTCGTCGTCGCGAGTCAGGTAGTCGTTATAGCGAACCCGTTCCGCGGCCGTGGCGCCTCCTCCTGCGTATTCCAGCTCCACAGAATTGGTTCCAATCTTCTGTATTAACTGGAGAACGTATTGCTTGCCGGTCAAGCCGATGGTGACAACCCAGATTACCGACGCGGTGCCGATGACCATGCCCAGCGCTGTTAGTGCGAATCGCGTCTTGCTGGCGCGAATGCTGTCGGCGGCCAGCTTGAGAATCTCGCTCAGCAGCATCGTTTGGCGCGCGCTTAGCAGCGTCTGTTCGAAGGAACGGGGTCGGGCGACTTCGGCGGTGCGCTGACTCTCTTCGCTAGCTTGCCGGGCCTGTTCGGTGATCGGATTCATCGCGTTCTTCTATTCATGATGCGCCGGCGCGGTTCCAGGCTCCCGGAACTCTACCACAATTTGCCGCAGGCGGTTCGCGCTCTTCTCCATTTCCTAGATTACGCGCACCCGGGGCAGGAGGTAGTGCGGTGCAGCGAAATCGCGTGAATGACGTAAACCGATCTGCTTCATTTCTTCCCCTCCAATGCAAGCCAGAGCGATGCCAGCGTCTCGATTTGCAGCGCTTCGGCGCGCGTCCTCTGCTCGATTCCAAGCTGCGCCAGCGCGGAACCGATGGCTGGAGGCGGTATCCCGGCAGCACGCAGGTTGTTCAAGAGTGTCTTGCGCTTTTGGGCAAATACCTGGCGCAGGAATCGCTGGAAAGCGTCTTCCTCGATACCCAGTTCCGCAAACCGCGGCGCAAATCGCCAGCGGATTACCGTGGAATGGACCTGGGGCGGCGGGAAAAAGGCCGATGGCGGAAGCGTGAACAGCGGATCAACCGCGCCGTACATCTGTACGTTCACTGAGAGCAGGCCATAATCGCGGGAGCCGGGTGCTGCCGTCACGCGGTCGGCCACCTCACGCTGCACCATGAGCACGGCGAGCTCGAGTGCGGCGTGGCTCGCGGCCAGCTTGAGCAAGATCGGAGAAGTAATGTAATAGGGCAGATTCCCCGCCACGAGCAGCCGGCCGCCGGCTTGAGCCGCTGTCCGAGCGAAGTCGTAATGCAATACGTTTTGCTCGGCAATCGTAACACGTTCCTGTTGGAATCGCATACGCAGGTCCGCGGCGAGTTCACGATCGAGTTCGACAGCGACAACGTGTGCGGCGCGCGCCGCGAGGGCGCCGGTAATCGCTCCCCGGCCGGCGCCAATTTCGATTACCGTGCGGCTTGCACAATCGCCCAGCGCTCCAGCGATCCGCTCCGCCGCATTCATGTCGCGCAGAAAATTCTGTCCAAGCTTCGGCTTCAAGGGCATGTGTTGATTCGATAGTAGATCAACCGTAGCACCTAAAACTGCGGATCGAAAGTGACAGCCGTTGCGGAGGACTAAACTGTACCAGATGATCTCGGGATCCCCGAATGCAGGCAGAGAGGGCCTATTGCTGATCGACTCCCATGCTCACCTCGATAGCGAGCGCTATGCCGAGGACCGTGAGGCGATGCTCCGCCGTGCGTTGGACGCGGGCGTGGGTGCGGTGCTCTCCATCGGCATCGGGGAAAGTCCGGCGGAGATGCACCAGGCGCTCGATATTTGCCGTCACTTTGATGGGCGGCGAGAGACCGAGCCGGGCTTCCCAAAGCTTTATGCGAGTGCGGGTATTTATCCGCACAACACTGTCGAAGCGAATGACATGGCATTGGATAAGCTGGACTCCCTGCTCTGCGAGCCCGAAGTGATTGCCTGCGGCGAGATTGGTCTCGACTATTTTCACGAGGGCGCGCCTCGTGACGTTCAGCAGAAAGGATTCATCCGCCAGCTCGAGATTGCAGCAGCCCGTAAACGGCCGATCCTGATTCACTGTCGCGGCACAAAAGAATCGAGCGACGCATGGGACGATCTATTCGCGATTCTCGACGCGCATTGGAGATCGACTACGTTGGGCGGGATCATGCACTGTTTTGGAAGCGGGTGGGAGCAGGCGCAACGCTCGCTGGAGTTGGGATTCCTGGTTTCGTTTGCCGGCAATCTCACATATTCCAAGGCGCAGTCGCTTCGCGATGTGGCGGCGCGGATGCCGCTGGATGGGGTGCTCGTCGAAACCGATGCGCCCTGGCTCGCGCCCTCTGGGCATCGCGGGCAGCGCAACGAACCGGCGATGGTGCGGCAGACGGCTCGTGTCTTGTCAGGACTACTCGGGGTGTCGGAAGCGGAGATCGCCGCTCAAACGACAGCCAATTTTTGCCGGCTTTTTAACCTTCGGCCCGACGTGGGAAACTGAATAACAGATCGAACTGCTCTCCCTCCATCGGGCAATTTATCGAGGATAAGCAAGCCATGGCAATGGACAACTCGTTCGATATCGTAAGCAAAGTGGACATTCAGGAAGTTCGCAACGCCATCGATCAGGCGATGAAAGAAATCCGGCAACGCTTCGACCTCAAGGACACGCACTCGGAAGTCAATCTCGAGGGAAGCGACACGATTCAACTGGCGTCCGCAAACGAGTACAAGCTGGAAGCGGTGAAGGATATTCTGTCTCAGAAGCTGGTGAAGCGAAACGTATCGCTGAAGAACTTGACATGGGGCAAGATTGAGCCGGCGGCGGGCCAGAGTGTGCGGCAGAAGATCAGCTTGCAGCAAGGCATTCCCATTGAGAAGGCCAAGGAAATAGTGCGCCTGGTTAAGGATTCGAAACGGAAAGCCCAGGCTAGTATTCAGGGCGACACCGTGAGGATCTCAAGCAAGGATCGCGACGAGCTTCAGGCGATTATCGCCGTGCTAAGGGGGAGAGATCTAGGCCTCGAGCTACAGTTCACAAACTACCGCACCTTTTGAGCCAGGAGCCGGGCCTGATCGGAGCCGCAAGCCCCAAAAAAGCGGAGAAACAGCGGCGTCAAGCAGATCGGATCGCCAGGCCCGCTGCCGATACGATAGAATCGGAGCACTTTGAGCACAGCCACCATAGCAACGACGAGGGAGGTCTTTGAGCTGCTGCGAGAGGATCTCGTAGCAGTTGAGCAGGAGCTGGGTCGCGACGCAGCATCGGGAGTCAGCACGATCACCGAGATCGCCGAGTATCTGCGCGAAGGCGGCGGAAAGCGCATTCGGCCCTCGCTGGTTCTGCTTGCCGCGCACCAACTCGGTTTTTTCGGGCAGGGCGCCATACGCCTTGGCGCAGTGGTAGAGATGGTGCACACTGCGACGCTGGTTCACGACGACATTATCGACGGCGCCGACACTCGCCGCGGGCGCCCTTCCGCCAACACCACGTGGGGTAACGAGAAGTGCGTTTTGGCGGGCGATTGGCTTTACATGCAGGCCTTCAAAGTGGCGCTGGAAGAGCAGAATCTCCGCGTGCTCGACCTGCTCATCGGCCTTACGCAGCAGATGGTCGAGGGCGAGCTTCTGCAAATTCAGAAACTCGGCAAGCAGATCTCCGAGGCGGAGTACTACGACCTGATTTATCGCAAAACCGCGTGTCTTTTCTCGATTTCCATGCGGCTGGGCGCGGTTTTGGCCGACGCCGCGGAGGCCGAGGAGATGAGCCTGGGCGCTTTCGGCAGAGCCGTGGGCCTGGCGTTCCAGATTGTCGACGATGTGCTTGACCTGACCGCCTCCGAGGAGGTGCTGGGTAAGCCGGTGGCCAGCGACTTACGCGAAGGCAAGGCCACGCTACCCGTGATCCATGCCGTGGATCACGGTACGGCTGCCGAGCGTAAAGCTATTCAGCGCGTTCTCGACGACCGCAGCTTCGAGAACGTAAGCCGCCAGCAGATCCGGGAAATCCTGGTTCGCAACGGTTCGGTTGAATATGCGATGGCCGCCGCCGATCACTATGCCGAACAGTCGCGGCAGGCGCTGGCGCCGCTGGCCGATACGGAGTTCAAGCGCGCCCTGCTCTGGGTGCCCGATTTTGTTGTGGCGCGGGACAAGTAGATGGCGCCCGAAAAACGCCCCAAGAACAAACTTTGGACGGCGGTTGACAAATACTTCGGCGATCTGCTCGCACCCGAAGATAAGCATCTTCAGGCGGCGCTCGCTTCGAACCGCAAGGCGCATCTTCCCACCATCGATGTTTCCCCGCTGCAGGGCAAGTTTCTGCATGTGTTGGTGCGGATAACGCGGGCCAAGAGCGTTCTTGAAATCGGCACTTTTGGCGCCTACTCGACCATTTGGATGGCCCGCGCGCTGCCGCGGTGCGGGAGCATCGTTTCTCTTGAATTCAACCCCAAGCACGCAGAAGTGGCTCGCATCAATCTGCGTCGCGCGGGTTTGCTCAAGCGCGTCGATCTGCGCGTGGGTCCGGCGCTCGACAATCTTCCCGTGCTCGCCCGTTCCGGCGCCGGCCCGTTCGACCTGATCTTCATCGACGCAGACAAACAGAACAACCCGCACTATCTTCGTTGGGCGCTAAAGCTCTCGCGTCGCGGTACCGTCATCGTCGTCGACAACGTCGCCCGTCACGGCAACGTGATCGAATCCCGGAGCACAAAGCCCGATATTGTCGGCACCCGGCGTTGCTTAGAAATCTTGGCCGCGGAACCGCGGCTGAGCGCCACAGCGCTGCAAACTGTGGGAATCAAGGGCCTGGATGGATTTGCGATTGCCGTTGTCGTGCGCTAAGCGGCGTTTCAGGCATCCTGCACGATGGTTCCCTGGTGATACACGATCTTCCAGCCGTCTTGGGCTCGTTGCCAAATCGTTGCCCGCCGGGTCAGCCGCTGCTTGTCCTGGAGCAGTGTGTACGTAAGCAAATAGACGTCCTCGGCCAGCTTACGGCAATTAAAGTCTCGCGTCTCCCACACATCGTCGTGCGGCGCGGAGTAGCGGCTTTCCAACTCATCGAGCACCCAATCCCGCGAGTAGCGCCAGCCGGAAGCGCCGGTCTCCCAGTAGTCCTCGACCGTCGTTCGCTCAAAGTCCGCACGCGAAGTGCCGAGCTCAGGACGATGGAAAATAGGCTCGCGGGCTGTGAGCTCAGCCAGGATCCCGGCTAGTTCGGGGGAAGTCGTCAAGGTTGGCTCGATCTCTTCGATCCGCGATGCTTGGTTGCTTTCGTAAATGACCTCGCCGGAACGGGCTGCGATGAGCTCATCTTTAACCAAGCGCAAACGGATTTGATCGGGTGGAATAGCCGTATCTTCAAAGTGACATTTTGCGGCTTCGAGCGCGTTGGCTCGCAGCGCTTCCCAGCTATCGGCCTCGGTAAAAATCGAGTGGCCGGTTGCGCACGCGACGTAGCCGCCGTCTTTCGATTCTCGAACCGCGAACAGAAGTTCCATGGGGATTAGCATAGCCGCCGGGCGCCCCAGCGTGGAACACGGATCGTGATTCTATTCTTTTGCCATCAGCGCCCGCAGTGCCGCAGCATAGCGTTCGGGCAGCGGCTTGCGCTGCATTCGATCGTCGCAAACTACATGCACCGTGTCCCCCTCGGCGAGGAGCGCGGGTTCCCGGCCGTCGAGGCCTTTGCGCAGGATGCGATAAGCGAATTTAATCACCGATCCGCGCACCATCGCGGGCCGGGTTTCGATGAGGATCTCATCGTCGTAACGCGCCGGAGAGCGATAGCGGCATTCTGCTTTGATCACCGGGAGAATGCATCCATGATCCATCTCCAGCAGGCTATAAGCAAGGCCGAGCGAGCGCAGCAATTCCACGCGCCCCAGCTCGAACCAAACCAGGTAGTTGGCATAGTAAACAATGCCCATCTGATCGGTTTCGGCATAGCGCACCCGCACTTCCGTGGTTACCGGCATGGTTCGTTCTCTTTTTGCGGCGGCGAATACCGGCGGCGTGTTATCCCCGGCTTCGGTCTTCATGGAACGGTGTGAGTGAACAGCGGCAGCTTGCTTACATCGTTGAAGAGCACGAAGGCAAAGAAAGCCACCAGCACCACAAATGCCGCCGTATAAATGCGCTCCTTGATGGCCAAGCTGATGTCGTGCCGGATCGCGCTCTCAATCAGAAGCAGGAGGATCATACCGCCATCGAGCATGGGAAAAGGAAAGAGATTGAAAATTCCCAGTTGCAGACTGATTTCCGCTGCTAAGCCGAATTTGGGCGACCACCCGTCCATCTCGGCCACCTCGCCGGCCGCGCGTGCAATACCGACAGGGCCTGTCATCTGCGTCAACGAGAGCTTGTGCGTGAACAGCCGCTCGACGATCTCGGCCACGAGCAGGGAATTGCCCGCGAAGTAGGTTGCCGACTTGGTTACGGCGGATGCAAGCGGCAGCGGCTCGTCACGGAATGGGATCGGCTCCGGGACAAAGCCCAACTTCCATGCTGTATCGAGCTTGGCGGGCGTTGCGACCATTTGCAGTGTGGTTCCGTTGCGCCTAATCGCAAGCGCCATGGGCTTGCCCTTTTCGGTTTGCATGTAGGCCAGCAGAGAGTTGACGGAATGGAAGGCGTGGCCGTCGACAGATTCGATGGCATCGCCCGCGCGCAGGCCCGCGTGCTCGGCGGGTGTGCCCGATTGCACCTGAGCCACTGCAATGGGTCCCGGGAGATATTGCGGCTGGATCCCGGTATCGCCGATGTCAAAGTCGTCGGACTTGGCTGTCATCGGGATGTGAAGCGAAAGGTCGAGCAGTTTGCCGGCGCGGTCGACGGTAACGGCAACATTCTGGCCGGGGCTGAGCTTGATCTGCTCGTAAACTTGAGGCTGCCATTTGGGGTTGCTGACACCGCCGAACCTGCGAACGATATCCCCGGAGCGGATGCCGGCTTGCGCCGCCGGTGAGTCCGGTGTCACCCATTCCACGGTTGTGGTTTTTATGGCGGACAGAGGAACCTCGTTGACAAAGGCGAAGTAGACAAACATCAGGACGAAGGTTAATAGAAAGTTTGCCGTTGGGCCGGCTACGCCGATCAGCATCCGCTGCCAGCGGGGATGGGAAGTGAATGCTCCTGGATCGCTGACTATCTCTTCGGCGGATTGGTCCGATGGATTCTCGCCGGTCATCTTAACAAAGCCGCCCAGCGGCAATAGACAGACCTTGTAGTCGGTGTCGCCATATTTGAGCCCGAACAGGCGCGGTCCGAATCCAAAAGCAAATGCTTCGACACGTACCCGGCAAATTTTGGCTGCGGCGAAGTGTCCTGCCTCGTGCACCAGGACCATTACGCCGACCAGGACGATAAAAGCTGCGGCAGAAACCAAAAAAGCATGCATAGATGTGCGGTTTTTACCTCAGAAAATCCCGGCCTGCCGGCTGGTACCGAATCCTTCTATCTGAGCAGCGTCCGGGCCCGTTCGCGCGCCTCCTGGTCGGCGGCCAGCACCTCTGCAATGGTAGCGGGGTGCGCCTCCGGCGTGGACGCGAGCACTCTCTCAATTGTACGCGGGATGCCGGTAAACGGGATACGGCGGTCCAGGAACGCTCCCACGGCGACCTCGTCAGCCGCGTTGAGGGCGATCGCATGCGCCCCGCCTTTTACCGCGGCCTCATAGCCCAGGCGCAGGCAAGGGAAGCGCTCGAAATCGGGTTGCTCGAATTCGAGGTGGCGGAGGGCGGCGAGGTCGAAGGTGAGCGAGGAAGCGGGCCGTTCCGGGTGAGCCAGCGCGTAAAGGATGGGCAACCGCATGTCGGTGACGGAAATCTGCGCGAGAATGGAGCCGTCTACGTACTCCACCAGCGAGTGAACGGTAGATTGCGGATGAATTGCGACCCGTACCTGGCCGGGCGTGACGTCGAAAAGGCGGCAGGCCTCGATCACTTCGAGGCCCTTGTTTAGCATGGTGGCCGAGTCGATGGTGATGCGGCGCCCCATCACCCAAGTGGGGTGCTTCAGGGCCTGTTCGGGAGTGATGCTCTCAAACTGGTCGAGAGGAAGTTGGCGAAACGGTCCGCCGGAGGCTGTCAGCCAAATGTACTTCACTTCGTTGCGCGCGCCCACGCGCAAACATTGGTGCACGGCGTTATGCTCGCTGTCGATGGGCAGGATAGGTACGTTCCGTTGGCGCGCCGCAGCGGTCAGAATTTCACCGGCGGCCACCATGCATTCTTTGTTGGCCAGGCCCACGGGCTTACCGGCCAGAATGGCGGCGTGCGTGGCCTCTAGCCCGGCGACACCTACGATGGCGGAAACGACAAAGTCGGCATCGGGATGCGTCGAGCAGGCGACCGTCCCGGCGCTGCCATGGACGACGTCGACGTCCGTGATGCCGGCGCAACGGAGTCGGACGGCAAGTTGGCCGGCAAGCTCCTCGGTAGCGAGCGAAACGAGGTTGGGGCGCCAGCGAATAACCTGCGCCAACGCTTGGTCAATATTGCGCCCGGCGGCGAGAGTGGCCACCGCGTAGCGCTCAGGAAACTGCTCTACGATGGAAAGTGTGCTTTGCCCGATGGATCCGGTGGAACCGAGAATAGCGAGTCGCTTCAAAACAACAGCCCTCTAACTTCCAGCTCCTGGCTTCTCGATGTTGGCTCGTGCTCGAAGCAGGGGTGAATTGGATACAGTCTAGCCGATTTGGAGAAGCTGCCTTACCGCCGCTACGCTGCGCAGTCGATCGCGGTAACTTCCGAATAGAAAATGGCGGTTGGCAGCTAGGGGTCGGAGACTAAAAGCTAGAAGCTGGAGGAGCCTTTAGAACCGCTGATGAATCACTTGCACATACCAGAGGACGGGAGCTGCGAGCAGCAGCCCGTCGATACGGTCGAGTACTCCACCGTGGCCGGGCAGAATGCTGCCCGAATCCTTGACTCCCGCCGATCGCTTGAGGGCGGACTCAGCCAGGTCGCCCATCTGTCCGGCCAGGTTCACCACGACAGCGAGGGCCAGCCAGTACCAGAGATCGTCGGGATAGGCAAGTACCGCAGCCGGACAGACCCGTTCCATCCAGGAAAGGACGGCGGTGTTCCGGGGTTCCTGCAAAAGGTTGGCCACGCCCAAAAGCCCAATGGTGACTACCAGGCTGCCGGCCAGTGAAGCGATCGCACCTTCCCAGCTCTTCGCAGGGCTTAGCGAGGGCGCCATTTTGTGGTGGCCCCACGCGCGACCCACATAAAATGCAGCAACGTCGCCCGCCCACACCACGAAAAGCAAAAAGGCCACCAGCGAAGGGCCGTTAGCCTGCTCGCGCAACGTAGGTAGGGCAAGCAAGGTAAATCCGGTGTAGAGCAGGCAAAAAATCGATGCTGCAGCTGCTGCGATAACCTCCTCGACCGGTTTCACGAAGGTGCAGTATGCCAGCAGACCCAGGCCAACGAGGCCGAAAAGAGCGGTTGTCAGGTCGGGCCATTCGAAATTGACAACGAACAATGCCAGCAGTGCGATCAGTGTGGCGATCCGAGGTGGATAGGCGCCGCAGCGGCGGCTGAGTGCCATATACTCCCAGCCGGCAAGCACGGCAACCGCTGCCACAGCCAGTGAAAAAATCCATTGCCAACTCGGCCCGAGAAAAACCAGAATCAGCACCACTGGAATCAAAAGGGCAGCCGTTTGTATGCGCTTCATTTAGGGATGAGGATACACTGCCGGGGCAGAGCAAAGAATTTCGGCATGCAGTTTTAAGGTCTGTTTTATTTATGTTTCGCCATTGAAAAGCTAGTTGTTTTGGTTTAAGCTGTTCTTGGAATGTGAATGGATTTTAGCCTCAGCGGAGGACTGAGTATGCCTACGACAGGGCTCAGCAATAGAATCAGAAGTTTGGCGAAAACTCGATATGTAAATCCGGCCATCCAGGCCGGAAAGCAACAGTTCTCTATTCGCGTGCGAGACGTACTGAACGACCTGGAGAGAGAAGGACTAAGCAGCCCGGGGCGGACTCCGCAAATATGCAACGCTTTGCGAACCGCGAAGTTTCTCAACGCCAATGGCCTAGAAATCGAAGCCGTGGACGGCCCCCCTAAGAAGCAAAGTCCGACTGTTGTTGTGCGTTATCGAGTCAAGGGAAACAAGCAGCCTCTTAACTCGGGGCAACATCACCCGGCAGAAGCCCGCAACGAGAACGCGGATGAGTCGGCGTCCGCTCGCGCATTCCGGCTGACCGAGAGATTACGCGGGCTCTTGAAAGAAGAGATGGCCGCGTATGGTGGAGGCGAAGCATTCCTTCGCTGGGTAAGACGGGAAGATGAGGCTCCCAGATGAGCCGAATCTTCTGGGACACAATGCTCTTTATATATCTTTTAGAGGATCATCCTAAGTTTGCGGCGCGAACTCGCGAAATCCTGGACCGATCTTACAACCGAGGCGATTCGCTATTTACGAGTTGTTTTGCTCTAGGCGAGCTGATGGTCGGCACTCAGAAATCTTCCAACCCGCAAACTGCCCACGAAATTACACGTATCATTTGCGAAATGGGCTTTTCGTTGCTGCCATTTGATGAGGGAGCTGTGATTCCTTTTGGATCTATTCGCTCGAAGCAGAAGGTGAAGATCGCGGACGCAATCAATCTGGCTTGCGCATCGTCGGCGGGCGTTGACCTCTACTTAACGGGCGACACGGAGCTCTTCCGCATCGATGTGCCTGGCGTGCAATTCATCGCCGACTTCAATTCATCCGTCTTCTAGTTTCTTTGGGGCCGGGGCGACCGAGGTCTTCAGCCTGCCGCAATCTTGATCTGCTCCGGATCCTCTTCCACCTCGCCGCTGTCCTCGCCGATGCCGCCATAGCGGCGTTCGCGCCGTTCGAAAGCGGCAATGGCTTCGAGCAGGTGAATGCCGCGAAAGTCCGGCCAAAAGCGTTCGGTGACGAATATCTCGGTGTATGCGATCTGCCAAAGCAGAAAGTTTGAAATGCGCAGTTCGCCCGAGGTGCGGATTAGAAGGTCCGGGTCGGGCATGTGCGCCGTGTAGAGATGGCGGTGAATGTCTTCCTCGGTAAGGCCGTCGGGGCTGAGGTGCTTAGTCTTCATTTCGGCGGCAAGACCGCGAAATGCATCTACGAGCTCGGACCGGCCGCCGTAATTGAGGGCCAGAGTGAGTGTGGTGCCTGTGCTGTGCGCGGTTGCGTCTTCCACATAGCGCATCTGTTCCTGCACGTCGTGCGGCAGATCGCGGGTGCGCCCGATGTATCGCATTCGAATGTTATTCGCCCGCATGCGTTCCAGGTTGTTGTCAAGATAAGTCTTGAGCAGACGCATAAGGAAGCTGACCTCGGCACGAGGCCGGCGCAGGCTGTTTTCGAGCGAGAATGCATAAAGCGTGAGCCATGGCAGGCCGATGCGCGAAGCCGTTTCTGTCACCTGCTGGACGGCCTTGGCTCCCTGCTGGTGGCCGAAGAAGCGTTTGAGTGAGCGCTGGCCGGCCCAGCGGCCGTTGCCGTCCATGATGATTGCCACGTGCTGAGGAAGGCGCTCGGCTTTCAGCGTAGCGTAAACTGCGCGCTCCTCCGTGCTCAACTCATCGATACGCAGCTTGGGAGATGGATACAAGGACTCGCCTCTAGGTTGCATGCGCCGCTTTCACGCGAGCACTGCTCTAGCGCCGCGATGTGGCGCCTCTGGGGTTCACTTCCGATGGTAGCAAGTGAGCGGTCTTCGCGCGAAAGACTCTCCGTCCGGATTGACGTAGTCCAGCGAGCCGGGTGCGGGGTGTCACACCATCGACCGTAATGCATTTTCGAGAATTCTGCAATCGCGGTTTGGGCGGCGAGACGTGGAGTGCGCGTCGGCGAGCAACCACCGGCCACCGGCGTTGTGGTACCTGGGGCGTTTGGCTTACGCAGTCCAGCGGCGGCCCATCGCCGCATCGCGCACTGCGCCAAGCAACAGGGTCCGATGAAGCGGGTCAAGACGCGGCAGCGCTTGTGCAATCTCAGCCAGGAACGGATCGCTCAGAATCGATGCCACCTCTTCGTTGCGGCGGCTTCGGGCATCACGGATCAGATGGCGCAGTTCCACGCCCAAGGCAGACGCCAACCGCTCCAGAGAGCGCAATGTGGGAATCGCTTTCCCGTTCTCGATTTTCGAGATGTAGGTGCGCGGCACATCCATTCGCCCCGCCAGCTCTCGCTGGCTTAGGTGACGCGCCAAGCGGGTCTCACGGATTTGTGCTGCGATGTGCAGCTCGTCCTCGGTGCCTTCGGCCGCCTGACTCGTCACCAGCTGTGGAGCCAATTCGAGCGGCTCCTCGACGTCTAGCGGCCTGTGGCACCTTCTGCAAAGAGAATTGTTGGTTCTATACTGCATCAACCTGCAGTATTCGCACCGCACGACTTCGCGCGCTTCCACGCTTACCAAAGAGGTAGCCATCGGCCATGTGCGGAGTGCCAGAGCGGGCCCCCGGTGTGGTCACGTGCACCACGACTGGTGCTAATTTCGAAGAAATGAACCATAATTGTCAAGTAGAAACTTATGGACCACCAGAAGAATTACCCCCAATTTCCCGAATAAACCTATAATTCGCGAACCATAGTGGTTAACAGGAGGAAAGATGAACGCCCTTGACACGCGATATGGGCGCGAGCAGGCCTGGCAGCTTTTGACCGAATGGACCGCCGGCGAAAGCCTGCGCAAACACGCCTTGGCTGTCGAGGCCTGCGTGGCGGCCTATGGCGAAAAGGAAGCCGACCGGCTCGGGCTTGCCGTCCCCGAAAACGCCGCCCGCGCGGCGCTGCTTGAGCTCTACTCGACCACCGCCTTGCTGCACGATTTCGACTACGAGCGACATCCCACTGCTGAAGAGCACCCATTCGTCGGCGTCCGCGAGCTGGAGCGGCTGGGCTGGCCTGAACCGCTACGCACGGCCATCCTCGGCCACGCCCAGTACTCCGGCGTGCCGCGCGCATCGCACTTGGCCAAGGCCCTTTTTGCCTGCGACGAGTTGGCCGGCTTCTTGACCGCCTGCGCCCTTGTCAAGCCCTCTAAGTCCATCGCAGACGTCGAAGTTGCCGGCGTGCGAAAGAAGATGAAGGACAAAGCCTTCGCCCGCGCAGTTCACCGCGAAGACATCGTTCAGGGCGCGCAGGAGCTCGGTGTCGATCTCGACGCCCACATTGCGTTCTGCATTGAGGCAATGAGGAAACGGGCAGGGGAGTTGGGGTTGTGAGAGCTGCCACTATCGCACTCCCGGCTAGGGAAAAGCCGCTTTTCGCAGCGGATCGTCGATCCCGTTCTCGCGAAAACCCGTTTCGCGCAAGATGCAGGAGTCGCACTCGCCGCATGGCACACCGGTAGTCGAGGGATCGTAGCAACTGCTGGTCAGTGAGTAATCGACTCCCAAATCGATGCCCCTTGCAATGATCTGCGCTTTGGTCATGGCGATCAGCGGCGTGTGAATCTTGAGCGCCTGCCGGCCTTCCACGCCTGCCCCCTCAACTGCAAATTTGGTCGCCAGGTTCGCCATCTTCTCGAAGGCGGCAATGTACTCAGGCCGGCAATCGGGATACCCCGAGTAATCGAGCGCATTCACGCCGAGAAAGATGTCGTTCGCGCCCAGCACCTCTGCCCACGCCAGCGCAAACGAGAGAAAAATGGTGTTGCGCGCAGGCACATATGTGATTGGGATTCCGTGCGCCATCTCCTCCGTCGCGCGGCCCTTGGGAACGGCAATTTCGGCAGTCAGCGCCGAGCCGCCGAAGGCGCGCAGATCGATATTGGCGATGCGGTGCTCCGCTGCGCCAATCGATGCTGCGACGCGCTTGGCGGCTTCGAGCTCCCACGAGTGGCGCTGCCCATAGAAAAACGAAAGCGCGTAGAGTTCGTAGCCCTCGCTCTTGGCGATCGCTGCCACCGTCGCCGAGTCGAGCCCGCCGCTGAGCAACACCACCGCCTTTTTCATTTCTTCAGTCACAATATTCGCGCAACGCTACGCAAAGCTCCCGCCGCGGCCGATGTCCATCGACGGCGAAATCGGGTTGCGCTCGTCGATGTACGCCTCGATGCACTTGTCCAGAACCCCCTTGGCTTCGAGGATGAACTCGATGGCATCGCGCGCCGCTCCATAGCCGCCCGAGTTGGGCGTGACATAATGCGCTTCCGCCTTTACCCGTTCCCGCGCATTGCCCACGGCCACTGCCAATCCCACCTCGCGCATCGCCGGCAGGTCGATCACGTCGTCTCCCACGTAGCAGATCTCGTCAAGGCCCACGCCTTCCTTCTGCACGATCTCGCGAATCGCCTGCATCTTGAAGGCGCAGCCCTGGTAGACGAATTCGAGCTTCAGGTCGCGGCTGCGCGTGGCCACCGTTTCGCTAATCCGCTTGGTGATCACTCCGCATTTCAGGCCGCCCAGCCGCGCCAGCGAAATGGCCGTGCCGTCGTGTGCGCTGTAACCCTTGGCCTCGACCATCGTCGCCGAGTTCACGCCGAAGCCTATCGTTTCCTTTCCACGAATCTCATCCAAAACCTTCCGGCCCGAAGGGCCCGGGACAAGCCAAATGGTGCCGTCGGTAAAAACCCCATCGACGTCGAAGAGGATGATCTTGATCTTGCGGGCGCGGTCTTGCGCGGTAAGAGCCATGATGCGATTCTATCTGGCGCTTGGGCGGTTGGCCGTCCCAATTCCCGCCTTAATAGCGTGCTATCATAACTCCACCTCATGTCAGCCATCGCATTGTTTATTCAGTTGCCGGTTTCCGCAATTGAGGGCCTGCGTGCCGCTGCCGTGCCAAAACGCAAATGGTATGGCGCGCCCAAGGATACTTATTGGCAATACCTGCGCGAACAAGGCCGCGAAACAGCTAAATTCGAATGGTCGGGCTACGTGTACAACTCCCTGCTGCCGTACCTGGAGGAGAAACACCAGATCGTCATCGAGAAATCGGAATCTGAATACGACGAGCTGGCAGAGTGCCTGGCGAAGTGCCGTCAAGTCTCTCATGCGATTCTGACGCCCGCGATGAAGCAGAATTATCTGGACCGGCTGAAACCCGAGCTGTTTCCGGCGCAGGAAATGCTCGACTACCACAACGAATTCACGGGAAGGCCGGAAGGCCCGGAGTACGTGAAAGCGATGCAAGACGGAATCGCCGCCCTGCACGAATCCCTGAGCCGGCTCGAAGACGGTTACATCACGCTATTCATCATTGGATGACGGCCCACGAAGCGCGTTCTTTGCCAGAGAATATGAGTGTGGACAGCGACCTTTCCAACGCCGCGCCGCAGCCTCCGCCGGGGCTTGAGCCGGAGGATTACTACTTCGAAGGGCCGAATCTCGTCTTCACCGCGGCCTACCATCTCAAGCGCGGCTACTGTTGCGGCTCCGGCTGCCGCCACTGTCCGTATCGTGAAGCCGCGGTCAGCGAGGCCGCAGAAACTAAAGACTAATCTGAGCCGCCGCCCGACGGCGCTCCCCCCGCCGCCCCCGAAGGCTGTCCTGCAGGCGCCGCGCTAGCCGGAACCGCTGCACCCGGCTCGCGCACCAGCACCGCGAAGCGCGGAAACGCGAAGCTCCCCGCCGCATCGTCAACCACGTTCAACTGGCAGATGTAGGAGCCAGGTTTCAGTGCGCTGAGCGGCACGTCGAGCTCGATCGACACTGCGCCGCGGTCTGCAACATTCACGGAATTAGCCTGCACGATCGGCGTCTCATAGACCTTGGCCGAGCCCTGGATGAGCTCCAGGCTGCTCAGAAGGTTGACGCCGGGCTTCGATCCGCGCGGCGAGGACTTTTCGCCGGGCGCTGCGGAATCGGATCCCGTGGATTGCTTCTCAGCCGCTTTCTCGCGCGCGGGATCGTAGATCTCGTAGAGCAGATAGAGATGCTGATCCTGGCGAAAGACATGACTGATATTCGGCACGTACTGTTCGCCGTTGCGCACCAGCGGGTCCTGCTTTTTGCTTGGTTCACGCTGCGAAGCGAGAACGATCGAACTCATCTTAAGCGGAGCTTTCTTGAAATCCGGCAGCGTAACATCGGCAATGAACGAGCCCATGCGGCCAGTCTGGTTCTCGCGCACCACAAACTTAAGCTGATAGCTGCCCGGCGGCAGATTGAAACTAGTGGTGTACTGAATATTTTTTTGCCGCGCCTGCAGCGACGGATCGAGGTTGAGTTTCACCGTATCGCGCACACGCCCCACAGGCCGTTTACCCTCGTCGATCACCGCTCCAATCACATCGAGCGTCGCTTTGTCCTTGTCGCCGCCTTTCACAAAAGGAATTTGCGATCCCGGCACGACGAGCGAGACCGGCATGTAGAAGCGGTTGGCGTCGAGGCGGAAATAGAGCGCGTCCATATAGACGGCCATGTCGGTGGCCGGCAGGTCGCTGGCCAATTGATCTTCGAGTTCCTGCTCGCGGTCCTGCTTACCGGAATGTCGGAAGTCGGCCGGGGCATAGTAGCCCGGCCGGTATTCGAGCTTGATGCCTGGACGGTTTATCTTGACCGTCAGTTTGCGGTACTTTCCATCGCGCGCCGGGTTCGAAGAATGAAATCCGATCGCATAGTATGCCGACGTGTCCTTTTGCACCTGCGCAAACGCCGGCGCAAAATCGTTCGAATCGAAGAACGCTTTGCCTCCGGTGTCGCTCGAGAGCGTTGCCATCACCTCCTGCGTAGCAAAGTTCTGATTCATGTTATTCAGCAGCGCTGCGCCGTTGTAACCGCCGGTGCCGCGCAAACTGCCGGTCGAGGCGTCGCCCAGCGGCCCAATTGCCTGCAGTCCGCGCGTGTCTACGCTGTATATAGCCAGGTCCGCGCGTACCGCGGCGTTGATGGCCGAGCGCAGCGAAGCCTCGTTTTCGATGCCGTCGCGCGAGATGCCGCCCGAAAAATAGAGCAGCGATTTTTTCTCGCTGATCCTGGCAAGCGACTGCGAAACCGCGCGCAAAGCGAACAGTTCGCGGTCGGTATTCAGGTCGTTGTACTCGCTCTCATCGGGCGTGTAGGCGGTAGTGTCCTCCACCTGGTTTGAGTTGGCGTTCGCGCCTTGCGCGAATCCCTGGCCCTCAGTGCCGTTGTACGCTCCCACTTCGTTGATTAGCGCATTCTTGTCGGCGGTAAAGTCCTGATCGACGCTCAACGTATCGCCGAGCGAAACGAGCGCGACGAGATCGGCCGCCTGCATCTTCGTCTTCAGGAACGCCTGCGCCGCCTCCACGCTGCGGTCCAGGTCCTCGGGCTGCATCGAAGTCAAGTCGAAAAACATTACGATCAGCCGGTGATTGCGCAACTGCTCCGGCTTGGCCACCACCACTGCCTTGCTTCCTGTCGGCCCGGCGGCCAGACCGCTCACCGTAGCTTCGTTCAGAGGCGTGGCCATGTCCACGCTCTCGAAATCGAAGGTGGCGATCTGCTGCTCCTTGCCATTCTCGTAGATCTTGAAATCGCTCTGCTTCAGGCCCTTTACCAACTCGCCGGTTTTCGCGTCGCGCGCCACCACGTTGGTCAGCACCAGTTCGGCTTTTTCCTTCAGCACAAATCCGCTTTGCGGCGTGTTGGAGACTTGATTCGCTTGTTGCACAGGCTGGGCGTTTTGCGCAAAGACCGGCGGCGCAGAGGGAGCCATGAGCGCTAATAGCGCCATCGCCGGTCCAATTTGCCGCACCACGCGTTTCATAGATTCTCCGACGTCTCGCATTCGCCTATCGGGGTCTGCTGACTTGCTAACTTGCTGCTCCTCAGAACCTGAATCTCGCCATAAACTGAAACTGCCGCATCTGGCCTACAGAAGTTACTTGGCCGAAGTCAGGCAGGTTTACAGTCGTTCCCACGCCTGCGTACTGGACTGTGTTAAAAACGTTGCTGATCGTTGCGCGGATTTCCATGCTGCGCGTTTCGCCCATGTCGACGGTTTTCGAAAGCGCCATGTTGTTGGTGACCGTTCCAGGGCCTTCGATGGAATTCCGCGGCGCGTTGCCGAAGACGCCGCACGGATATGGATTGGCGGGGTCGTTCGCGCCCGGCGGCAACTCGTAGGCCGCAGGATTGAACCACTCGTGCAGCGACCCGCCGCCCGCAGTGGGAGAAACACCCGTTAAATTTGGCCGGAAGACGCCGCCTGTGCCGCACGATGTGGTGTTGACCGAGGATTGATAGCTGGGGCTGAGCCAACCGCCGGTTGCGAAGTTGAAAGATCCCGAGACCGAAAAGCCCTCGAGAATATGATCGGGTACGCCCGAGGTCGCCCACATCCGGCCCTCGCCAAACGGCAGCTCATATAGATAGGTCCCGCTCACGGTGTGGCGGATGTCGATGCTCGAGTTGCCCAGATCGCCAAGCACGTTTTGCCAATCTTGAACGCTCGGTCCGCCTCCGGTGTTTAGAGCGCCGGCGTCGTCGATGATGTGGGAATACTGATAATTCGCGCCCACCGCAATGCCCTTTTGCAGACGCTTGTTCACACGCACCGTGCCGGCATTGAACTTCGAGAACGAAGCCGCTTCGTAGTAATCGAAGGGGAGAGAATAGCAGGCCGGATTCTCAGGACAAGCAATCGAGGAGTTCGATGGACTCGGGGAAACGATTGCAGGATCGGTGGCCGCTGTGCCGTCGTCGAGCGCGCGCGGAGCAATCACCGTGGCCTGATGGTTGCTCCGCGAACCATTGTAGCCGACGTTCAACACCACGCCCCAGGGCAGCGTTTTTTGAATATCGAGATTCCACGCCATCAAATAAGGCAACGGATAATGCGGATCGAGGGCGTAGTTGCCCAGCGGCTGCGCGCCTGGAAATCCATTGGCCAGTGTGAAGCAGGTGGCAGCCGTAGCGCAGGCAGAAGACGGCTTATTCCCCACCTGTTCCTGGTTGGTCTGCTCGTTGGTAAACGGCGGCTGATGCGCCATCGCGCCGGCAAACGTGGCGTATTGGCCCACGCTGTAGTTCATGCCGTACCCGGCGCGCACCACGGTTTGCTTGATCTTCGGAACGCGCCAAGCAACTCCCACGCTGGGCCTGAAAGCCGTGTGTACCGGGAACACGAGCGACGCGGGAAGACCGCTGCTGCCGGCCTGCACTTCCGTCAGGTTAGTAAACCCGCCATCGGGATTAGTCGCGACTTCGGCCAGATGGCCATACTTTTCGGTGTACGGCGCGAAGTATTCGTAGCGCACGCCGTAGTTCAGCGTCACCGAGGGCAATACGCGCCAGTCATCCAATGCATATGCGTCGTAGACGTTGTCGCGCAAATAGCTTTTCTCGAGCGAAGAATTGAGGCTCGTTGATTGCGGCAGCCCCAACAGAAAATCGGCCAGCGCCGAGCCGGTGTTCGGATCTTGCGCCGCATCCTCCGTGAAAAGACCTGTAAAGGTAAGACTGCCGGTCCCATTCGATCCCGCCAGAAAATCGCGGTGCACGCGGCGATAGTCCCCGCCATAGCGCATATTGTGCTTACCGTGAATCCAGCTAAGAACCTCGGACGCCGCGATCGTTTGCGAGATGGAAAAACTCGGCTGCTGCTCGGAAAGGCCGGTAAACTCGCTCAATGAAATGGACGGAACGCCGTAGTTGAGAGGAACGTTGTTGGGTACCGTAATGCCATCAGCCGCCGCAATGTTGTCTGCCGTATTGGTAAAGAAGTTGATCGCGTTGCTGTTGCTGCGGTTCCAGTTGACGTTGGAAATGCTCGTGAAGCGGTGGTAGCCAACCGTGTAGCCCGCCTGCACTGAATAAGAATTGGACGCCGTTTTGCCTCCCAGTTCCGGGAAGATCGCAACGTTATCTTTGGCCGAGTGGCTCCAGTTGAAGTTCAGGTTGATGCTCTGGCGCAATCCCTGGTTCCCGCCTTGTCCGCCGCGCCTGCCGCCGAATCCGCCGCGTCCGCCGGGCTGTGTGGCGTTCGCGCCCAAACTGCGGTTGTAGCGAATGCCGCCGTGCGTCGGGTTCGATTGCGGGGTGGTGAGCAGATGGTAGTCATAGGGCTG
>Ga0187782_10000578_pt1 | contig 25138 bp, 19 predicted proteins | sample 0715_SJ02_MP15_2_FD_132454 | JGI IMG/M metagenome (GOLD analysis project Ga0187782, IMG submission 132454) | Tropical peat soil microbial communities from peatlands in Department of Meta, Colombia - 0715_SJ02_MP15_20_MG | ecosystem: Environmental > Terrestrial > Soil > Wetlands > Peat | place... | reverse complement strand
GCGGGTACAAGGTTCACGCAGAGCAGGATCAGAGTGCAGGAAAATCTCACTCCCGCATTTTAGCAGTTCGAGAATCAGATCGGGTCGCTATTGATGGTTGCCGGTCCCGGGTTCTGATACCGGATAATATTGCTCTGGTCGGAATAGAAACCCTTCCCGCCGGTGACGTCCTGAACAACAGGGTCCGCGTTGATCGTAAACCCGACCGAAGGTGTTGAGGCCGCGTTCTGCACGTATGTGAATGAATATCCCGACTTGGTTCCAGTCGCGAGAGCGTTGTCTATGAAACAAGATGCGGTAGCCGTCCCCGGACAAGTGCCAGACGTGCCTCCGGGTCCCAAATCCGCCAACTGGGCCGAATAGCCGACCGTGAAGAACTCGCTCGAATACGTAATCTCTGCGGTGTCGATGGCGTGAACAGAAGACACGGCAGATGATTCGTTCGCAGAAATCTTTGCACGAAGAAAATTCGGAATGGCAATCGCCGCGATAATCAATATGATCGCGACCACCACGAGAAGCTCAATAAGGCTGAAACCCCTTTGCCTACCCTTCATTGGACTCGTCTCCGTAAAGCGATTCCGAGACCCACAGTACACAAGTGCCACACTTACGGGAGCACTTGGAATGCCAAACACACAACCCCTAAAACCTTTGCTTTCATACACGAATATAACCGAACTATCTGTGAAAGTGTAGACTGCCAAGAAACGTCATTTCCAAGACGGAAAGTGTCAGTCTCTGGTTAGTTTCCTCCAAAACGCTCAGGTTGGCTGAGCCAATCCCTTGTGCACAACCGGGTGGGAACAGCAAATACAAAAAAGAGCGGATCGTTTCCGACCCGCTCCCATCAATACACCGGGAGATGTGTCGACATCTTACAGCGGAGTGCCGCTGCCGTTGCCCGAGCAAGCTGCCGTCAGGTTGTACTGGATCACGCCGGACTGATCCGAGCAGAAATAGCGCTGACCGCTCTGCCCAGGAACAACCGGCTGCGCGGAAGAAGTATATGTTACAGACGGCGTGCCCGAAGTGCCCCCAAGGGTGAAGCTGTAGCCGCTCTTGGTGCCGCTGGAGAGCGTCGTATCAATCAAGCAGGCTCCGTTCGAGGCGGCCGTCGACGCGCAGGCCGAAGCCGACGCTCCGCCCAAGTCGCTCAGGTTCGGGGTGAAGCCAATCGATGGGTAGTTTGTGCTGTACGTCACTTCTGCGGTATTGATCGTGCGAAGTGAGCCGACAGCCGAGGACTCGTTCGCTGCCATTTTCGAACGCATTAAGTTTGGAATGGCGATGGCCGCGATGATCAAAATGATCGCCACGACGATCAGCAATTCGATCAAAGAAAATCCCTTCTGCTTCTTCATGACATCTCCTTGAGAGAGTTTCACTGCCAGAGCAAGGAAAAAGAAGAGCACAGGGGATGCCGAATTAAGCCGCATTTAGGGACCGTATCTTATTGTTTTTGCAAGCCATAGAGAATGACTATGATAGCCGTGATAGAGGGCAAGGAGGGCTGTCCTCGGTACTTTTTTGGAGTTATCCACAATCACAAAAATGACAGTTATTGTCATTGCCGTTAGACAAAAACCGTCACAAGTGCTTTTCCGAGGTTGCCGGGATGGACCTAGTTCCAACACCCCAACGCGCAATCGTAGGGGGCTTCCAAAGCGGCCATACGCGGATAGCAATAGACGAACAGGACTGCTGCGGCCACGAAGACGATCACGACCGGACGAACGCCCAAGATGCGCCTGTCTTGCATCCCCCCTAGAACGATTGCAAGAGCAACCGTGAGGAACATCGCGCAGGGATAATAATAGTAGTACACGGTGCGATGCTGCGGAATGATGACCCACTGCAGGAGATTCGCCCCATAAAGAAGTGTGACCAATCCCTCCGGCAGAGAGAGGGATCGACAGAATTTCCAGGCGCAGCTCAGAAGAGCCAGAAAACCTCCCCATATCACCACATAGTTCCCCACCAGGTAAGACAGGCCACGCTCCGGGCCAATGCGAAAAATCCAGGTATACCACCGGCTATCAATGGCGGGGTTCCCGGCCGCGGCCACATGATAACGCCACATATAGAGATTCACCGAGAGCACGTCGGCGAGTGTAAAAGGGCGCTGGTATCGGTGGAACCACGGCCAAAACGAAAGACCGTACACGAGGACAGGAAGGAAAAGAAAGGAAACTGTCAGCGTCAGCACTCCGATTTGACGCAAGTGGTGCGTACTTCGCACGTACAATATTCCGCTCACGAGGATGACTGCAGCCAAGGTAACGACCGCGCTCCACTTGCAGGCCTCTCCGAAACCAAAGAATACTCCCGAGAGAACCACAAGAGCGCGCCTTCCTGCCAGGCTGGCATCGATCGTAAGCGCCGCCGTAAAAGCGACCAGAGCCCACATCACGAACGCAAAGTAGAAAACATCGAGCATGGCAACCCGCGCCATCACAAACAGGAAGTTGTTGAGCAGAGTTAGTCCGGTGGCAATCAGGGCAACCTGGTAGTTGCCCGTGAGCAGTTGCGTCCAAAGGAAAACGGCGACCAGGGTGAGGGCGCCAAAGACCGCCCCAGGCATACGCCAGCCAAAAGAGTTCTCCCCCGCCAACGTCATTCCTAAAGCCATCAGCATTTTGGCCAGGGGCGGGTGGTCAGGATTGGCATCCGTCGTTGCATTCAGGATGGCGCGGGCTCGCACCACGTGGAGAGATTCATCGAGGACGTAGGCAGGAGGCTTCGCAATACCCAGCAAAAAGAAGGATAGCGCGAGCACAAAGATCACCAGACTCGTCAGCCCGACCCGATTGCGCATCCAGATCGTGATCTCCTCTCCGACGTACCGATAGCAGCAAATGTACACCCGCCCGATAGGCGGAAAAAGCGCCTGGGGTGGGTGTTTTGGGGTATTTGAGCTAAGGGTAACCATGTTCCCGGGGTCTGGTGTTGAACGATAGCTCAACCCTTCCCCGAATTCAGACCAGGTCCGAGCTTCCCGTGTTATTCTCGCGGTTAAGAAGCGAAAGCCGGGTAATGCGCAAATTGGCGCCAGGAGACTCTGGCAAATCAGCCCGAGCGCGGCGACTCCTGTGATTCAGAATCTTCAGCGGACGGGTACGGGACGTGATTAACGGCAAGTCCATTGTCGTGGTTATGCCTGCTTACAATGCAGCCAGGACTCTCGAGAAGACGGTCCGCGAACTGCCGGACATGGTGGACACGATTATCCTGGTGGACGACAAGAGCAACGACGAGACCGTTCGGATTGCACGGGACCTCGGCTTGCGTGTTTTTGTTCACGACAAAAATTACGGGTACGGCCGAAATCAGCAGACATGCTACCGGGAAGCCCTTGCGGCGGGCGCGGACATCGTAGTCATGGTGCATCCGGATTACCAGTACACGCCGCGTCTAGTGACACCGATGGCCAGCATGATTGCATACGGTGTTTACGACGTGGTGCTTGGATCCCGCATTCTGGGAGGGGGGGCTCTCCGGGGTGGTATGCCCTTCTACAAATACGTGGCCAACCGCCTCTTGACGGCGTTTCAAAACAGTTTCACTGGCGCCAAGCTATCTGAATACCATACGGGTTTCCGGGCCTTTGCCAAAGAGGTTCTGACCACCCTGCCGCTGCTCGAGAACTCCGACGATTTTGTCTTTGACAATGAAATGCTCGCCCAATGCCTGTCCTTCGGGTTTCGCATCGGAGAAGTTTCCTGCCCGACCCGGTATTTCACGGAGGCTTCTTCGATCAATTTCTCGCGCAGCGTGAAGTATGGTTTCGGAGTCCTCAGCACAACCCTGAAGCTCTGGCTACAACGCTCCGGAATTGCCCACTATCGTTTGTTCAGCCCGGCGGGCCGAAAGTTGTTGATGGATTATTACGTCTCCTCCCCGACCATCGGAGTTCAAGAGACTGTTCGGAAGATCTGACCTCGCAGTGCAGAACGAAATCGCCTGGATTCCGAGGCGATCAATTCGCCCTGGCGGGAACGGACCCGGACAGAATCGCGAGCAGGTTGCGCGCCTGTGTGTTCGACGGATCCAAGTGAAGAGCCATTTCGGCGTCGGAACGCGCCGAGGCCACATCCCCTCGCTGATAGTGGACCACGGCGCGGTTAGACCATGCCCCCGAAGTCCGCGGCGATTCTGCAATCTCCTGATCCAGCAGCTTCAGAGCATCGTCGTTCGCGCCCATCTTCATTTCCAACGCCGCCAGATTTACGGCCATGACGGGGTAGTTCGGGCTTGCCCGGGAGGTCAACGAAAGCGCTTTCTCGAGCCATTGGCGAGCTTGCCGGTCATCGCCATTGCGCGAGGCGATCAGCGCCTTGTAACCGAAAGCCTCTGCCAAATCAGGGTAAATACTGAGCGCGATGTTGAATTGTTTGCCGGCCTCATCCAGTTGGCCCAGCGCGTAGTATTGCGTCCCAAGGTTGGAGTGCACTTTCGCACTCCCGGGGACGGCCTTCACGTCAGCCGAGAAAAGAGTAAAGTTGTCGTGCCAATCGCGGTTACGAAGCATCGTCCGCGTGCCAAACGCCACGATGATTACGGCAAGCAGGCCCCACGCCAGCCTGCGTTCGCGGCCTTCCAGGTACAGCCATAGCAGGGCAAGCAGCAGGCAAAATCCCGCGGAGGGCAAGTACGCCAACCGTTCCCCCATGATCGTGCCTGTGGGCATCAGGACATTCGCCGTGACCGCAAAGCCTGCCAGATAGATCGTCACGGCAAGGAACCATTCCTTGCGCCTGGTCCAGAAGGCCCAGGCCCAGAGCCCAATCACGAGCAGGGCGCCAATCACGGCAAGAGCGCTTTTTGACCATTTTCCGTACAGGAGAATGGCGTTGTAGGAGTAGTCGCTCGAGAGCGAGACCGGGTAGACCTGAAGCCATACGTACTTCCAAGCAATACGCAAAGCATTCGGGATTCGCAAGCTGGCGGGTAAATGCAGTAACGGGTTATCGAGAAAAGGAACGCCGGGCGCTCCGAAACGTCCCCCCTCAACTTTCCAAAGCACCCCGAGGTACGCTGCTGAGGCAATGACGAAGGACGCATATCGCAACCTCGGCTTCCACTTGCCTCGCGCATAGTCGCCGATAAACACCAGCGGAACGAAGGCCAACGCCGACTCCTTGGAGAGCAAGGCCAATACAAAGGCAAGTACCGCAAAAACCGGACGGTCCTCCATGTGCAACGACCATGCCGCCAGGAGGAATCCCATAGCCAGCAGTTCCGACCTGCACGAGATGGAAGCGACTGCTTCCGTGTGAATCGGATGAACAGCGAACAGGAGGGCGGCCACAAACGCGACGATATCTCCCCGGGGCATGGGTTCCAGTAACTTGCACAACGTCAAGTACAGAAGTAGTGCAACGACCGCATGCAGCAGAAGATTGACAAGGTGATAGCCGAAGGGGTGCGAACCTTCGATGGCCCACTCGAGCGCGAAGGTTGCAAAGGTCAAAGGACGAAAAATGCTGTTGAATGCCGTCGGCGTAAACAGCTTTGCCACCGCAAAGTCGGTGGTCATCGGGTTGCCCTGAATGTAAACGTTGTCATCCAGTGTGAATTGGTTGGCCAGCGTGTTCGCGTATGCAAGCAACGCAACCGCCAGCAGCACACCCACGCGCATGCGCTGGCTCATTTGAGAGTCCTTTCCGAGAATCGCAGGGGAAGGCGGCGCAAAAACCGCCGTCTAGAGGTTGTGCTTCTTCGCATAGTGGCGGAATGAGCGGTAGCTGATCTTCAGCAACTCGGCGGCCTGCGTTCGAACGCCGCCAGCTTTTTCCAGGGCGCCTTGTAGATATCGCTTTTCCGTATCCGAGATGACGCGCTCAAAATCGATTCCCTCCGTCGGGATTTGCACGGCCTCCGATTCGCCCATCGCGGGCCCAAAAACCGAAGCCGAGCCTGCGACACGGTCCGGCAGCACGGCGATTGAAATATCCGGCCCACTCTCGAGCGCAACGGCGCGCTCAATGGTGTTCTCCAGCTCGCGGACATTCCCCGGCCAGTCATATGACTCCAAGCGGCGCATGGCTTCTGGAGAAATTCCATCGATTTTCTTCCCCATTGAGTTGCGGAAGGACTCTAGGAAGTGACGCACCAACAACGGAATGTCATCCCGACGGTCGCGCAGTGACGGAACATGCAGCGGAATGACGCTCAGTCGATAAAAGAGGTCTTCCCGGAACTCGCCGGCCGCAATCGCCTTCTCCAGGTCTTTGTTCGTCGCCGCAATGACGCGGACATCCACGTCGATTTCCTCGGTGCTGCCGAGTGGCCGCACTTTTCCTTCCTGCAGCACGCGATAAAGCTTCACCTGCATGGCCAGGTTCATGTTTCCAATCTCGTCCATGAACAGCGTGCCACCGTGAGAGGCTTGGAAAAGTCCGCGGCGGTTCTCGTTGGCACCGGTGAACGCGCCCTTGGTGTAGCCGAACAGTTCGGATTCGAGGAGCGTCTCCGGGAAGGCGCCGCAATTGATGGTGATGAATGGCGCGTCCGATCGCGAACTGTTTTCATGAATCGCGCGCGCCACCAGTTCCTTACCCGTTCCGCTTTCGCCCGTGATCAGCACGCGGCTGTTTTGCGGGGCTACGGTCTGGATTAGATCGAAAATGGCTTTCATTTTGGGGCTTTGCCCGATGATGTTGTCCAGGCCGGTCAGCCGGCGCAGTTCGCGGCGAAGGTACCCCGCTTCCTTTTTCCACTTCAGGTTTTCGGAAACTTCGCGGACCGCGACGCGCAGTTGCTCGACCAGGTCGTGGTCCTTGATCACGTAACGGTTAGCGCCTTCGTTGGCAGCTGCAATCGCGGTCTCCAGCGAGGGCACACCGGTAATCAGAACAAAGTAGGAGTCCGGCGACACCTCCCGCGTGAAGCGCAACAGTTCGACGCCGGTTTCGCCCGGCATGCGCACATCGGAAATGATGATGTCGTACAGAGAGGTTTCCAGCTTGCGTTTGGCACCTTCCACGTTGTGCGCCACCTCGACGCGATGGCCCTCTTTGCGAAATGTGATCTCCAGCAGTTCGCAAATGGACTTCTCGTCGTCGACCACGAGAATGTGCGCCATCTCGCGGGTGGCGTCCTTTGGAGCGGCTTTCGTTGCTTGCATAACGCCCCTCATTCAAGCCGCGGAAGCTCAATGACAAATTCCGCGCCTTTATCCTTTTCACTGACTACCGTTATGCGTCCGTTGTGGGCCTGAACAATTTGGTAAACGATGGCTAAACCCAGTCCCGTACCGCCTTCAAAATTGGACTGCAATGGCTCGAAAATCTTCGCACGTTGCTCGGGCTCCAACCCCACGCCGGTATCGCGAAACGAGATGCGCAACACTTCGGGTACGTGCTCGATGCCAACGGTCAGCGTGCCTCCGTTAGGCATGGCACGCACCGCGTTATCGCATAGATTCCAGAACACCTGCTTGATCCTGTTGGGATCCACACGCGCCCGGGAAGCTTGTCCGTTGAACGCGCGCACCAGGTGAACGTTCTTCACCAGGTCCGGCTTGCGCTCCATGAGCAAGAGCGTCTCCTCCAAAAGCGCGCGCACGTCTTCTTCCTGAAAAACATAACTCTTTTCGCGCGAATAGTTCAGGAAGTCGGTGATGATGTGATTCAGACGCTCGGACTCCCGTCCGACGATGCTCACCAGGTGTTTTTCGTCCTCTTCAAGAGGCACGAGCCGGCCCAGTTCCTTCACCGCTCCGGCAATCGCGGTCAGCGGTTGACGGATTTCGTGCGCAATCGCCGCGGACAGGCGCCCTACCGCGGCCATTCGTTCCTTGGTGGCCACTTCCTGTTCCAGGCGCCGCAATTCCGTCAGGTCCTGAAAGTTGAACACGTATCCGCTGCGTGACGCATCGCGTGTGCGCAATGGCGAAACGGAAATTCCAAGGAAACGCCGCTGGCCGCCCGGAATGCGCACCTCAATTTCCCGCCGCAACGACAGCCTTTCCGGCAAGCCGGACATGTCCTCCAGCCAGAACTCCGGGCTGACCTCCCGCAAATCTCGCCCGCGCAACTCGCCGAACGTGCGGCCCAGAATCTCTTCTCCGGTGCGATTCAACAGGACTACACGCCCCTCCAAGTCCGTGGTCACCAGCCCCCCGCGCATAGAGTGAATGATGTCCGCGGTGAAGTCCTGCAATTCAAGCAACTCTTCCCGTTTCTCTTCGAGTTCCGAACTCTTCTTTCGTAAGGAGACCGCAAGCAGGCTGGCAAGGTAGGCCACCGCGAGAAAGCCAAAGGAGTTGCTGAGGAACCAAAGCCGGACGGTCTCATAGGTTGGCGCCGCAACCGAGGTCCTCGGAATCTTGCCGCTATAAACCAGCGCGGTAGTCAAGGCCAGGGAAGAAAGGCAGAACATCGCCGTCAGGAAGGTAAGCTGGCGAGAGAAAAGGATGCTGGCCACGATGATAATCAGCAAATACAGCGACGTGAAATTGCTGTCCTGCAAGCCCGTAGCGTAGACAATCGCCGTGACCATGCCTACGTCGCAGGCCACCTGCAGGGCGCCCAGCCAGGATGCCGTGGGAAGCAGGCGCACCAGAATCAGGTGCAGAATCCCAATCGTGATCCACAGGATGATAATGGGCAGAAAATAGCGCGTGTTTCCGCTGGGAGGAGCATACTGCGGCCACACCACACCCACGCCCAGGATCAGGGCGATCATGAGCAGCCGGACTTTCGTCAGCCACTCCAGCCAATCGCGCCGCGTCAGTGTCTGTTCCATGGATTGGAAGCCTACCCTGCCCCCGGCTTCCTTCCCCCACGACTTAATCTTAAGCAGAAATGGGAGACCAGGGTAAATCACCTGGCCTCCCATTTCCGAAAGAGAACTAGTCGAGCTAGTGAGCGCCGCTGAGTTTGCCGATCAGCGAGAACAGCGGCAAGTACATCGAGATCACCACGCCGCCGACCACCAACCCCAGGAACACGATCATGATGGGTTCGAGGGCGGTCAGCAAGTCCTTCACGGCGACGTCCACTTCGTCCTCGTAAAAGTCCGCGATCTTCTGCAACATGGCGTCCATCGCGCCGGTCTGTTCGCCGACCGCGATCATCTGCGTCACCATGCCGGGGAACACTTCGGATTCTTTCAACGGTTCGGTAAGCGACTTACCTTCTTCGAGTGATTTCCTGACCTGCGTAAGCGCTCTTTCGATAACCGCGTTGCCCGAGGTTCTTGCCGTGATGTCCAGGCCTTCAAGGATGGGCACGCCGCTAGAGATCAGCGTTCCAAGGGTACGGGTAAAGCGGGCGACGGCAATCTTCCGCATCAGGATGCCAAGGACGGGAAGCTTAAGAATAACGGTGTCCAGCACAAACCGTCCGCCTGGGGTTCCATACCAGAGCTTCAACCCGACGATGGACGCAATGACGCCGACAAAGATCAGCAACCCGAAAACGCTGCCGACGAAGTTGCTCATGGCGATGACGATTTTTGTCGGCAGAGGCAGATCGACGCCCAAGCCCGCGAACAACGTTGCGAAAATCGGCACGACCTTCCACAGGAGGAGGGTGATAACGCCCGCGGCGATCGTTAGCACGCCGACGGGATAGATCAAGGCGGACTTCACTGCTGCCTTTAATTTCACGTTCTTTTCAATGTAGGTGGAAAGGCGCTGCAGAATGGTGTCCAGAATACCGCCGGTCTCGCCCGCTTCCACCATGTTGCTGTAGAGGGGATCGAAAACCTTGGGATACTGCTTCATCGCCGAAGACAGCGTGCTGCCACCTTCCACCGAGCTCCGCACGCCCGTGAGAACCTTCTGGAAGACCTTGTTCTCCTGCTGGCTGGCGAGAATCTCAAGGCACTGGACGAGCGGCAAGCCCGCGTCGATCATGACCGAGAACTGGCGCGTGAAGATGGCCAGCTCCTTCGATTTGACGCCTCCGCCAAAGGTAGGGAGGTTGAATTCCTTTCCCTTTTCGGAGACGCGCGTGGCCGTGATCTGCTGGCGGCGCAGCAGAGACTGCAGCTCCGTCTTGTTGGTGGCCGTCATTTCCCCAGCCACCGTCGTGCCCGCGCGATTCGTTCCCTTATATGTAAAGACCGGCATGGTAGATCCTCCTCAGCGGTCGAAAACCTGGTACAGCTTTTCCTTCCCCAAGATCGAGCAAACTCTCTTCTCTCTAGTGCCGCGCGCTTGTAGGCGACTTGCCTGCAGTCGTCTTCCCTCCGCCGGGAGCCGTCGCCACCCCGCGATTGACCATATCCTGTAGTTCGTCCGGATTGGACGACCGGGACAGGGCCATATCCAGGGTGATGAGCTTAGCAAAGTACGCATTCGCGAGTCCCTGGTTAAAGGTCTGCATACCGGTTTGGCCCGTGCCCGTTTGCATGGCCGAGTAGATTTGGTGAATCTTGTCTTCGCGGACCAGGTTACGGATGGCCGGCGTGGGAACAAGCACTTCCATCACCATCACCCGGCCGCGGCCATCGGCGCGCGGCAACAGCGCCTGACAAAGGATGCCTTCCAGCACCATGGAGAGCTGCGCGCGAATCTGCGGCTGCTGGTGCGCGGGAAAGACGTCGATAATACGGTTAATCGTGGAAGCCGCCGAATTCGTGTGCAGGGTTGCAAACGTCAAGTGGCCAGTTTCCGCGATACGCAACGCCGACTCGATGGTTTCGAGGTCCCGCATTTCGCCGATGAGCACCACGTCAGGATCTTCACGAAGCGCGGCACGCAGCGAATTCGCAAACGAGTGCGTGTCCGCGTGGACCTCGCGCTGGTTTACCAGGCACTTCTTGTGGTTGTGCAGGAACTCGATGGGGTCCTCGATAGTAATCATGTGTTCTTCGCGCTCGCCGTTAATTTTGTCGAGCATGGCCGCGAGCGTGGTGGATTTGCCGGAACCGGTCGGCCCCGTGACAAGTACCAGTCCCCGCGGCTTATCGCACAGGCCCTTCACCACGGGAGGTAGGCCCAATGCGTCAAATCCCTTGATTTCCCAGGGAATGGTACGGAACACGGCTCCCACCGCGCCGCGCTGATTAAATACGTTGCCGCGGAAGCGGGCCAGGTTCTTCAAGCCGAAAGAGAAGTCCAATTCCAGGTTTTCCTCGAAGCGGTGTTTCTGCGAGTCCGTAAGCACGCTGTAGGCCAGCGACTTCGTATCCGCGGCGGTCAGCGGCGGCATATCCAGGGGACGCAGGCGGCCATGGACGCGCACGCGAGGCGCGCTATTGGTGGTGATGTGGAGGTCGCTGCCTCCCATCTCGATCATCTTTTTGAGCAACTCGCTTAATGTAATGCCTGCCATAGTCGCCTCTTCTCCCGTTCTATAAGACCGTTTCGCGAATCACTTCCTCGAGTGTCGTGAGTCCCAGGGCCGACTTAATGAGCCCGCTGCGGCGAAGCGTGATCATTCCCTGCTCGATCGCCTTCTTCTTCAATTCCAGTGCAGAGGCGCCGACAAGGATCAGTTCGCGCAGTTCGTCGTTGATTTCCATGACCTCGTACAAACCCGTGCGGCCCTTATAGCCGCGCTTGCCGCAGGTAGAGCAGCCCTTGCCGTGATAAATCTTGGTCGTCTTGGCCTCTTCCGGCGAGTACCCGGCGTCAATAAGCGCTTGCTCGGGGATTTCCAGCTCTTCTTTGCAATTGGAGCAGATCCGGCGAACCAAGCGCTGCGCACAGATCAGGTTTACCGACGTGGCCACCAGGAAGGGCTCAATACCCATGTTCATCAGGCGGCTGATGGTGGAAGGCGCGTCGTTGGTGTGCAGGGTTGAAAGCACCAAGTGTCCGGTGAGAGCGGCTTTGACGGCAATTTCCGCCGTCTCAAAGTCCCGAATCTCCCCGACCAGGATGATGTTGGGGTCTTGCCGGAGGAAGGCGCGCAGGGCAGCCGCGAAGTTCAGTCCGATCTGATCCTTCATCTGCACCTGGTTAATGCCCTGCAACTGGAACTCGACGGGGTCCTCGGCGGTCATGATGTTCGTGTCGACCTGGTTGAGGCGGGAAACCGAGGAGTACAACGTGTTGGTCTTGCCAGAACCCGTGGGCCCCGTGACCAGCACCATGCCATACGGCTTCAGAATGTTACGCTCGAACTTCTTCAGCGAATCCGGCTCGAAACCCAGCTTGGTCATGTCCAGCCGCAGGTTTTCCTTGTCGAGCAAACGGAGCACGATTTTTTCGCCGTACAGCGTAGGCACGGTCGAAACGCGGAAGTCCAATTCCTTCTTTTTGCCTTCGGCCTTGTACTTGATCATGATGCGGCCGTCTTGCGGCAAGCGCTTTTCGGCAATGTCCAGCTTCGCCATGATCTTCATACGACTGGTGATGGCGTCCCGCAGTTTCAAGGGCGGGCTCATGACCGTCTGCAGCACGCCGTCTACGCGGAAGCGCACGCGCATCTCGTTCTCGTACGGCTCCACGTGAATATCGCTGGCGCCCCGCTTCACGGAGTCCGTCAGGATCAGGTTCACCAGTTTGATAATGGGCGCTTCTTCGGCGGCCTTCTCGAGCATGGCCGCGTCCATCTCTTGCTCTTCCGCGGCCAGTTCCAGTTCCTGTTCCTCGTCGACCAGGTCCTTCATCAACGAACTGAGTTCCTCGTGGCTGGAGGCGCTGCCGCCATAGAACCGGCTGATCGCTTCGCCGATCGCGGACTCGGACGCCACCACCGGCTCAACGTTGAATCCGGTCATGAACTTGATGTCGTCCATCGCGAAGACGTTCGTGGGATCGGTCATCGCAATGGTCAGCACGGAGCCGACACGCGAGAGCGGAATCACCTGGTAACGCAGCGCGGTGTCCTGCGGGATCAGCTTGATTACATTGGGATCGATTTCGTAATACTTCAGGTTGATGGAGGGGACGCCATACTGACGGGAAAGCACACCCGTAATATCGTCATCCGTAATAAAGCCCATCTTCGTCAGGCAGCTTCCTAACTTTCCTCCGTTGGAGCGCTGAAATTCCAGTGCCTTTTCCAACTGGTCCTGAGTGATCAGGCTTTCCTTCAGTAAGATTTCACCCAAACGGACGGACATCCGCAGGACTCCCTAAACACAGTGCACCTAACGCTCACCATAGCAAAGGGCTCGATTCCGCGTAGTTCGATTTTGAACCATCGTTGTGAATTCGCTAATACCTGTACGCCGGAACAGGTCTGGAGCGCCAGGACAGTCCTCTTTCTTGACTTGCCGCAACTGCGCCGCTATCTTGCGAAAGAGATGTCTGCCACCCGCATTCTGCCGACGCGTCCCCGTCTCCGCAACAGGACTCCACAACAAGTGCGCCGCCCGGCCGCTGCGCCGGAACCAGCCCGCCTGCCGCAGCTGGGTATTTACTATGATGCGCTGCTCCGCGCTTATGGCCGACAGCACTGGTGGCCGGGACGCAGCCGCTTTGAGGTGATCGTGGGAGCGATTCTCACCCAGAACACAAGCTGGTCCAACGTCGAGCGGGCCATCGCGGAATTGCACCGCGAAAACCTGTTGACTCCAGATGCCTTGGAGCGCGTCCCCCTCGATCGACTTTCGCGCTTGATCCGCTCTTCGGGCTACTTTCGTCAGAAAGCCCGCAAGCTGAAGGCTTTCGTCCATTTCCTGCGTGAGGAGTATGGTGGCCCGCTCGACAAGCTGTTTTCCACCCCCACAGCCGAGCTGCGGGAAAAGCTTCTCGGCGTTCACGGCATTGGTCCGGAGACCGCCGATTCGATCCTGCTCTATGCGGGGAATCACCCGGTATTTGTCGTCGACGCCTACACGCGCCGCATTCTGGAGCGCCACAAGCTGGCGCACGTCAGGTTGTCCTATGAAGAGATCCGCCAACTGTTCGAGAAGAACCTTCCCCGGAGTGCGCCGCTCTTCAACGAATACCATGCCCTGATCGTTCACACCGGCAAGGAGTTCTGCCACAAACGCAATCCGGACTGCGAGCACTGCGCTCTGCGTCGCTTTCTTCCTTCGGCCGCGGAGGCGCTTCCATGAGCCGCTCAACCCCCAAGGAGCGCACGCGCCTGGTCATCGGTGGCATACTGGTTTCCCTGCTGCTGGCGGCGGTCTTCACACTTGGCTCGCTCGACGTGCCCTTTGAGCCGACCTCCTGGCGCGAACTGATCCCCCTCTACGCCGTCTCAAGTTTCATTACCGCCGCGCTTCTCGTTTTCGGCCTAATCCTCATCCGAAGCTTCCTGCGGCTAAAGATGGAGAGCAGCAGGGCGCAACTCGGCGCGCGCTTCAAGACCAAGATGGTCGTCGGCGCTATGGCCGTCTCGCTCCTGCCCGTCATCTTCATGTTCTTTGTCAGCTATTCCCTGCTGAACCGTACCCTCGGCCGATGGTTCCCCCGGCCGCTCGAAATCGTCTCTGAAGAAACGCAGAAGCTCTTGAACGATCTCGGCGGAGGGACGCTCTCCCGTTTGCACATGCTCGGTCATCAGGCGGAACAGCACGCCGAAGAGACGCCCGAGGTTTTTCTGCAACACTCCCTGAATCTCGGCCTGGACGCGGTTTGGCTCTACGACGCGGACGGGAAGTTTCTGAAGGGTGGCGTCGTTTGCGACGACCAGCCCGAGGATCGTTCGACGGAACTCTGCACTGTCAGCGGAGTTCAGGGCACTCTGCAAAACTCCTTGCCAAGCGGGATCGAGATCTGGCGGGCCAAAAGCACCTACTATTTTGCGGCTCGTCTCCCTGTTGACGTAACGGACCACCCCAACAGTGTCCTTGTCGCCGGCTACCGTACGAATCCCGACTTCCTGCAGCGTTGGACCGCCATTCATGAACAGACTCAGCAATATGAGAACGTGAAGCAGAACCTGCGCGCCTTCAAACGTCAGATGCTGTTGATTCTTTTCTTCTTCACCATCCTCGTTCTTTCCGCCGCCACTTGGGTGGCGCTGTTCCTTGCCAAACAGGTAACCGTCCCTATTCAAGCGCTTGCAGAAGGCACTCGGGAAGTCTCTTCTGGCAATTTCGATTACCAGGTTCCCGAGCAGGTTCAGGATGAGCTCGGCTTGCTGGTCCGCTCTTTCAACACCATGACGACGCAGCTGCGGGACAGCCGCGCGCAGATCGACGAGTTCACCCGCAATCTCCAGCAGGCGGTGCAGGAATTGGAACGCCGGCGCCAGCTCATGGAAACCGTGCTCGAGAATATTCCCGCCGGTGTGATCTATCTGGACGCGAGCGGCGGTGTGCAACGAACCAACAAGGCGCTGGGAAAAATGTTTGGCGTTGCACCCAAAGAAGCAAGCTCTCTCGGAGAGCTTGTCGGGCCAGATGCGCACCGCACCTTGCAGCAGTTGATGAGGCGTGCGCTACGCATGGGGGTGGTTACCCGTGAGTTCGAGGTCGTGACCAGCGATCGCCTGCTGCATTTGGCCGTCACCGTCAGTTCACTGGGGTTGACGCGTGCCAATACCGGCTTTGTGCTGGTATTTGACGACCTCACAGAAGTGCTTCGCGCACAAAAGTCCGCGGCGTGGCAGGAAGTCGCCCGTCGCATCGCCCACGAAATCAAGAATCCGCTCACGCCGATTCAGCTTTCCGCGCAACGTATTCTTCATCACCTGGAAATGCGGGAAGGCAGCCGCGACGGAAAATCCGATTCCGAGCTCACCCGCATCGCCCAGGAGTGCTCCCGCCTGATCGTCCGCGAAGTGGCCACTCTTTCCGCGCTGGTGAACGAGTTCTCCCAGTTCGTGCGTTTCCCCACGGCCCGGCTGCAACCGACGGACGCAAACACAACGGTACACGAAGCGCTTGAAGTCTTCGCCGGCCGCCTGGACGGTATCCAGTTGCGAACTTCTTTGGAAGCGAACCTTCCCGCGATTCGTGCCGATGGACCGCTCCTTCGCAGCGTGATCATCAATCTGATCGACAACGCCGCTGAGGCCCTGGAGGACGCCACCGTCCGCGAAATCACCGTCGCCACGCATTTGCGCGCGGAATCCGATACGATTGAGATATCCGTCGCGGATACCGGTCACGGCATTTCGCCGGAAGACAAGGACAAACTGTTTTTGCCGCATTTTTCGACCAAGGATCGGGGGACGGGGCTCGGCCTGGCCATAGCCGCGCGCATCATCTCCGAACACGGCGGCTCGCTTCGTGTCGAGGACAACCGGCCGGCCGGCTCGCGCTTCTTGATTGAATTGCCCGTTGCGGAGTTGTCCGCCACCGCCGGAACCGAACGTTTGGGAGCGGACAGCGATCGATGACTTTCCACCCGAAAATCCTGATTGTGGATGACGAAGAGGGTATCCGCGAATCGCTCGCTTCTATCTTGCGCGACGAGCGCTATTCCGTGGACACCGTTGCGTCCGGCGAAGAGGCGCTCGCGCTCATCAGCAAGAACGACTTTCAGGTGGTGCTTCTGGACGTGTGGCTTACCGGCATCGATGGAATGGAGGCGCTCAAACGGATTCAGGATCTGGCGCGACCTCCGGCCGTGATCATGATCTCCGGCCACGGCAGTATTGAGACGGCCGTGCGCGCCACAAAGCTGGGTGCCTTTGACTTCATTGAAAAGCCGCTGTCGCTTGAAAAAGTGAATGTCCTGGTGCGCAACGCGTTGCAGCAGCGCCGGCTGCAGGAAGAAAATGAGACTCTGCGGGACGAACTCGTGCACCGTTACCAGGTGATCGGCGACAGCGTGCCCATGAAGGCCCTCCGACAGCAAATCGCCGTCACCGCTCCCACCAATGGCCGCGTTCTGATTTACGGGGAAAGTGGCACCGGCAAGGAGCTGGTTGCCCGCGCGCTGCATGCCAATAGCCTGCGCAGCAAAGGGCCGTTCGTCGAGATGAGCTGCGCCGCTATTCCTGAGGAGTTGATCGAGTCCGAATTGTTTGGCCATGTGAAGGCCAGCTTCAGTGGCGCCACGGACAATAAGCCCGGCAAATTTCAGAAGGCCGATGGCGGCACGCTCTTCCTCGATGAAGTAGGGGACATGAGCCACCGGACGCAGTCCAAGGTTCTGCGGGTGCTAGAAGAGCAACGCATCGAACCGATTGGCTCGAACCAGACCCTCGACGTAGATGTCCGCGTGATCGCCGCTACGAACAAGAATCTGGAGCAGGAGATCGCTCGCGGCGCGTTTCGGCAGGATCTTTTTTACCGGCTGAACGTCATTCCCTTCCACGTTCCGCCATTGCGCGACCGCAAGGAAGACATTCCCGTCCTGGCGCGCTTTTTCCTCAGTGAGTTCAGCACCGAATATGGGAAGAAGACCCGAGAGTTAAGCGATGGGGCGATGGAAATCCTGTTGCGCTATCCTTGGCCAGGAAACGTGCGCGAGCTGAAGAACCTTGTAGAGCGTCTGGTGATCGTTTGTCCGCAAGCACGAATTGAGCCGCACCACCTGCCGCCGGAGCTTTTCCGCGGCGTTGCGGAGAGTCCGCAGCATCCCTACTCGACCTTGCACGAAGCCCGCAGCGCCTACGAGCGCGAGTTCATCCTTCGCAAGCTGCAAGAGCATCGATGGAACATGACGCAAACGGCCTCCGCCCTCGGCCTCGAGCGCTCGCACCTCTACCGCAAGATGAAGTCGCTTGGCATCGCCGCCCCGGAGTAGCTTGCACAGGTTTTCAGTCCTGTGCCTTTGCCCCTGTCGCTTCCTTCTTTCGTGTAGCGGTGGCTTTATGCCAGCGCTACGTTGCGCCCTGTCTACCAACTCTCCGGTTTCTCTCCACTGTGAGCCCGGTGGTGAAATCTTCTCTTGCGCGTCAGGACTCTTCTTTCCCCTCTCGCGAGCCCTGATCCTCTGCCAGCGCCTCGATCTGCGTGTGCCAATCGAGCTCTCGCACCCTCTGGATGTTCTCCCGCCAATCTGGAACTACCTTCACAAACATAGCGAGAAAGACCTTCGTGCCGAACAGCGCTTCCAATTCCTTCCGCGCGGCCGTGCCGATCTTTTTCAGCATTTCGCCCCTGTGGCCGATCAGAATCTTCTTCTGGGAATCCCGCTCGACGTGGAGCGTCGCGTGGATTCGTAAGAGCTTCGGCGTTTCATCATATTGGTCGATGACCACCGCCAGGGCATGAGGCAATTCGTGATACGTCAAGTCGATCGCTTTTTCTCGAATAATTTCGCCTGTCAGGAAGCGCTCCGGCTGGTCGGTAATCTGATCCCCAGGGAAGAACGGCTCCCCCACCGGCAATTCCTTGAAGATTTCCTCGAGTAGCTCCTTGCAGCCATCGCCCTTCAGCGCCGAAATGGGTACCAGCGCCGCGAACGGAAATGCCCTGGCGAAAGCATCCATCAAGGGGAGTAGCCTGGGCTTCGGCACCAGGTCAACTTTATTCAGCGCCAGAATGGCCTTCCCGAACCGCTGGCCTTTCTCGAGCAGTAGCGAATCCGCGTGCGGCAATGTCCGGCTCGCGTCCACCATCATCAGCAGCACATCGATCCCTTCGAGCGCCGCGGCGACTTCGCGCATCATCTGACGGTTCAACAGCGTGTTCGCTTCGTGCAATCCCGGGGTATCCACGAAAACGATCTGCCCTTCCGGCCGCGTGACAATCCCCTGAATTCGGTTGCGCGTGGTTTGCGGCTTCGACGTGACAATCGCCACCTTCTGCCCCACGAACCGGTTCAGCAGCGTTGACTTCCCCGAATTCGGGCGCCCGATGATGGCCACAAATCCGGCTCGCCTCTTCACTCTTTCTTTTTTCTTGCCTGTCAAGGTGCCTCTCACTTCACAATGGGGAGTTCCAAAACGCTGGTGTGCTCGGCATCGTGCAGTAGTTGCACGTGCGCGGTCCTCGCGTCGTTGCCGGTTTCTTTCGCCACAATTCCGCCGCTATTGTAGTTCTTCTCGGTCGACGGGGTGTTTAGGGCGCCAATCAACAAGCGAAGTCTGCTGCCCGCGGCTACCTGCCGCGAGAAGAACGTGAAATTGTCGAAGACGTACTTCTGCGGCTGATTCGCAGGCACCGGTTTCCCCTCGCGCAGCGATTCCCGATACCGCGCCCGCATGGCCGCATTGCTGAGCAAAATCGAACTGCCATCCGCCAGCACCTCATATAAATTCACGCCCAAATCCGTGTCCGGGACGTCCATGGCCAGCCACGCCGTCAGCTTGGGGAAGCCAGTCACTTCTGTCGCAGAAGCAAATGGCTCGCCGTGGTAGATCACCGATTCGCCGAACATGTTGATGATCCCCGACTGGTTGGTCAAATACGAAGGATTATCTGCCGGCTCGGCGTCGCCGGGACGGTTATCGAGAGGGTCATACGTCCAGGAATCGTCCCCGCCAGGGCCAGGCTTTGTAGGCATCAGCGTCCCGGAATGAAAAACGTCGGATGCTCCGCCGCTCGATGAAAGGTACAACGTGAGAGTGGCGTTGCTGATGCTCTCCAGGCTATCGGCGTATTTCCATTCCTCCGCACCCATCACGTAGTAGGCCACGCGCTTTTTGAGAGCCTCCGGCTTCGGCCCTGCCTTCATTGTCCAGTCGTACCATTCGTTGTGAAGCTTGTTCAGGTCGAGCGCGCTGGCCTGCGCGAACTTAAGCCCGCCCATCTCGGTTTTCGGTGTGCGCGTTCCCGCGTGATCCCAGGATCCGATGATCAGATAGTGCTTGGCTTTGTCCTCGGCGGAGCCATATTGCATGTGCCGCTTGTAGAAAGTGAACGCGCCAGGCTGATCCCCATCGTAGTGGCCTGTGATTGTCAGAATCGGCAAGCTGAGCTTCTGGTATTGCTCAGGGTCCGGCACCATAGCGTCGTAATACGCATCCGGCGTCGGGTGCTGTAGCCATTTTTTGAAGACTGGCGAGGGATTGCCCACCAGCTTGTCGTAGTCCGTGAAAGAGCTATGGTCTTTGTACAGTTCACGCACCTTTGCGTTCCAGAACTTGTCGTTCCCAAACGTGTTGCCGTTCCCCGTGTGTCCGCTCGTAAAGGTTAGCCACTGCATGTCGTATGGGCTGAAAATGTTGTACCCGAACGGGAAGTCCACGCCCGGATGAGCTGCTGCGGCCGGCACAATCGTGGCAAGATGCGGCGGAAACTCCTTCGCCACGGTCCACTGGTCAAATCCCGCGTAAGAGCCTCCCCACATTGCCACCTTTCCGTTCGAATAGTTTTGCCTCGCCAGCCACTCGGTCACTTCATACCCATCCTTGCCCTCGTTTGCAAATGGCTCGAACTCTCCCTCGGAATTGCCGCGTCCCCGCACATCCACGAGGGCATAGACGTAACCGTGGTTCGCGAAATACATGGCGCGATCCGTGTACGAGTCCCCAATGTACGGCGTGAGCGTGAAAATAACCGGCAGCGGGTCTTTCTGGTTATGTGGTTGATACACAGTCGCGTTCAGGTGCACGCCATCGCGCATCGGGATCTTCACTCCCCAGGTCATGTCGACGCCCGTAGTGGATTCCTTCGGTTTCTCCTGGCTATTTGCAGCCGGCAATGCAAACAAAACCAAAATCAAACACGCCAACAAACGCCAAGCCATTTTCGCCGAAGGATCCATGCAATTCTCCTTGGGATTAAATACGGACGGTCCATGATAGCAGCGGACCGGGGTTGAGGGGCCTTAGGTGGTGTCGCGGTTAGTGCGGCGCATGAGAAGTGGCAGTGGCCAGCCGCCGCACTCGCAAACGCAATACCTTACGCTGATTGGACTCCAGGACTTCGAAACGATATCCGGCCAGATCGATCTTGTCGCCGGGAACCGGCACCTTGCCCATGGCGTGGCTCAGAAGTCCCGCGACCGTGGTTACCGTCTCATCGGACTGATCGCCGAATTGCAGCGAGAGAAGCTTCTCCACGTCCGAAATCGACATGCTCCCGCGCATGACGAGACTTCCATCCGGTTCGCGGACCGCGTCCGGCGCCGGCTGCATCTGATCCGCCCCGCTCTCACCCACGATCTCTTCCACCAGGTCTTCCACCGTCGCGAGGCCCGCCACGGAACCGTGCTCGTCGATGACGACGACCATCAACTGGCCCTTCTGGCGCATCTCCCGCAGCAGTTCAGAACCGACCTTGGTCTCCGGGACAAACATAATCGGTTTGATCAGTTCCCGGACCTTGCGCCTTGGCAAATCTGCGTCGGCAATCTGCAGCAAGTCTTGAGCCTGCACCAGCCCGATGATGTCGTCCAGCGATTTTTCGTAGACCGGCATCTTCGCGAATTTGGTTTCCAAGTATTTCGCGTGCATCTCTTCGAGCGATGCATCGGCCTGCAATGCGACGACATCCGGGCGCGGGGTCATGACTTCGCGCACGCGTTTATCGCTGAACTCCACAACCTGCTCGATCAGGTCGGCCTGTTCCGGCTCGATGATGCCTTCCTCCTCCGCCACCTCGACGAGCGCTTCAATCCCCTCTTCTGTGCGCTGCTCTTCGGTGCGCTCCACTTCCTGTTCGGAAATGCGTGCCAACGACTCCGCACCTTCCAGGAAAATGCGGATCGGCCAGACCAGCCACATACCCGCGCGCACCAGCGGCAGCAAGGGCAAGAGCCACCGGCCCGTTGTGCGGTACAGCAGCATGTCCGGAACGAAGTGCATCAAAAGGACGACTTCGAGCGAGAGGAAGACCAAGAACTGTAAACCCGCTTCCCAGCGATTGGGAACCAGGTAGACCACGCCGCGGGTGGTCTCGAGAACCACAAACGCCAGCCAGAAATGACCCAAGATGCGGAACGTGCGCCCACCGCTCCTGCGGTTAATGTTCAGCTTCGGCTCGATCTCCGCTTCGAAGATATCCAGATGCTCGTGGACGCGGCCTGTCGTCATGCGCCCCAGTTCGCGGTAGATCAGCGTGAGGTAGGAAAAAATCGGCAAGCCGAGCGCCAGAATGATCACGCTGCCGATGTAGGCCCAAAGCAACATCAGCTCAGCCCCAAGCGACGCCGCAGCCTGGCTTCCACTCGTTCCATTTCGCCGCGATCGGTCTCGTGATCATATCCCAGAAGGTGCAAAACACCATGGAGCATCAGGATGCAAATTTCTTCTGACATGCTTCGGCCAAACGCTTTGGCATTGCGCCGGGCCACAACTGGCGAAATCGCGATGTCCCCCAGAAAGGAACCCTGTAGCTCCATTGTACGACGACGGGGGGCCTTCGGGCGGGTGCGAGTTTCCGAGGGGAAAGAAAGCACGTCCGTGGTCTTTGGCTTGTTCCGGAACCTGTGATTGAGCCGCAGCATCTCTGCGTCGGTGATCAAGCGCACGAACACGGCGTCCTGGCCAAGGTTCAGTTCGCTTTCGGTGCGCGCCAGGAAGCGCTCCAGTTCTTGCAGCGGGACGCGAACCCGCTTCTGGCGGTTTTCCAGGCAGGAAGGATTACGTCGCACGCGGGGAGTCCCAGGCTGGCGTCGCTTGCTGGTCATTATCGTTATGACGAACGACGAACTACGATACGGGCTTCTCCGGGGGCGGCAGCTCTTTCGGCTGGCTATGGCCGTTGCCGCTTCTTTGCGGGTTCGTGGCATCGTGTTCTTCATATGCACGGATGATTTGCTGGACCAGGTTGTGCCGCACCACGTCTTTTTCGCCGAATTGAATCACGCTGATGCCGGGGATGCGCCCGCAGATTTCCATCGCCTCCACCAACCCGGACTTCTTTCCAGCCGGCAGGTCGATCTGCGTCACGTCTCCCGTGATGACCGCCTTCGAATTGAATCCCAGGCGTGTCAGAAACATCTTCATCTGTTCGCTGGTCGTGTTTTGCGCTTCGTCCAGAATCACAAATGAGTCGTTTAGCGTGCGCCCACGCATGAACGCCAGCGGCGCGACTTCGATGATGCCCTTCTCGAGAAAGCGCTCCAGCTTGTCCGCGTCCAGCATGTCGTACAGCGCGTCGTAGAGCGGCCGCATGTACGGATCAATTTTCTGCTGCAAAGTGCCGGGCAGAAATCCCAGGCGCTCGCCCGCCTCCACTGCGGGCCGCGCCAGGATGATGCGGTTCATCTGTTTGGTCAGCAACGCACTCACGGCCATGGCAACGGCCAGGTACGTCTTTCCCGTGCCCCCGGGGCCAATGCCGAAGGTCATGTCGTGGCTTTCGATCTCTTCCATGTACCGCCGCTGGCTGGCGTTCTTTGGTGTGACGGTCTTCTTGCCGAAGGAACGCGTGCGCCCATGTTCGAACATCCCTCGTGGCGATGCGTGCGGCTCTTCCGTGGCCACGCGCATCAGCGCCTTGATTTCCGCACTGGAGAGCACGCGCCCATGCCGCGTCAGGTGGTTGTACTCTTCGACAATGCGAACGGCCTGGTCCACGGAGTCCTGTGCGCCCTCAATGGTCAGACGCGTTTCGTTCAGGTGGGTTCGCACCTGCAGGACATCTTCCAGCATTCGTATGTTTTCGTCGAGGGTTCCGAAGAACGGTTCCAATTGCCCGGAGATGTGAATGGTTCTCTTCATCCAATTGGAAGATTGCGATACTTCCCGCAATGGTTGGCCGATGGGTCTCCTCCCGATGCTTTCTGGCTGCAGCGCAGCCCGCGTACGGAGAATCTTCTTTCAACCTAGCGCACAGCCCTGCGGGGGTCAAGTTACACTACCGTGAAATACACCCCCGCCCGTAAAACCAGCGTCCGTCCAATCCGTGTCCGCATGCAGAAAACGCGTGCGGCCACTGCACAACCTCGGCGCGCGGTGTTTTTGACCTGTACCAGTTTCCCCGAATTTCGCCCCAAGGCCAGTTATCTTGAAAATCACTGTCCTCTGGTACCTCAGCACTATGGACGCTGGAACTCGCATTCGCAAAAATCGTAAACATAGCGCGCTGCACTTTTGAGAATTAGAGAGACCTGAGGGAGGAGAGATTTATGTGCGCGTCTTCGAAGCATCTCATCGTAGGTTCCGCACTTCTGCTCGCCGCATTGCCGGCACTCGCTGCAGAAGAAACCCCTAGTGTTGCGCCCCTGGCGGCTCCCACGGCCACAGTGGCATGCCATGGCGTGACGTCCATTCCCTTCACGGCTGACGAAGAGCAGGCGTTGCCGCTGCGTCTCGTCGGCTCGCTGAACTGTGGCGATACCGTCGCCATCCTCTCAGACGGCGGCGGCTACACCGAGCACATCCGCACGAACGACGGCCAGGAGGGCTACGTCGCCCGGATTTACCTGAGCACCGAGCGTCCTGCGCCGTCGACGATGACGAAGGGGAGGCCGCAACTCGCATCCGCCAATCCAGTCAACGGGATCGTTCGCTGGTCCGCCGGCGCGCTAGGTTGCGACGAATTCCTCAGCCATGGACGCCACGTCGAATCCATTACTGCCAACGGCGTCACGGTTCAGGTCGCGCTGCAGGACACCGGCTGGAAATACCGCGTCAACGTCGCCGTATCCAATCAATCCGGCGAAAAGCTGGAAGTTATGCCGGGGATCATCACCCTCGACGAACTGATGCCGAATGCCCGCGCGCTCCTGGCCATCGATCCGCAAAAGCTGGCGCACTCGCCCACGCACCAAGTGTTCTGGACGCTCGCCAACGCCGTCCCGCCGGCAAGCGCCTCGGTAAATGCTCAGCCGAGCCGTAACTCCCAGACGCCGGACTACATGAACCCGCACCTGGCGCTTGCTTCGGAGCACCACGCCGCCTTCGAACGCTCGGAGTCGATTGACGTCCAATCCGTGGCATTGAAGGCCTCTTCCCTGCCCGCAGGACAGCTCACTGCCGGCGTAATGTGGTTTGACCGCGACGCCAGCGCGCATCAGCTTTCGCTGCGCGTACCGGTAGGCAACATGGTCTTCGACTATTCGTTTTCCCTACAAGAGAAAAAATAACAACTCCCCCGACAAGACGGCTCGGCGCACCCCCACGCCGGGCCGCTTGTTTCTCCTTTAGGTAAGCGGGCGGTTCTCACTCTGCAGGTACGGCTCGATTCCTTGCCCACTCCCGAATCGATGTAACCTCCTCGGCGCGAGTCACACTCAGCGGCTGGGTAGACTTAATCTCCCCCATCAGGATTGCCGTAGAGAGCTGCCGCTGCTGATTGAACGCGGTATATAAACTGGAGATGATGGCCTGTTCAATCTCTGCCCCGGAAAATCCTTCGCTCGCCTGCGCCAATTCTGAGGTATCGAATGTCTCAGGGTCCCGGCCTCGTTTCTTGAGGTGAAGCGCGAACAGCGCGGAGCGGACCTGCAGGTTCGGCAAGTCCACAAAGAAGATTTCGTCAAACCGTCCCT
>Ga0187782_10000577_pt1 | contig 25155 bp, 20 predicted proteins | sample 0715_SJ02_MP15_2_FD_132454 | JGI IMG/M metagenome (GOLD analysis project Ga0187782, IMG submission 132454) | Tropical peat soil microbial communities from peatlands in Department of Meta, Colombia - 0715_SJ02_MP15_20_MG | ecosystem: Environmental > Terrestrial > Soil > Wetlands > Peat | place... | reverse complement strand
GTGCTGGCGAACCGCGTGGTGACGGTGCTCGGGCTCGCGTTCAAGCCGAATACCGACGACATGCGGGAGGCGCCATCCGTGGGGGCGATCGAATGCCTGCTCCGCGAAGGCGCCGAGGTGCGCGCGTACGACCCCGTCGCCGAGGCCAATGCCCGCCGCCTGCTGCCGGCGGTCGCCTATTTCGAGAATCCGTACGAGGCCGCCCGCGGGAGCGACGCGCTGGTGCTCCTCACGGAGTGGGAAGAGTTTCAGCGACTCGACCTCGTCCGGCTGCGCGAGCTCATGCGGCGCCCCGTGATCGTCGACGGGCGCAACATTCTCGACCCCGTCAAGGCGCGGGCTCACGGCTTCCACTACGCCGGGATGGGGCGATGAGGGTCGTTCTCACGGGCGGCGCCGGTTTCATCGGGTCGCACCTGTGCGACCGGCTGCTGGCCGACGGCGCGCACCTGGTCTGCGTGGACAACCTCCTCACCGGCCGTGAGGAGAACGTGGCCCACCTCACCGGCCCTCGCTTCGAGTTCCGCCGACACGACATCACGACGCCGATCGAAGTCTCCGGCCCGGTCGACTATGTGCTTCACTTCGCCAGCGCCGCGAGCCCGGTGGACTATCTGACCTATCCGATCAAGACGCTGAAGGCGGGTGCGCTCGGCACCTGGATCACGCTCGGGCTCGCCAAGGCGAAGGGGGCCCGGTTTCTCCTGGCCTCCACCTCGGAGGTCTACGGCGATCCCGAGGTGTCCCCGCAGCCCGAGACCTACTGGGGGAACGTCAACCCCGTCGGACCTCGCGGGTGCTACGATGCCGATACGGAGATACTGTCGGAAGACGGCTGGGTGTCTTTCCGACGGCTGAAGCCCGGCACGAAGGTCGCAACGCATACCGAGGACGGGAAAGTCGAATTTCACGTTCCCGACGAGCATATCGCCTATCCTTACGTCGGAGAAATGCTTCACTTCGCCAACGCAAAGATCGATCTGCTGGTTACCCCGGACCATCGGATGTTGCTTCGCGGCAAAACCGGCAAACTTGGGTACAAGCGGGCCGATGAAATCCAGTACGCAAAGTCGTGGCGCGTGCCGACGGGAGCCGAGTTTTCCGGTGACGAGCCGACGTATTTTGATTTTGGTCGTCCGCCGCGTGATGCCAAGATTCGGTTGAGCCGGGTGCGGATGGACGATTGGCTTGAGTTCCTCGGCTATTACATCTCCGAAGGTTGCGTGCACGTGCGTAAGCATGTGGCCGCAGTCGGGGGGCGGAGTTACGAAGTTCACAACTACAACGTGCTTATCGCGCAGGAGAAAGGACACTCGCGGGCAAGGATGATCGCGTGCCTTGATAGGCTCGGGGTCCCATATTATACTTCCGACGATCACCAACTCCGCATCGTTTCAAAGCACCTCGCTGCGGTCCTCGCCCCTCTCGGAAAGGCGGCGGAGAAGTACATACCCCGCGAGATGCTACGCTTGTCGCCTCGTCAATCGACGATTCTCTTCGATGCGCTGGTTCTTGGCGACGGCACACGTAAGGGGCCGCGCTCGGGCGTGTACTATACGAAGTCGAAATGCCTCGCCGACGACGTACAGGAACTGGCTTTGCGCGCCGGGTACGCGGCTGCGGTCGCGGAAGTGCCCGGGCGGGGATCATACCGCGTCAACTTCCGGGCTCCTGTTGACACAAAGCTGGTGCCTCCCAAGCACGTGCGCTATGGGGGGATGGTCTATTGTGTCTCGGTTACAAACAAGAATGTCCTCGTGCGCCGCCGAGGAAAAGCCGCATGGTGTGGCAACTGTTACGATGAATCGAAGCGCTTCGCCGAGGCCATGACGATGGCGTATCATCGGGCGCACGGCCTGAATACGGCCATCGTTCGTATTTTTAACACCTTCGGCACCCGGAGCCGGCCGGACGATGGACGCGTCGTGCCGACGTTCCTGACCCAGGCGATCAGGGGTGAGGCGCTCACGGTCTACGGTGACGGCAGACAGACGCGGAGCTTCTGCTACGTTACGGACCTGATCGAAGGCATCGTGCGTCTCATGCGCTCTGACATCCACGATCCGGTGAACCTCGGGAACCCGGAGGAAATCACCGTTCTCGAATTCGCCCGCCGCGTCATTGCGATCACCGGCAGTCGAAGCGAGATCGTGTTTCGTCCGTTGCCCCAGGACGATCCCGTGCGGCGCCGTCCGGATATCACGCGGGCAAAGACGCTGCTTGGTTGGGAGCCGCATGTGTCCCTCGAGGAAGGGCTCAAGCGGACGCTCGAGTGGTTTGCCGCCCGCGTGGGGAGCCGGGCCTAGCATGTGCGGGATCTGCGGGATCTATCAGGAGCGCGGCGAGGATCCTGAGCGACTCCGGGCCTCGGTCGCCCGGATGGCGGCTTCGCTTGCGCACCGCGGCCCGGACGACGAGGGGGTGTGGGCGGATCCGGCGGGGCGGGTGGCGCTCGGGAACCGCAGGCTCGCAATCATCGATCTCTCGCCGGCCGGTCACCAGCCCATGATCGCACAGAACGACCAGGTCGTCATTACCTACAACGGCGAGATCTACAACTTCCAGGATCTGCGCCGGGAGCTGGAGCGGGAAGGAAGGCGGTTCGTCGGGTATTCCGACACCGAGGTCATCCTTGCGCTCTACCTGCGCGACGGGATCGAGGCGGTCCGGCGGCTTCGCGGGATGTTCGCGATCGCCATCTGGGACGGCCGTACCGAGCGCCTCCTGCTCGCGCGGGACCGGTTGGGTATCAAGCCCCTTTACTACACGCGCCATGACGGCCGCTGGCTGTTCGCGTCCGAGATCCGGGCAATCAGGGCCGCGGTGCCGGTCCCGCTCACCGTCGACCCGGTGGCGGTCGCGGCGTTCCTCCGTCTGGGCTCGGTGCCGGGTCCGCTGACGGCCTTCGACGGCGTCAAGGAGCTCCCGCCGGCCACGACGCTCTGGTTGGGCAAGGGCGAGGAGGGTATCCCGCGCCCGTACTGGCAGGTTCCGGCACCCGATGCGGGACCGTCCGTGGATGTCGAGGCGTCCGCGGGGGAGCTGCGCGAGCGCTTCGTGGACGCCGTGACCCGGCACCTCGTGAGCGACCGGCCGGTCGGCGTGTTTCTCAGCGGAGGCGTGGATTCCGGCGCGATCGTCGCCGCCATGCGCGAAGCCGGGCACGTCCACGTGCGCACGTTCTCGATCACGTTTCCCGAGGCCGAGTTCGACGAGGGAACGGACGCGGCGCGCGTCGCCACCCGCTACGAGACGGAGCATACCGCGAGGCCGGTGTCCGGGCAGGATCTCGCCGCGGACCTGGACCGCATCATCGCCGCGATGGATCAGCCGACCGTGGACGGCGTCAATACGTACTACGTATCCGAGGTCACCCGCAACTCCGGCACCGTGGTTGCGCTCTCGGGGCTCGGCGGCGACGAGTTGTTCGGCGGTTACCCGTCGTTCCGGCGGCTGCCGAAGCTGCTGGTCTGGCAGCGGGCGGCCGGCCGCATCCCGTTCGTGAGACCGCTTGTGGCGTCCGCGCTGGGCGCGGTGCGGTCTCCGCGCTCCGCGAAGCTGCGGGAGGGGCTCGCCCTGCCGCCGAGCGTTCGGTCCACGTACCTCGTGCTCCGCGGTCTGCTCAGCCTGGACGAGGCGACAGACCTGCTGCGTCCCGGCCCGGTGCGCGACGCCTGCGAACATTTCGACGCTGCGGCGGCGCTCGGGGCGCTGGCGCCGGACGTGCCGGACGATCCGGTCGCGGCGACGAGCGTGCTCGAGCTTCGCGGCTACATGCACAACCAGTTGCTGCGGGATACCGACGTGATGAGCATGGCCCACAGCCTCGAGGTCCGGGTGCCGTTTCTCGATCACCCGCTCGTCGAGTTTGCGACCCGGCTGCCTGGGCACCTCCGTGTGAACGGGCACACGCCGAAACGGTTGTTGCTGCGCGCCCTGGGCGACCGGTTGCCCCCGGAGGTTGGGCGGTCGAAGCGCGGCTTCACGTTCCCGATCGGAGAGTGGCTCCGGGGACCGCTGCGCGCTCGGATCGACGAGACAACAAGTGACGATGTCGGTATCTTCCGGCCGGATGCCGTGGCACGCCTCCGCGCGCGCTTCGAGGCGGGGCAGAGTCACTGGTCCCGCTTGTGGGCGGTCGTCGTGCTTACGCGTTGGCTGGGTGTGGTTGACCATCGCGGGCTGGCCGCGTAGCGCGCGTCCCGGCGCGGTGACCCGCCGTACCAGTTCGGACGATCGCGGCCGCGTGCCAGCGCGTGTCATGCTTCGTCCCGGCGCTCAACGTTTATGCGGGTTCTGACCCTCGCGACCAGGTACTTCGGGCTGGGTGGCGCCGAAGCATATACCCGGATGTTCGCGGAGGCCGTCGCCGCGTCCGGCGCAGAGGTCGACGTGTTCTCTTTTCTCGAGGGAGACGTCCCCGATCAATCTTCCACCGTACGGTACCTCGGGCATACGGCGGCCCGTTCCACGGCGGCGGCGCAGATGCGGTTTGTCGCGGACGCCGTGCGACGCGGCCGCGGGTACGACCTCGTGCTGTGCAGTCACGTGGCCACGGCTCCGGTCGGGACGATCCTCCACCGGCTGCTCGGCACGCCCTATGTGGTGCTCGCGCACGGCATCGAGGTGTGGGGAACGCTCGGTCCGCGCCGGCGAACCGCGTTGCAGCGCGCGGCGCGGGTGGTTGCGGTGAGCCGGTTCACGGCCCGCGCGCTCGTCCGCGAACACGGCGTTGCGGAGGATCGTGTATCGGTGATCCATCCAGCGGTCGATCCCTCGCTGCTCCGGCGGGCGCTGCAGGAGGACGGCAGGGCGCGGACGGAGACCGCGGTGACGCTGCTCACCGTCGCGCGGTTGTCCGCGCAGGAGCGGTACAAGGGATGCGACGCCGTGATCGCCGCCCTGCCGGACGTGCTCGCAACTGCCGGACCGGTGCGGTATACCATCGTCGGGGACGGGGACGACCGCCCTCGCCTGGAGTCGCTGGCCCGGGGCCGGGGGATATCGGAGATCGTGCAGTTCGCCGGCCGCGTCCCGCCGGACTCGCTTGTGGCGTGGTACCGTGACTGCGACGTCTTCGTGATGCCCTCCGTGGCGGAGCGGCGCGCGGACGGGTGGGCCGGCGAGGGGTTCGGTATCGTCTACCTCGAAGCCGCAGCGTTTGGACGGCCGGTGATCGCCGGGGCCGGCGGGGGCGCGCCGGAGGCCGTGCGGGATGGGACGACCGGGCTGGTCGTAGACGGAAGAGATGTCAGAGCCGTCGCCGCGGCGATCGCGCGTCTGGCGCGCGACGCCGAGCTTCGTACCCGGATGGGAAAGGCGGGCCGGCGTTGGATTCTGGAGCGGTTTACGGTGGACCGGTTTCGGGGTGACGTCGGTGCTGTCGTGGAACGCATCGCCGGGGCGGAGACCTCTTGAGTGACGTAGCGGCGGCCTGGCCACCGGCCGGGTAGGCGGCCGTCGCCAAAGGGACGGGGCTGTGTGCAAGCAAACCGCAGCCGACCTGTCAGCTATTTCTTGGTACGAACAACCGGGAGGTACCCATGAGTGATGCAAGGCTACGAGTAGCCGTTGTTGGATTGTGGCACCTCGGCTGCGTGGCCGCCGGGTGCCTCGCGAAGCTTGGGCACGAGATCGTGGGAATCGAAGAGGATGCGCGGCGTCTAGCGGAACTCCGTGCGGGGCGCGCACCGCTCCTGGAGCCTGGGCTGGATGCGCTCATATCCGAAGGCTTGGCCGCCGGTACGCTACGGTTCGAGGACAACTTGGAGAAAGAGGCCCGGGACGCTAACGTCGGATACATCGCCTATGACACACCGGTCAACGAGGACGACGTGGCGGATCCGTCGATCGTCCTGGACGCGGCACGGCGCGTCGGGTGCGCGTTGCCCCGGGGTGCGGTGCTGCTGATCCAGAGTCAGGTGCCGGTCGGGACGTGCGGAGCCATTCACGCGGAACTCGAAGCTATTCGCCCGGGCGAAGTCTTCGTAGCTTGTGTGCCCGAAAACATCCGGCTTGGCCAGGCGATCGAGCGTTATCTCCGTCCCGACATGCTCGTCGTCGGGACTGCCAACGATGCGACCTACGACCGCGTGGAGCAGATCTTTGCGGGCATAGCGGCGCCCCGCGTGCGCACGGATCTGGCGACGGCGGAGATGATCAAGCACGCCATCAACACGTTCCTCGCCACCTCGATCAGTTACGCGAATGAGCTGGCCAACCTAAGCCAGTTGCAGGGGGCCGACTTCGACTCGCTCCTGTCGGCGCTACGCCTGGAGCGTCGGATCGGCCCGCACGTGCCGCTCACCCCGGGGATGGGCTTCGCTGGCGGCACTTTGGCGCGGGATATCAAGGCGCTCCAGATGTTCGGCGAACGGCACGGCTTTGCGACGCACTTGTGTGACGCCGTTCTGCGCGTCAACGACGAGCAGAAGGCGCTTCCGGTGCGATGGCTGGAGCGCGCGTACGGGGCGCTCGGTGGCTGTCGCGTCGGTGTGCTCGGCCTCACCTATAAGCCAGGCACGAGTACGCTTCGGCGGTCCGGCGCCGTCGAGGTGATTCGCCGGTTGGTGGCGGCAGGAGCGACCGTATCCGCTGCGGATCCTCAGGCGAATCCGGCGGAGGTCGCAGACCTCCCGCCGTTTGAATTCAGCCGTGACCCGTACCGCGCTGCGGACGGCGCCGACGCGCTTGTGCTGGTCACACCGTGGCCTGAGTTTGGAGGCCTGGACTACGCAAGGATGCGCGCGGTCATGCGGCATCCTCTGGTGCTCGACCTGCCCCGGTTCCTGGATCGCCAGCTCCTGGAGGCACTGGGGTTCGCGTATATTGCGGTCGGCAGGGGCGTGATCCCGCGGCTTTCTTTCTCGTGACCAGGAACTCGGCCTTTTCCACGCCGGGGACGCTGTGCTTTAATACGTGTGTGGCACGACTATTTCCAGACATTTCCATTACAAGCGTTGCCGAGTACTGGAACGCGAGGCCATGCAACGTCCGTCACTCGCCGCGGGAAGTCGGCACACGAGAGTACTTCGACGAGGTCGAAGCCCGAAAATACTTCGTCGAACCGCACATTCCACAGTTTGCGGAATTTCCGCGCTGGAACGGGAAGCGCGTTTTGGAGATCGGATGCGGGATCGGCACCGACACGATCAACTTTGCGCGCCACGGGGCGCGCGTGACGGCGGTTGACCTTTCCGAACGGTCCGTGGAGATCGCGCGGAAGCGCGCGCAGGTATACGGCCTCGATCAGCAGATTACGTTCTACGTCGCGGACGCCGAGGCGTTGAGCCGGACGGTGTCCGTTGAGCCCTATGACTTAGTGTACTCATTCGGCGTGCTTCACCACACGCCCCGTCCGCCGCGGGCCGTCGAGCAGATCCGCCGGTACATGAGGCCGGGAAGCACCCTCAAGATCATGGTGTACCATCGACGATCCACGAAGGCCATGGGTATATTGCTGTGGCACGGGAAAGGCCGCGTGTGGGATCTAGACCGCGTGGTGGCCCAATATTCGGAGGCGGAGATGGGGTGCCCCGTGACCTACACCTATCTTCCACGCGAGATCGAGTCGTTGCTGTGGGGCTTTCGCATCCGGAAGATGTCGGTGGAGCACATCTTTCCGTATCGAGTGTCCGACTATGTCAGATACCGCTACCATCGGGTCTGGTACTACCGACTCATGCCAGATGCCGTCTTTCGGTGGTTGGAGAGCCATTTCGGCTGGCACCTCTGCGTGACGGCGGAGGTGTGAGCAGCACAAGACGATGATGAAGCATCGCCACTCCAGGTTAGGAACGTGAACAAGCGGTTGCTGCCGGCTTCTGCAAGGCCGGTGCCGACGGCCGTTGGCAGACCAATCGCGGGCGCGTCGTTCGCTGCACCCGATGTCATGGCGGGACCTCGGCGATGGACCCTCATGGCCGTGTGCGTCGTTGGCGCAATGGTCCCATGGTACACGCTTCGGCTCTTCCCGCTCGTGACCATCGGGGGGGCCAGCATTAATCTCCTGGATGCGCTCGTGGGCGTGGCGGTGCTCCTCGCGCTGCCGCGGATTTTCGACGCCATCCGACATGGCCTGCCGGAAGCTCTCTGGGTCGGTGCGTTCTTGTTGTTCATGACGGTTCCATTCGCGACAGGCATGCGTGATCCGGACGCGGCGTTCTACGCGCTGCGGGAGGCGCGTGCCCTCGCATTCTACGCACTTGCGCTCGCCTTCGTCGCGGGGGGGTATCGCCCCAATGACTACCGCGCATTCGCGGCGGCGTTTGCGGTCGGGGCGACGGTGGCCGCGGTTGCGGTGTTCGCGCATGTTGAGGGAGCCCTGAAGATCCCCGGTTATCCCGACGAACTGTTCAAGCTGCAGGGGTGGACCAATGGTGTCCTTCTGGTAAAGTATCTCGAGTGGATCACGCCAGTCGTCGCGTTTCTGCTCGGGCTGGCAGGCGTCGTGACCGCGCGAAACCGTGGTGCATTGGCCGGCTGGACCGTCGTCTCGTTCATCACGGCATGGTATATCCTGGCGACGGCCGAGCGGTTCATCCAAGGGGTGGCCGGGTTCGCCGCGCTCATGGTCGTCGCCGTGTCGGGCGTGCGGGTGACCCGGATCCGGCCGCTGGTCGTGGTCGGGGTTATCTGTCTGATCCTAGCCGCGCTTGTCCTCGGATCGGTCACGGGCGGCAGATGGATCAGCCGCTGGGCGAGCTTCGGGGCGATGCGGTGGACGCTTATCGCGAGTGATGGCTCGCTGGCGTTCCGCATGCATGAAGTGGCTGCGTCGATCCCGCTCGTGGGGCGGGATCCGGTGTTTGGGATCGGCCTCGGTACCCGCCTGCCCACCGGGGGCCCAACCCCCGGTCAAGCGCTGTCACCTTGGCATTACGTTTCCTCTGGATATGGGTACCTATTGATCAGGTCAGGAGTGACGGGGCTACTCCTGTTCCTTGCGATGAACCTTTGGGCACTGTGGGTTGCATGGCGGCGTGTCCTGGAGAGCCGGACTGGGGTCGAATGGCCAGCGCCCATGGTTGGCGCCATGGGGTTGATCACGCTCCTTGCCGCGGACCTTCTGCACCCCGCCGTTGACATTCCGGAGGGAGTCATCGCATTCAGCCTCTTCTTTGCCATGGCGGTGTCCGGTAACGGGCTATGCCGCGGGCAAAGCGTCGGAAAGGGCGATGGCTAAATAGCGGCAGAAGAAGCAAAGTGTACGCCGAAGAGATGCAGCGATTGACACGAATCGGGCGCAGCGGCAGGTTTGACAGCGTTGCCGATAGGCTCAACGACAATTACGGGATCCTGTATTTCTCGGTCACACCTGAACAGTGCTCAAGTACATCGTGAGGGTATTGCCTGAGCCGTTGCTTGGTCGTCGTGCACGCTGCTCCAAAAGGGGGGGCTGGTGACGCGCATCTCCGTGGTAGGACTCGGCAAACTCGGGTTGTGCACCGCCGCGTGTTTTGCGTCCCGAGGCTTCGAGGTCGTTGGTGTCGACGTGGACGAACGTACAATCCAGCTCGTGAACGAGGGTATCCCCCCTCTGTACGAACCCCGGTTGGCCGAAGTCATGGCGGCCGCGGGCCGCCGGCTGCGTGCCACTGCAGATTATCGGACCGCTCTGGAGAGTTCCGACGTGACGTTTCTGGTCGTCCCAACGCCGAGTGCCGCAGATGGCGTCTTTTCCGATCATCACCTGCGTGATGCGCTTACGCATCTATCACGCGCACTCCGAGAGTCTCACAAGCGATCCCATCTGTTTGCGGTCACGTCCACGGTGTCCCCTGGTACGATTGACGAGCGGCTAATCCCGCTCATTGGGGCGACCTCCGGGCGCGCGATCCACGAAGGCTTCGATGTCTGCTACAATCCGGAGTTCATTGCCCTCGGGAGTGTGATCACGAACTTCCTCAATCCCGACCTTGTATTGATCGGGGAGAACTGCGGCACCGCGGGAGCTCACTTGGAAGCGATCTATCGGAAGGCCTGCGCAAACACCCCGCAAATTGCGCATATGTCGATCGTCAGCGCCGAGATCACCAAGCTTTCGCTCAACGCCTTCGTGACGACAAAGATCAGCTTCGCCAACACGCTCGCCGCGATCTGTGAGACGGTGCCTGGAGCGGATATCGACGCGATCACGCAGGCTCTCGGTGCCGATCGCCGTGTCTCACCGTACAGCCTCAAGGGCGGTCTGCCGTTCGGCGGACCGTGCTTCCCCCGGGACAACCGCGCTTTCGCGGCGTTCGCGGAACGGAGAGGAGTCCAGGCGAGGCTTGCGAGGGCGACCGACGAGGCTAATCGCGAAAGAACCCGTGACATCGTCGGACTGGTAGAGCGCTATCTCCCTCGGAAGCACCGGCGCGTGGCCATCCTAGGGCTGGCGTACAAGGCCTCCACTCCGGTCGTCGAGGAATCGCCCGCCATCGCGTTGGTCGAGACGATGCTCGCGGACGGCGACATCGAGATTGTCGTCTATGACCCGCTTGCCATCGAGTCGGCGCGAGCCGTGTTGGGGGACCGCGTTCTGTACGCGCCGTCTCTGCGGGCCTGTGTGGAAGATGCGTCGGCGTGCGTGATCATGACCCCGGCGCAGGAATTCTATGGGATGGAGGAAACCCTTGCGGGTGAGAATCTGACGACAGTGATCGACTGCTGGCGCATTCTCGACGCCGGAAAGATGCTGCCGGGTGTGCGGTACGTGGCGCTGGGCAGATGGGCGAAGGATTGAGGGGGACAACTTCCCCCACCGGCCCCACATCATCGGCTGCGAGGGTGGCCGACGACGCGATGGCAGATCTAGCCGCCAGGACGGGCACACGCTCTGGGCCGCGGCTTCGCTTGCGATTCTCCGAGCGCCGCGTGCTGCTCACGATCCTGGATCTTGGAGCGTTGTCTTGCGGGTTGGTGCTCGCCCAAGGACTCCGGCTGGGGCTCCATTTCGATTGGACGCTCCCACTCAGACGGCCCGGGTGGTTTGCCGTCCTCGCGCTGATCTGGCTGATCATGGCGCCTACGTTCGACGCATACGAACCGAGGATCGCGAGGCATCTCGGTCCGAGCGTGGGAGCCGCGGTCAAGGCCGGGCTACTCACGTCGGTACTGTACGTGATCATTCCATACGTGACGCCGCCCCTCCCGGCATCCCGATTCGAGCTCGTGATGTTTCCGTTTCTCATCTCCGCGGTGCTTGCCGCGGAGCGGACAATCCACACGTTCGTGTTCCCAAGACCGGCATTCCGGCAGCCCACGCTCATCTTGGGCACCGGGCGTGCGGCGCATCTGATTGCGGAGGCGCTGGCGGAGGTTGGCGACGATAGCTATCGCGTGCTCGGATTTGTTGCCAGCGACTCACACGCGGACGGCGTAGCGTACAGGACCGCAGAGGACGCTTCGCCCGAGGCCGCCCTACCGAACGTTTTGGGTGCAGAAGGACGGCTGCCGCCGCCGATTCTGGGGGCGCGGGGCGACCTGATGCGACTGGTCGAACGGTACGAGGTCTCCGCGCTGATTCTCGCCACGACCCAGCGCGTGGACTCAGTATTGCTGCAGACTCTCGTCGAGTGTGTCGAGCGAGGCGTGGAAGTCATCCCCATGGCGGTCTTGTACGAGCGTCTCACCGGCCGCGTGCCTGTGGAGCACGTGCACGAAGACTGGTACGTTGCGCTGCCGGTCGAACAGTTGACGCACAGCACCGTCCGACTGGTGACCAAGCGCGCGCTGGATGTGGTGCTGGCCGGATTCGGGCTGATGTGCTTGGCGTTGCTTCTCCCCTTCATCGCACTCGCCATCCGGCTGGACTCCCGGGGGCCGATCTTCTACGTGCAGGAACGCATTGGTGTCGGCGGACGCATCTTTCGCACGTACAAGTTTCGCTCGATGATCGTCGGCGCGGAGCAGAACGGCGCAGTGTGGGCGCAGGCCGGCGATCCCCGGGTGACCCGGGTCGGACGTTTCCTGCGGGCGAGCCATATTGATGAATTCCCGCAGTTCGTCAACGTGATGAAAGGTGACATGAGCGCGGTTGGGCCGCGGCCTGAACGTCCCGAGTTCGTGGAGAGATTTGCAGCGGAACTGCCTTTGTACCGCCTTCGTCATGTCGTCAAGCCGGGAATGGCTGGATGGGGATTGATCCGGCAGGGGTACGCCGCGACCGAGCAGGATGTACTCGTCCGCCTGCAGTACGATCTTTACTATATCAAGCACCAGTCTGTTTGGCTCGACGTCATCATCTTGCTGAAGACGCTCGCGCATGCGCTCGCGTTGCGCGGCCGGTGGTGACGCGACGTGCGTCCGTTTCGCCGCGTGGCCTCCCGAGGAGATACCCTGGGAATGCGCACAGGAATCGAGACCGCGTAATGCTTTAATCAGAATCTTGTCGGATCGACAGGGCTTTTCACCGATGTGTGCAATAGAGAGATGCGAACCGAACGGAGGCTCCGGAGGGAGGAGCGGTCACCTTACGATGAGCAAGGGATGTCGAGTCGTCGTTACAGGGGCCGGCGGTTTCATCGGCCACCACCTTGTCACGTATCTGAAGCGCCGAGGTCACTGGGTGCGTGGTGTGGACATCAAGTATCCTGAATACGAGCCAACGGCGGCGGATGAGTTCGAACTTCTCGATCTTCGTCGGTGGGCGAATTGTCTGCAGGCCGCCCGTGGTGTCGATGAATGCTACAATCTGGCGGCCAATATGGGTGGGATCGGATTCATCACAAGCTTCAAGGCGGCAGTTATGCACGACAACGTGTTGATCAACGTGCATATGCTCGAGGCGGCGCGGGTCCATGGTGTTGGCAAGTTTTTGTTCACGTCGTCCGCGTGCGTCTACCCCGGATATCGTCAGCAGACACCTGATGTGAGACCCTTGCGCGAGGAGGATGCGTATCCGGCCGATCCGGAGGATGGGTACGGATGGGAGAAGCTCTTCAGCGAGCGTCAATGCGCGCACTATGCGGAAGAATATGGGATGAGTACCTACGCAGTGCGCTTCCACAACATCTACGGACCGTTAGGAACCTACGATGGGGGGCGGGAGAAGTCGCCTGCAGCGATCTGCCGAAAGATAGCGCTCGCGGAGCGAGAAGACACCATCGAAGTGTGGGGAGACGGCCAGCAGACCCGTTCGTACTGCTACATCGACGATTGTGTTGAGGGCGTCTACCGTTTGATGCAGTCCGATTACCATCAGCCGTTGAACCTGGGTTCGGATCGGATGGTCACGGTGAACGACCTTGTCGACATTGTGGCCGGAATTGCCGGGAAACGGATCGGGAAGCGGTACGATCTCAGCAGACCCCAGGGCGTGCGGGGACGAAACAGCGATAATACGTTGTTGCGCCGAGTCCTCGGATGGGAGCCACAGGTATCGCTCGAAGAGGGGCTCGAGATCACGTACCGCTGGATCAGTGAGCAACTGCTGAGGTCGGGGCGGCTGAAAAAGGAGGTTGTCCGGTAGTTTCTCGCAAGGCTCGTCTCCACACCGGCGGTCCGGCGTTCGATTCTGCGCGGAGATTCGAATGTGGCGCGTCGGCTCCGATGCGCATCCTGGTCGTTCAGCCCACTGGTGACAAGCGCGGACACTACGGCATCTACACGGCCAAAGTGTGCCATGCGCTCGCCGCGCTCGGGCACGAAGTGACATTGTGCACGAATCGTCTCCACGTCTCTCGTTACCTGCGTGGGGAACCCAACTTCCGTCTCATTGAGGCGCGCGGCGGCCGATTGGCGTTCGATCGGTTCGACGACGCGATCGGGCGGGCGCCACTCTACTACTACTGGGGGTATTTCCGCAACAGCATCGCCGTCACGGCGGCGGCGGTGGGTCTGTGCCGGTCGCAGCCCTTTGACGTCGTCGCGATCATGGACGCTGAGTTCATGACGGCGTCGCTGCTGCTGCGCTGGAGCCGACGCACGCTCCCACCAGTGATCATGTTCTTGTGGGCGTCGAATTTCTCGTTCGCGGCCTATTCGGGCTCGGTGTTCAAGAAGGCTTACAAGGTGGCGCAACGCGAGGTCTTTCGGTTGGCGCTCCACGGTGGAATTCGGGCACTCGCGGTGCTGGGCGAGTGGCACCGGGACACGCTGCGCGCCCAACTCAAGCTACCGGCGGCGTTTCCCATCGCGGTCATCCCGGACGCGGGGGAGGTGGCCGTCGATACGCCTGACCGGCTCGTCGCGCGGCGGCAGTTGGGGTTGCCCGAGGCTGAGCCGGTGTTCCTGTTCTTCGGCGTTCTCCGGAAAGACAAAGGCGTAGAGTACCTGCTCGATGCGGTGGTCCGGCTTGCCGCGGCCTCGTTCCACGTGGTGTTCGCGGGATGGCCGATGGAATACAAAGCGGAGGAGATCACCGAGATGGTGCGGCAGCGGGGTGTTGCCGGCAAGGTGACCCTCCGCTTGGCGTACGTGCCCGACGAAGACGTCCCCGCGTACTTCGCGGCCTGCGACGCGTTGCTGCTGCCGTACACGAAAGCATATTCGGGGGGCAGTGGGCCGCTGATGAAGGGCGCGTGCACCTACGGGCGTCCGGTGATCGTGACGCGGGTGTCTGAGATGGGCCGGCTCGTCGAACAACATGCTCTGGGGTTGGTGGCTGAGCCCGAGGACGGCGCGTCGCTGGCCGCACGGCTGCAAGAGTTTCTGGCGCTGCCCGACGAGGCGCGTGCCGTCATGGCCGCGAACGCTTCAGCGCTCGCTCGGGCGAACTCGTGGGAATCGCTCGCCCGGCGCTTCACCGATCTTGCCGGGACGCTTGTCGCGCCGGCGGCGTCCTCCCGGTGATAGCGGCTTGGCTGTTCAAGAACGTCAACCGCCGTCAGGTGATCCTCAAGAACACGTTCTGGTTGACGGCCGCCGTTGGGCTGTCTGGGCTTGGGGATTTTCTGCTGACCGTCTACGTCATTCGGAAGTTCGGCCCCGTGCGCTATGGCACCTATGGGTACGCCCTGTCGTTTGTCTCGCTTTTTTCGTCCCTCTTCGACTTCGGGCTCGCCACAGCGGCGACGCGGGAGTTCGCTGCGGACAGCACCCGCGAGCGTCACTTCGGCAACCTGATCACCCTGAAGCTGCTGATCGGCGCCGTCGGTATTGCGGCCGTGTGGATAGGCGGGTTCTTGATCACCGTCGACCCTTTTACCCGATGGATGATCCTCGTCCTCAGCTTCTACATCGCGTTGGTCGAGATGGCCAACGTGTTTTACGCGTTGTTTCGCGCGCGGCAGAAGATGGAGATTGAAGCGGGCTGCCGATTCTTCTACATTGCCTGCCTCGCGGCCTTCGTGCTGGGTTTCACCTCGCTCCGTCCCTCTATCCTGAGCGTCGCCGCCGCCTACCTGGGCGCGGTCACGCTGACGGTCGGCGCCGCGACCGGTTTTGTCCTGCGAATAGGAGGGTTGGGGCGTGAGTTCCGGCTCTCTGTGAATGTGCCAGTGTGGCGCGAGTTTCTGGGGATCGGCTTGTACATCGCCCTGGTGCGGGCTACCGGCGACGTGACCGTCAACATCGGCTCGGTCCTGCTGGGGCACCTGGGGCGCCTCGCGGACATCGGATGGTACAATGCCGCGGCCAAGATCTATGGATTGATGCTGTTTCCGATGAGCCTCGTGGCCTCTGCGATCTTCCCCGCGCTTGCCGAAGCGCGGGCGAGTGCGCCGGACCGCTTCGTGCGCTACTGGAGGACCTGGGCCCAGGCGACCCTAGTGCTGTCGGTGTTGCTGAGCGTGCTGGTCCTCGGTAGAGCAGGGGATATCGTTGAATTGCTATACCACGGGAACTTCCAGCCAGCGGTGCGGGCGCTTCAAATACTCGTGGTCGCGGGACAACTTGTCTACCTGCAGAACATCTATTATCATGCGCTGTTGGTCGCGAATCGGCAGCGGGACATTTTCTTCGCTGGCGTGGTGGCTGCGGCAGCCAACGTGTCGCTAAATGTGATCCTGGTCCCGCATTTCGGCTTGTATGGCGTTGCGACCGGGATGGTCGTGACCCAGCTGTTGTTGTTCGCGCAATACTTGATGCTCACGTGGCGACACGCCATATTGAAGCCGGTGTTCCCGGAGTTGTGGTGGAGCGCGCTGGCGTGTATTATCTCAGGCGCGACGCTGTATGCCTTTCTCACCGTTATGCCGCACGGGCGCATCGGGTTTGCCCTGGCGGTGCCGCTCGGCGTGCTAGTGTATCTGGTCATGATGAAGGGGTTCATGGAGTTGTGGCGACGCGCCTGTCCACTGTAGCGTCCGCTTCTGACGCGACCGCCCGGCGGACGGAACCCGGGTTCCCCGTCGAATACTCGCAGCACCCCAAAGGTCGGTGATCACATGAAGCGTGCCATAATCACAGGGCTGACCGGTCAGGACGGTTCGTACCTCGCCGAGCTGCTGCTGTCGAAAGGGTATGAGGTGCATGGGCTCGTGCGGCGTGCCTCGACGTTCAACACTCGGAGAATCGAGCACATTTACCGCGATCCCCACGACCCTGAACGACGCCTGTCGGGGCACTACGGCGATCTCGCCAGCATGGAACAACTTGTCAGCCTGATCTACGACGTTCAGCCGGACGAGGTGTATCACCTCGGCGCGCAGAGTCACGTGAAAGTGAGCTTTGAGATGCCGGAGTATACTGGGGACGTCACCGCGTTGGGAACGACGCGAGTGCTTGAGGCGATCCGCAGAAGCGGTATCAAGACACGATTCTATCACGCGTCCAGCAGCGAGATGTTCGGTGATGCGCCGGCGCCGCAGAACGAGCGAACACCATTTCGCCCGAGGAGTCCCTACGCCGTATCGAAGGTGTATGCGCACTGGATGACGGCAACCTACCGGGAAGGGTATAAGCTATTCGCCAGCAATGGGATCCTGTTCAACCACGAGAGCCCTCGCCGCGGCGAGATCTTTGTCAGCCGCAAGATCACGCGGGCGGTGACGGCGATCCTGGCTGGACACCAGCAGTACCTGTATCTTGGCAGCCTCGCGCCCAGACGCGATTGGGGGTACGCGCCGGAGTACGTCTTGGCGATGTGGTTGATCCTGCAGCAGGAGCAACCCGGAGATTACGTGATCGGCACCGGCGAAGGCCATTCAGTGTCCGAGTTCGTAAGTGAAGCATTCTCGTATGTCGGTCGCGACTGGCACGACCATGTTCGTGTCGATCCCCGTTACCAGCGCCCGTTGGAAGTTGAGGATCTTGTGGCGGACGCGTCTGTTGCCAGGGCGAGCCTGGGATGGGAGCCGAAGGTGACGTTTCACGAGTTGGTGAGGATTATGGTGGACGCGGACATGGACGCGGCCGGGCTGACACCCATCGGAGAAGGGACGCGGATTCTCGAGGAGAAGTTCCTGAACCGGCGTTTCTGGGACGTCCGCGCCGTGTCTCCGTAGGAAACGCACTCGCTGGTTGCCGGCAAGCGCGTTACACGCTGCAAACGGAGGACCGACCGTGCGCAAGGAGATGCTCCCACTCACCAGGCCCTCGTTTGACGACGACGATGTTCGGGCGGTTGTCGAAACCCTGCGTACAACGTTCGTCAGTGGCGACGGACCGGAGTGCCGCGCGTTTGAGAAAGAGTTGGCCGCGTACGTCGGCGTCCGGCACGCGTTCTTTACGACCTCATGCACAGCCGCACTCGACCTCGCGTTCATGATCAAGGGTCTTCCGGTCGGTGGAGAAGTGCTCGTGCCGGACTTCACGTTCACATCAACCGCGCTGGCGCCACTCATGAACAACCTCGCGGTGCGGCTCGTGGACGTACGCCCCGACAACGGCAACATCGACGTGGATCGTCTCCCTGCCGCGATCACCCCCCGTACCGTGGCCATCATGCCTGTCGACTACGCTGGGAATCCCGTGGATATGGATCCACTGCTGAGGTTGGCCCGCCGGCACGGCCTGTACGTGGTTCACGACGCGGCGCAGTCGATCGGAGCGGAGTATCGCGGGCGAAAGGTTGGTTCGCTGTGCGACGTCAGTTGCCTCAGCTTCCACGGTACGAAGAACCTTGCGGTCGGCGAGGGCGGCGCGATCTGCACGGACGACGACGCGCTAGCCGAACGCATCATCGTGGCGCGCGAGAAGGGCACGGATAAGCACAGGTTCTTGTCCGACCCGACGATGAAAGGATACTACGAGTACGTCGCCCGTGGGAACAGCTACGTGCAATCAAACCTACTCGGCGCGCTTGGCCGTTCCCAACTCCGAAAGCTCGACGCGATGAACGCCCGCCGGCGCGAGATCGCTGCCTACTACCTGCGCGGACTCTCCGTGGTCGACGGTGTGCGCATGCCGGCGATCACAGAAGGCGCCGTCACCAACTGGCACCTGTTCTACGTGCTCGTCGAACCGGAACTTAAAGAGGCCGTGATCGACGGGTTGCGGACGGAGGGGATCGGCGCGAATATCCACTATCACCCGCTGCACATCAACCGATACTATCGCGAGACGTGCACCTTCAACGCGGCCGAGTTTTCGAACGCCATGCTCTTCTTCAACTCGCTCGTGCGGCTGCCAATGTACCCTGGCATGACGGACGCGGACGCCTGTGACGTGACCCAGGCAGTGCGTCGGGTGATGGCGCGGCAGGTCCGGGCAGGAAGGGCCTAGTAAGGTAGTTGTCTCGCATGGCGACGACGATCGCGTCGTGCACACTAGGGCTTGTGGCTTCCCTGTATGTGGCGCGGCGCTTCTGGAACGGCATGCTCTTCAACCCGCTTACCGGACTGTTTGCCCCGTGGCTGCTTGCGCTCGGTCTGTTCACCTTGAACAGCAGGCTCGCACTATTCGATGTCGGGCTTACGGAGCCGGCGACGCTTCTGCTGGCCGTGAGTTTTGCGTGCTACTTTATCGGCGGCGTGCTCGGAATCTGGCTCGCTACCCGTCACGATTCCGGCGTGTATTCTTATCATATCGCGGAGCCGCGGTTGACGATGCTTGCGATTCTCACCTTGCTGTACGCCGTGGCCTTCCTCGTGGGCGTGGCATGGAAGTACGCCACTGTCAACGCGACGTTCGGTTTGCCCCTGGAACACATCGCCAGGCTGAAACCCTTGATCGTGTCCCATTCCATTTTGATTCCTCTGCCAAGCCGCTTTCTCACCCTGTTCGGGTATGTGGCGGTGCTCAACGTTGGCGTGTTGCTGATGTACAGTCAGAACCGTCGCTGGATCGGGCTTGCGGTGGCGCTCGTGTTGCTCAGCCTTGTGAACGACGCCGTGCAGGGTGCGCGAGGTTCTACGATCAATACCGTAATTCTCCTCATTTGCGCGGCAGTGTTCAGCGCCGGAGCACGAACCGGACGGATTGGATTAAAGCATGTTCTCGGGGCTGGCGCAGTGTTCGTCGTCGGCCTCGCGCTTATCACGCTAATCATCTACCTGCGCGGCAACGCGATCGCAGGGTATTTGCAGCGGTTCGTCGTGGACAACTACGTCTACTTGGTTGGAACGATACCGGCGACGAGCTTCTTTGCGATCCATCCCTGGCCGCATGTCCTTCCGGGCCAGTGGACGTTTGCGGGCCTGTACCAACTGCTCGGCATGATTCCGCCTCTTCGCGAACCTCTCGCGCCTCTGAATTCGGCGGTCTTTCCGTCGTTCTACGCGCCTGTGACGAGTATCGGTCCCTTCAACTCCAGTGCCTACGTCACGTACTTCGACTCAGACTCCGGGCTCGCTGGGGTGGCGGTGTTGAGCGGGCTCTTGGGACTCGCCGCGACGTATGCCTTTACGAAGGCGGTAACCGTTGGGCGCGTTGTCGACTTGCAGATCGCTGCGCTACTGATGTTTCTGGTACTGCTCACACTCAGGGGGACGGTTACGAGCAGTATCATGTTTTGGGTGGTCCTTGGCCTGATCGTTGTGCAGTGGAACTTTCTCGTTCGCACGCCGCGGCACGGGGTGCCTTCTGTGACACGACGAGGCCATTGCACGCGGGCATCGTTCGGTCTTCCGGGCCGGCAGCCCTAGTCAGATCTCTCGGGTATCCCCCGTTCCAGGGACCGTCGCTCGCGTATCCCGGGAACGCTGCCGCTCGCGGTAGTCAGCGAGGGCCAGCATTGAGACCACACCCACGAAGAATCCCAGCACGACGTAATTCGCCACGATCACCAACCGTTGCGGCGCGACGGGGGAGCGGGGGACGGCGGCGTCCGCGACGAGTTGCAAGACAACCGGGTCTTTCGTCGCGAACATGACGTGGCTTTTGGCATCCACAACACGGGCCCATGCGTCTCCGACCATGGCGACCCGCCGGGGATCCGATCCGATGACCCGCAATTCTACCAGGTTGGTTCCAGTCACCGCGTGGGCAACCAGTCGTTCGTCGATCTCCTTGGGCGGTGGAACGCTCTCGATGAGAGCCTGCTTCACGATGTCGGATTTGGCAAACTCCGTGACGGCGTCCTGGGCGCTGAGGGCGCGGCCGAAGATCGCGGTAAGTGGGCCGGGCGGAGGCGCGACTGGCGTATCCTTGGCGTTGCGGACGACCACGAACGCCTCCGATTGGTAGACCGGCGGCAGCGCGAGCGCGATCGTGGTGCCGATGCCGATGGTGACGAGAGCCAGGGCCGCGCCAACGCGCCACTGCGCCACCAGGATCCTCGGAATGAACGTTCTTGTCGCCACCCGTCTCCACCCCGGCCACCGATCTCCGAGCCGCGTCTGTCGCGGACGAGCACGCGACGTCTCTCGATCCTTGGGCCACTTATTCTCCCTCGGGGTCGGCGAACACCTTGTCCCCGCCACGCTCTCCCTGCGGTGTTGGAGCAGGCGGCGCACGATAGAGGTAGAGAAATGAACAGGGAAGAACCTATTGTCGATCGTCGGGGCTGTTTTCGCATCAATCTGCCATGGCACCGATGGGCTCGCAGTCGGGTGTGGGCCCGGGCGAGGGCGACGTCGTAACCGGAGTGCTCGGGATGAGTGCGCGCGGGCGTAGACGATCTTGCTTGGTGGGTCGTGTACATCTTCCGTAACGTCGCGTTTCGCCCCATCGACGAGAGTGATCTGGAGACGCTCCGGGCTCTCCGGAACGACATGACCACGTTGTTGCAGTTGGGGACCATTGATCCTGTGTCGAGCGAGCAACAACTCTCGTGGTGGAAGAACCTCAAGATGGACGGCCCCGACAGGCGGTATACCATTGTGAGCGTGCCTGCGAATGAGATCGTCGGCATGCTCCGTATTCGAGACCTCGACTCCGTGAACGCCCACTGCGAAATCGGTCTGGACATTCTTCCGGAGTTGCGGGGCAAGGGGTACGGCAGAGCGAGCTATCTGATGGTTCTCGAGTACTTGTTCGAGCACTACAACATGCACATGGTGTACCTGCGCGTGGCCGACTTCAACGACCGCGCGAAGCAGTTGTATGCGAGGCTTGGGTTCGTCGAGACGGGACGCTATCGAGAATACCTCTACAGGCACGGCCGGTATTGGGACTACGTCATTATGGCCATGCTGCGAGACCAGTACCTTCAGCTCAGACAGGCGTTGGAGGCCTCGCCGTCGTGACGGTGCTCCTGCTCGGTGCCACTGGGTTTTTGGGTAGGCGCGTCGCTCGAAGGCTCACAGAAGATCAGATCGCATTTGTCCCAGTATCGCACTCCCTCGGAACCGACCTGCGCGACTACCGTCAGTTCCGTCGGGTCTTTGAAATGCAGGGGCCGTTCGACGTGATCATGCACGCTGCGGCATTTGTCGGCGGCATTCAGTTCGGGCTCGCGCACGAGGCCGAGATTTACTATAACAATGCGCTCGTGAACGCCCATCTGTTTGAACTCGCGAGAGAGTTCGGGGTGAAGCGAATCATCAATCCCATCTCGAACTGTTCTTACCCCAGGGACGTGTATCCGGAGTTCCGCGAGGAGCTGTGGTGGAATGGGCCGTTGGACGACAGCGTGTTCGTCTACGGGTTCGTGCGGAAGGCCAGCTTCGTACAGAGTTGGGCGTACCGTCGGCAGTACGGGTTGCAGACCATGAACCTGATCGTCCCCAACATGTACGGCCCAGAAGATCACTTCGACGAAGTCCGGTCCCACGCGCTTGGAGCGCTGGTGATGAAGATTGCGCGCGCGTTGCAACGGAATGAGGGTCCGGTTACGATTTGGGGGTCGGGGAAGCCGGTCCGGGAGTGGCTTTACGTGGACGACTGCGTTGAGGCGATGCTTCGCTCTACGGCAATCCCGTGCCCAGAGACCCCGGTCAACATCGGCGTCGGAAGCGGCGTGTCGATTCGCGAACTGGCGGAGTTGATCGCGAAGGAGATTGGATACACTGGGACCTTCGTCTACGATACCTCGCGGCCCGACGGCGCGCCGCACAAGGTCATGAACCTGGAGATGTGCAGGAAGGTCTTTGGCTGGCAGCCGTGCACGAGCCTTCGGGAAGGCATCGCACGAACCGTCCAGTGGTACCTGGAACACCGTGCGGCCCCGGAGACCGGCCGCCGCTCGCGTTAGTCGTTTGTCCGGCAACCTCGACCATCCATGGACGCTGTGACGATAAGGCGAGCCTCGATGTCCCCAGCGATTCGGCGCCGTGTCATCAATCATGTTGCCGGGTCGGCGGAACGGGTGCTTTTTGACCCCGAAGCGCGCGACAACTGCACGGAGCCGTACATCAAGCTTCGGGACCGGTTCGCCGAGCACGGGTACCTCTTCGAGGGCGTGACCGATCAACCGCTCACGGAGTGCCGGTGGATCATCTTCTGGGATACGTGGGGAGTCGACGTCCGAGGCGTCCATCATCGCCTCATGCATCGCGCAAAGGCCAAACTGGGCGGGAGCCCTGTGCGCGACGTATTCAACGAAGCGATACGCGCGAAGGTAAGTGAACGGTTGGTGCTGTTCATGTTCGAACCCCCGTCCGTTTATCCTCGCAACTGGGACGCGAAGCTTCACCAGCATTTCCGGGTTGTGTTTACCTGGGACCCGGCGCTCGTCGACGGGCGGAAGTACCATCGGATCTACCTGCCGAACCCGACGGTGTTCCCCAAGGTCGACCCCGTACCGTTCTCGAAGCGGAAGCTTCTCGTGGACATCTCCGGGTACAAGTTTTCCAATCACGAGCGGGAGTTGTTCACCGAACGCCGGCGATTGGTCCGGTTCTTCACCCAACGCGTTCCGACGGGGTTCGATCTATTTGGCGAGGGATGGAACATGACATGGCGCCAATACATGTGGCGGCGCCTTCGGGACCGAAATGTGAGGCGGGAGTTCTTTCCGGCGTATCGAGGGCCGGTGCGTCACAAATGGGATGTCTATCCACACTACAAGTTCGGCGTTTGCTATGAGAATATCGCGGACCAGCCCGGGTATGTGTCGCTCAAGATCTTCGATTGCATGCGCGCGGGGTGCGTCCCTGTTTACCTCGGCGCCCCCGACATCGCGAGCTATGTCGACCGTGACGCGTTCGTCGACCGTCGCCTCTTCCGCTCAAACGATGACCTGGCGCGTTTCATCTCGGAAATGAGCGAGCGGGAGCACGCCCGCTATCTCGACGCCGCCCGCGATTACCTGGAAAGCTCCCGGTTCAAGCCCTTTCTCGCCGAGCATTTTGTGGACAGGGTCATCGGGGTGCTGGAAGCGGCATCGTGAGGCGCGCCGACAGTTCGGATGCCCGACGGCACCGGCAGCACCGTCCATGGACGCATCCTCTCGCGCCATGTGACGCGCCGGTTGGGCGAGGAGCAAGATGGGGCCAAGCGTCGAAGGATTGAGGGTACTGGTGACCGGCGGAGCCGGGTTCATAGGCTCGCACACGGTCGATGCCTTGATTGGGAAAGGGGCGACGGTCGCCGTTGTCGATGACCTTTCCACGGGTGCCAGGAGCAACGTGAATCCTCGCGCGGTTCTGTATGAAATGAACGTCGCCGACAGTCGGATTGAATCGCTCATCGAAAGGATACGACCGGACGTGATCTACCACTTCGCGGCCTATGTGCTCGTGCCGAAGTCGGTGGAGGACCCGCTGTTGGACATGGACGCGGTCGTCGGATCTATCCGCATCCTTCGCCGAGCCAAGGACATTGGAGTTGGCAAGATCATCTTCGCTTCCTCGGGGTTTATCTATGGGAATAACCCGCAGTTGCCTGTACGCGAGGATGCTCCGATCGACCCGGTTTCGCCCTACGTGGTCGGGAAAAACGCCATTGAGCTATATCTTCGGTTCTTCAAACAGGCGTACAATCTTTCCTATGTCGCCCTTCGGTATGCCGCCGTGTACGGTCCGCGCCAGACGACGGGAGCAATGGCCGACTACATCCGAAAACTCCGGTGTGGAAAGCAAGCCGAAATGTGGGGAGACGGCAACAAGACCCGCGACTACGTGTATATCGACGACGCGGTGCGTGCGAACCTCCTAGCGCTCGGGGTGCCGGACGACCATCCGGCTCCCGTGTTCAACATCGGTACCGGTCGGGAAACGACGTTGAACGAACTTTATGGCAAGATCGCTGGTATGCTGGGCGTGGTCCCTAGGCCAATCTACTACCCGGACCGTCCCGGGGAACAAATGCGATACTGTCTGGACAGTAGCCGCGCGCGTACCGAACTTGGCTGGGAGCCCAGGTGGACGCTCGAAGAGGGTCTCCGCGCCACGGTTCACGCCCGGGTGGACGGCTCAGACCGATGCCACGAGTCACAGCGATAATCACAACGTTCAATCGAGCGTCGTACTTGGCGCACGCGATCCGGAGTGCGCTCGACCAAACCCATCGTGACCTCGAACTGCTAGTACTGGACAACTCCTCCACGGACGCCACGGCCGACGTGGTTCGCGGATTTGTCGATGCTCGCCTCCGCTACATCCGGCACCCGCCCGCTACAATCGCCGGCGCGAGGAACCTCGGAATTCGAGAAGCCACAGGCGACTACGTAGCATACCTCGATGACGACGACGAGTGGCTCCCCGACAAGACGGAGCGTCAGCTGAGCTTGTTGGTAGGAGGCAGCTCCAGGCTTGGGCTAGTGTACGGAGGGTTTGTCCGCGTCGACACGAACGGGGCCGAGTTCGAAACCCATGCGCCAGCCCTACGCGGACGTGTGCTTGAAGCGTTGCTGTGGCAGCGGGACGCGTTTACCGGGTCCGCCTCGAACCCTATGATGCCGACACGGGTGATGCGCAGCCTCGGCGGCTACAATGATGCGATCACCACGTCGGAAGACTGGGAGCTGGC